>Ga0265797_10000676_pt1 | contig 61830 bp, 70 predicted proteins | sample P2T30metagenome_FD_192433 | JGI IMG/M metagenome (GOLD analysis project Ga0265797, IMG submission 192433) | Plant litter microbial communities from East Loma Ridge, Irvine, California - P2 T30 | ecosystem: Environmental > Terrestrial > Plant litter > Unclassified | place: USA: California... | reverse complement strand
CGACGCGTGGTGCGGAGCGCGTGACGCTCGACAGACTTAAGGCCCGGACGCCGCCCGCGACAGCGGTCGCCTCGCGCCGGGCGTGGGCGGTGAGGGTCGCGACGTCCGTGATCGAGGTCGACGGCGAGAAGCGGCGCTCGAAGGTCGGGCGCTCGGGGTCGCGCACGACGATGCGGGGCGACTGCGGGCGCTGGTCACCGGATGCCGAGGAAGTCGCGAGGACGTCATTCGCGCCGCCCTCGCTCGAGTAGTCCTCGTCGAGCTCGGCGACCGTGACCGGTCCGGGAAGCTCGAAGGTCGCGTTCGGGGCGAGCCCGCTGGTCGGCACGGTGCCGATGCGCGTGCCGACGCGCAGGCGAGGCGTGAGGAGCGTTCCGCGGCGCTCCCAGTCGACCGTCCACTCGGGGCCGTCCTCGACGCCCATGAGCTCCGTGAGGACGGAGTAGAGCGTCTTGTCGCCCTCGTCGGCGTACTCGCGGTCGCGACGAGGGCCGGCTGGGCCCTCGACCTGCACGCGCAGCGGTAGGCCGCCGTTCGAGCCCGAGGCGGCGTACCGGGTGACGAGCCGGTCGACGATGACGTTCTGGTCGGCGCCGACGAAGCTCTCGTCGCCGACGTAGCGCCGGTCGAAGTAGGCCTCGAGCGTGGCTAGCGAGAGCTCGACCGAGTCGCTCCCGCCGCGGGTGCGCCGCGTAACGAGGCCGCCCCAGACTGGGAGGTCGGAGGCGTCCTCGACGAGCACGAAGCACGTGGCGCCCGGCAGGGTGGCGCGGAGCCAGTCCTCGGGCGTCTGGCGGCTGCCGAGGGGCAGCGCGGCGCTCGTCGTCGTGTACTCGCCGAGCTGGCTCGAGATCTTCTCGACGTCGAGCCCGGGGAGGTCGGCGAGAACCTCGCCCGTGCGGGCGGCGACGGCGAGCCAGGAGTAGCCGCTCACCAACCGATCGCCTCGTAGGTGAAGGCGACACTTCCATTCGGCGTCGAAGGCCAGATTGGACGGAAGCCATTGCGGTCGATATCACCGTTGTTGATGACGGGATTGATGCCGCTACCCCCGATGGTGGTCATGCTGATGTGCAGGCAGGCGTGGGGGAAGGGCTCGAAAAAGCCGATTCGTGCCGCGGACGCGCCGGAACCGTTCGTGCCCGTCACGACGTACTGCACTCGCCGGATCAGGGGGGCGCCCTGCGGCGGGGCAACGGTGGCGGCCCCCGCCTGCGGGAGTGACGTGCCTTCGGGAATGCGCATCGTGTGAGTACTGTCGAGGACCCACGTGAGGGTCCCGTCGACGCTCCGGACTACGTGCGACGTGCCGGTGTCGAGCGCTGCCGCCCGGGCGCCGAGACCCAGCGCGCGGGCGAGATCTGCCGTGAGCTCGGCCGCGCTGGCGACCGGAAGCGTGCCGCCCGCCGCGACCGCGTAGGGCGCGACCCAGGTCACCGTCGGGTTGCCGCCGCCTGAGCGGGGAACGTTGATGCGGGCGAGGACCATCGATCGCGCTGGGGCGGCAGGCGTCGAAGGGACTGCCGCCGGGGTGCCTGCGCGGTAGCCGACCGTCACGCCCGGGGCCGCGCCAGGGCTCGCGCCGTCTTCGGCGGCGTCGCTGAGCTGGACGTAGATGATGTCCGTACGCGGGTTCGAGGCGTTCGCGGCGGTCAGGGCACCCGAGACTGAGGCGTCGACCGCGTAGGTGTACGGGCCAGCCTCAGCGGCGGCCTGGACGTCGAGGACGCCGGCGTGCGGCTGGCAGGTCCAGGCGGTCGCACTGGCGACGACGGTCGTCGTGCTGGTCCCGGGGCGCACGCCGGAGCGAGCGCCGAGCGGGCGCCCGGGCACGGCCCCGGCGAGGAAGGGGGCCTGGGTCTGGCGGAGGGCTCGGCCGCTGTAGACGGGGGCGCCGCCGACGGCGTCAGCGGGCCAGATGCGATTCGTCATGGGACCTACTTCCAGGAGGGTGTCGCCGTCACCGTCAGGCGGGAGGCGGGGTGGTAGACGGCGGCCGTGAAGGCCCAGGAGTTGTCGCCGGGGTCGAAGGCGCTCCAGCCGCGGGAGGTGATCCACCCGGCGCGCCCGGCCTGCCCGTTGGCGAGGACGGTGCGGTTTTCCATGTCGACTTCCAGCCATTCGCCGGCGCGGAGGACGAGCGAGGTGGAGAAGACGAGCTGCGCGCCGGTGGAGCCGTGCGTGATGACTGGGCCCGTGCAAGGGCCGTCGATGCGAAGGCGGACGGGGCCCGACTCGTTACCGGCGTTGCTCAGGCTGACCTGCCCGGTCACGGTGACCGCGTCGATCGTGAAGGGCACGCGAAGGGCTGCGTCAGAGACGCCGATGACGGAGAGCGCCGTGGCGGGTGTCGGCGTACCGTCTGCGGCGGCGAAGTCATAGGCGGTGCCGTCGGCGCGCGGGTAGAGCGCGTAGCCCTGCTTGCTCGCCATAGTGGCGGCCTGCTCGGGGCTGTAGGCAGTGCCAGTACCGGCGCCCTCGGCCTCACCGACGACGACGAGACCGCCCGTCGTCGAGGGGAGCGCCGTCGACACGCTGAGCTGCTCGCCGAACTTGCGCCAGTCGTCGGACGCGAGCTGCACGCTCCACGTCGCCTCGAGCGGACTGAGCCAGTCGACGACCGTCTCGCCCGTCTGGAAGACGGGCGCCCAGCGCGGAGACCCCGCCTCGGCAATGCGAAGCGGGGTCTCGGTGCGGGACGCTGCGGCATGCAGTCGATCGGCGGCGGCCTGCGCGACGTCCGGGGACGGAGCGCGGAAGGTGCCCTCGATCGAGACGTCACGCGCCTTGGCGTACTTCGAGCCCGACCAGGCGCCGGACTGTCGCGGGCGCTGGGTCTGCGAGGCGGTGGAGCCCGTCGAGCCCCAGCCGTCGACGTTCTCCACGGCCCACTTGACGCCGTCCGCGTCGGTGGCCGTGAGGTCCAGGTCGCCGAGTTGGACAGTGAACACTAGGCACCTAGCCTTTTCTGGCGACGCGCGACCTCTTGTGCGGTCTGCACGGCCGACGTCGCCTCGTAGATGTGGAAGGACTGCCCCCCGCGGTCGGCACCCGCGGCCGGTCCGCCAGCGAGGCGCGCGAGGGCGCCTCCTGCCGGGACTGCGGGGGCCGAGAGGGCGACGGCCGGGACTGTCGGCTGGAGCACCTCGGAGGCGCGCTCGATGAGGCCGGCGGTGCGCTCGAGGCCGATCGCGAAGCCCTGGCCGGTGAACTCGCCGAAGGAGCGGAGTAGTCGCGAGGGCGAGGCGATGCCGAGGAAGTTCTTGACGCCCTCGACCGAGTCCTTGATCGGCCCGAGGACCGCGTCCTTGATCCGGCCGGCGACGGCCTTCACGCCGTTTAGGAAGCCCTGCATCATGTTCGAGCCGACATCGATGAGCAGACTTGCGAGCCCGGAGAGGGCGCTGAGAATCTTCCCGGGCAGCCCGCTTACGAAGCTCACGGCGGTCCCGACCCCGGAGGAGATCGCGCCGGTGATGCCGTTCCACGCGCTCGAGACGATGCCCTTGAGGCCGTTCCAGGCGGACGAGAAGACCGACGAGACGGCGTTGAGGGCGGCCGAGATGAGCGATTGAACGATCGACAGGGCGCCCGTGATGACCGACTTGATGAGGTTCCAGGCGCCGGAGACGATGTTGCCGAGCCCGGACCAGACCTGCGACCAGTTGCCGGAGATCACGCCGGTGACGACCTGGATGATGCCCTGGACGATCTGCATCGCCGAGGTGATGATGCTGACCACGACGCCGAAGACGGTCGTGATGACCGGCATGAGGGCCTGCACGATCGGGATCAGGACGCTGGCGATCGTCGTAACGAGCGGCAGGACCGCGCTCACGACCATGCCGAAGAGCGGGGCGATCGCGGTGAGGATCGGCGCGAGCGCGCTGACGAGCTGACCGACGAGCGGAGCGATCGCCGCGACGAGGCTGACGACGACGGGGATCAGGGCCGCGATGATCGGCATGAGCGCCCCCGCGAGCTGCGCGACGATCGGGGCGATGACGGCGACCAGGCTCGAGAAGACCTCGAGGAGCGGCGGGAGCACGGTCGAGATCAGGGTCGTGATGACCGGCGCGAGCTGGGCGATGAGCGTCGCCGCAAGCGGGAGCACGGCGGCGAGGACTGACGCGACGACGGGCACGAGCGTCGCGAAGACGGTCGCCAGGGTGCCGATGAGCGGGACGACCGAGGGCAGGACTGCCGCGAGCGTGCCACTGATGACGGACGCGAGAGCCGAGAGCGCCGGGGCGACGGCCGTGAGTGCCTGCGCGAGCGCCCCGGCGAGCGTCGTCGCGACCTCGGCGAGGAGGCCGGCGAGGGCCGGCAGCACGGGCAGGAGTCCCTGGAGGACGAGGTTGAAGGGCGAGATCGACGGCAGGACGCCGGCGAAAGCCGGGATGAGCTGGGCGAAGGCGCCGGCCAGGGCGCCGCCGAGGGGGGCGAGCGCCGTGCCGACGCCGCTCATGGCGTCGCCGAAGCCGGCCTTGAACTCGATCGCGGCGTCGCGGAGGCGGAAGAGCCAGTCGACGACGGCCGAGTCCTCCTGGAGCCCGAGGAACGAGCCGGAGAAGTCGCCGTCGAGAAGGATCGACTTGACGCCGAGAACGCCCTCGCGGACGTTGAAGAGGAAGTCGACGATTCCGGCGTCCTCCTGGAGGCCAGCGAAGGGCTTGAAGTCGCCCTGCCCGAGGATCGCGTAGACGCCGGAGGTGGCCTCGCCGACCGTCGTAAAGAAGGTCTGCACGGCCGTGCCGGCGCGCTCGAGCGCGGGGCCGACGACGCCGGAAAAGGCGGTGCCGAAGGCAGTCATCGCGGGCTTGACGAGGTCGTTGAGCCCGTCGACAGCGTTCATGACGACGGCGAAGGCACCCTTCGCCTGGGAGACGAAGGGGCCGGAGAGCGTCGCGCCGAAGCGCGAGAAAGCGGCCTTCATGTTGGCGAAGGCGCCGCGTGTGGTCTCGCCGGACTTCTGCGCCGCGCCGCCGAGGCCGGACTCCATCGCGTTGGCGAAGGTCTCGAAGTTGACCTCGCCAGCGGAGGCCATCTTGGCGGCCTCCTCGGCCGTCACGCCCATTTCCTTGGCGACGAACTGGAGCACCGGAACGCCGGCGTCCTGGAGCTGCGCGATGACGTCGCCCTGGAGCTTGCCGGAGGCGGCGACCTTGTTGAAGATCGAGCCCATGCTCGCCATGTCGGTGCCGGCGATGGTCGCCGAGTCGGCCATGAGGGACAGGACTCGGGTGAGCTCCTGACCCGGCGCGATGCCGGCGGCGGTGGCCCCGGCGGCGGCGGTAGCGGCCTCGCCCATGCCGAAGGCGGTGCCCTTCACGGACGCGAGGGCGTTGTCCATGATCGACTGGACGGCCGTCGTCGAGTGGCCGAGGCCGGTGAGCTTGGCCTGTGCGTCCTCGATCTGGAGCTGTCGGGCGATGCCGCCCTTGATCGACAGCGCGCCGACGATGCCACCGACAGCCGCGACGGCGCCGGCGGCGATCTTGCCGACTTTGATCGCACCGCCGCCGATGGTCGAGAGCAGGCTCCCGGAGGCCTTTTCGCCGGTGGACTTGGCGGCGGGGTCGACTTCGCCGGCGAGGGCGGAGGCAAAGCCCTTGGCCGACGGGATGATCGTGAGCGTCGCGTAGCCGACGTTCGCCATGTGGCCTCCGGTGGTGGGGAACGACTAAGCCCCCGCCGGCCGAGGTCAGTCGGTGGCGGGGGCTTCGGTCTGGTGGCGGGCGCGCTGCCGCTCGAGGCGGTCGCGGAGGGCGGCGTAGCGGGCGGCCTTGGCGGCCTTCTGGGGGCGTGCGGGGTGCGCTTCGCCAGCCCAGAGGGCGTAGAGGTCGGCAGCCAAGTAGGCGCCGACGTCCCAGCCGGCGGCCTCGGGGTTGAGGCGGCGCCAGGTGGCGGCGTCCGGGGGCAGGTTGTGCACGAGGACGCTCAGACGGCGGACGGAGAGCTCGCCGCGGTACAGGTCGGCGACGTCGACGGCGTAGTAGCGGAGGAGGTCCGCCTCGACGGCGTCGGGGACGTCGCGGAGGATCGCGACGAGCTGCGTCAGTTTCCCGAGATGCCCAGGGCGCCCTGGAGGCCGAGGACGAAGCCCTCGAGGTCCTTGACGCGGGGCTTCGTGGCCTTGAACTTCTCGTGCTGCTCGTCGCCGAGCACGCCGCGGAGGAAGGAAGAGAGGCGGCCGTCCTCGAAGGCCTCGAGGACCTCGTAGCTCCACTCGGAGGTCGGCTCGAGCTGGTAGTCGACGCCGTTGTAGGTGAAGGGCACCTTCTCGGCGAGCGCTTCGGCGGCGGTGGGCGTGGTCTTGCGGGCTGCGGGCATGCGGGGATCTCCTAGCGCGGGTCAGAGGTGCGCGGGTGGGAAGAGGAAGAGGAAGAGGGGCCGCCCCGCGCGGGCGACCCCTCTGGTCTGTGGGCCGGTCAGGCCGCGGCGACGGCCTCCGGGTCGGTCTCGACGGTCGTGTAGAGCGTCCCGTCGTCCTCGGGGAAGAGGAGGACGGTGATCTCGAAGACAGTCGGGTCGGTCTCGGAGTCCTTGACGTCGCCGACCTCGGACACCTCGGCGCGGTCGACGAAGCGCCGCTTGACCTTGGCGCCCTCGCGGAGCTCGAAGCCGATCGCGAAGGCGTCGATCTTGGGGACGACGATCTTCGAGGTGCGGACGCCGTCGACGGTCGTGCGCGTCGAGCCGGGGTTCACGAGGCGGAAGGTCGCCTTGTTGTCCTCGAGGGCGACGAACTTGATCGACCGCTTGTGCTGGGACTTCGTCCGCTTGTAGAGCCGGCCGCCCCAGGCGTAGTGCTCGCCGGTCTCCTCCTCGCGGGACTCGGTGAAGCCCTCCTCGCCGTCGAGGAGGCCGACGAGGTCCCAGGGGGCAGCCCAGGAGGCGTCGAGGTCTTCGGGGCCGGCCGTGCCGACGGGCGCGATGTAAACGTCCGCGTCCGCCCAGAGGCTCGTGTTCTTGGCGTTGCCGCTCATGGGCGGTCCTTTCGGGTCAGAGCTGCTCCGGCGGGAGCCGCACGGTCAGCGAGAAGAAGGTGAGGGGCTCGCCCGTGTCGTCGTCCTCGGTCGGCAGCGGCCCGGAGACGGGCGTGAAGCCTCGGGTCGCGGGCGACGACGCCGAGAGGAGGAGGGCCTCGCAGAGGGCCGCGAGGCGGAGGCCGAGGGCCTCGTCGCGGTGCCAGACGAGGACGCGGACCGTGGCGCGGCCGTTGAGGCGCGAGTCGCGGAAGGCGCCGGATGAGCGGACCTGGACGTAGGGGTAGCGCTTGTTCGCGTCGTCGGGGTTGCGGGGCTTCGTCGAGACGGTCACGCCGAGCGCCGAGGGGTCGGTCGTGGTGGCGAGACGCTCGCGTAGGAGGTCGCGGGTGACGAGGCGCGGGTCGCCGAAGAGGACGACGGCGCTCATGCCGCAGCCGGCTTCGAGCGCACCTCGAGGCCCGCCGACGCGGCAGCCCCGGCGAGGACGCCGTGCTTGGCCTCGACAGAGCGCCCAGCGGGGTGGGCGAGGATGACGGCTCCCGCGGCGCGGTCGGTCGTGTAGGAGTCGGTCTTGACGGGGATGACGGTGCCGCGCGCGGTCGTGTGGGAGGCCCGGGAGGCGACGGCGGCGGTGAGGCCGTCGATCGCGCTGGCGACCTCGCCGGACTTGAGCACGCCGGCGATGCCGGGGTGATCGAGGCGGAGCTTCTTGCCGGCCAAGCGGCCTCCTCTCAGCCCGCGACGCGGGTCAGGTGGGCTTTCGTGTACGTGCCGGAGGACAGCGCGGTCCGCACGACGGGGTCGCCGTGCACGCGCCACACCTCGTCGCCGAGCTCGACGCGGTCGAAGCGCGTGAGGTCGGCGGCGTGGGGGAGGAAGAGCAGGCGCTCGGCCTCGATGAGGCGGCGGACGACGCCGTCCTCCTCGGTGCTCGTGACGCTGTCGACGGTCGCCCGCTTGAGGGGCTCGCGGAGCGGGTCGTCCCACGACTCGACGGGGTCGCCGTCGGAGTCGAGGACGGTGCGGGCGCGGAGGCGCACGGCCTTGGCAGGCCGTCGAGGGCGGAGGAGGGTCACTTCGAGAGGTCCTCCTCCGCCAGCCAGGGCACGGCGTCCGCGAGGCCGTCGGTGCTCTCGACGGGCACGTAGAGGGTGCCGTCGATGACGCGGGCGCTCATGAGACGTCGCCTTCGCCGTAGGCGCTGGGCGTGCGCAGGCTGAGCACGCGGCCACCGGAGCGACCGGACGAGGCTCGGCGGATCTGCGCGACCTCGACGGCTGTGAGGTAGACGCCGGAGGTCTGCGTGTTGCCGACGGTGTGCTCGCCCAGGGTCTCCTGCGCGAGGCCGGAGGGGTTTTCGTACTCGCGGCGGGCGGCCTTGAGGATGACGACGCGGACGATGCCGGGGGCGTCGACCTCCCAGCGGGTGCCGACGGCGGGGGCGACCTCGGCGAGGGCGAGCGTCGTCGCGTCCTCAAGGGCGTCGACGGCGCGGGCCAGGTCCTCGTCCTCGAGGGCGCCTTCAGGGATGCCGAGGCGCCGCTCGAGGGCTGCGACCGGCGGGGGAAGCGGGTTCACCATGCGACCTCCCGGTCAGTCGGGAGAGGGCCGCTCACTGGGTTCGTGAGCGGCCCTCTCGGCTCAGGAGGCGGGGGCCTCGGCGTCCGCGCCGCTGGTCAGCGCCGGGCGGAGGTGCAGCGCGCCACCGTCGGGGAGCTTCGTGCGCTTGACCGTGCGGGTCGCGTAGTCGCGCTCGATCTTGAACGTCGGGAGGATGCCGACGCCCGAGAAGGTCGAGACGATGGAGCGGTCGACGGTGTGCATCGCGTCGTAGTCGCGCAGGTAGCGGAGCTGGAAGCCGCCGGCCGAGACCGTGGAGCCGAAGCTCGCGCCCTGCGGCACGACGGGCGCGCGGGTGACGAGGGTGACGGCGTCGCGGTGGAAGGCGAGGATCTCGTCCTCGTCGACGCGGGTCGACTCGACGACGGTGAAGCCGCGGAGGCGGCCGACGCCGGCCTCGCGGAGGGCTTCGGTCGAGCCGGACTCGCTGACGTCGGTGAGCGCCTTCGCGTCGAGGAGCGTCGCGTAGATCTCGGTGCCGACGACGACGTTGAGGTTGGCCGCCGGGACACCGTTCTCGCGGAGGTGCTTGCGCAGCTTCGTGAAGTAGGCGACGGGATTGGTCACGTCGATCCCGCCGAGGTCGGTCTCGGCGAGGCTCAGGAGCTTCGTCGCGACCTTGTGCTCGAGGGCGTCGGCGATCGCGGCGCTCTGCGGGGCGAGGACCTGCGCGCCGAAGTCGGTGATCTTGAGCGACAGGTCGGCCTCCGACAGGGGCACGGCCGAGTAGTCGTGCACGCGGTCGAGCTGGATGACCTCGCGCTCCTCGGAGATCTCGTCGAGGACGATCGCGGCGGTCGTCTCGTCGATGCCGCGCTCGCGCGCGATGAGGGTCGTCGGGACGGTCACGCCGATCGGGGCGCCGCCCTTGCCGCCGCCGAGCAGCTCCTCCTGGTAGTTCCGGGAGACGAGGGCGCTGAGGAGGCCGTCCTCGGCGACGAGCTTGGCCGCGACGACCGCGGCCTGCTCAGGGGTGTAGAAGTCGTTTGCCACTGTGGGCCTTTCTGGTCACGTCCTGGAGGACGACTAGCGGGGGGACTTGCGGATGCTCGTGACGACCGCGTCGGCGTCGAAGGGCTCGGGCGGGGTGCCGCCGTGGCCCGGCGTCAGCCCGGGGGTCGGTCGCTCGGGGAGCTCGGGAGCGGGCTTGTCGCCCTCCTCGCCGTCCGGCTTGTCGGCGGCCGGCTTCTCGCCGTCCGCCTTCGGGGTGCTGACCTTCGCCAGTCGCTCGGCGCGCGCGAGGATCTCCTCCTCGGTGTCGCCGGTGAGGAAGTCGACGAGGTCCTCGTCGATCGAGTGCTTTCGGAGGGCGCGCTCGACGTAGAGCGAGCGCTCGGCGTCCGTGGCGCGCTTCTCGGCGGCGGCGATCTTGCCGTCCGTGTCGGAGCTCTTGGCGGCCTCCTCGGCGGTCTCGCGCGCCTGGCGCTCGGTCGCGAGGGACTCAGTGAGGCGGGTCTTGTCGGCGCGGAGGTTCTGGATCAGGGTCCAGGCCTTCGTCTCGTCGAAGTCGTCGCCCCAGGGCTTCGTGTCGGTGGGCTGGTCGGTCATGCGGTGTCCTCCTGGGACGGGAAAGCCCCGGACCTGCCGGGGCAAAGAGTGGGGGGTGAGGTGTCGCTACGGACGCCGCGACGGAGTGCTCGCGGCGGCGGCGAGCACGTCGAAGAGGCGGTCGTTGTCGCGGCAGTCGACGGCGCTCGAGGCGAGGAGGTGCACATAGCGGGCTTCCTCGCCGGTGAGCGAGTGGTAGTAGCCGGGGCCGACGAGTGCCTCGCCGCGCTTGGCGCTGCCCTTGAGGTGGATCATTTCGTCTCCTTGGGGAAGGGTCACGGTGGAGTCGACGACGCGCTTGGCGACGGCAGCTACCTCGAGCGAGACGCCGACCCAGTCGGCGCGCCACTCGAAGTGCCAGGGCTCGCCGGCGACCGTGGGGCGGAAGCCGTAGCGGCCGGCGCGGGCGTAGAACTCGCGGGAGGCCTGCGTGGCGAGGTAGCCGACGCCGGATCCGACGTCGACGGCGCGGCCGGAGAGGTGGTAGGCGTAGGGAGACTCGGGGGACCAGGCGGGGTTGAAGCCAGGGCGGCCCGCGCGGTAGCCGTCGTAGAGGGCCTTCTGCCGGGCGTAGGTCCGAGTCCCCTCGGTGGCGACGACGGTGATGCCGGTGTCGCGCTTGATCTCGGCGACGAGTGCGGCCCAGTGGCGCGCAGCGTCGGCGTTCATGGTCTGGCCGTTGCCGATGCCGGCTTGAGCGGCGGCGGTGTTCGCCACAGGGCCTCCTAGGACTGTCGGGCCGCGAAGTACGCGGCGTGCCGCTCGTCGAAGGCGGCGCGGAGCTCGTCGATGGAGAGCTCGGGGTGTGCGAGGGCGTAGGCGTAGTCGGTGCGCCAGAAGCCGGTGACCTGCTGCGTCGAAGCGGCGTAGAGGTCGGCCATGCGGCGCGTGCCGGGCTCCCAGCCGCCGGTCGGGTCGGAGTTGAAGACCGGCTTCGCCTGGCACCCGCACCCGTCGTGAGCCTCGAAGTGCGCGGTCCCGGCGGTGTAGACCGGGCCGCGGCCGAGAAGCATGGCGCAGAAGTGGCAGGGGCGACCGTCGCTGACGCGGGCCCATCCTCGGGCGTCGTTGTCGGCGGCCGAGAGGGCGATGATGCGCCGGCGGGGCGCCTCGAGGATCCGGCGCTTCGCGCTGCGGAGCATGGCCGCTTTCGCTGCCTCGAGGGCAACGTCGGCGGGCACGCCCTGGCCGATCTGCCGCTTTGCTCGGGCGACGCTGGTGGCGTGCAGGGCGGCGCGGTTGGCCTTCGTCTCGGTCGGCTGGAAGGGGACGTCGGGCCCGGGCCGATCGTAGCCGGCGAGGATCTTCGACGCGGTGTAGAACTCCTGCGCCGAGAGCTCGCCGGAGCGGCGCCCGGCCTTGATGAGGGTCGAGGCGCCGGCCTGGAACCGCGCGAAGGACCCGTCGATGTCGGCGGGGTCGATCGTGCGGTCCCAGAGCTCGGCCAGGACGACCTGGATGCGGGCGACGTCGGCGACCTGGCGGCGCATGTGGCCGGCGGCGAGCTGCTCGAGCGTCGTCACGGGCTACTTGCCCTCAAGGGCGTTCGCGTCGGTCTCGGGCAGGCGGAGCGACGTCGGGACGGCGCCGGTGAAGCGGACGCCGGTGAGGCCGGTCTTCGCTGCGGCGTCGGCCGGTTCGATGCCGGCGCGGATCATGACGCCGAGGGCGTCGGCCTTGGCCTTGAGCTCCGCGGCGTCCTCGACGACGATCGCGGGCTCGCTGTCGTCGAGCTGCCGGGTGGACTCGGCGACGAGGGCGGCCAGCGGGTCGGGGTTCTCGGCCTTGATCGTGCGCCAGCGCTCGACGTCCTGGTCGGTGACGCCGGGGATCTTCTCCCAGAGCGCCTCGACGGGAACGGAGAGCATCGTCGCGATCTTGCCGAGGGCGTCGACGGTGGCCGCGAGCGAGCGGGCCTCAGTGTCGCGCCAGCGGACCTGTGCGCCGAGGTCGGCGGCACCGGCGGCGTCGCCTGCGGCGAGGGCGGCGAGACGGAAGCCGGACTCCCACGACTCGCCGAAGTTGGTCTCGTACTCGCCGATCTTGCGCTGCGTCGAGTCCTGGATCGCGGCGAGGGCCTCGGCGCTGATGTTGACGAGGTCGCCCATCATGACTGTCGGCGAGACCTGCGAGACGGCGGCGAGGGTCGAGACCGTCGAGTCGTACGCCGACAGGTGACCGGAGAGCTCGGTCTGAGCGAAGTCGCCGAAGCGGGCCTTCTCGTCCTCGGCGACCCAGACGCGGTCAACTGCGGCCTGGAGGGGCTCGATCGGGTTGCCGTCCTCGTCCTCGGGGATCGCGAGGCCGGTGGCCCACCGCTGCCGGAACGAGGCGTACTGGAGCGCGATGAGGGTCGAGAAGACGACCTCGTTGACGCGGTCCTGGAGGTTGATGATCGGCCGGATGATGCCCTGGGACTCGCCGTCGAGGCGGTCGCGGAAGCGGACGAAGGGCGTGACGCCGAGGCCGTGGTCGTCGGTGCTCGAGAGCACCCACTTCGCGTCGTCGCCGGGCGGGCGGGCGAAGGTGTAGACGCTGGCCTTGTCGAAGAGCTCGACGAGCTGCGTGCCGTCGAGCGTCGTGCCCTTGCGGCGGAGGGCGAGCTCGGGGAACTCGTCGTCTCCGTCCTGGTACCAGGCGGCCGAGCGCAGCGGGTCGAGTGGCCGGAAGAACGGCACGCGCTTCTGCTGGACGGTGCCGGGCAGGACGAGGGCGTAGCTCGTGCCGTACTCGAGGGCGCCGCGGTGGGCGATCGTCTGCCGAGCGTCGAGGCCGTTGGCCTGCCAGTAGCCCCAGGCGGTCGAGTTGTCGGCGGCCTTCGCGGGCCGGTGCCCGTCGACGAAGAGGCCGTGCGCGTAGGTGTCGCTGAGCAGCGGCGTCCAGTTCGTGATGGAGCGCTTCGCCAGGTGCCGGAACTCGCGCTTAGCGCCGGACGGCATGTAGGGCATGTCGTGGTCGCCGGCGAGGTAGCGGCGGGGCTTGCCGAGGCGACCGTCGCGGGCAAGGTCGGTCTCGAGCTCGGCGTCGAGCCGGGTGACGAGGGCGGCGTCGATCGTCGCCATGCGGCCTCCTGGAGGGTCGTGGTCGGGCTAGAAGCCGGCGACCCGGCCCTTCGGCCGGCGGCGCTTCTTGAAGCCGCCCTCGGAGAGGACGGCGGTGCGGGCCATGCGGGCCAGGACGAGGGCGGCGAGGGCGTCGACCTTCTTGGGGGACTCGCGGGTCTCCTTGCCGAAGCTCACGCCCCAGCGGTTCGGGCGCCGGCGGGCGTTCTCGACGTGGCGGGTGAGGATCGCGGAGGCGTCGGCGCTCGGCGAGGTGCCGGCGCCGAGCGTGTGCTCGGTCCAGGGCAGCTCGCCGTCGGTGATCGCGCGGTGCAGCGCCTCGACGCCGCGGACGGTGTCCTGCTGGTGTGAGCGCATGTCGTAGGCGACGGCGTGCTTCGTCGTCGCCTTGGCGATGAGCCGCTCGGAGTGAGCGTCGCGCCAGGCGTCGACGTCGGTCTCCCAGTAGGCGACGTCGGAGAAGAACGCGACGACGTCGAGGGTGGCGAAGGCGTGCTCGACCGCGTCGCGGACCTGCTCCTTTGGCACCTCCCAACCGCGGCCCTCGGGGCCCTCTGGCTTCTCCCAGATCGCGAGGAGGAAGGGGGCGCCGTCGTCGACGCGGACCGCCACAAGGGCCGTCGCGTCGTCGGTGAGGGAGCCGTCGAAGCCGAGGGTCACGGTGTCGCCGCGACGGGTGCGCGAGCCGGGCTCGCCGGCGAGGAGCGGGGCGAGGTCGTCGCGGTGGTTCTTCCGCCACTCGTGCGGGGCAACCCACGAGTCGGCGGCGGCGACGATCTGATTTAGGTAGAAGCGCCGGGCCTCCTCGGGAGGCGTGTCGGGGTCGTAGACCTCGGCGAGGATGCGGTCGAGGTTGACCCAGTGCGAGTCGCCGTAGGCGCAGCGGAGGCCCTCGCGGACCTGGGCCTCGTCGGCGAGGTCGATCTCGGCGGGGGCTTCGCGGGCGTCGTAGAGGATGCCGTCCGCGCGGGAGCGCCCTTCGACGATCGCCCGCCAGGCGTTGTAGCTCTTCTCAGCGGTCGAGTCCTGGCCGGGCTCGTGCGCGTTCGTGGTCTCGATCGAGCGGCCGTCGACCTTGCCGAGGTTGCGGCGGATGACCTTCGCGAGCTTGTGGCCGCCGTTCGAGGCAGTCCAGTGGTGCGTCTCGTCGAGGATCGCGAACGTCGGGCGGGCGCCCTCCTGCGTCGACGCCGAGGCGGTGACGGGGACGAGCTGGCCGCCGCCGGGGATCAGGAGGCGGGTCATGCCGACGTCGAGGCAGAAGTCGTCGACGAGGAGCGAGTCCTCGGCCATGCTGCGGATCGCGTCGAGGGTGTTCTTCGTCTGCGTCTCGGAGACGCCGGCAATGACGACCCACGGCATGGGGTGGGGGATAGCGACGGGCTCGCCGTCGGTGTCCCAGCCACCGAAGCGGACGGGGCCGCAGAGCTCGGCGAGGGCGAGGGCGCCGAGGAACGGCGACTTCCCCCAGCCCTTCGCGCGGCGGAGGATCGCGCGGCGGTAGCGGAAGGTGCCCGCGGCGTCGAGGGCGTACCACCAGAGGACGAAGGTCATCTGCTCGCGCGAGAAGCGGAAGGGCGCGCCGGCGTTGTCGCCGTCGGGCTGGAGGAGGTAGCCCTCGCAGAAGTCGATGACGTCGTAGCCGAGCGTCTTGACGCTGCCGTCGACGGGGAACGGCTGGAGGCTGAGGACGGGGCGGTGGAAGCTCGCGCCGGGCAGGTGGTCGCTCACGGGGCTCCTCTCGTGCGGGGCACGGGAGGACGCGGGCCTAGAACGGCGCGGGGTCGCTCGCCGTGGGGCGCTCGGGCTCTTGGTCGGCGGCGAGGCGGTCGCGGATGGAGGCCCGGCGGGCGCCGATCGGGGTGACGTTGCCGCCGACGGCGCCGACCGAGGTCTCGGCGGAGGGTCGCTCGACTCGGATCTTGGCGACGCGGAGTCGGTCAGCGTAGGTGCCGCCGAGGGCGGCAGTCGTCAAGCGGATCTCGGAAGCGGCGGCAGCGGAGGGGCGCTTGCTGTGGGCCTCGACGAGGGGCAGCACGAGGCCGAGGGCGAGCCAGTCGGTGTCCTCGAAGACCTGCGCCTGCGGCGAGCGCCGCCAGGTCTCGTACCAGGCGACGGTCGTCGGCGAGTACGGGTGGCCGGCGGGGAGCGCGGGGCCGCGGACGACGTCGTCGGGGGTGACGGTGACGACGTCGCGGTCACGCCGGGCGGTGTCGCGCGGGCGCTGGCGCTCGGTCTTGGGGAGAGGGCCGTTACCGGGCATGGCGGCGACCTCCTCTAGTGGGTCTGACAAACGCTGTGCGCTTTGCTGAGGGCCGAACGGGCCGCGTGGGTGCCTGTGGGAGGGGTCGAGGTGTCGTCTTTGCTGCAACCCCCAGACCCGCGCGCACAGGGAGGCGCTATGCCGCTTCGGAGAAGGGGGCAGGGGGTGGAGGGGAGGGGCCCCCAGGGTCGGGCGGCAGGCGCCGTCCTGTCGTTTGTCAGAGCATGCCAGGGTGTGGCTCGGGGTCGCGGGCCTGGCGTGCTCGAGGTCGTCGAGCCGCTGCTCCTTCGGCGCTGCTCTTGCGGGCGTGGTGCCAACGGCACAACGACTGGAGGTTGTCGAGCGAGTGGTCGTCGCCGGGCGTGATGTGGTCAACCTGATTGGCAGGCTGGTCGCACAGCACGCCGGTCGAGTCGCGCGCTCGGCAGCGGTAGCCGTCGCGCCGTAGCACGCGGACGCGGCGGGTGCTCCAGTCGCTCGGCAGGCGCCGGGCTCGGCCGCTTGGTCCGTTGCTCCATGCCACGCGCGCCACCTCCTCGCGACGAGGCAGGGCCTCGAGTCGGTAGGTCGGGGCGGGCGGTGGGGGCGGGGCCTGCTCGACGTAGGGGTGGGGGTGCCTGCGAGGGGAGGGGGCACCTCGAGCAGGAGGGGGGGGGCACGACGAAGGCCCCGGGCCGGTCAGGGAGAGGAGGACCTGACCGACCCGAGGCCGGAGCGAGGAGCGCACGACGGCGCGTCGAACTCGCGGGGTGCCCGCCCCTCGGGACCGCGGCGGCAGCGCGCACGGGGGAGGGCGGGGAACAGCAGGTCCCGTATCGACAACCGCGCGGGGAGCGCTGCTATCGATACGGGACCGCGCCCCGGTGGCCGAAGCGCCCGGGGATAGGGGTCGAGGCTGGCGCGGTCGATGCTGCCCGCAGGCAGGCCCACATGGGCGAGTGAAGCCGCCGCCTCGACGTGAAGACCACCCCGACGCCGTGACGCGGAGCGGGGTGGCGGTGCTGCCTCGCGAGGATTCGAACCTCGACCGCCCGGGTCAGAGCCGGGCGTCCTGCCGATTAGACGACGGGGCATAGGCGGGGCGGCAGGCCGACGCCGACTGAACGGCTGACGGCAGCAGGCGCCGACTCGGTGACTACCTACCCCTCGGAGAGCCGCTGTCGGCCGCCCGCCACGATGCGGCGCGGCTCGGACAGAGCGGTTCTCTCCCTACTAGAGGAGAGGGCCGGGGCTCCGACAAGCACGCTCGCGGGAGGCCAGACCGGAGGGGTTGCGGGCGTCGGCGCCGAACGCCGAGAGCGGGCGGTGCTGACCGCACCCGGTGCAGACCTTGCCGGCCGTCGCCTGCCGCCGGGCCAGGGCCGCACCCGCCGAGGCGGTCGCCTGCTCGGTCATGCCGAGCCGGGCGGCTGCCTGGCGGATGCGCTCCTCGGGGGTCAGGTGGCGGCCCCGGCGTCGAAGAGGATCTCGACGTCCCGGAGGTCGGCCGAGGGCCACGAGTCGGCGTGGCGGCGGTAGGGGCCGCTCGTGCCCTGCGTGGGCCGCCCCGTCCAGGGGTACTCCGCCGAGGTGCCGTTGAGCACGAAGACGCCCCGGCGGTTGTCGGCCGTGGCCGCCCGCACGACCGACCCCGGCGTCGTCGGGAGCGGCTGCTCGACGAACGTCGCCGCTCCGATGACGCGCTGGATCACGCGCCGGCCCTTGCCCTCGCGCTGGAGGGCGGCGCGGAGGGCCTCGGGGTCGGCGGCGGGGACGAAGTCGCCGACGGCGGGGCCGTCGGTCATCATGATCTCGCCGTCGATGTCGGGCCAGGCCTCGAGGCTGTCGCTGTACTCGCGCGGCCCGTAGGCGCCGTACTCGACGCGGCTGTCGGACAGGGTGGGCTCGGTGGTGGTCGTCACGGGGTGGTCCTCTCGGTCGGGGGTTTGGTGATGGGCGGGGCGGGGTACGGGGGAGGCGAAGGCGTAGTCGGTCACGCGGCCGGCCGCTCCGGCTCCTCGCCGACCGGCATGAGCGCCAGGGCGCCGGCGTAGCGGGCGATCTCGCGCTCGGTCGTCGCGGCGTCCTGCCCGGCCGGGGCCTTCGCCACGAGGGCGCGGACCTCGCGGACAGCGCCGGTGTAGCCGTCGTCGTGCAGCGTGCGGTAGGTGTCGACGAAGTGCGCCAGGGCAGCGCCGAGCTGGGCGCTTGCCGCGTCGAGAGCGCGGTCCTCGGGGTGGTCGGCGAACGGGAAGCGGCTGGCGCCGAGCTCGCGGAGGTAGGCGACGTACTCCTCGGGCGTGCGGAAGCGCCCGCCTCCGCCGAGGCCCTGGGCTATCGCGAGCGTGCCCGAGGGCGGGCCCACGATGCTGGCCGTGCTCATCGGGCCGTCTCGAGCTCGTCGAGGGCGGCGCACCGGTCGAGCTCGGTGGAGAGCGCCAAGAGCTGCATGCGGACGGTGTCGAGGGCTTCGCCGTCGAGCTCCTCGAAGAGCAGGCGCGTCTGGGCGGCGTACGCGACGAGGAAGGCCGCCGTGAGGCCGTTCGCCTCGACCTGGCGATCGCCGAGCGGGGCGTCGGGCCCGGGCTTGCCGACGATGTCGTGGTCGGCCGACGAGGTCGCCAGGTGGTCGAGGTGCTTCGCCACGTGCGACTCGGTGGGGAGGGCCATGAGAGCTCCTTCTCTGTATTGGTGGGGACAGAGGAGGAGAGGGCCGAGCGGGGGTGTGCTGCTCAGGTGGGCCTGACAAACGACAGAAGCCCCGTAGCAACTGCTACGGGGCTTCTGGGTGGTGCTGGGTGCCTAGAGGCGTGCCAGAACCTCGGCGCGCTTCGTGGCGTACTCCTCGTCCGACAGGAGGCCCTGCCCGCGAAGGGCCTCAAGCTGCTGGAGCGGCCCCGCCACGTCAGGGGCCGCGGCCGGTGCGGGGGCCGCGGGCGCCAGGGGAGCCGGTGCCGCTACGGGCCCGCCGAGGATCAGGTCGTTCAGCACGCGACGGACCGTCTCGGCCTCGGCGTGTGAGACGCGGAAGTCGATGGTGTTGCCCGACGTGATGACCTGGACGAGCGTGTTGAGGAGGCCGTCGCGCTTCGTGGCGACGGAGCTGATGCTCTTCACGGGGATCATCTCGGTCCCGGCCTTGCCGTTCTTGAAACCGGTCGCGAGCAGGCTCAGCCCGCCCGTCATGGCGCCCGCTGCGAGCTTGCCGCCGGAGACGCCGCGCGGGCGATTCCACTCGATGCGGTCGGAGTAGATCTCCACCTTCGCGTTCTTGCCAGCGATGTGCGAGGTGAAAGTGTGCAGGGGCGCGGTCATCGGGACTCCGTTCGTCGCGATGACGCTACCCGACCCCGCCGACGTCGTCTGCCCCCGCTTGGGGGCTCGCCGCCAGCACGGCCGCCCACTGGGCCCGCTCGTCGTCGGTGAGGAAGACGTGCAGGAGCGGGAGGCCGGCCGGCGCTGAGACGACGAGGTGCGTGCGGCCGTTGGAGCGGGAGACCTGGCGGAGCGTGCCGCCGTCGAGGGTGGCGTAGAGGGCGGCGGTCACCTCTCGCCCCGGCCCAGCCAGCGGCCGATCTGCACACCGAGCGAGAGCGTGGACAGGACCAGCGCAGCGAGGGCGAAACCACTCAACTCCATCACAGCGTCACCTCCGGCAGGAGCGCCCGGTAGTGCCCGGCCGCGATGCGGCGCTCGACCATCGCGCGAACGCCGACGGCTTCGTGGAAGACGTGACCGTCGAGGACCATCTGAGCGCGGCCCCGGTTGCCGCTCGGGGCCGGGTCTTCGAAGGGGTAAATCTTGTCGAGCTTTCGGTCGACGAGCATGTAGTCCTCCGGCCCGAGCATGACCTCCACGAACCGCGGCCCCGCCGGCGGCCGACGCCTCGCCGTCGCCCGGTCGAGGAGCGCGGTGACGCGGTCGACGACGTGGACGACGAGGGTCGAGAGCGCGACGCCCAGGTCGTGGAGGACGGCCTCGCAGCGCGTGGTCGACTTCACGAGGCGCCTCCCAGGAGGTAGGCCTCGATGCGCCGGGCCTCGGCGACGAGGTCGTCGGTGCCCGTCTGGGCGGCGAGCTCGAGGGCCTGTCGGCGCGATGCCCGGTCCGAGCCCGGAGGCAGTACGGGCTGCACGGGCTTGTCGGACTCGAGCGAGTCGACGAGGGCCCGCCCGAGGGCGAGCATCGTGGCGCGCTCACCGAGGTTCGTGGCGAAGAAGTGCGTTAGCTTGCCGGTGCCGTCGCCGTCGTAGCCAGCCAGCATGACGGTGCCCACCGCCGAGCGGGCGAGCACGAGCGAAGCCTCGTCGCCGAGGTCACCGTCCGAGGTGTCGAAGAGGACCTCGCCGAGGTCGTCGAGGTCGCGGGGGTCGAGGGTCGTCGTCACTTGCTGCTCCTGTTCTGCCGACGCGCCACGCGCGCGGCCTTGTTCGCTGCCCGACGGCGGGCCTTCTCGGTCGCCGGGACGGTGCCGGCGTAGACGTGCCGGCCGGTGCGCTGGAGCCCGAAGAGGACGGCGCGCTGGAAGGGGTTGGGGGTGGTGGCGGTGTCGGTGCCGTTCACGGGCGGGCCTCCTGGAGGTCGGCGTCGGGGATGGGAGTCTCGGTGGGGGAGAGGACGAGGCCGGCAGGGACCTCGGTGGTGCGGTGGCCGAGGTAGCCCCAGCCGAGGCCGTCACGGATGCGCCGGGCTGCGCGCTCGGCCGCGGCGACGGACAGGAAGGGGTAGTCGCGCCCCGTGGCCTGGTCGCGGAGGATGACGAGCGGCACCTCGAGGGGGCCGTCCACCGCGTCGACGAGGGCGAACCGCGGCGGGCGGACCACCGCGGCCCCGTCGATGGGCGTCGCCGGCTCGTGGGCGTCGAAGGTCAGGCCGGTGGAGTCGACCGAGAAGCGGGCGCTCACGGGAGGCTGACCAGGGTGACGGGGGCGTGAAGAGCGACGCTCTGCGCGGTGAGGAAGGGGGCCTCGTCCGGGCCGCCGTTGCGGTTCCAGGAGAGTCCGGTGCTTGCGGGCCGCTTCCAGCACGGGTCGCCGTCACGGTCCTCGACATGCGCGCCGACGGGGAGGGCCTCGAGGTCGGCGGTGGTGAGCTCCTGACCGACGGCCCAGCGGGGCTCGTCGGCGTCCTTCTCGGGCGACAGCTCGTCGGCGACGGTGCGCAGCGCCGAGGCGACGGCTGCGCGGATGGAGGCCTCGAGGGCGGCGGTGTCGACCTCGGGCCTGATGGTGACGGGCACCGTGACGGTGCTGAGGGTGGCGGGCATGGTGGTCCTCTCGAAGATGTGGGGCGGGGCCCCTACTGCATGCGCGGCAGGGGCCCCGGGTGGTGTGGGTCAGTCGGCGAGCAGGCGCTCGACGGCCTCGGCGAAGCCGGGCGGGCGGTGGTGTGCGCCCTGCGGGTGGACGAGGCCGAGCTCGACACGAAGGAAGTCGAGGACGTCGTCGCGCTCGCGCTCGGGGTCAAGCGCGTGTTCCGCCGCCCGGATCGCCTCGTCGACGGCGGCCTCGGCCTGGTCGAGTGCCTCGGCAGCGCTGGGCTGCCCTTCGAAGGGCGCCAGGGCCTCTGCGAGGGCGACGATCTCCTCGGCGGCGTCGATGCGCACCGTGCTCTGTCCTCCCGCGGCGAGGAGCCGCCGGACGAGGTCGCGGCGCTCCTCAGCGGAGCGGGGCGTGCGGGTCACTCGAAGCTGATCTCGTCGACGTCGTCGCGGTGGATGACCAGCGGCCGGCCGCGCTTGCCGGTGACGACCTTGACGTAGTCGGGGTCGGTGCCGTGGACGACGAGGGTGCCGGTGCCGGTCTTGCCGTCGTGGCGCGTGACGGTGACCGTCGCGCCGGAGGAGATCGCGTCGGCGAGCTGCGTGGCGACCTCGTCGCGGTCGGGGGTCTCGAACGTCTCGACGGAGGTGAGGGTCTCGGTGCTCATGCTGCGGGGGTCGCTTCCTGGTCGGTGGTGCGGGCGGGTGCGGTGCGGGCGCGGCGGGACGCCGGCTTGGAGGTGGGCGCCGGGGCGGGCTGCTCGATGGCGACCACGGGGGAGGCGGGCGACTCGCTCGGCGCGGAGAGCGCGAGGGTCGCGTGCACCTGGGCCTCGAGGAGGAGGCCGACGCGGGCCGGGCTCGTCGAGGGGGTGCGGCTGCCGCGGTCGAGCAGGTCGAGGGCGAGCCGGCGGTGGGCGGAGGAGGTGGGTTCGGGAATGACGAAGGCCCTCTCTTTCTCTGTCGTGGTGGGGACAGAGGAGGAGAGGGCCGGGGAGGGTGGGGCTGCTCAGGAAAGGGCGAAGAAAGTTCGAGTGACGGAAGTGACCGAGAAGACGTCACTCTCGTATGCGCTACTAAGAGAGAGAGCTCTCTAGAGGAGAAGGGGGAGTGACACGTTCTGCGTCACTTCTGTCACTCGACAAAACAACGACGCCCCTCCTCGGCGTGAGGAGAGGCGTCGTCGGCGTGTTCGGCGGTTAGTCGTCCGCCCACGCCGGGTCGCGCTCCGGCGCTGCCGGATCCAGTTCCGGCGTGAGTCGGTGCGTGAGCCGCACCCGGGGAGGTAGCCCCTGCGGCGCGACCTCGACGTGGAGGAGTCCTCGGATGATCTCGCGCCGCTGCTCAAGGAGGAGATCGTCGAAGCGCTCGCGGACGGCCGTCGTGAGCGCGGCCCACTCCGTGCCACCCTCGGACACTGCCTCCAGGAGGTCCTGCGCGAGGTCGTGGAGCGCCGCCGCCTGGCTCTTCTCGGTGCGCACGCGTTCGAGCTCGGCCTCGATCGTCTCGCGCTCAGCGCGGAGCTCGACAAGGCGCGCGCGGGCAACGGCCGCGGGCACGAGCCCCTCGTCGCGGTCGGCGAGGACCGCGCTGACGCGCGCAGCGTTGCGCTCGTGCTCGCCGACGAGGGCGGCGATGCTGCCGGCCTTCGTGGAGGGGAAGAGATCGGCGCCGCTGACGAGAAGGATGCGGACAACCTCGTCGACGACGAGCGGCTCGATGCGTCCGTCGTTGATCGACGGGTGCCCTCGCTCGCCGGCCGGGCAGACGTAGGCCCGCATATACGCCAGCGGGCGGCCACACACTGCGCACGTCGCGATGCCGCTCAACAGATGCGAGGTCACGCCACCGGGGTTCGTGCGCCGGGACGGGTCGCGAAGGATCGCGCGGGCCTCGGCGGCTTGTTCTTCGTCGACGAGGGGTACGACGTGCTCGGACTTAAAGACCTGACCCAGGTGTCGCACGTACCCGGCATAGTGCTCGTTGTTGACGATGTCGCGGACGCGACGGTTGCTCCAGAGCTTGCCGGGGGCGGGGTCGACGCTCTCGGCGGTGAGCGCGCGGGCGAGGCTGCGCACGGAGCCGCCGGAGGTCACGTGATCGAACATTCGCCGCACGACGGCCGCCTCGGCCTCGCGGGGCGTCACGCCGTCGGTCTCGTAGCCGTAGCGCCGCCGTCCGGGGATGGGTCGGCCAGCCTCCGAGCGGGAGGCGTTGGCGCGAAGCTGGCGCTCGGACTTGCGGCGGACCTCGAAGCGGGCGATCCCGGCGAGCATCGTGGCGCGGAACTCGCCGTCAGCGGTCGTGAGGTCGATCTCTCCGTCGACGGTGAGGACTCGGGCACCCGTGTCGATGATCTCGAACAGGTCGCGGGTGTCGCGGAGGAGGCGGTCCAGATCTACGGCGATGACGACGCGCGCAACGTCGTCGCGGAGCTCGTCGAGCATGCGCGCCCACTGGGTGCCCTTGCCGCGGCGCTTCGAGGCGCTCGTGTCGTTGTCTTCGTACTCGCGGACGACCTCCCAGCCGCGAAGGGCTGCCAGCGCCCGGCACCGGGTGAGTTGGCGGTTGATGCCCTCGGCGACGTCTTCGGACTGGCGGGCGTAGATGACGGCGAGCTGCTGCACGCATACAGAGTACGTCTCTTGGAGCGGAACAGGATCATCGCGGCCCTCGGCGGCGCGACGGTCGTCGTCGAGGCGGGCCGTCGCTCGGGCACCCTCAACACCGCGGGCCACGCCAGCGTCCTCGGACGCCCCGTCGGGGCCGTGCCCGGGCCCGTGACGTCGCCGTCGTCGGCGGGCTGCCACGCGCTGCTGCGCTCCGGGCTGGCGACCTGCGTGACCGGCGTCGCCGACGTGCTCGAGCTCCTCGACGGTGCCGCGACGTGGGGGGACGCGGGGGCGTCGCAGGCCGACGACGACCCCGACCGGCCGCCGCCCGAGGTCAGGCGGGTGCTCGACGCCCTGTCGCCGCGCAGCCCCCGGCGACCGGACGACCTCGTGCGCGCGACGGGACTCGACGCCGCCGAGCTGCACGGCGTCCTCGCCGAACTCGAACTGCTCGGCCGGGTGCGCCGCACCGAGCACGGTTGGCGCCGCACCGCGTGAGCGCGCGGAGGCGCGGCCGCGCGGGTGCAGACTCCTGGGGTGGAGACGCTGTCGGAGACCCTCGAGGCGTTCGCCGTGCACGCCCGGCACGGACGCGGCCTCAGCGAGCACACCCTCCGCGCCTACCTGGGCGACCTCACGGACCTGGCCGCGCACGTCGCACGGACACGGGGCGACGACGCGACGGTGGCAGACCTCGACCTCGAGCTGCTCCGCGACTGGCTGTGGCGGGGCAGCGAGGCCGGCCTCGGGCGGGCCAGCCTCGCCCGTCGCAGCGCGAGCGCCCGGGCGCTCAGCCGGTGGCTCGACGAGAGCGGCCGGCTCGACGCGGACGTGGGCGCGCGCCTCCGGGCGCCCAAGGGCCAGGGGCGGTTGCCGCGCGTCCTCACGCGCGAGCAGGTCGACGGCCTCCTGCGCGGGCTCGCCGTGCGCGCCGCCGAGGACGACCCCGTGGCACTCCGCGACCTCGCGGTCGTCGAGGTGCTCTACGGCTCCGCGCTCCGCGTCTCCGAGCTCGTCGGCCTCGACGTCGGCGACGTCGACCCCGCCCGGCTCACGGTGCGCGTCACCGGCAAGGGCGACAAGCAGCGCGTCGTCCCCTTCGGGGTGCCGGCGGCCCGCGCGCTCGACGCGTGGACCCGGCGGGGGCGACCCTTCCTCGCCGGCCGCGCCGCCGCTCCGGTCGCCGCCCTCTTCGTCGGGGCACGCGGCGCGAGGCTCGGCGTGCGCTCCGTCCACCGCCTCGTCGCCGACCTGCTGCTCGACCTGCCAGGAGGCGGCCCCGCGGGCCCGCACGCGCTGCGGCACACCGCGGCCACCCACCTGCTCGACGGCGGCGCGGACCTGCGGGCGGTGCAGGAGATGCTGGGGCACGCGAGCCTCGGCACCACCCAGATCTACACGCACGTGTCGACGGAGCGGCTGCGCGACAGCTACCGGGCGGCCCACCCCCGGGCCTGATCCCGCCGGGCTCTCGCCCGCGCGGGGGAGCTCCCGCGCGGGGCAGCGGCACGGGGCGCGGCGGCAGCCGCAATGACACGGAGCGCGGCGGCGGCGGCGGCAGCGCGTCACCGTCGCGTGGGCAGCAGGACGCTGGGCCGGGCCTCGCCGAGGAACGCCAGCGGAGAGACGTAGTCGCCGTCCACCCTGGCCCCGAGGTGCACGCAGGGCGGGCCCGCGCAGTGTCCGGCCGCGAGCTCGCCGACGGGCTGTCCCCGCTCGACGGGGGTGCCCGCGGCGAGGTCGCTCGTCACGGGCTCGAAGCTGCTGAGGACCCCGTCGGCGTGCCGCAGCGAGAGCACCGGCCGGTCGACGACGACGCGGCTGAAGTGCACGACGCCGGAGTCAGGAGCGGTGACGACGGTGCCGGGCGCGGCGCCGACGTCCACGCCGCGGTGACCGGGCGACCAGGCGTGCTCGGGCGCGACGAAGGGCCGGAGGACCGGGTGCGGTGCCGGGACCGGCCACGACCACCGCGCCCCGGCCACGCCGGCGGGCCGCGCCGCCCCGACCGGTGCGGACCCGGGCGGGGCGGGTGCGGGTGCGGCTGCGGAGGCCGCGGTCGAGGAGGTGGGCACGGAGGCGGCGGGCACGGCGGTGGCCCCGGTGGACGCCCCGAGGGCGGGCAGCAGCGCGAGCAGGAGGACCGTCGCGGTGCGCGCCCGGGAGGGGCGGCGGCGCCGGGCACGGTCACGGGACGAGGGGCGAGGAGGTGCGGTCACGCTGCGAGGATGACGGGCGAGCCCGGCGTCGGGGGCGGGCGTAGTGTCGTCCTGTGCACGTGCAGTGTGTGCACGCAGTCGTGGAGGACGGGAGCGTCGCTCCCTCCTCCTGTTCGAGGAGATGATCACGTGTCGAGTCCGACGCACCCCGCGCCCAGTCCCCAGAAGCTCAAGAGGCGGGTGACGGCGCTCGCCGTGGCCGCCGCCGTGGGCGGCTTCCTGTTCGGCTTCGACTCGTCCGTCATCAACGGCGCCGTCGGGGCCATCGAGGCGGAGTTCGACCTGTCGCCGGCCCTCTCGGGCTTCGCGGTCGCCTCAGCGCTCATCGGCTGCGCGGTGGGCGCCTACTTCGCGGGCCGCCTGTCGGACCGCATCGGGCGCATCAAGGTCATGCTCATCGGCGCGATCCTCTTCCTCGTCAGCGCGGTGCTGAGCACCTTCGCCTTCGCCGTGTGGGACCTCGTCATCTGGCGCCTCGTCGGCGGTCTCGGCATCGGCATCGCGTCGGTCGTCGCGCCGGCGTACATCTCCGAGGTGTCGCCGAAGGCGATCCGTGGTCGGCTCGCCTCGTTCCAGCAGCTCGCCATCACGCTCGGCATCTTCGCGGCGCTGCTCTCGGACCAGATCTTCGCCGTCACCGCCGGCGGGGCGTCCGAGCCGAGCCTGTTCGGGCTCACCGCGTGGCGCTGGATGTTCCTCGTCGGTGCCGTGCCGGCGGTCGTCTACGGCCTCCTGGCGCTGAGCCTGCCGGAGTCGCCCCGGTACCTGGCGGGCAAGGACCGCGAGGACGACGCCCGCGAGGTCCTGTCGGGCATCGTCCCGGCCGACACCGTGGACACCTCCCTCAAGGAGATCACCGACTCCATCGCGACCGAGGCGAAGCTCGAGAAGAAGTCCAGCGTGCGCGGCGACCGCTTCGGGCTGCAGCCCATCGTCTGGGTGGGCATCATCCTCGCCGTCCTGCAGCAGTTCGTCGGCATCAACGTGATCTTCTACTACTCGACGACGCTGTGGCAGGCCGTGGGCTTCCAGGAGGAGGACTCGTTCCTCATCTCGACCATCACCGCGGTGGTCAACGTGGTCGTGACCTTCGTCGCCATCGGGCTCGTCGACAAGGTGGGCCGCCGGCCGCTCCTGCTCGTCGGCTCCGTGGGCATGTTCCTCAGCCTCGCGACCACGGCGCTGGCCTTCAGCCAGTCGCAGGTCGTCGACGGCGAGCCGCAGCTGCCCGGCGCTTGGGGACCGGTAGCGCTCGTCGCCGCGAACGTCTTCGTCGTGTCCTTCGGCGCCACGTGGGGACCGCTCATGTGGGTGCTGCTCGGCGAGATGTTCCCCAACAGCATCCGCGCCACGGCGCTCGGCATCGGCAGTGCGGCGAACTGGGTCGCCAACTTCCTCGTCACCGTGTCGTTCCCGTCGCTCGCCGACTTCAGCCTCGCGTTCTCGTACGCGCTGTTCGCGTTCTTCGCCCTCGTCTCGTTCTTCTTCGTGCTCACGAAGATCCCCGAGACGAAGGGGCGGTCGCTCGAGGAGATGGGAGTCTCGGCCGCCAGCGCCTCGGCCCGCGGCTGAGCCCGGCCGCCCCCTCTCGGGAGCCCCCGTCGACGACCGTCGGCGGGGGCTCCCGGCGTCTCCGGCGAGGGACGCGTCGGTGCTACCATGAGCGAGCAGTCTGCCCAGCAGGCTGACTTCGCGTGCCCAGTCGTCCTCGACGATCACCGGCCTCCGCGTCCACTCGGTCCCCGCCCGGCGTCCAGCGCCGACGGGGCGGACGTGCGCCCGGGCACCAGGCAGCGGCGACCGACCGGTCGCCCGACAACCGACGAGAACAGGCGCGCTCCGGCGCGTCGCGAAAGAGGAGAACGACCATGGCCGTCGTCACCATCCGCCAGCTGCTCGACAGCGGCGTCCACTTCGGACACCAGACCCGCCGCTGGAACCCGAAGGGCAAGCGCTTCATCCTCGCCGAGCGCTCCGGCATCCACATCATCGACCTGCAGCAGAGCCTGTCGTACATCGACAAGGCGTACGACTTCGTCAAGGAGACCGTCGCCCACGGTGGCACCGTCCTCTTCGTCGGCACGAAGAAGCAGGCGCAGGGCGCCATCGCCGAGCAGGCGAACCGCGTGGGCCAGCCCTACGTCAACCAGCGCTGGCTCGGCGGCCTGCTCACGAACTTCCAGACGGTGTCGAAGCGCCTCGCGCGCATGAAGGAGCTCGAGGAGATCGACTTCGACGACACCACGCAGGGCTTCACCAAGAAGGAGCTCCTGATCAAGAAGCGTGAGCTCGACAAGCTGCACAAGACGCTCGGCGGCATCCGCAACCTGACGAAGACGCCGTCGGCGATCTGGGTCGTCGACGCCAAGAAGGAGCACCTCGCGATCGACGAGGCCCAGAAGCTCGGCATCCCGGTCGTCGGCATCCTCGACACGAACATCGACCCCGACGAGCTCCAGTTCCCGATCCCCGGCAACGACGACGCGATCCGCTCGGTGGGCCTGCTCACCCGCATCGTCGCCGACGCCGCGGCCGAGGGCCTCGTCCAGCGCCACCAGAAGCCCGAGGACGCCGACCAGCCCGTCGAGCCCCTCGCCGAGTGGGAGGCGGAGCTGCTGGCGCAGAGCCAGGCCTCGTCCACCGAGACCGAGACCGGGACCGACGCCCAGGCCGCGGGCGAGCCGCTGCCGACCGCCGAGAACGACGCGGACGCGCAGGTCGCCGAGAAGCCCCTGGGCGAGCCGGTCGCCGAGCCCGTCGCGACGCCGGACGAGGCCGCCGCGACGGCGACCGACGCCGACGCCGCCGCGGTCGACGGCAAGTAGTCCACCCACCCTTCCGACTCCCTACGAAAGGACGTCAGACACATGGCCAACTACACCGCAGCCGACGTCAAGGCCCTCCGTGAGCGCCTCGGCGCCGGAATGCTCGACAGCAAGAACGCGCTCGTCGAGGCCGACGGCGACATGGAGAAGGCGATCGAGATCCTCCGCGTCAAGGGCCTCAAGGGCGTGGCGAAGCGCGAGGGTCGTCAGACGACCGCCGGGCTCGTCGCCGCCAAGGCCTCGGACGGCTACGCCACCGTGATCGAGCTCGCGAGCGAGACCGACTTCGTGGCGAAGAACGAGAAGTTCATCGCGGTCGCGGACACCGTGCTCGAGGCCGTCTCGGCCGCGGGCGCGGCGAGCGTCGAGGAGGCCGGCGAGGTCTCGGTCGGCTCGCAGACCGTCAAGGAGTACGTCGACGGCGAGGCCGCCCTCATGGGCGAGAAGGTCGTGCTCCGCACGGTCCGACGCGTCGACGGCGAGCAGTTCGCGATCTACCTGCACAAGACGAGCAACGACCTGCCCGCGCAGGTCGGCGTGGTCGTGGGCTACGCCGGCGGCGACGCCGACACGGCCCGCTCGATCGCCCAGCACGTCGCCTTCGCCGCGCCGACCTACCTGTCGCGCGACGAGGTCCCGGCCGACCAGGTCGAGAAGGAGCGCGCGATCGTCGAGGAGACCGCGAAGAACGAGGGCAAGCCGGAGGCGGCGCTGCCCAAGATCGTCGAGGGTCGCCTGACCGGCTTCTTCAAGGAGATCGTGCTGCTCGACCAGGCCTACGCGAAGGACGCGAAGCAGTCCGTCGCCAAGGTCGCCGAGCAGGCCGGCCTGACGATCACGGGCTTCGCCCGGGTCAAGGTCGGCGCCTAGCCACCACCAGGACGGGGTCCGGGACGACACGTCCCGGGCCCCGTTCTCGCGCCCGGGCCCGGACGAGGGGCCGCGGGCGCGGGGCGGCCGACGGGGAGGTCCCGTCGGTCGCTACCCTGGCCGAGGACCCGGAGGGCCCGGCCCACGACGACACCGAGGAGTGCACCATGACGGACGGGACGACGACCAAGCGCAGGCGGGTGCTGCTGAAGCTCTCGGGCGAGGCCTTCGGCGGCGGACAGCTCGGGGTCGCTCCCGACGTCGTCGGCGCGATCGCCCGGGAGATCGCGGAGGCGGCCCGCGAGGTCGAGGTCGCGGTCGTCGTCGGCGGCGGCAACTTCTTCCGCGGCGCGGAGCTCAGCCAGCGCGGCATGGACCGTGGCCGGGCGGACTACATGGGCATGCTGGGCACCGTCATGAACGCCCTCGCCCTGCAGGACTTCCTCGAGCAGGCCGGGGCCGAGACGCGCGTGCAGTCGGCGATCGCCATGACCCAGGTCGCCGAGCCCTACATCCCGCGTCGGGCCGAGCGTCACCTCGAGAAGGGCCGCGTCGTCATCTTCGGCGCCGGTGCGGGCCTGCCCTACTTCTCGACGGACACGGTCTCGGCCCAGCGTGCCCTCGAGATCGGCGCGGACGAGGTGCTCGTGGCGAAGAACGGCGTGGACGGCGTCTACTCGGCGGACCCGCGGCACGACCCGTCGGCCGTGAAGCTCGACCACCTCACGTACCAGGAGGCGCTCGTCCAGGGCCTCAAGGTCGTCGACTCGACGGCGTTCAGCCTCTGCATGGACAACGGCATGCCGATGCTGGTCTTCGGCATGGAGGGCGGCGGCAACGTCGCGGCCGCCATCCGGGGCGAGCGCATCGGGACCCTGGTCAGCAACTGACGGCTAAGCTCGACACGAACCTGAGGAGCACCATGGCGATCAACGACGTACTGACCGACACCCGCGAGAAGATGGACCGGGCGCTCGAGTCCGCGAAGACCGACTTCGGCCAGGTCCGCACCGGGCGCATCAACCCGGCGCTGTTCCAGAAGATCCCCGTCGAGTACTACGGCACGCCGACGCCGCTGGCGCAGCTCGCGTCGCTGCAGGTGCCGGAGGCGCGCACGATGATCGTGACGCCCTACGACAAGACCGCGCTCAAGGAGATCGAGAAGGCCATCGCGACCTTCCCGAACCTCGGGGCGAACCCGACCAACGACGGCTCGATCGTGCGCGTCACGATCCCGGAGCTCACGCAGGAGCGCCGCAAGGAGTTCGTGAAGATCGTCCGCGGCAAGGGCGAGGACGCCAAGGTCCAGCTGCGGAACATCCGACGCAAGGCGAAGGACGACCTCGACGCGCTCAAGGCGGAGGTCGGCGACGACGAGGTGGCCCGCGCCGAGAAGGAGCTCGAGGCCGTCACCAAGGGCTACGTCGACCAGGTCGACGACGCCCTGAAGAAGAAGGAAGCCGAGCTCCTCGAGGTCTGATGAGCGACGCTCCCGACGGCACCGGGCCGGACGACCCCGGGCTGGCCCAGTCCGGTCCTGACCACGCCGGTCCGGGCCGTGTCCCCACGCGGTCCCGACGCGCCGAGTTCGACGCGCGTGCGCAGGCGGCCCGGCACGACCTCGAGGCGCAGTTCCGCGTGCGGAAGGCGCAGCTGGACGAGCGCAACGCCCGTCTGACGGCCCGCACGGGACGGAACCTCCCGGCGGCCATCGCCGTGGGCGTGGGCCTGGGCCTCGCGGTGGTGCTGAGCCTCGTCTTCGTCAAGGCGCTGTTCATGATCGTCGCGGCGGCCCTCATCGGCTCGTTGTGCTTCGAGCTGGCCAGCGCCCTGCGCTTCGCGGGACGCGACGTCCCGCGCCTGCCGAGCGTCGTCGTGGGCGTCGCCCTCGTGCCCGCGGCCTTCGTCTGGGGTGCCGAGGGGCAGTGGCTCGGCCTGCTGGTGGGCGTGGCCGTGGTGACGTTGTGGCGCCTCGCCGAGACGGTGCGGCCGTCCCACCGGTCGTCGGCGGGGGAGCTGCTCCGCGACCTCGGTGCGGGGGCCTTCGTGCAGGTGTACTGCGCGTTCCTCGGCACCTTCATGGTCGTGCTCGCGGCGGAGCCGGGCGGACAGTGGTGGACCCTCGCGGCCCTCATCGTCGTCATCGCGGTCGACACCGGTGCGTACGCGGCCGGTCTGAACTTCGGCAAGCACCCGATGGCGCCCCGCATCAGTCCGAAGAAGACGTGGGAGGGCTTCGCCGGCTCGGTCGCGGCGAGCGTGCTCGCGGCGGTGCTGCTGTCGGTGTTCATGCTCGACGAGCCGTGGTGGTTCGGCCTCGTCCTCGGGGCCGTGGTCGTCGCGACGGCGACCGTGGGCGACCTGGCGGAGTCGCTGGTGAAGCGCGACCTCGGCATCAAGGACATCTCGACCTGGCTGCCGGGCCACGGCGGGTTCCTCGACCGTCTCGACAGCACGCTGCCCTCGGCGGCCGCGGCCTACGGCCTGTACCTGCTGTTCGCCTGAGCCGGCGTCCTGGTGGCGTCCGGGGCGGTACGGCATGATGGCCGGGTGAGTGCACCGTTCCCGACCGCTGCCAAGGGCCAGTACGGCTACGACGTCGACGAGGTCGACGAGTTCCTCGCCGAGGCGCGTCGTGCGTACACGGGCGGGGACGGCTCCTCGCCGGTGGACGCGGCTCGCATCCGTCGCACGGCCTTCACCCTGCGGCGTCGCGGCTACTCGACGTCGCACGTGGACGCGGCGCTCGAGCGGTTGGAGGACGCCTTCGCGGGGCGTGAGCGCGACCGCGTCGTCGCGGCGGAGGGCGAGGGCGCCTGGTACGGCGACGCGCGCGGCACCGCGGAGGCCCTCGTGGCCCGCTTCGAGCGTGACGAGGGGCGTCGCTTCCAGCGGGTGGGCCGGCTCACGCAGGGCTACCACCGCGGTGACGTGGACGACCTCGTCGGGCGCCTGCAGGGCTACTTCACGGCGGGCCGCCCGCTGAGCATCGACGACGTCCGCGCGTCGGTGTTCCGGGCGCAGCGCGGCGGGTACCGCGAGGCCCAGGTCGACCACGTCCTGGACACGGTGGTCGACGTCATGCTCGCCGTGCGCTGACGCGCCCGCGCAGACCCTGGCCGTCGCGCCCGGTGTCGGTTACCCTGGGGGCACTCATGGGCAGGCACTCCGCAACTCCGGTCCCCGGCGCGACTCCGAGCGAGCGCGCCGCCGTCGTGCGCCGTCCGGCCGTGTCGCCGCCGGTGCGTCGTCGTGCCGCGCAGGCCCCGCTGCGCTCCGCGCGCGTCGTCGAGGCCTCGCGGCCGTCGGCGCGTCGTCAGCCGATCCTGCCGCTGCTCGGCTTCTGTGCGTCCTTCGCCTTCGTGGCGGCGTCGCTGGTGAACCCGCTCGCGGGTGCCCAGGCGACGACGGCGACGACCGGAGGCGCGGCCGCCCTGGTCGCGCCCGGCCAGTCGTTCTCGGTGGACGCGGCGGTGCAGGCGACCGCGGCGTCCCGTGACGCGTACGAGATCACGCAGTACGTGCCTCCGGCCCCCGTGGTGACCGAAGAACCCGAGGCGGACGAGGCCGAGGCGACGGCGGGTGCGACCGCGGCCCCCGAGAAGAAGAAGTCGTCGGCGGCCCCGGCGGCGGGCACGCCCGACCCGGGCAGCGCGAAGGCGATCGCGGCCGACATCGTCGCGTCGAAGGGGTGGGGCACGGGGGAGTACGACTGCCTGGTCGCCCTGTGGCAGAAGGAGTCGAGCTGGAACGTCTACGCGTACAACCCGAGCGGCGCGTACGGGATCCCGCAGGCGTTGCCCGGCAGCAAGATGGCCAGCGCGGGCGCGGACTGGCAGACGAACCCGGCGACGCAGATCACGTGGGGGCTCGGGTACATCCAGGGTCGCTACGGCACCCCGTGCGGGGCGTGGGCGCACTCGAAGGCGAACAACTGGTACTGATCGGCTGAGCGGCCGGGCCGCTACGCTGGGTCGGTGCCCCGCAGCAACCGTCCCCGCCGTCCGCGCGGGGGAGGGGCGCCCGACGAGCCCGAGCGCGACCTGTCGCAGATCGTGCTCGGCGGGCGGCGCACCGAGCTGCGGGCGGGCCGCCCGTTCACGGTGCAACCCGTGGGTGGTGCCTCGGCGGTGAAGGACTACCTCTGCCCGGGGTGCTCGCTGACGATCGCGCCGGGCACGCCGCACGTCGTCGTGTGGCGGGCCGAAGGCGTCCTCGGCGACGCGGCGGACCTCGCCGCGCGTCGGCACTGGCACACGCACTGCTGGAGGATCGCATGACCGAGACCGAGCCCGTCGAGATCCGGGGCGGCGTCCTGCTGCCCGCCCGTCGGACGGACGTCGAGCTGCACACGGCGGACGGCCTCACCCTCGTGGGCGAGCTGGCCCTGCCGCTCGACCGGGAGCCGGTGGCGACGGTCGTGGCCCTGCACCCCCTGCCGACGGCGGGCGGCTTCATGGACAGCCACGTGCTCCGGAAGGCCGCGGCCCGCCTGCCGGCTCTCGCGGGCGTGGCGGTGCTGCGCTTCAACTTCCGGGGGGTGTCGTCCCCGCGGGGGCGGTCGGAGGGGTCCTTCGGCGAGGGCGTCGACGAGGCGCACGACCTGGCGGCCGCGGTGGCCCTCGTGGCCGAGCAGGGCCTGCCGACGCCGTGGCTCGTGGGCTGGTCGTTCGGCACCGAGGTGCTGCTCAAGCACGGCCTGGGGCACCGGATCGCGGGCGGCGTGCTGCTCTCGCCGCCGCTGCACCGCACGTCGGAGGCCGAGCTCGCGCGCTGGGCCGACGCGGACGTGCCGTTGACGGTGGTGGTGCCCGAGCACGACGACTACCTGCGCCCGGCCGAGGCCGTGGAGCGGTTCGCGGTGGTCCCGTCGGCACGGCTGGTGCCGGTGGAGGGCGGCAAGCACCTGTGGGTCGGCGAGAAGCAGACGTCGCGGGTGCTGTCCGAGATCGTGGGCGTGGTGGCGCCGGAGGCGCTGCCCCTGCCCGCCACGTGGCCCGCGTCGGGCGCGGCCCCGGCCTAGAGCCGGTTCTGCCGCGGGACGACGACCTCGCGGACGACGATGAGGACGCTGGCGGCGACGGGGATGGCGACGAGCGCGCCGAGCACCCCGAGCAGGGTGCCGCCGATGAGGGCGGCGATGACGACGAGGACGCCGGGCACCTCGACGGCGCGGGCCATGATGCGCGGGCTGAGCAGGTACGCCTCGACCTGCATGTAGACGAGGTACCAGATCGCGGTGGTGATCCAGGTGGCGGGGGAGCCGGGCAGCAGTGCGACCTGGGCGAGCACGATGACGGCGGAGGCCGTGATGGTGCCGACGAGCGGCACGAGGCTGCCGAGGAACGCGACGAAGGCGAAGACGGCAGGCAGGGGCGCGCCGACGATCGAGAGGAAGACGAAGCTCACGACGCCGTTGACGGCGGCGAGGGTGAACTGTCCGGCGACCCAGCGTCCGACGGAGGTCGTGATCTCCTCGGCGATCTCGACGAAGCGGGCGCGGCGCGACAGGGGGACGAAGCGGTAGAGGCTGCGCTTGACGCTGCCGAGCGACGACGTGAAGTAGATGGTGAGGATCATCACCACGAGGGTGCCGAAGAGCCCGTTGCCGATGGCGACGCCGACGGCGAGGACGCCGCCGCCGATGGTGACGACGTTCTGCGGGTCGGTGAGGAACGACACGATCTGGTCGAAGGCCTCTTGCACGTCGAAGACGTCGACGGGCACGAGGGCCTGGATGTTGTCGACGAACTGCTGCGTGGTCACGCTCTGCAGGTAGTCGGCGAGGGCGGTGACGAGCACGGTGGCCTGCTGCACGATCACCGGGACGATGGCGAAGACGACGCCGACGAAGGCGCCGAGGGCGACGAGCAGCACGACGACGACGGCGAGCACGCGGGGGACCCTGCGCTTCTCGAGCCAGCTGACGACGGGGTCGAGGCCGAGCGCGATGAACAGGGCCGCACCGACGTAGGTGAGGATCGTCGAGAGCTGCCCGATCGCGCCCCCGATGACGAGCGCCGTGAGGACGCCGAGGCCGGCGAGCAGCCCGAGGCGGTACGGGTGGTGGATCTTCACGCGGAGGGGCTCCTGACGGGCGGGGGGCCCGACGGCGGCGCCGTCGTGCGCTCCCTACTCTGGCCTGTCGGTGCCGGTCTGGCCGAGCATGCCACGCAGGTTCTCGAAGTACGCGGCGATGCCGTCGCGCTCGCGGCGGAGCGCCTCGAGGCGGTCCTCGGCGTCGCGGGTGAGGGCGACGGCCTCGTCGCGGGCACGCCGGACGGACTCCGCCGCGCGGAGCTCGGCCTCTTCCGTCACCCGTCGGGCGTGCTCGTCGGCCTCGGTGCGCACCCGGCGCGCCTCGTCGTCGCGGGTGGCGGTGATCTCGTCGTTCTCGGCACGGAGCTGCGTCGAGCGTGCAGTGGCCTCGGCCAGCTCGGCGCGGGCGAGGCCGAGGTGCCGCTGCATCTCGTCGACGGCGTCGCGCTGCCGGTCCAGGAGCTCGCGCTCGGCCTCGTCGCGCCAGGCGACGAGCTCGAGCTCGACGTCGGTGCGGGACTGGGTGAGCTCGGCCTCGAGCTCGTCGACGGCGCGGGCGCGCTCGGCCTCGAGCGCGGTGCGCTGCTGCTCGACCTCGCGCTCGAGGCGCGCGGCGTGCGCGGCGGCCTCGTCGGCGAGGGCGGCGCGGGCCGTGGCGGTCTCGGAGGCGAGCTCGGCCCGGGCGCGGGAGGTCTCGGCCTCGAGGGCGGAGCGCTGTTCGTCGGCCTCGCGGTCGAGGCGCTCGGCGTGCTCGGCGATCTCGCGGGCGAGCCGCTCGTGGGTCTCGGCGGTCTGCCGGTCGAGGGTGTCGCGGACGCCGGCGGCCTCGCGCTCGAGGTCGGCGCGCTGGTCGCGGACGTCGGCCTCGAGCTGCGTGCGGACGCGCTCCTCTTCGCGGCGGAGCTCGGCGGTCTCGTCGCGGGCCTCGGCGAGGTCGCGCTCGACCTCGGCGCGGCGCTCGGCGCTCTCGCGCTCGACCTCGGCCCGCAGGGCGGCGGCCTCGCGGCGGGCGGTGGCGACGGACTCGGCGGCCTCGGTGGCGGCCGCGGCCCGCTCGGCGGCGGCGTCGCGCGCGGCGGCCTCGAGCTGCAGTCGCGCCTCGTCGCGGGCGCCGGTGACGAGGCGGTCGGCCTCGGCGGTGGCGTCGTCGACCTGGGCCCCGGTGGTGCGGCGGGCGTCGGCGAGCAGGGCGTCGGCGCGCTCGGTGGCGTCGCGGACGAGGCGCTCCGCCTCGGCGGCGGACTCGCGGCGCAGGCGCTCGGCGTCGACGTCGGCCTGGCCGACGAGGCGCACGGCCTGCTCCTCGGCGATGCGCAGGGTCTGCTCGAGGCGGACGCCGAGGCCGGAGTAGGTGGGCGTGCCGGTCTCGTCGAGCTCGGCCTGCAGCTCGTCGACGCGCGCCTGGAGGTGCTGCACCTCGGCGTCGACGCGGGAGCGGTCGCCGCGGGCGGCGGTGAGCTCGCGGCGCAGCTCGCCGAGGGCGCGGTCGACGTCGTCCTTGCGGTAGCCCCGCAGCTCGGTCCCGAACTCGCTCTCGTCAGCTGCCACGGTGGTCTCCTTCGCCGGTGTCGTCCCGCCCGGCAGTGCCGGGCGCGTCGATGCTACCCGGGGCCGCCTGCGCCCTCGCGGTGCCCTCGCCGTCGTCGTCGGCCGGGTCGGGGGAGCGGGCCGGAGGCGCGGGGCGCCCTTCCGAGGACCGCTCCCAGGCACGACGGGTAGGGTGAGCCGTCTTTGTCACCGCCGCCGCACCCGGGCGGGGTGGTGGCACGGAGGGAGAACCTGGTGCGCTTCATCATCGCGGCGGTCGTCGTCGTCCTCGCGGCGCTCATGGTGGCCCTGGGCTTCGCCCAGCGCACCGTGTTCGCGCCCCCGTCGACCGTGGCCTCGTCCGTGACCACCTCGGGCACCCCGTACACGATCGTGACGGCGGACGCCCTGCACGGCCACGACGGCCGGCAGACGGTCCGCGTGTCCGGCGACGGCGCGGCGTTCGCCGCGTACGGCACGGCGGACGACGTCGAGGCCTTCGTCGGCGACGCACCGCACGACGTCGTGTCGTGGGACGACGAGGCGGGCGAGCTGACCTCGCGCGCCGTGCAGGGCTCGGGCCAGGCGGTCGACCCCGCGGGGTCCGACCTCTGGTACCGCGAGTACTCCGGCGCCGACCTCACCTTCACGGTCGACGTCCCCGACGACGTGTCGCTGCTCGTCGCCGCCGACGGCACGGCGGCGGCGCCCGAGGACGTCGACGTCACCTGGCCGCTCTCGACGTCGACGCCGGCGGCGGGGCCGCTCATCGTCGGCGGGCTCGTGCTGCTCCTCGTGGGAGTGGGCCTCTACGTCTGGGCGCTGCGCCACCACCGGCGCCTGCGCGGTCCCCGGCGGCGCGGCGACGACGGGGGCCGACCGCCCCGTGCCTCCCGTCGGGCGACCCGCCGGGCCCTCGCGGGCAGCGGCCCCGGCGCGGCCCCCGGTCGAGGACCGCGTCGCGGACGGGGCGGTCGCGCGCGGGTCGCCGCCGTGCCCGTCCTCGTCGTCGGCGCGCTCGCGCTGACCGGGTGCACGGCCGACTACTGGCCGAGCTCCCCGCCGGCCCCCGCGGGCACGACCGGTCCCGCCGCCACGGCGACGCCGGAGCCCGGGTCCGAGCTGCAGCCGCCCGTCCTCACGTCGAACCAGGCAGGCCGGGTCGTCGAGCGGATCGCCGCCACGGCCGCCGAGGCCGACGCGGCCCTCGATCCGGCGCTCGCCGCGACCCGGTTCACGGGGCCGGCGCTCCAGCAGCGCGAGGCGACCTACTCGATCCGGGCGAAGGACGCGGCCGTGGCCGGGCCGCCCGCCGTGCCGACCGGCAGGGTGACGCTCACCCTGCCCCAGCAGACCGACTCCTGGCCCCGCACCGCGTTCGTCGTGGTCCAGGGAGACGACGCCTCGGTGGCGCCCGTCGCGCTGACCCTCGTGCAGGAGTCGGCCCGCGACCCGTACAAGGTGCGCTACCTGACCTCCCTCGAGGCCCAGGCGACCCTGCCCACGGTCGCGCCGGCGTCGGTCGGTGCCGCCCGCCTCGCCCCCGACGTGAAGCTGCTCACCCTGCAGCCCGACCAGCTCGCCGAGGCGTACGGCGACGTCCTGCGCAACGGCGACGAGAGCCAGTACGCGTCGCTCTTCCAGGCCGAGGGCGACTCGCTCCGCGAGAAGATCGGCAAGCCGTACAAGGACGCCAAGCGCGCCAGCCTGCCCACGACGGCCACGATCGACTACGCCTCCGTGCCCGGCTCCGACCCGGCCGTGGCCTTCGCCACGAACGACGCCGGCGCGCTCGTCTCGGTGTCGCTCGACGAGGTCGAGACGGTGAAGCCCGCCGCCGCGGGCGCCGAGGTCAACCCCGCCGGCCAGGTGAAGACCCTGCTCGGCATCGAGAAGTCCACGAAGGGCGTCGAGGCCACCTACGGCGTCCAGCTGCTGTTCTCCGTCCCGCCCGTGGGCAGCGACGACAAGATCGTCCTCCTCGGGTTCAGCCAGTCCCTCGTCTCTGCCAAGGAGCTGCCATGAGCAACGTCCCGCCCCTCCCCGCCGGCCTGCGCGGCGCCGTCGACCTGTCGTCCCTCGTCGACCGGCCGACCCACGCGCACGCCCCCGCCGGCGCGTCGCCCGCCGGGGGCGCACCCGCCGCGGGGTCCGCGCCGGGCGCGACCGGCGACTCCGGCCCCGGTGGCACCGTGGCCGTGCCGGGCCTCGTGCTCGACGCCACCGACGCCACGTTCCAGCAGGTGCTCGAGATCAGCTCGACGGTGCCGGTCGTCGTCGACCTCTGGGCCGAGTGGTGCGGGCCGTGCAAGCAGCTCAGCCCCGTCCTCGAGAAGCTCGCCGCCGAGTACGCGGGGCGCCTGCTGCTCGTCAAGGTCGACGTGGACCAGAACCCGCAGCTGACGCAGGCGTTCCAGGCGCAGTCGATCCCCACCGTCGCCGCCGTGGTCGCCGGGCGGCCCGTCTCGCTGTTCGTCGGCGCCCTGCCCGAGGCGCAGGTGCGCGACGTGTTCGACCAGGTGCTCGAGCTCGCCGCGCAGAACGGCGTCACCGGCACCGCGGTCGTCGACGGCGCCCCCGCCGGCGAGGCCGCCGAGCCCGAGCCGGAGCCGCTGCCCCCGCACCACCAGGACGCCTACGACGCCATCGACCGCGGCGACTACGCCGCCGCGCAGGCCGCCTACCGCACGGCCATCGCGCAGGACCCGCGCGACCAGCTCGCCGTCGCCGGCCTCGCACAGGTGTCCCTGCTCGCCCGCCTGCAGGGCAGCACGATCGCCGAGGTCCGCGACGCCGCCGCCGGAGCGCCCGACGACGTCGACGCGCAGCTCGCCGTCGCCGACCTCGACGTCAGCGGCGGCCACGTCGACGACTCCTTCGACCGTCTGCTGACGCTGTTCCCGCGCCTCGACGGGGCCGGGCGGGACGCCGTCCGCACGCGCCTGCTCGAGTACTTCGAGATCGTCGGCACCGACGACCCGCGCGTCGTCGCGGCGCGTCGCCGCCTCACCATGCTGCTCTGGTGACCTGACCGCAGGGGCGGGACGCGCCTCCGGCCGCCCGCCGAGCACGACGAAGGGCGCCCCTCCTGCCGGAGGGGCGCCCTTCGTCGTGCCGGCGCCACGGCGCCGCGCGGGTCAGCGGTCGAGCTCGAGCCAGAGCACGCCGAGGGGTGGCAGCTGCACGTCGGCGGAGGCCGGACGGCCCGCCCACGGCTCGTCCGAGGCCGTCACCGACCCGTGGTTGCCGACGCCCGAACCGCCGAACTCGGCCGCGTCCGTGTTGAGGACCTCGCGCCAGGTGCCCGCCTCGGGCAGTCCGAAGCGCATCCGGACCGGTGAGCCCGAGAAGTTCGCGAGCACCGCCACGCGGCCGCCCTCGTCGGACTTCCGCAGGAACGCGACGACGCTCTGCTGCGCCGCGCCGCCGTCGATCCACTCGAAGCCGTCCGTGTCGAAGTCGTGCTGCCAGAGCGCCGGACGCTCGCGGTACAGCGCGTTGAGGCGGGCGACGAGCTCCCAGAGCTGCTGGTGCTGCGGACGGTCGAGGACCGACCAGTCGAGGCCGTCCTCCTCGCTCCACTCGGTCGGCTGGCCGTACTCGGAGCCCATGAAGAGCAGCTGCTTGCCCGGGTGTCCCCACATGTACGCGAGGTACGCGCGGAGGTTCGCCCGCTGCTGCCAGTCGTCGCCGGGCATCTTCGTGAACAGCGACCCCTTGCCGTACACGACCTCGTCGTGGCTGATCGGCAGGACGAAGTTCTCGCTGAACGCGTAGTGGAACGAGAACGTGATCTCGCCGTGGTGGTACGAGCGGTAGAGCGGGTCCTTCTCGACGTAGTCGAGGGTGTCGTGCATCCAGCCCATGTTCCACTTGAGGCCGAAGCCGAGGCCGCCCTCGCTGGTGGGGCGCGAGACGCCCGGCCAGCTCGTCGACTCCTCGGCGATCATGACGATGCCGGGGTGGCGTCGGTACGCCGTCGCGTTGGTCTCCTGCAGGAACGAGATGGCCTCGAGGTTCTCCCGTCCGCCGTACTGGTTCGGCAGCCACTCGTCGCGGCTGTAGTCGAGGTACAGCATCGAGGCGACCGCGTCGACGCGCAGGCCGTCGATGTGGAACTCCTCGAGCCAGTAGAGCGCGTTGGCGACGAGGAAGTTGCGCACCTGCGAGTCGCCGAAGTTCGGCACGAGGGTGCCCCAGTCGGGCTGCTCGCCCCGGCGCGGGTCGGAGTGCTCGTACACGGACCGGCCGTCGAAGTTGCCGAGGGCCCACTCGTCCTTGGGGAAGTGCCCGGGGACCCAGTCCATGATGACGCCGACGCCGGCCTGGTGCAGACGGTCGATGAGGTAGCGCAGGTCGTCCGGGCTGCCGAAACGGCTCGAGGCCGCGTAGTAGCCGGTGACCTGGTAGCCCCAGCTGCCGCCGAAGGGGTGCTCGGCGAGCGGCATGAACTCGACGTGCGTGAAGCCCAGGGCCGTGACGTACTCGACGAGCGGGTCGGCGAGCTCCCGGTAGCCGAGCCCGGGCCGCCACGACCCGACGTGCATCTCGTAGACGCTCATCGGGCCCTGGTGGACGTCGCGCTCGGCGCGGTCCGCCATCCACTCGTCGTCGGCCCAGGCGTGCGCGGCCTTCGTGATGACCGTGGCGGTGGCGGGCGCCACCTCGGCGCGGCGGGCCATGGGGTCGGCGCGCTCGACCCAGTCCCCGTCGGGGGTGAGGATCTGGTACTTGTAGGCACCCCCGTCGACGCCGGGCACGAAGAGCTCCCAGACGCCGTTCCCGTCGAGCTTCCGCAGGGCGTGGCGGGTGCCGTCCCAGCCGTTGAGGTCTCCGGTGACCCGGACGGCCTGCGCGTGGGGGGCCCAGACGGCGAACGAGGTGCCGTGCACGCCCTGGTGCTCGCGGACGTGCGAGCCGAGCATCTTCCAGAGCTGCTCGTGCCGGCCCTCGCCGAAGAGGTAGAGGTCGTACTCGCCGACGGTGGGCGTGAAGCGGTAGGGGTCGTCGGAGTCCCAGGTGGCGCCGCCGTCGTAGGTGGCGGTGACCCGGTACGCGCCGAGCTCGTCGGCGGTCGTGCCCTGCCAGAGCCCGTGCGTGACGTGCTCCAGCTCGACGACGGTGCCGGAGGCGCCGGTCACGGTGACCGCGTCGGCCAGCGGCCGGACCACGCGGACGGTGGTGCCGCCCTCGTGGGGGTGCGGCCCGAGCAGGGCGTGCGGGTGCCCGTGCCGGCCCTCGGCCGCCGCGGCGGCCTCGTGACCGTCGAGCGGGGGAGCGGCCGGGCCGGTGGCGTCGGTGGCGTCGGTGGCGGCCGTGGCGGTGGCGGCGACGGCGACGTCGGGCGGGGTGGGGTCGTAGGGGTGGTCGGTCACGGTCAGCCTCCTCAGGGTGCGCGGTCGAGGTCGACGGCGAGCACGTGGACGGGTTCGACGAAGGCGTCGAGGCGGACGTAGGCGTCGTCGCCCCACGTCCAGGACTGCCCGGTGACCAGGTCGCGCACGGTGTACGTCCCGCCCGGCTGCAGGCCGAACTTGGTGACGTCGAGGTGGACCATGGTCTCGCGGGCGGAGTGCGGGTCGGTGTTGGCGACGACGATGATGCCGTCGGCGCGCCCGCTGCGGGTGTGCGCCCGCGACAGGTACTTCGAGTAGACGAGGATCGCGTCGTCGTCGCTCGAGTGCACGTCGAGGTTGCGCAGCTGGCGCAGGGCGGGGTGACTCGAGCGGATGCGGTTGAGCAGCGTGAGGTAGGGCGCGAGCGAGGCGCCGGCCTCCTCGGCGGCGGCCCAGGCGCGCGGCTTGAACTCGTACTTCTCGTTGTCGATGTTCTCTTCGCTGCCGGGCCGGGCGACGTCCTCGAAGAGCTCGTAGCCCGAGTACACGCCCCAGGTGGGGCTCGCGGTCGCGGCGATGGCGGCGCGCACCTTGTAGGCGGCGCGGCCGCCGAACTGAAGGTACGGCGTGAGGATGTCGTGGGTGTTGACGAAGAGGTTGGGGCGGTACCAGGCGCTCGTCTCGTGGGCGAGCTCCTCGAGGTACTCCTCGAGCTCCCACTTGGCGTTGCGCCAGGTGAAGTACGTGTACGACTGGTGGAAGCCGACCTGGGCGAGCGCCTGCATCATGGCGGGCTTGGTGAACGCCTCCGAGAGGAACACCACCTCGGGGTGGGCCTGGCGGACCTCGTGCAGCAGCCACTCCCAGAACCGCACGGGCTTCGTGTGCGGGTTGTCGACGCGGAAGATCGTGACGCCCTGGTCGATCCAGAACAGCACGATGCGGAGGATCTCGCGGCTGAGGCCCTCGTAGTCGTTGTCGAAGTCCAGCGGGTAGATGTCCTGGTACTTCTTGGGCGGGTTCTCGGCGTACGCGATGCTGCCGTCGGGGAGCGTCGTGAACCACTCGGGGTGCTCGGTGACCCAGGGGTGGTCGGGCGAGCACTGCAGGGCGAGGTCGAGGGCGAGCTCGAGGCCGGTGGCCCTGGCGGTCTCGACGAACCAGCGGAAGTCGGCGATCGTGCCGAGCTCGGGGTGGACGGCGTCGTGGCCGCCGTCGGCGGAACCGATGGCGTAGGGCGAGCCGGGGTCGTGCGGTCCGGCGTCGAGGGTGTTGTTGGGGCCCTTGCGGAAGGTCCGGCCGATGGGGTGCACGGGCGGGACGTACACGACGTCGAAGCCCATGCGCGCGATGGCGGGCAGGCGCCGCGCGGCGGTGCGGAACGTGCCGCTCTTCCACGAGCCGTCGGCCTGCTTCTTCGCGCCCTCGCTGCGGGGGAAGAACTCGTACCAGCTGCCGACGGCGGCGCGGGCGCGCTCCACGCGGAGCTGCTGGGGCGCGCTGCGGCTCACGATGCGTGAGATCGGGCGCTGCCCGAGGACGGCCGCGAGGCGGCTGTCGGTGGCGACCCGGAGGCGCGCGCCGGGGGAGAGGGCGCGGTTGCCGAGCGCCTTGGCCGCGTCGCGCACGAGGGTCGTGTCGGGGTAGTGGTCGACGGCGCCGGCGAGCAGGCGGCTGCCGACCTGGAAGGTGACCTCGACGTCGATCTCGGCGGGGACCTTGATCTCGGCGACGTGCAGCCAGGTGGCCCAGTCGTCGGACCAGCCCTCGACGGCCCAAGTGTGGTCGCCCTCCTGGTCCATCTGCACCTCGACCGTCCACCGGTCGGTGCCGGGCAGGCCGGCCGTCATGCGGTGGCGGCTCTCGACGCCGTCGGGGCCGGAGAGCACGAGGGTCGCTCCGAGGAGGTCGTGTCCCTCGCGGAACACGGTCGCCCCGAAGGGGACGACCTCACCGACGAAGGCCTTCGTCGGGAACACGCGGTCGGGGGTCGCTGGGGTCAGGCCGGTGACGGGGATGCGCCCCGTCGCGGGCTCGTAGGTCGTCGCCACGATGGCGACGCTACCCGGTGCGTCGGCGGCGGGGTCGGGCGGGCGTGGGACGGGGGACGCGGGACCGCGTGGCGGCGCGATCTGGGGGACAAAAAGGGGTACACGTTTGTCCTCCACGCGGCCGACACGGGTCGACGGGTCGTTTCTCCCCCCGAACTGGGTGCATGCAAGTGCATGTTCTTGTTGTCCGCACTTTGGGGGACCGGTACGGTCGAAGACGGAACGAGGCCTGCCCGCCCCCTCGGACGGAGGCCCGGCGCCCGTTCCCCTCGAGACCGGTCCCGAAGCCGGTCCACCACCACCCACCTCCGCGACGACCGCTCAGGACCAGGTCGTCGCGACGTCCGTGCGCGCTCCGGCGCGCCGAAGGAGACCCGTGAACAAGCTCGTCAAGGGCGCCGTCGCCGGCGCCGCAGGCATCGCCCTCCTCCTCGGGGGAGCCTCGACCTTCGCCCTGTGGAACCAGAGCGCCACCGCGAACGCCGGCATCGTGCAGTCCGGCCAGCTCAGCCTCGAGAAGAGTGCCACGAGCGGCACCTGGACCGACCTCAGCACCGGGACCGCGCGCACCCTCACCGCCGGCGAGGTCGCCGCCTACCGCCTCGTGCCCGGCTCGAAGCTGCAGTTCAGCCAGCCGATCACCGTCGTCGCCCGGGGCACCGGCCTCAAGGCCACGCTCGCCGCGCAGCTGCCCGGCAGCACGAGCGCGCTCGGCGCCGCCCTGGTCAAGCAGTTCACGCTCTCCGGCGTCTCGGGCGCCGCGCTGCCCGCCGGCATCGCCCAGAGCGGCGACACGTGGACCGTCGCGCCCACCGGCTCCGCCGAGCTCCGCGCGTCGCTCCTGGCGAACTACACGATCACCCTCCCCGACACGACCGAGGGCACCGCCGCGCAGAACGGCAGCGTCGACCTCGGCCAGCTCGCCTTCACCCTCACGCAGACGCCCCTCGCGGGCTGACGCCGGGAGCGGGGCCCGCGCCCCGCACCCGCCCGACCGCCGCGCCCCCAGGGCGCGGCGCCGGCACCGGGACCGCACCCGAAGCGGCCCCGTCGCCCGGCACCCGCACCCTCCGGTCCGGACCGCAGCCCGACGCGGTCCGGACCCGGGGGCGCCCCGCTCCGCACCAGCACCGCCCGGGGGTGACATGACGCCGCGACCGCAGGCCCCGCGCCGGTCCCGCGACCTCCGCACCGGAGGCGCCGGGGCCCGCCACCGCGCCGCCGTGCGCCGACGCGCCGGGCTGGTGGCGCTCCTCCGGCCGCTGCGTCCCACGGTGCGCGGCACCTGGGCCCTCACCGGCGTCGTCGCCCTCGCGGTCGTCGTCGGCGGGCTCGGCGCCGGCGGCACCTACGCCCTCTACTCGCAGTCCGTCGCGACGCCCGCCGGGACCGTCCGGTCCGGCCAGGCCTCGCTCACCGTCAGCGCGTCGACCCTCTCGCTCGCGGGGCTCGTGCCCGGCGCGTCCGCGACCGCGACCACCACCGTCGCGAACACCGGCGACGCCCGCCTCGCCCTCACCGTCGCCGCGTCCGGCCTCACCTCGGCCTACGAGGCGGTGCCCGGGTCGTCCCTCGACGCCCTCACCCTGCGCGTCACGCCCGTGCGGTCCGCCTCCGCCTGCGCCGCGGGCCTCACCGGGGGCGCGACCGCGCCCCTCCGCTCGTGGGCGACCCCGCGGGCCACGGGCGTGCAGCTGGCCCCGCGCACCCCGGGCACGACGCCCACGCAGGTGCTCTGCCTCGAGGTGGCGCTCGCCCCGGGCGCGCCCGTCGGCGTGCAGGGCGCCGTCGACGCCTTCGACGTCGTCGTCACCGGGACGCAGGTGCGCGCGTGACCGGCCGGAGGCGCGCCCCGGCCCGCGCGGGCGGCGTCACCACGCGTCGCGCCGGCACCGACGCGCGCCGGCTCGCCCGCTCGCGGCGCCGGCTCGCCCGCCTGGCCGCCGTCCTGACCCTCGTCGTCGTCGCCGCCACCGGCACCGGCGCCACCGCGGGCTGGGCCCTCTGGTCGGCGACCGCGTCCCACCGCACCACGGTCACGCTGGGCAAGGTCGCGGCGAGCCTCGAGGGAGCCACGCCCCGAGCCGTCGCCCTCACCCAGAGGGGCACGCCCGTCGCGACGACCCTCGTCGTCCGCAACGCCGGGACCGTGACGGCCGGGTGGACCCTGACCGCCGCGCTCGCCGCGGGCAGCTCGGCGTCCTCGCGCTCGCTCGCCGAGTCGGTCGCCGTGCGCGCCTGGGTGCCGTCCGGGTCGACGTGCGGGACCACGCCGCCGGCGTCCGCCGCCTCGGGGACCTGGGCCGCCCCTCCCGCACTCTCGGGCCGCGTCGCGGCCGGCGCCACGGTCACCGCGTGCGTCGTGAGCACCCCCGGCGCGACCGCCCCCGGCGGCGCCACGATCAACCCCGTGCCCCGCCTCGTGCTCGACGCGGGCGGCTCCTGGCAGGCCGCCTCCGAGATCCGCGACCTCTACCTCGACTCGCCGACCACCTGGCGGAACCCCGCCACGTGCACGAACGAGTCCGAGTGGTACGCACGCGTCGCCTTCGACCCCGGCACGACGCCCGACACCAGCTACGGCCTCTGGTCGGGCACGCGGCGCATCGGCACCGCGCAGCCCACCGGGCACTGGCCGATGTTCGACCTCACCCGCGACGTCCTGCCCGCCGACCAGTACCCGGACGGCCGCGTCCCCGTCGACGTCCGCGTCGTCACCGCCTCCGGCTCGGGCGAGGTCGTCGGCAGCGCCGTCGTCGTCGCGAGCCGCGACCAGTACGGCACGCGGAGGATCCAGTGCGGCTGACGCCCGGCACCGGACGGGCCGGGACGCGCACCGTCGAGCGCGGCGCTCGCCGGGTGGCCGTCGCCCGCCGGACGCTGACGGCCGTGCTCGCGGTGGCGGGCGTCCTCGGCGGCGGCGGCGCTGCGGCCGGCGTCACGGCCGTGGCCCCGGTGTCCGCCGCGTCCGCCGTCCCGGCGGCCGCTCCGGCCGCGACGGGTGCGACCGCTCCGGCCGCGACGGGTGCGACCGCCTCGGCCGCCGCCGGGGCGACGCCGCTCCTCCTGCTCAGCGACGACGGCGACGTCTGGCGCCGGAGCCTGCCCACGGCGCTCCTCGGCGACGACCTCGTGCTCGTGCCCGGCGCCGTGTCGTCGGCGCGGTTCTGGGTCGCGAACACCTCGACCGTCCCCGCCGTCCTCGGCGCCTCCGTCGCGCTCGACGAGGGCGCCGACGCCCACGCCGGCACCGCCGGCGACGGGTCCGCGGGGGAGCTGTCCCGGTGGGTGCGCCTCACCGTCGTGCCCGGCACGACGGGCGCGCGGGACGCCGCGGCAGGCGGCACGACCGCCGGCCGGACGGCGGACGCGGGGCGCGCCTCCGGCTGCCCGACCGGCACCGGACCCGTCGTCGCCGCGGGCGGGCACGTGCCCCTCGACGTCACGGTCGCCCTCGACGGGGACGCCCCCGTCGAGGCGGCCGGGCAGGCGCTCGCGGCGACCGTCGTCGTGACGCTGCGCGGCCTGGCGACCGACGACGGAGGGGCCGGATGCGCCCCCACCGGCGTCGGCGACCGCGTGCTCGTGCCCGTGGTCGGGTCGGGCGCCTCCGGCACCGCACCGGGCGCGACGGACGGGAGCGGACGCGCGGGAGGCACTGGGGACGACGGTGCCACCGGGGGAGACCGCTCCGCGGCGGCGGGCGGCGGCGCCGGACGCGACCTCACGGGGCCCTCCTCGGTGCGGCCGGCGGGCGACGGCGAGCCCGTGCCCTTCGTCCCCGTGCCGCTCCGCGGCTCCTGGCTGCCCGTGACCCTCGCCGCGCTCGCGGCGCTCGGCGGAGGCGTCCTCGCCGCCGCGGGACGCCGACGGGCCCGCGGCCGTCACGACCGCGGCGCCGCACGCCCCGGAGCGGCCCCGTGAGCGGGCGTCGGGCCGCGGAGCGCCCCAGGGGCCTCCTGCACGCCGTCGGCCTGGGCCTCAGCGTGGGGCTGCTCCTGCTCGTCGCGGGACTCGCCGTCCTCCTGATCGTCGTGCCCAAGGCGACGGGGTCGACGCCGCTCACCGTGCTCACGTCGTCGATGGAGCCGGGGCTGCCGCCGGGGACGCTGCTCGTCGTCCGTCCCGTCGACCCCGGCGACGTGCGCCTCGGCGACGTCGTCACGTACCAGATCGAGTCGGGCCGGCCCGAGGTCGTGAGCCACCGGGTCGTCGGCGTCGAGACGACGAGCGAGGGCGGGCTGACGTTCACGCTCAAGGGCGACGCCAACGACCGGGCCGACCCCGAGCCGGTCCTGCCCGAGCAGGTCCGCGGCGTGCTCTGGTACTCCGTGCCCCTCGTGGGGTGGGTGAACCAGGCCGTCAACGGCGACGCCCGCGGGTGGATCGTGCCCGCCCTCGCCACCGTCCTGCTCGCCTACGCGGGCTACATGATCGTCGCGGGGGTGGTCGACGCGCGACGCCCCCGGCGGCGTGGGCACCACCCGACGGGTGACGCCGACGTGTGAAACATCGCCCCGCGCACGTGTGCCATGATGAGGACCGCGGTCCGGACACCGGGCCCTCCACCTGACCCAGGGAGTCGCTCGTGAAGCTGTCCGTCGTCGGTTGCGGTTACCTCGGAGCGGTGCACGCCGCCGCCATGGCGGAGCTCGGGCACGAGGTGGTCGGCATCGACGTGGACGCCGCGAAGATCGAGGCGCTCGCCGCCGGTCGCGCGCCCTTCTTCGAGCCCGGCCTGCCCGAGATCCTCACCTCGGCCACCGCCTCCGGCCGCCTCCGCTTCAGCACCGACCCCGCCGCCGCGGCCGATGCCACCGTGCACTTCGTCGCCGTCGGCACGCCCCAGCGCGAGGGATCGCAGGGCGCCGACCTCACCTACGTGGACGCGGCCGTCGAGGCACTGCTGCCCGTGCTGAAGGCCGGCGACCTCGTCGTCGGCAAGTCCACGGTGCCCGTCGGCACCGCCGAACGCCTCGCCCGCCGCGTGCGCGAGGCCGTCCCCGGCGCCGACCTCGCCTGGAACCCCGAGTTCCTGCGCGAGGGCTTCGCGGTGCAGGACACGATCAGTCCCGACCGCCTCGTCTACGGGCTGCCCCCCGAGCCCGAGGCGCGCGACCACGCACGGGCCGTCCTCGACGAGGTGTACGCGACGGCGCTCGCCGCCGGCACGCCCCTCGTCGCGACCGACCGCGCCACGGCCGAGCTCGTCAAGGCGTCCGCCAACGCGTTCCTCGCCACCAAGATCTCGTTCATCAACGCGGTCAGCGAGATCGCCGACGTGACCGGGGCCAACATCACCGACCTCGCCGACGCGATCGGGCACGACGCGCGCATCGGCCGCAAGTTCCTCAACGCGGGGGTCGGCTTCGGTGGAGGATGCCTGCCAAAGGACATCCGCGCGTTCGCGGCCCGCGCCGAGGAGCTCGGCCGGGGCGAGTCGCTCGCGTTCCTCCGCGAGGTCGACGCGGTCAACCTGCGTCGCCGGCAGCGCGTCGTCGACCTCGTGGTCGGCCTGCTCGGCGGAAGCGCCTACCAGCGGCGCGTCGCGGTGCTGGGCCTCGCCTTCAAGCCCGACTCCGACGACGTCCGCGACTCGCCCGCCCTCGACGTCGCCGTGCAGCTGCACGGCCTCGGCGCGCACGTCGTCGCGACCGACCCCGAGGCGATCGAGAACTCCCGCGCGCGCCACCCCCAGCTCACCTACGCCGCCGACGTCCGCGAGGCCGTCGCCGGCGCCGAGGTCGTCCTGCTGCTCACCGAGTGGGGCGAGTACCGGGCCCTCGACCCGCGCGAGCTCGCCGGCCTCGTCGCCAGCCCCATCGTCGTCGACGGACGCAACGTCCTCGACTCCGCCACCTGGCGGGGCGCGGGGTGGGTGTACCGGGGCATGGGCCGTCGCTGACGCGGCGTCGCCGATGGTGTCGCGCCGACGCGGCGTCACCGACGGTGTCGCGCCGACGCGGCGTCGCCGACGGTGTCGCCGTCGCTGACGCGGCAGGCGCGACCGTGCCCAGGGCTCAGCCGCCGTGCCCGACCGCGACCAGTGCCGCCACGAGCGCTGCCGTCACCAGCAGGTGCGCCGCGACGGTGAGCGCGAAGGCGCGTCGGAAGGACCGCTTGCGCGTCTTGTGGCGCAGCATGCGCTGCGCCACGAGGGCGCCCGGCCAGCCGCCCACGAGGCCGAGGGCGAGCAGGGTCCGCTCGGGCACGCGCCTCCGGCCGCGCCGCGCCGCCGACTTGTCGACGGCGTACGCGACCCCCGTGACGAGCTGCAGGACGACGAGCGCCGCGAGCGCCACCGCGGCCGTGACGCCCGCGGGGCCGGTGGGGTCCCCGGTGCCGGGGGCGACCAGGGCGCTCACGGGGCGACCCGCCGGAGGTGCGTCGCGGCTCCGGCCACGACCGCGTCCGTGAGGCGGTCCAGCAGGGGCGACGAGAGGTTCCAGCGCTGCCACCAGAGGGCGACGTCGACGGCGTGCCGGGGCGCGAGGTCGACGAGGCGGCGGGCGCGGACGTCGGCGAGGCACTGCTCTTCGGGCAGCAGGCCCCAGCCGAGGCCGAGCACGACGGCGCGCGCGAAGTCGGGGCTGGTGGGCACGAAGTGCCGGGGGCCGGCGTCGCCCGACCCGACCACGTCGCGGACGAAGGTGCGCTGCAGGTCGTCCTGCCGGTCGAAGTCGAGCCGCGGTGCCCTGCCGAGCGGCGTGAGGTCGTCGCCGTCGAGGTGCCGCCGCGCGAAGGCGGGGCTGCACACCGCGTGATAGCGCATCGCGCCGAGCGGGACGGACGAGCAGCCCTGCACGGGCTCGGCGGTGCTCGTCACCGCGGCGAGGACGGTGCCGTCGCGGAGCAGGCGCGTCGTGCGGTCCTGGTCCTCGCGGCGCAGGTCGAGGGTGAGCCCGAGCTCGTGCACCGCGTCGGCGACGCTCGGCAGGAACCAGGTGGCGAGCGTGTCGGCGTTGAGCGCGAGCGGCACGAGCGTCGTGCCGCGGGCCTCGTCGGCGTGGCTGAGCGCGCGGACGGCGTCGGCGTCGAGCAGCTGCACCTGACGGGCGTAGCGCAGCAGCACGTCGCCGGCGTCGGTGGTCGTGACGGGGGTGGTGCGGCGGACGAGGACCGAGCCGGCCTCGTGCTCCATCGCCTTGACCCGCTGCGACACGGCGGACTGCGTGAGGTGCAGCCGCCGGGCCGCCGCCTCGAAGGTGCCCTCGTCGACGAGGGCGAGCAGGGTGCGCAGGTGGTCGGACTGGAACGGCATCAGTGCAGCTTATCGGGCATCACGAACATGAGCTGGACTGCATGCGCGGGCAGCAATAACGTCGACGGGTGACAGACTTCGCCGCGCTCGCCCCCGCCCTCCTCGGCTTCGGCAACGGACTCGCCCTCATCGTCGCCATCGGCGCCCAGAACGCGTTCCTGCTGAGGGTCGGCATCGAGGCGCAGCGACGCGTGGTCGTGTCCGTCGTCGTCTTCTGCATCGTGTCGGACGCGATCCTCATCACCGCCGGCCTGCTCGGTGTCGGCGCGCTGCTCGAGGTCGCGCCCGCCGCCCTCACCGTCATGCGCTACGCGGGCGCGGTGTTCCTCCTCGCCTACGCCGCCTTCGCGGCGCGGCGCGCGTGGCGTCCCGCCCGCGCCGGCCTCGTGCCGTCGACCACCGAGCCGCTCCTCGACGGCGGCACGGCGGACGACGCGGTCGGCGACGGCCGTCACGGCCGCGGTCCGGTCGCCACGGGCGCGGCACTCGGCGAGGTCACCGGCCCCGGCGCGCCCTCGGGCACCGGAGGCGCGTCCCCGACCACGGGGACCGTCACCCTGGACCGCCCCCTCGTGGGCACGCCCGCCCGGACCGCCGGCACCCCGCGCGTGGGCGCGCTCACCACCCGTGCGGCCCTGCTCACCGTCGCGGCCCTCACCTGGCTCAACCCGCACGCGTACCTCGACACCGTCGTGCTGCTCGGCAGCATCGGCAACCAGCAGGGACCGGACGACCGGTGGACCTGGCTCGGCGGCGTGCTCACCGCGAGCGTCGTCTGGTTCACCACGGTCGGCTTCGGGGCGCGGCTGCTGCGGCCCGTCTTCGCCCGCCCCGCCGCCTGGCGCGTGCTCGACGGGTTCGTCGCGGTCGTCATGACCGTCCTGGGCGTGAAGCTGCTGCTCGGCCACTGAGGTCCGTTGCCGCGCCCCTCGGTCCCTCCCTTCGCCCCACTACGGGCATCTCGAGCTCGCCGAAGACCGATCTCTGGCATCTCGACGGTGCTGCGAAGGCGCTTGCGGTTGCGGAGGTGTCCTCTCGCCCCATTCGGGGCGGGTCGATCGCGCCGGGGGACGTTCTGCGGCATCTCGAGGGCGTGCGGGAGTGGGGAAGGGTCGCCTTGCCCCACTTGGGGCGGGTCGATCGCGCCGGAGGACGTTCTGTGGCATCTCGAGGGCGTGCGGGAGTGGGGAAGGGTCGCCTTGCCCCATTTGGGGCGGGTCGATCGCGCCGGAGGACGTTCTGCGGCATCTCGAGGGCGTGCGGGGTGGAGAGGGATCGCCTTGCCCCACTTGGGGTGTCTCGATCGCGGGTGAGGACGTTCTTCGGCATCTCGACGGCGCTGCGGAGGCCGGCGCAGCTGCGGAGCGCGGGTCGCGGCGGGCGGGTCAGGCGCGCGCGATGTGGGCGAGGCGACCGCCCGTGACCGCCACGAGGTCGTCCGCGGACAGCTCGACGTCGAGGCCGCGCCTCCCGCCGCTGACGAACACGGTGGCGTGGTCCGCCGCCGACTCGTCGACGACCGTGGGCAGCGCCGTCCGCTGGCCGATCGGGCTGATGCCGCCCACCACGTAGCCCGTGCGACGTTCGGCGAGGGCCGGATCGGCGAGGGAGGCCTTCTTCTCGCCGACGGCGGCCGCGAGGGCCTTGAGGTCGAGACGCCCAGACACGGGCACCACGCCGACGACGAGCGCCCCGGAGGCGGTCCGGGCGACGAGCGTCTTGAAGACGCGGTCCTCGGTGAGCCCCAGTTCGGCGGCGGCCTCCTCGCCGAAGTTCGTCGCCGTGTCGTGGTGCTCGTACTCGTGGACGGCGAAGTCGACGCCCGCGGCGGTGAGCGCGGTGGTGGCGGGCGTGCCGGACCCGGCCCCGCGACTCCGGTCGTCCCGGCTCACCGGTCGCCGCCGCCGTCGGTGGCGGTGGCAGGGGCGCCGTCGTCAGCGGTGGCGGGGCCGGCCGTGGCCGCCGCGCCGCCCTCGCGGGTGCGGTCGCGCGGGGCGAGCACCGCCTCCCAGAGGAGCACGGTCGGCCCCGAGAGCAGCACGCCGTCTCCCGGCGCGAGCGAGGTGAGCACGGCGGCGTCGTCGCTCGACCAGAGGGGGATCCAGCGGGTGACGCCGTCGCGGGCCGGCAGCTGGACGGTGGTCCGGCCCTCCGAGCCGTGCACGACGACGAGCACGACGTCGGGATCGGCGTCGGCCGCGTCACCTGTCGCCTCGGGCACGGAGGCGCCGACGTACTGGAGCGTCCGTGCCGCCGGGTCCTCCCAGTCCGCGTCGCGCAGCTCGCCCCCGGTCGCGCCGTGCCACGTCACGGTGACGGAGCCCGGGACCCGCTCACCGGCGACCGCCGACCGCCGGGGCCGCAGTGCGGGGTGCTCGCGGCGGAGGCGGGTGAGCTCCTGCACGGTCTCGACGAGGTGCTGCTGCCACGGTGCCGTCGTCCAGTCGACCCACGTGAGCTCGCTGTCGGTGCAGTAGGCGTTGTTGTTGCCCCGCTGCGTGCGGCCCCGCTCGTCGCCCGCGGTGAGCATGGGGACCCCGGCCGAGGCGAAGAGCGTCGCCAGGAGGTTGCGGCTCGCCCGGCGGCGTGCGTCGAGGATCCACGGGTTGTCGGTCGGCCCCTCCGCCCCGTGGTTGAAGGACCGGTTGTCGTCGGTGCCGTCGCGGTTGTCCTCGCCGTTGCTGAGGTTGTGCTTGCCGTCGTACGAGACGAGGTCCTGCAGGGTGAAGCCGTCGTGCGCGGTGACGAGGTTCACGCCCGCGAGGGGGCCGCGGTCGGGCCCGAAGACGTCGGCGGAGCCCGCGAGCCGCGAGGCGAGGCCGCCGAGCCGCGCCGGCGGCGTGCCCTGCGCCCGGGCGGTGCGGGCGTCGGTGAGCCAGAAGTCCCGCGCGCGGTCGCGGAAGGAGTCGTTCCACTCGACGAAGCCGGCGGGGAACGCGCCCGTCTGCCAGCCGCCGAGCCCGACGTCCCAGGGTTCGGCGACGAGCTTGACGTCGCGCAGCACCGGGTCGTCGAGGATCGCCCGCAGCAGCGGGTGCGCGGGGTCGAAGGCGTGGTCGGCGTCGCGCCCCAGGGTCGCGGCGAGGTCGAAGCGGAAGCCGTCGACCTGCACCTCGTCGGCCCAGAACCGGAGCGAGTCGAGCACGAGCCGCTGTGCGGCGGGCGTCGACGTGTCGAGCGAGTTGCCGCAGCCGGTGACGTCGACGGGGCGGCCCTCACGGTCGTGCCGGTAGTACGACGCACCGTCGAGGCCGCGCAAGCCGGTCACGGGGCCGCCCACCTCGCCCTCTTCGGACGTGTGGTTGTAGACGACGTCGAGCCACACCTCGAGGCCCGCCTCGTGCAGCAGCCGCACCATGCCCTTGAACTCGCGGAGCACCGCCGAGGCGCCCGCGAGCTGGGCGTCGCGGCTGGCGTAGGCGGCGTGCGGGGCGAACCATGACAGCGTGTTGTAGCCCCAGTAGTTCTCGATGCCCTGCGCGACGAGGCGCTCCTCGTCGACGTGCGCGTGCACGGGCAGCAGCTGCACGGCCGTGACGCCGAGGCCCTTGAGGTACGCGATCGTCTCGTCGGCGGCGAGGCCCGCGTAGCTGCCGCGCAGGTCGTCGGGCACGAACGGGGCGAGCCGGGTGAGGCCCCGCACGTGGGCCTCGTAGACGACGGTCTCGTCGAGGGGCGTGCGCGGCTTGGCGACCCCGCCCCAGTCGAACGACTCGTCGACGACCGTGGACCGCCAGCCGCCGCGCCCGGTGCGACCGAGGCCGCGACCCCAGGGGTCGAGCAGGGGCCTCTCGGGGTCGAAGGCGCTGCCGCCGACGGACTCGCCGTCGGCGCGCAGGAAGTACCGCCGACCGGGGGTCAGGGCGCGGTCGGTCGCGCTCCACACGTCGTGCTCGTCACGGTGCATGGGCACCACCCGGTCGCGGGGCGCGTCGACGACGACGAGCTCCATGCGGGAGGCGTTGCGCGACCACACGCGGACGGTCGTGCCGTCGGGGCCGGCGTGGGCGCCGAGGCGGGCGAGGGGGTCGTCGTGGAGCACGCGCCTACGATAGACGAGGCCGCGTGACGGGCCCGGTGGCGCCTCCTGGTCCGGGGAGGGCGCCGGAGGCGCGCCACCGGTGGAGGAGAGGAGCCCCCGTGAGCGTCTACCTCGACCACGCCGCGACGACGCCCGCGCGGCCCGAGGCCGTGGCCGCGTACGCCGCCGCCCTCGCCACCGTCGGCAACCCGTCGTCCGTGCACGCCGCGGGACGGGCGGCGTCCCGGGTGCTCGAGGACGCCCGCGAGCGCGTCGCGCGGAGCCTGGGCTGCGACCCGGTCGAGGTGGTCCTCACCTCGGGCGGCACCGAGAGCGTCAACCTCGCCGTCAAGGGCCTGTGGTGGGCCCGTCAGGCGGAGCGGGCCCGGCCGAGGATCGTGGTCCCGCGCGGGGAGCACCACGCCACCGTCGACGCCGTCGAGTGGCTCGAGCGGACCGAGGGTGCCGTCGTCGACTGGGTGCCCCTCGACGGCGACGGGCGGGTGCGCCTCGACGCGCTCGCCGAGGCGCTGCGCGACCCGGACGACGTCGCGCTCGTGACGTTCCTGTGGGCGAACAACGAGGTGGGCACGGTGCAGCCCGTCGCCGAGGTCGTCGCCCTCGCCGACCGGGCGGGCGTGCCCGTGCACGCGGACGCGGTCGCGGCGTACGGCCAGGTGCCCGTCGACTTCGTCGCCTCCGGCCTGACGGCGCTCAGCGTCAGCGCGCACAAGGTCGGCGGCACCGTCGGCACGGGCGCCCTGGTGCTCTCGCGACGGACGACCGTCGAGGCCCTCGTGCACGGCGGCGGCCAGCAGCGCAAGGTCCGGTCGGGCACCCAGGACGTCGCCGGGGCCGTGGCCTTCGCGACCGCCGTGGAGCTGCCGCACGAGCCCGGGTCCCGGCTGCGCGACCGGATCGTCGCCGGCGTGCGCGAGCTGGTGCCCACGGCGGTGCTGCGCGGGGACCCCGTCGACCGGCTGCCCGGCAACGCGCACTTCACGTTCCCCGGCTGTGAGGGCGACTCGCTGCTGTTCCTGCTCGACGCGGCGGGCGTGTGCGTCTCGACCGGGTCCGCGTGCCAGGCCGGCGTCACCGAACCGTCGCACGTGCTGCTCGCGATGGGCCTCACCGAGGACGAGGCGCGCGGCGCACTGAGGATCACCGTCGGGCACGACACGACCGACGCCGACGTCGACGCGTTCCTCGCGGCCCTGCCCGAGGCCGTCGAGCGCGCCGGCCGCGCCGGCCTCGCGGCCCGCACGCCCACCCTCGGCCGCCGCTGACGCTCGCGCGCCCGCCGCGCTGCCGCGCCGCCGCGCCTCCGGCTCCTGGTCGTGGGTGCCGGTGCATCAGAGCCCGAGGTGAACGCCCGCCGCCACGACGACGCGGGACGGTACCTGGGCAGACCCGACTCGTCGTGGCCGCGCGAACGGCTCGCCCTCGAGTACGAGGGGGCCGTGCACCGGACGGACGCGGTCACCTTCGCGGCCGACATCGAGCGAAGGGAGGCCTTCGCGGACGCACGGTGGGACGTCCTCCGCGTCACGAAGGAGCACCTCACGGGCCCCGGCCGCGCGGCGTTCGTCCGTCGCGTGCTCCGTCGCCTCGACGAGCGCCGTCGCTGAGGTCCTCGCTCTCGGGAGGTGCGTCCCACAGGGGTGTCGTTCCTGCCGGGTGGATCGACGCTCGACCCGATCCGGACGACACCTCTGCCGGGCGTGCTGCCCGCTACAGGAGTGTCGCTCGTGTGGGGTGCACGCGCGCGGCACCGTGCGGGAGCGACACTTCTGCGTGAGAGGGCCGGAGGGCGCGCGCGGAGGGCGCGCGCGGAGGGGGCGCGCGGCGCGCGGCGCGCGCGGCGCGACGCGGCGCGGGGCGCGGACGGCGGGGGCGCGCGGACGGCGGGGGAGCGGGCAGGGTGGTCCCGTGCAGATCTACAGCGAGGTGCCCGCGGCCCGGGCACGACAGGTGGTCGGGGACGTCGTGGCCGTGGCGGTGGTGGTGCTCGCCGTCGTCGCGGGGGTGGCGGTGGCCGGGGCGATCTCGGCGCTCGCCGAGGTGGGGCGCACCGTCGAGCGGGCGGGTGCGGGCCTGCAGGGCACGCTCGCCGACGCGGCGGAGGCGCTGGACGGGCTGCCCCTCGTGGGCGGCGCGGCCAGCGCACCGTTCACGAGCGCGAGCGGCGCGGGCGCCACCCTCGTCGACGCGGGACGCCAGCAGCAGGAGCTCGTCGGCCAGCTCGCCCTCGTCGCCGGCCTCGCGGTGGCGCTGGTGCCGGTGCTGGTGGTCCTCCGGTCCTGGGGTGCGCGCAGGCTCGCCTTCGTGCGGCGTGCCCGCGACGTGCGACGGCTGGCGGCGGGCCCCGGGGGCGACGACCTGCTGGCACTGCGGGCGCTCGCCGGGCAGGAGGCCCGCGTGCTGCGGTCGGTCGCGGACGATCCCGTCGGCGGGTGGCGGCGCGGCGACCCGGCCACGGTGCGGGCGCTGGCCGACCTCGCGCTCCGGGACGCGGGCCTCCGGCCCCGTCGCTGACCACGCCGTCACCGCCACGCGCAGCGCGCACGTCAGGGCGGATGCACGCACGCGCCGAGGCGGACGAGGGCACCGGAGGCGCGACGGCGGCAGGGCGCGCCGGTCCCGGCCGACTAGGCTCAGTGACCATGATCTCGTTGGACCTCTCTGAGCAGATCGCCGCCCTCCGCGGCACCTTCGCCGACATCCGGGCGGTGATCGGCGTCGAGCGCCTGCAGGGGGAGATCGCGGAGCTCGGCGAGCAGGCGTCCGCGCCGGACCTGTGGGACGACACGGCGAACGCGCAGAAGGTGACGAGCGCGCTGAGCCGCAAGCAGTCCGAGCTCGAGAAGCTCACCACGACGGAGCGTCGCCTCGACGACCTCGAGGTGCTCGTCGAGCTGGCGGTCGAGGGCGACGACCAGGACAGCGCGGACGAGGCCCGCTCCGAGCTGGCGGCGCTGCAGTCGATGATGGACACGCTCGAGGTGCAGACGCTCCTCGACGGCGAGTACGACGCGCGTCCCGCGGTCATCACGATCCGTGCGGGGGCCGGAGGCGTGGACGCGGCGGACTTCGCCGAGATGCTGCTGCGCATGTACCTGCGCTGGGCCGAGAAGCACGGCTACCCGGTGACGGTCATGGACACCAGCTACGCCGAGGAGGCCGGCATCAAGAGCGCCACCTTCGAGGTGGACAACCCGTACGCGTTCGGCACGCTGAGCGTCGAGGCGGGCACGCACCGCCTGGTGCGGATGAGCCCGTTCGGTGCGGCCGGCAAGCGGCAGACGAGCTTCGCGGCGGTCGAGGTGATCCCCCTCATGGAGGAGACCGAGTCGATCGACATCCCCGAGAACGACATCCGCGTCGACGTGTTCCGGTCGTCGGGTCCCGGCGGCCAGTCGGTGAACACGACCGACTCCGCGGTGCGCATCACCCACCTCCCGACCGGCACGGTCGTCTCGATGCAGAACGAGAAGAGCCAGATCCAGAACCGGGCCGCGGCGCTGCGCGTGCTGCAGTCGCGCCTCCTGCTGCTGAAGCGCGAAGAGGAGAACGCGAAGAAGAAAGAGCTCGCGGGCACGATCACGGCGAGCTGGGGCGACCAGATCCGCAGCTACGTGCTCGCGCCGTACCAGATGGTCAAGGACCTCCGCAGCGAGCACGAGCAGGGCAACCCGTCGCAGGTGTTCGACGGCGACCTCGACGGCTTCATCTCGGCGGGGATCCGCTGGCGCAAGCGCTCGGACGACTAGGCGCGACCGCCCCGCGACCGACCCGCGGCACCCCGCGCCGCCCTGCGATCGCGGTCCCGACCGCCCCGCGGGTGAGTCGTGGGCGTGATTCCCGGCCGCGTCGACTTAGGGTGTGACCCGTCATGATCCGATTCGATGAAGTCACCAAGGTCTACGCCGGGAACCCCCGACCCGCGCTCAACGCCCTCACCCTCGAGATCCTCAAGGGCGAGTTCGTGTTCCTCGTCGGGGCGAGCGGCTCGGGCAAGTCGAGCTTCCTGCGCCTCGTGCTCAAGGAGGAGAAGCCCTCGAAGGGGCAGATCCACGTGCTCGGCCAGCGGCTGGGGCAGCTCTCGAGCCGCAAGGTGCCGTACTTCCGCCGCAACCTGGGCGTCGTGTTCCAGGACTTCCGCCTGCTGCCGCAGAAGAACGTGTTCGACAACGTCGCGTTCAGCCTGCAGGTGATCGGCAAGAGCAAGGGCTTCATCCAGGAGGCCGTCCCCGACGTGCTCAAGATGGTGGGCCTCGTGGGCAAGGCGAACCGCCTGCCGCACGAGCTGTCGGGTGGTGAGCAGCAGCGCGTGGCGATCGCCCGCGCGATCGTCAACAAGCCGGCGATCCTGCTCGCCGACGAGCCGACGGGCAACCTGGACCCGTCGACGAGCGCGGGCATCATGACGCTGCTCGAGCGGATCAACGCGTCGGGCACGACCGTCATCATGGCGACGCACGACGCGGGCATCGTCGACCAGATGCAGCGACGGGTGATCGAGCTGAGCGCGGGCAACGTGCTCCGCGACGAGCGTCGTGCCGGCTACCAGACGCAGGCGGTGCCGATCCAGGCCATCGGGGTCGAGGACCTCAGCACGAGGGGGGCGGACGCGTGAGGCTGGGACTGGTCCTCGGCGAGGTCGGGAGCGGCCTGCGGCGCAACGCGTCGATGGTCGTCTCGGTGGTGCTCGTGACGTTCATCTCGCTCACCTTCGTGGGCACGGCGGCGCTGCTGCAGCTGCAGATCAACCAGATGAAGGGCTACTGGTACGACAAGGCGCAGGTCGCCGTGTACCTCTGCACCGACACGGACACGACGGGCAACTGCACGGGCGCGAAGGCGACCACCGAGCAGCGCGACGCGGTGGAGCAGCAGCTGCAGTCGCCCGTGCTGGCGCCGTACGTGGACCGCGAGTACTTCGAGACGCAGGACGAGGCGTACGACCGCTTCCAGCAGCAGTTCGCGGACAGCCCGGCGACGGAGTTCGTGCAGCCGGCGTACCTCAACGAGACGTTCTGGGTGAACCTCGTCGACCCGACGCAGGCGGCGGTGCTGCAGGAGAGCCTGTCGAGCCTCGCCGGCGTGCAGAGCGTCGTCGACCAGCGCGGCTACCTGGACCCGATCTTCAACGTCCTCAACGCGGCGAGCTACACGGCGATCGGCATCGCCGTGCTCATGCTGATCGCGGCGGTGCTGCTCATCGCGACGACGATCCGCCTGTCGGCGTTCAGTCGACGGCGGGAGCTCGGCATCATGCGCCTGGTGGGCGCGTCGAACTCGTTCATCCAGACGCCGTTCATCCTCGAGGGGGTGGTCGCGGCGCTCGTGGGCTCGGTGCTCGCCGGCGGGGCGATCCTCGCGGTGGTGCACTTCTTCGTCCGCGGGTACCTGACGGTGAACTTCCAGGGCACGCCGTTCATCGGCATGGGCGAGGCGGCGATCGTCGTGCCGCTCGTGGTCCTCGTGGGGATCGTGCTCGCCGCGTTGTCGGCGAACGTCGCGATCCGCCGCTACCTGAAGGTGTGACGCGGGGGGCCGGAGGCGCGGGGCCGCGTCGACGACCCGGCCCGCGACTCCGGCCCCTGCGTTAGACTGATGAGCTGCCCGCACGCGTGCGGGCAGCTCATCCCCTTTTCCGACACCGGACCCAGCAGGAGGCGACCGTGGCCAAAGAGCGAGGCGAGAAGGTCGTGGCCACGAACCGCCGCGCCCGTCACGACTACACGATCGACGACACGTACGAGGCGGGCATCGTGCTCAGCGGCACCGAGGTGAAGTCGCTGCGGCAGGGTCGGGCGTCGCTCGTCGACGGGTACGCCTTCGTCGACGGGGGAGAGGCGTGGCTCGACGCCGTGCACATCCCCGAGTACACCGAGGGCACGTGGAACAACCACGCTCCCCGGCGCAAGCGCAAGCTGCTGCTGCACAAGCACGAGATCGTGAAGATGGGGCAGAAGACGAAGGAGGGCGGCTACACGCTGGTGCCGCTCAAGCTCTACTTCAGCGACGGGCGCGCGAAGGTCGAGATCGCCCTGGCGAAGGGCAAGCGCGAGTACGACAAGCGGCAGACCCTGCGTGAGCGGACCGCGACGCGCGAGGCCGAGGCGGCGATGAGCGCCCGCCGGCACCTCGGCGAGTAGCCGGACGCCAGCCCGTCCGCCCACGGCGGACAGCGCCCGCCACGGGTGGCACCGGAGGCGCGTCCCGGCCTAGACTGGGACACCCGCGCCAGAGATGGTGCGGCAGCAGCTCCACAACTCCACAGTGCGTGACGACGGCCCCTCCACGGGGATGATCGGTTTCGACATCGCCTGGGTGCGAACG
>Ga0265797_10000675_pt1 | contig 61863 bp, 53 predicted proteins | sample P2T30metagenome_FD_192433 | JGI IMG/M metagenome (GOLD analysis project Ga0265797, IMG submission 192433) | Plant litter microbial communities from East Loma Ridge, Irvine, California - P2 T30 | ecosystem: Environmental > Terrestrial > Plant litter > Unclassified | place: USA: California... | reverse complement strand
CAACACGTCCGAGGACCAGGTCCGTCGCGTCAATGACAAACCAGTCGCGCTGGACTTCGTGGCCCTTAGCGGAAAAAGTTTTCATGTTTATTCCAAAATAAAAAATTGCTCAAATGGTGGTTCCGCACCCGGGCAATGCTGCCACCCTTAGCGGACTCGTCCTTATTGTCTTTTCCTGAGCAAACGGAAAGCCGATGATGATAACCGATCAGCGCCGCGCCGGTCAATGCCCGCATGCGCCGTGTCGCATTCGTCCCTGCCGGTCCGTACGCGGCCCGCATAGCCTGATGCAGCCTTGAAACTATGGGTTGACCGTGGAAACGGCGCGAACTTATCATCGTTGCAACCAGAAGGAGAGTTCGTGAAGAAATTTATCGTCCTGCATGCCGCCGCCCTGCTCGCGGCCGGCGCCGCGCACGCCAGCGCACCGTCCGCGTCAACGTCCACTCCAGCCCCGGCTTCCGCTCCCGCCGCCATCAAGTCCGACCGCAGCTGCCACCTGCCCGGCGTGGTCGAAACGCTGCGCTGCGTGACCCTTGCCGTGCCGCTCGACTACGCCGCACCGCAGGCCGGCACGATCACACTGCACACCACCGTGGCCCCGGCCTACCGCGCGGGCGCGCGCAGCGATCCGCTGTTCGTGCTGGCCGGCGGCCCCGGCCAGGCCGGCAGCGATGTACTGGCGCTGCTGCGGGCCGCATTCGAGCGCGTGCGCGCCACCCGCGACATTGTCTTCATCGACCAGCGTGGCACCGGCCTGTCGGGCAAGCTCGATTGCGAGAGCAAACCCGAACACGAACGCATGAGCGAAGACCAGCTCGAAGCCGAGCTGCGCGCCTGCATCGCCACCAGCAAGACCAACTTTGCCGCCTACACCACCGCGGCCTCGGCGCGCGACCTCGAACAGATCCGCGTCGCGCTCGGCTACGGCAAGATCAATGTCTGGGGCGGCTCCTACGGCACCCGCCTCGGCCAGGCCTATGCGCGCGCCTATCCGGCCAGCGTGCGCAGCCTGGTGCTCGATGGCGTGGCTTCGCCCGACCAGGTGATTCCATCGGGCGGGCGCGATGGCCAGGCGGCGCTCGAAGGCGTGTTCGCCCAGTGCGCGAAAGACCCTGGCTGCAGCAAGGCGTTCCCGAACTTTCGCGCCGACTTCGATGCGCTCACGGCCAGGGTCGAGGGCGGTAACGTGCGCGTGGCGCTAGCCGATCCGCGCACCGCGCAGCCGGTCGAATTCACGCTGAGCCCGGCGCGCTTCCTCGGCACCGTGCACAACATCCTGTACTCGCCGGCCGACGCGCGCCGCCTGCCGTTCCTGATCCACAGCGCCAGCCAGGGCCGCTGGGAGCCGTTCATCGCGCGCCAGAACCTGGCCAGCGATTTCGGCAGCGACGCCAGCATGGCCATGCTGCTGCACTTCGCGGTGGTGTGCGCCGAGGACATACCGCGCTACACGCCCGAGATGCGCCGCCAGGATGCCGAACTGCTCACGCGCCAGCTGGCCGACAAGATCCCGGCCCTGTGCCAGGACATGAAGGTGCCGGCCGCGCCGCTGGCGCCGTCGACCCGCATCGAGGCCCCGGCCCTGCTGCTGTCCGGCGCGCTCGATCCGGTCACGCCACCGCACCGCGCGGCCACCGCCGCCAGGTTCATGGCGCGCGCCCAGCAGGTGGTGGTGGCCCATGCCGGCCATGGCGTCTCGCAGCTCGGCTGCGCGCCACGCCTGCTGCGCAGCTTCCTGGACCGGCCACAGGACAAGCTCGATACCGCCTGCCTGGCCGAGATCCCGGCCCCGACCTTCCAGCTCGGCAGCGCCGGGCCGCAACCCTGAATCCGGAACCTCCATGATCGAAGTCCACGATGTACGCAAGCAGTTCGGCGCCGTCCAGGCGCTGGGCGGCGTTTCCTTCACCGCGCGCGACGGCCAGATCACCGCGCTGCTCGGCCCCAACGGCGCCGGCAAGACCACGCTGCTGCGCACCCTGGTCGGCCTGCTCAAGCGCGACCACGGCAGCATCCTGGTCGGCGGCGTCGATCCCGAGAAAGACCCGATGGCGGTGCGCCGCAACATCGGTTTCCTGACCGACCAGTTCGGGCTGTACGAGCGCCTCACCACGCGCGAATACCTGAACTACTTCGGCGAATTGAACGGCATGGAGCGCGCCGCGCTGCGCCTGCGCATCGCCGAGGTGGCCGAGCTGCTCGGGATGGACGACATCCTCGAGCGCACCACCAAGGGCTTTTCGCAGGGCCAGCGCATCAAGGTCGCGCTGGCGCGCACGCTGCTGCACCGCCCGCGCCACCTGCTGCTCGATGAACCGAGCCGCGGCCTGGACGTGATGAGCACGCGCGCCCTGCGCACCGCCCTCGCCGCGCTGCGCGAGGATGGCTGCTGCGTGATCATGGCCACCCACGTGATGCAGGAAGTCGTGCACCTGTGCGAAGACGTGATCGTGATCGCCAACGGCCATACGGTGGCCCAGGGGTCGCCCGAAGAACTGTGCCGGCGCACCGGCATCGCCGACCTGGAAGACGCCTTCGTCAGCCTGGTGGGCACCGAGGAGGGAATCGCATGAGGTCCAGGTTCACCATCGTTTTCCTGAAAGAGCTGCGCGAGATGCTGCGCGAGCGGCGCATGCTGGGCTTCCTGCTGATCGCCTCGCTGATGTATCCGCTCCTGATCGGTTTCATCATGCACCAGATGATCGAGAAGAATACGCGCACTGAGCGCGAAGGCATCGAGCTCACCGTGATCGGCGGCGCCAGGGCGCCGACCCTGATGTCCCAGCTGCGCGAGCGCAGCGTGACCGTGACCGAGTCGGCCCAGATGGACGAGGCGGCGATCGGCGAACTGCTGCACTCGAAGAAGGCGGTCGCGGTGCTGCGCCTGTCGGATGCCTTCGTGGACAACTACCAGGCGATGCGCCCGGCGCGCCTCGAACTGTGGTTCGACTCGTCCACCGAGAGCAATACCCAGCGGCGCGACCTGGAAGAAATCCTCCAGGCCTACAGCAACAATATCGCCAGCGCGCGCCTGCTGGCGCATGGCGTGTCGCCGGCCGCGCTGTCGCCGATCCAGGTGCAGCGCTACGACACCGGCACCAACGCATCGCGCTCGGCCATGGTCATCGGCGGCATCATCGGCATCCTGTTCCTGCCGGCCTTCTTCCTCAACATGTCGGCCGCAGTCGACTGCACCGCCGGTGAACGCGAACGGCGCTCGCTCGAAGTGCTGATGGCGCAACCGGCCACCACCTGGGAACTGGTGGGCGGCAAATGGCTGGCCGCGAGCGTGCCGTCGGTGTTCGGCGTCACGCTGGTGCTGGTGCTCGCGCACGCGATCCTGCGCTGGCTGCCACTCGAGGAAATCGGCCTGTCGTGGAATATGGGCTGGGGCGAGCTGCTGCTGGTATGCCTGGTCACGGTGCCGCTGTCGCTCCTGTCGAGCGCCCTGTTCGTGGCGCTGGCGATGAACGCCAGGACCTTCAAGGAAGCCCAGACCACCGCCAGCTTCGTCACCATCGTGCCGCTGATCCCGGGCTTCGCGGTGTCGTTCCTGGAACTCAAGACCGCGCAGTGGATGTACCTGGTGCCGATGCTGTCGAACCAGACCCTGATCAAGGAGCTGGCCAAGACCGGTGACATCGGCGTGCTGCCGTTCGTGCTGACCTTCCTGTGTTCGCTGATTCCGGCGCTGCTGCTGGTGGCCTTCGCGAGCTGGCGCATGAAGAGCGAGAAGTACGTGCTGGCGGTGTGATCAGCGCGGTGGCCAGCACGGTGACCGGCGCGGCGGCACACGCGCCGCGCGCGCCTGCCGTACAATCGGTTCCCGCGCAATCGCAGCAACTGTGGAGAGACAGATGGAAGTGAAAGTCAGCTGGAACGGCCCGTCGGGCATGAGTTTTCGCGCCGAGACGGGCAGCGGCCACATGGTGGTCATGGATGGCGCGCCCGAGGGCGGCGGCCATAACCTGGCACCGCGCCCGATGGAACTGCTGCTGGCCGGTACCGGCGGCTGCACCGCCTACGATGTGGTGCTGATCCTCAAGCGCGGCCGCGAGGACGTGCGCGGCTGCGAAGCCACGCTGCAGGCCGAGCGCGCCGACACCGATCCGAAGGTGTTCACGAAGATTAACTTCCACTTCGTGATCACGGGCCGCAACCTGAAACCGGCCGCGGTGGAGCGCGCGGTGCAGCTGTCGCACGACAAGTACTGCTCGGCGTCGATCATGCTGGCCAAGACGGCCGAGATCACGCATTCGTTCGAGATCGTCGAGGTCTGAAGCTCGAAACATCTGCTTGACCGCTCGCCAATGAACCGTCATTCCCGCGAAGGCGGGAATCCAGGTTTGCATGCATAGCGATGACGTCAAATGTCTTTGGCGACGCATCGGACTTGGATTCCCGCCTGCGCGGGAATGACGTTCATCGGGCGCGTGCCGTCATGGATGCGCTGGCGTTCCGATCATATCCGGTAAGCCGTCGTCGTCATCACCTTCGACATCGCCCGCATCGCCAGCTTGACCGGCAGCGGCAAGGCGCTCGCCCCCGCGGACTGCGCCGCATCGGCATGCGCGATCTCGTCGATGCGCATCTGTTCGACGATGGCGCGCGACTTCGCGTCCTGCTGCGGCAGCAATGCGAGGTGGCTGTTCAGGTGCGCCTCGACCTGGCGCTCGGTCTCGACCACGAAGCCAAGACTGACCGGATCGCCGATGCGCGCAGCCACCGTGCCCATCACGTAGGCGCCGGCGTACCACAGCGGATTGAGCACGCTCGGCTGCGAACGCAGTTCGCCCAGGCGCTGGGCGCACCAGGCCAGGTGGTCTTCTTCCTCGCGCGCCGCGTGCTCGAACTGGGCCCGCACTTCAGGGGTGTGGGCGAAGCTGGCCTGCGAATCGTACAGCGCCTGGGCGCACACTTCGCCCACGTGGTTCACCCGCATCAGGCCCGCGCTGTGGCGGCGCTCGGCGTCGCTCAATTCGCTGTCGATGGCGTGCGCGCCCGGGTTCGGGCGCGACATCGCGGCGACACCGCCGACGACGCGCAAGGCCTTGTCGACGCCGACGATCAGGTGGTCCAGGGGGCTGATGAAACGATTCGCAATCATGGCAGGCTCGATCTTGTAGTCGCTGAAACCCGCATTATATTCCGTCGGACTGTGCCGGGGAGCCGGCCTGCGCCGGCGCGGCGTCCTCCTGCTCGGCCTTCTTCAGCGCAATCCAGTCGGCCAGCGGACCTTCGGGACCGATGCCCGAGATGTTCTTGGCCACGCCCAGGTTCAGCTCGAGCAGGAACGGAATCGACACCAGCGGCACGCCGGGACAATGGCGCTGGAATGCCTCGGTGAAGCGCGCGCATTGCACGGTCGGCATCACCTTTTCGCCGCTCATGAACTGCAGCACGCTGGTGATGGTGTGGCCACCACCGAGGGTATGGTAGATGAAGCGGTTGAATTCACGGTCGACCTTCTTGAAATCGATCTCGTCACGCGTCATCAGGCCGGCCAGGTACACCAGGCCGACGCCGACCCGGAACCAGTCGGTCGCCTCTAGCCGGCCGCGCGCTTCGCGCATCAGAAGGGTCAGTTTTTCCTGGGAGATGGCATCCATGGGGCCATTATCCACACTTTGCCCCCGGATGGGCGGCACGCACCTGTCGTAGTCCAAGAAATTTACACGAAGAAAGCCAGCGTCCGCCCTGTCCCCCGATAATGCAGTCTGGACGCCAGTTTGCCCCGTGTGTCGCAGCGCGCTCTCCCCCGCTGAGCCGATTGAATACAATGCCTGTGTGAAAAAAGTTTTTATGCAAGAGGGGTTGCTGTACGTACAGAGCACAACCGCCCGCAAGGAGTCGCCATGCAACTGAATATCCGTGACCTGTCCAAGACCTACGCCAACGGCGTGGTCGCGCTCGACCGGGTCTCCCTGTCGATCCCGGCCGGGATGTTCGGGCTGCTCGGGCCGAACGGCGCCGGCAAGTCGACCCTGATGCGGATCCTGGCCACGCTGCAGGAATGCGACGCGGGTTCGGTATTCCTGGACGATATCGACGTGCTCGACGAAAAGGACGCGGTGCGCCGCCTGCTCGGCTACCTGCCGCAGGACTTCGGGGTGTACCCGAAAGTGACGGCGCTCGAGCTGCTCGACCACTTCGCCCAGCTGAAAGGCCTGTCGCACCGTGGGCGCCGGCGCGAGGTGGTCGACGGCCTGCTCCAGCAGACCAACCTGTGGGATGTGCGCAGCCAGCGCCTCGGCACCTTCTCGAGCGGCATGCGCCAGCGCTTCGGCATCGCCCAGGCCCTGCTGGGCGACCCGCGCCTGATCGTGGTCGACGAACCCACCGCCGGCCTCGATCCGCAGGAGCGGGTGCGCTTCCACAACCTGCTGTCCGACATCGGCGAAGACCGCACCGTGCTACTGTCGACCCACATCGTGTCCGACGTCGCCGATTTGTGCGCCAACATGGCCATCATCAACAAGGGCCAGGTGCTGCTGTGCGGCGAGCCGCAGGACCTGATCTACGGGATCGAGGATTTCATCTGGGCCCGCATCGTCAGCAAGGCCGAGCTGCCCGCCTTCCAGCAGCGCCATACCGTCATCTCCAGCCGCCTGCTGAGCGGGCGCACGCTGATCCACGTGTACGCCGAGGACGACCCGGGCGACGGCTTCGAGCCGGCCCGCGCCACCCTCGACGACGTCTATTTCGCCACCATCGCCGGGCGCTACAACCCGGCCGCGAGGACCTGCTGAACGTGCGCGCCCTGTTCGTCATCGCCCGCTTCGAAGCCGCGCAGCGTCTCAGGATGCTCTCGACCTGGGTCTATTTCGGCGTGTTCCTGGCGCTGTCGCTCCTGTGGACGGCGTCCGCCGGCGGGGCCTTGCGCGACATCTCGATCTCGTTCGGCGGCCGGGTCCTGATCGACGGGCCGCGCCAGGTCGCGCTGAGCACCGCGATGCTGGGCTGCCTGGGCGTGGTGGTGGTCGCGGCCGTGATGGGGCGCGCGCTGCAGCAGGACTTCGAACACGGGATGCACCACTTCTTCTTCAGCGCGCCGATCGGCAAGCCGGCCTACGTGGCCGGGCGCTTCCTGGGCGCCTATGCGACGCTGGCGGTGATCTTCGCTAGCATCACGCTGGGCGGCTGGCTCGGCACCTTCGTGCCCGGCGTCCTGCCCGAGCGCCTCGGGGCGAGCACGCTGGCCGGCTGGGTCACGCCCTACCTGTTCACGCTGCTGCCCAACCTGTTCATCTTCGGCGCGATCTTCTTCGTGCTGGCGGCGCTGAGCCGGCGCATGCTGCCGGTGTACGTGGCCAGCGTCATCATGACGATCGGCTACATCGTCGCGCCCTCGCTGGCGCGCGACCTCGACTTCAAGTTGCTGGCCGCGCTGATCGATCCGTTCGGCACCACCGCCCTGATCCACCTGACCGAATACTGGCCGGTCGCCCAGCGCAACACGCGCCCGGTCGCGCTGACCGACGTGTACCTGGTCAACCGCCTGGCCTGGAGCGGCTTCGCCCTGCTGGTGCTGGTGCTCGGCTACTGGCGCTTCCAGGCCAGCGGCGAGCCGGATGTGCGGTCGCGCGCCAGCAAGCCGGCGGCCGACACCCCGGTGGCGCTGTCGCAGGCCGCGCGCGACACCACCGCGGCGCCGGACTTCGCCGCGCGCAGCCTGGGCATCCTGCTGCTCAAGTCGGCCTGGAGCAACCTGCGCGAATCGGTGAGCAATGTGTATTTCGCGGCGCTGGCGCTGGCCGGCGTGCTGGCCCTGGCCGCCAGCGCGATCGACCTCGGCGCGATCCACGGCACCCATACCTGGCCGGTCACCTACCTGGTGCTGGAGCTGGTGCGCGAACTGTTTTCGCTGGTCCTGCTGGCCACCACCATCTTCCATGCGGGCGAGATGGTATGGCGCGAGCGCGAGATGCGCATCAGCCAGATACTCGACGCGCTGCCGGTGCCGGGCTGGCTGCCGCTGGCCGGCAAGACGCTGGCGCTGGTGGCGCTGCAGGGCTGCCTGCTGCTGGTGGCGATGGCGGCCGGGATGCTGATCCAGCTGTTCAAGGGCTACTTCCAGCTCGAGCCGGCCCTGTACCTGCAGGCGCTGTTTACCATCATGTGGCCGATCTACGCGCTGATCGCGGTGCTCGCAATCGCCGTGCACGTCGTCGTCAACCACAAGTACGTGGCCAACTTCCTGCTGGCCGGCTGGATCGTGCTGGAAGTGACCCTGCGCGGCCTGGGCCTCGACCACCCGCTGCTGATGTACGGCGTCGCGCCCGAGTTCCGCTATTCGGCCATGAACGGCTTCGGCCACTTCCTGCTGCGCGAGCGCCTGTTCGAAGTCTACTGGGCCGGCGCGGCGCTGGTGCTGCTCGCGATGGCGCGGGTGCTGTGGCCGCGCGGCGTCGACACCGGCTGGCGCGAGCGCCTGCTGCTGGCGCGCCAGCGCCTGACGCGGCCGGTGATCGGCGCCTTCGGCATCGGCCTGGCGGTGTTCGCCGGGACCGGGATCTTCCTGGCCCAGGAACTGGCGCACGGCGGCTACCTCACCGCGCGCCAGCACGACCGGCTGCGCGCCGACTACGAAACGCGCTACCGCCGCTTTGCCGCGCTGGCGCAGCCGCGCATCGCCGACGTCAGCCTGCAGGTGGCGATCCATCCCGACACGCGCAGCCTGGATGTGAAGGGCACCTACCAGCTCGAGAACCACAGCGGCGCGCCGATCCGCGACGTGATCCTGTACCAGCAGCGTGCCACTGCCTTCACGGTCACCTTCGCGCAGCCGGCCACCCGGATCGCGGGCGACCCGGAGCGCGGCTTCTACCAGTACCGGCTGGCGACGCCGCTGGCGCCGGGCGCGCGCCTGGGGCTGGCGTTCCAGGTCGGCTACGCCCCCGGAGGCTGGCTGGGCATCGGCAGCGACACGCCGGTGGTCGCCAACGGGGCCATGTTCACCAACGCGGTGCTGCCGCGCGTGGGCTACCAGGCCAGCGTCGAACTGGAGGACGAGCGCGATCGCCGCCGCCACGGCCTGGCGCCGCGCGCGCCGATGCGCGACGGCGGCGATCCGCTGGCCCGCACCCACAACGCGGTGGCGCCGGACGCCGACTGGATCGGCTTCGAAGCCGTGGTCAGCACCAGCCTGGACCAGGTCGCGGTCGCTCCCGGCACGCTGGAGCGCGAATGGAGCGCCGGCGCGCGCCGTTATTTCAGGTACCGGATGGACCGGCCGATGCAGGGCAACTACGCGGTGCAGTCGGCGCGCTACGAAGTGCTGCACGACCGCTGGCAGGACGTAACGGTCGACGTGTACCACCACCCCGGCCACGCGGCCAATGCCGAGCGCCTGATCCGCGGCGCCCAGGCCACGCTCGACTACGGCACGCGCCGCTTTGGCCGCTATCCGCTGCGCGAACTGCGCATCACCGAATACCCGCGCACCAAGCGCGAGCCGGTGTCCAGCCACGCGTTCGCGGGCCTGATCCCGTTCTCGGAAAGCGCCGCCTTCATCGCGCGTGTCGATCCGAATTCACCGAAGGATATCGACTATCCGTTCTACGCCAGCGCGCACGACACCGCGCACCAGTGGTGGGCGCACCAGATGATCGGCGCCGATGCGCGCGGCAGCGCGATGCTCACCGACAGCCTGGCCGAATACACGGCGCTGATGGTGATGCAGCGCACCTTCGGACCCGACCGGATGCGCCGCTTCCTGCGCTACAACCTCGACGCCTACATGCGCGGCCGCGCCCAGGAAGCGCGCCGCGAGCTGCCGCTGGCGCACAGCGAAGGGCAAAGCTATATCGCGCGCCGCAAGGGCGGCCTGGCGCTGTACCTGATGCAGGACATGCTGGGCGAAGCGGCCGTCAACGACGTGCTGCGCGGCCTGCTCGAGCGGTACCGCTACGCCGGTCCGCCCTACCCGGTGGCGCACGACCTGGTGGCGGCGCTGCGCGCGATCACGCCGCCGGACAAGGCCTACCTGATCGGCGATTTGTTCGATGCGATCGTGCTGTACGAGAACCGCGCCACCAGCGCCAGCGCGCGCAAGCGCCCCGACGGCAAGTGGGACGTGACGATCCGCGCCGACGCCGGCAAGATGCGCGCGACGGCAGCGGGCGAGGAACAGCCGGCCGCGCTGGACGACTGGATCGAGTTCGGCGTGGACGACCGTCACGGCAATGCGCTGGTGCGCGAACGCCGCCGCGTCACGCAGGCGACGCAGCAGGTGACCTTGAGCGTCGACGTGGCGCCGGCGCGCGCCGGCATCGATCCCGATAACAAGCTGGTCGACCGCAAGCCGGGCGACAACATGGTTGCGGTCGACAATCTGTAAAAGCCGCGCTATGATCGGGTCACTATCTTACGAGGAAAGCATCATGTCGAACGTCGTCGCCGAGATTGCCGAGCGCATCCAGACGCTGAGCACCGCACAGAAACAGGAGCTGCTGCATGTGCTGCTGCAGGACATCGATGGCGCCGACCTGGATGCCGACGAGGCATGGCGTGAAGAAGTGATCCAGCGGGTCAAGGCGATCCGCAGTGGCGAGGCGGCGATCCGCGCGCTCAAGGAATGGCAGGAATAAGCGGCCAGGAATAACCGGCCATGAATAAGCGCCCATGAAGACATGGCAGGACTCGGCGGCGGGTATGCCGTGCAAATGACAAAACCGCGGCTTGCCGCGGTTTTTTGTTGTGCGTGTCAGTTGTCCGCCGCTTCATCGGCCGGCATGAGCTGCGGATTCCACACGATTTCCCACACATGTCCGTCGGGATCCTGGAAATAGCCCGCATACCCGCCCCAGGCCGTGTCGCCGCACGGCTTGAGCACGCTGGCGCCGGCCTTGACTGCCTCGGCCATCACGGTATCGACTTCCTCGCGCCGCGTGACGTTGTAGCCGAGCGTGAACGAGGTAGGCGATATCGGCGTGAGCGCCAGGCCGGTATCGTGGGCGATGCTGCCCTGTTCCCAGATCGCGAACTTGAGGCCGCACGCCAGGTCGAAGAAGGCGACCGCGCCATGGTCGATCTCGCGCCCGACGATGCCTTCGGTGGGCAGCCCCAGTCCGTCGCGGTAGAAACGCAGCGCGCGCTCCAGATCGGCAACGGCGACAGTGACGACGGATATGCGCGGTTTCATGGCGGGATCTCCTTTGGTGAAAAGTCGAAACCGGACAGGAACTTCCGGTCACCGCCATGATAAGAAAAAACCGTGCGCGGCTGCGCACGGTTTGCGGGAAGCGTTACTGCCCGGTGCCTGCCTATTTCTTGGCGGCCGGCGCCTTCCTGGCCGCCGGCTTGGCAGCGGCCTTTTTCGCCGCCGGCTTCTTCGCCGCCGTCTTGGTCGCTGCGGCCTTGGCCGGCGCCTTGCGCGCCGCCTTTACCGGCGCCGCCGCGGCCTCACCGGTCTCGGCTGCTCCCTCGGCGCCGTCGGCGGCCGCCTTCGGCTTGGCGCCCGGCTTGGCCTTGCGCTCCTCGAACTCGAAACTGATCTTGTTGTCCTTGCCACGCACCAGGTAGGCCTTGAAGGCGCGCCGGGTACGCTGCGAAACAAAGCCCGGCAGCAGATCGGTCTTGCCGTCGTTGAGCAGCTTGGCCATCTGCTCGGGCAGGATTTCCTGTTGCAGGATGATGCGGCCGCTGCGGAAGTCGCACGTCTTCGGCTTGGCCACGCTGTGTTCGCAAACATAGGCCAGCGGCATCTCGTACACGCCACCGGTGCACTTCGGGCAAGGACCGACCGGGGTCTGGCCGGTGAAGTCGACACCTTCGCCGTCTTCGCCCTCGTCGTCCTGGCCAAAATCGAATTCCAGCTTGAAGTTCTTGATCTCTTCGTCGCGCACGATGCGCAGGATCGCCGCGAACGGACGGCCCATCTTCGAGCGGAAGCCCTGCAGCGGACCGATGGTGCGGTCCTTCAGCAATTGCTCGACTTCATCGATCTCGAACTGGCGGCTGCCCGGCGTCTTGCTCATCGAGAAGTCGCACTTGGTGCAGGCGAAGCGGCGGTAGTTTTCCTTGACCACGCCGGCGCAGTTCGGGCACGGGGTCGAGAGCGTCGCGTACTCGCCCGGAATAGTGTCGTTGTCGTATTCCTTGGCGCGCTTGACGATGATCTGGGTCATCTGGGCGATTTCACGCATGAATTCTTCGCGCGTGATCTTGCCCTTTTCCATCTGCGACAGCTTGTATTCCCATTCGCCGGTCAGCTCGGGGGCGGTCAGTTCGTTCACGCCCAGGCCGCGCAGCAGCGTCATCAGCTGCGACGCCTTCGCGGTCGGCATCAGGTCGCGGCCCTCGCGCAGCAGGTATTTTTCGGTCAGCAAGCCCTCGATGATGGCGGCGCGCGTGGCCGGCGTACCCAGGCCCTTGCCGGCCATCGCATCGCGCAGCTCGTCCGAATCGACCAGCTTGCCGGCGCCTTCCATGGCCGACAGCAGCGTCGCTTCGTTGTAGCGCGCCGGCGGCTTGGTGACCAGGCCGTTGGCGGTGATCTTGTCGGTCAGCACCTTCTCGTCCTTGGCCACCGGCACCAGGTTGGCGCCGTCCTTGTCGTCGCCATTGTTCTTGCCATACACCGCCAGCCAGCCCGGGTTGGTCATGACCTTGCCCTCGGTCTTGAACTGGTGGCCCGAGACTTCGGTGAAACGGGTGGTCACCAGGAACTCGGCCGCCGGGAAGAACACGGCCAGGAAGCGGCGCGTGACCAGGTCGTACAGTTTCTGCTCGGGCTCGCTCAGATTCTTCGGCACCACGCCGGTCGGGATGATGGCGAAGTGATCCGAGATCTTGGTGTTGTCGAAGATGCGCTTGTTCGGCTTGACCCAGCCGCCCTTGGTGATCTGCTTGGCGAAGCTGTTGTAGTTATTGGTGTCGGCCAGCGAGTTCAGGGTTTCCTTGACCGTCGCAATATAGTCTTCGGGCAGGTGGCGCGAATCGGTACGCGGGTAGGTCAGCACCTTGTGCTTTTCGTACAGCGCCTGGGCCAGGCCCAGCGTGTTCTTGGCCGAGAAGCCGAAACGGCCGTTGGCTTCGCGCTGCAGGGACGTCAGGTCGAACAGGGCCGGCGCCATCGAGGTGGTCGGCTTCGATTCCTCGGTGACCACGCCCTGCTTGCCGCGGCAGGCGGCCGCGATCGAATCGGCGGCAGCCTTGCTCCACAGGCGCTCGGCGCGCTTCTCGGGGTCGTTCTCGTCCTTCTTGAACCTGGTGTCGAGCCAGCGGCCTTCGTAGACGCCGGCGGCGCACACGAACTCGGCGCGCACTTCCCAGTAGTCGCGCGGGACGAACTTCTTGATCTTTTCTTCGCGCTCGACCACGATCGACAGGGTCGGGGTCTGGACCCGGCCCACGGTGGTCAGGTAGAAGCCGCCCTCTTTCGAGTTGAACGCGGTCATGGCGCGGGTGCCGTTGATGCCGATCAGCCAGTCGGCTTCCGAGCGGCAACGCGCGGCGTCGGCCAGCGGCAGCATCTCTTCGTCGCTGCGCAGGTTGGCGAAACCGTCGCGGATCGCGCCGGCCGTCATCGACTGCAGCCACAGGCGCTTGACCGGCTGCTTGGCCTTGGCGTTCTGGGCGATCAGGCGGAAGATCAGTTCTCCTTCGCGGCCCGCGTCACATGCGTTGATCAGGGTGGTGACGTCCTTGCGCTTGATCAGCTTGTTCAGCACCTTGAGGCGCGACTCGGTCTTGGCGATCGGGTTCAGCGCGAAATAAGGCGGGATCATCGGCAGGTGCGTGAAGCTCCATTTGCCGCGCTTGACATCGTGTTCCTCGGGCACCGCGATCTCGAGCAGGTGGCCGACGGCGGACGACAGGACGAATTCGTCGGATTCGAAGTACTCATCGTGCTTGGTGAAGCCGCCCAGCGTCTTCGCGATATCGTTCGCGACCGACGGCTTCTCGGCGATGATGAGGGATTTGGTCATAGTGTTTCCCGGCGTACTCTTATTAGGGTGTTTGGCCTGCGCATCATACATGCTCGCAGGGGGCCGGTGAAATTCCGGCCATCGTGTCTGTAGGTAACGGTCTCGAATAAGCGGCCAATGATAAGCGTGTTATTGCACTGACCGCAAGTCCACCTTGCGCTGCAACATGGTGCACTCTGGCGAGGATTTCAACAGGGCATGCCCGAAAACAGGGCGCGTAAACGGCACAACGGGGCGTAACAGCCCCGTTGTCGTGGTATTGCCCGGCGTTACCGCCGGCACGCGATGATCAGTGCATCAGGCGCGGTTCGTCTTCGTCGTCGTCGCTGAACAGATCGTCGAACATCAGCGCGTCCGGCTCCTTGCCCTGGCTCCACAAAACCATCAGCACGATGATCTTGAGCTTGCTCAAGGCGATCGGCGACTCGTCGCAGGCCAGTGCGCGCTCGATCACGATCTCGCGCTGGATCGGCCCGAGCACCTTGGCGCTTTCGAGGAAGGCGATGAAACCGATCGCCGCACTGCCCAGCTCGATGTATTCCTCGTCCACGTAGTAACGGGTACCGGTGGACGCGTCGATCGTCTCCGGCAGCGGGGCATCGGTGAGCCCGGTCAGCCAGTCCAGCGCTTCCGAAATCTCGATATCATCGAAACCGACAGCGGAAAGCTTACGGGCCAGGGCTGCCGGCTCGGGGCAGGCATCGGGACGGTAGTACGTCTCGTAGAGGTAGACCAGGATGTCGAACATAGTGACGCTACTGTAGCAGCTAAGCTCGCCGCGGCACAAGCAGCGCACACCCATGTCGCTGCCTCGAAGAAAAACCGTTGTATCGAAGCCTTGACCGATCGGCCAGCTTACCCGATTCCCATTAAAAACAAGAACATACAATTCGCAAACAACGTGGTTTCGAGAACAATTGATTTAAACAAAGACCCCGGAAATCTGCCCTGGAAATGCCGGTTCAGCGCCAGATCCGTTGCACCCTGCCACCCGGCAATTGAGCGATGACGCCAGCCAGTTCCAGGTCGAGCAGTCGCCCGCCGAGTGCGCCGGCGTCGAGCCCCAGGCGCGCCAGCAAGTCGTCCATGGCGACCGGTTCGTGGCCGAGTGCGGCCAGCAGCGGATCGGCAGCGGCGTGCTCATCATCCGTGGCGGCCAGACCTGCCGTGCCGGCGGCGCACGCGTCGCGCGCCGCCGGGCCGACCAGTGGCGACACCTGCATCGCCAGCAGCACCTCGTCGACCGTCTCGACCAGTTGCGCGCCATCACGGATCAGGCGGTGACAGCCCTTGGCCAGCGCCGAATGGATCGAGCCGGGCAGTGCGAACACTTCGCGGCCCTGCTCGGCCGCCATCCGGGCCGTGATCAATGAGCCGGACTCGGCCGCGGCTTCGATCACCAGCACGCCGGCCGCCAGGCCGCTGATGATGCGGTTGCGGCGCGGGAAGTTCGACGCCAGCGGCGGCGTGCCGAGGGCGTATTCGCTGACGATGCAGCCGTGCTGGGCGATGCGGTGGGCCAGCGCGCGGTTGCGCGCCGGATAAACCCGGTCGAGGCCGGTGCCGACCACGGCGACGGTCGCCCCCGGCCCGCACAGCGCGGCTTCGTGGGCGGCGGTATCGATGCCCAGCGCCAGCCCCGAGACCACGCACAGGCCGGCCTGCGCCAGCGCGGTCGAGAAGGATGCGGCATCGAGCCGCCCCTGCACGCTGGCATTGCGGCTGCCGACCACGGCGATGAGCGGCGCGGTCAGCAGCGCGAGACGTCCGAGCGCATACAGCAGCAGCGGCGGATCGGGAATCTCGGCCAGGGCCGGCGGATAGCGGGGATCGTGCAGGTGGACCAGATGGTGACCTGGTACGGCGAGCCAGGCCAGGGTGGCGTCGATCAGGCTGGACAGCGCCGGCGTGGGGACGGCGCACAAGGCCTGCGCCTGGGCCGGCGTGACATGCGGCGCCAGGGCGTCCGGACCGGCGCGCAGGATGGCGCCGGGCGAACCGAACACGGACAGCAGCAGCCGGGCGCTGTTGCGCCCCACCCCGCTGGCCTGATCGAGGCGCAGCCAGTCGGTAATGACGGCAGCGCGCTCGGCTGTCAAGGGATGGGGGTCCGTGTCCTGCACGGCAAATTTACTCCTCGGGCGATTTGGCCACGTCGCCAACCTGGGCCGGCGATGTCACCTGCATGATCAGGCCGTACGAGACGTTCTTGAACACGCGGAAGATGAACAGCGTGCCGTATTGCTCGTCCGGCAGTTTCAACTGACGGCCCTTGCCGAAGACGCTCTTGTCGGTCGGGTCCTTCACAGTCTTGCCCAGATTATGGAGCTGCAGCACGGCGCCGACATCGAGTCCGTCAACCGAACCGCGGTTGACAGTCACGACCTGGCTCTGGCCGGCGTAGGTCACGCCGGCATAGATCGACATGATGCGGCCATCGACCGGCTGCAACGGCGCATGCGGCACGTAGTTGCGCACCGGCTCCGGCGGCACCGGCACCAGCAGGTCGCCCACGCCCATTTCCTGCACGGTGTTGGTCACCTTGAAGGTATGGACATCGACGCCCGGCTTGGCCGCCGTCACCAGCTGGACGTTGCCCAGGTAGGCCGCTTCGTGCGCCAGCACCCGGCGGGTCTGCGGATCGCGCAGCACGGTGCCGGGACGGAACACCTGGAAGTTGGTATGCTCGCCCAGATTGCCGCTCACATACACGCGGTCGCCTTCGCCCAGGTAGACGCGGCCCTCCTGCGATGCAGCGATGCGCGGGGCAGCGGCCAGCTCGCCCGCTTCGACCACCAGCGGCTGGGTCAGGTAGGGCTCGATGGCGCCGGCCGGGATCGACGGCACCGCGTCGCGTCCCAGGCTTTCGCTGCGCACCTGCGGCGACAGACGGGTCACCGGTGGACCGTTGCGGCCGGCGAAGTCGTCGCCGGGACGCTGGAGCGACAGGCGGCCGCGTGCGCGGTCAAAATAGATGATCTGCTTGGGATAGATCCAGTGCGGATCGCGGATCTCCTGCTTGTTCAGGCCCCACACCGTGGGCCAGCACCATGGATTGCGCAGGAAGGTGGCCGAGATATCCCACAGGGTATCGCCCTTGACCACGACGTGCTGGTCAGGGGCATCGGGGCGGAAACTGCAGTCTGCTGCCTGGACACTGCCTGCAGCACATGCGAGCAGCGCCGTGGCGGTAACGGCAGCAGCGCGGGTCACGACTGTGCTAAAATTTTTCATCGAAGACGTCCGTAAGTTGCGGCGTTGAGACCGAATCTGAGACAGCGCTGCCGGCCCGGGCAATTCATTTACCCCGGCTGCTGCGCAAGTTACAACACGGCGCATTACTCCCCTGCCTCCGAAAGGGTTGCCGTATAGAATCAAATTCTGCACATAAATTCCCCAACTAGCAAGAAACTACGGCGTTCCGTGGGGTTGGGATGTCGCTTTTGCGTCTTATGGTAGCTTCCGAGACAACACCACTTATAACCGAATCAACAAGCTGAACATGGCACTACTTCCAATCCTGCGTTATCCCGACCCGCGTCTGCACAAAATCGCCAAGCCGGTCACCGAATTCGGCACCGACCGCCTGCGCACCCTGGTGGCCGACATGGCGCAGACCATGTACGACGCCCCCGGCGTGGGCCTGGCCGCGACCCAGGTCGACGTGCACGAACGCGTGGTGACGATCGACGTCAGCGAGACCCAGGACAACCTGCTGGTCTTCATCAACCCCGAGATCACCTGGTCCAGCGAAGACAAGCAGGTCTACGACGAAGGCTGCCTGTCGGTGCCCGGCGTGTACGACGGCGTCGAGCGCCCTTCCAGGGTCAAGGTGCGCGCCTTCGACGTCGACGGCAAGGAATTCACGGTCGAGGCCGATGGCCTGCTGGCCGTGTGCATCCAGCACGAGATGGACCACCTGGTGGGCAAGGTCTTCGTCGAATACCTGTCGCCGCTCAAGCGCAACCGCATCAAGGCCAAGCTGCAGAAGGAAGAACGCGGCATGGCGCGCGACGCCGCCCAGCGTTCGGCCCGTTGAGCGGCCGTCCAATGCGCGTCGTCTTCGCCGGTACGCCCGAGTTTGCCGCTGTCGCCCTGCGCGCCCTGCACGAGGCCGGCTTCGAGATCCCGCTGGTGCTGACCCAGCCCGACCGTCCTGCCGGCCGCGGCATGCAGCTGCAGGCCTCGGCGGTAAAGGGATATGCGCTGGCGCACGGCATCGCGGTGGCGCAGCCGCTGTCGCTGCGCCTGGACAGCAAGGATCCCGAGCGCGCCGCCCAGGCCCAGGCCGCGCATCAGCAATTGCTGGCGCTCGACTACGACGTGATGGTGGTGGCGGCCTACGGCCTGATCCTGCCGCGCAGCACGCTCGACATCCGTCCCTGCATTAATATCCACGGCTCCCTGTTACCGCGCTGGCGCGGCGCGGCGCCGATCCACCGCGCGATCGAATCGGGCGACCTGGAAACCGGCGTGACCATCATGGAGATGGAAGAAGGCCTCGACACCGGCCCGATGCTGTCGATGGAACGCGTGCCGATCACGGCGGCCGATACCACCGGCAGCCTGCACGACACGCTGGCGGCGCTGGGCGGACGCATGATCGTCGACGCGCTGCGCCGCTGGCAGGACGGCGCCGTGACTGCGACGGCGCAGCCCGAACAGGGCGTGACCTACGCCGCCAAGATCAGCAAGGAAGAAGCCAAGCTCGATTTCACCCTGCCGGCCGACGTGCTGGCACGCAAGGTGCGGGCGTTCAATCCCTTCCCGGGCGCGAATGGCGTGGTCGATGGCGTCGCGGTCAAGCTGTGGCAGGTCGAGGCCGTGGCGTTGCAAGGCACCCCGGGCCAGGTGCTGCAGGCCGATGCGCAAGGCATCGTGGTGGCCTGCGGTGAAGGCGCCCTGCGCCTGCAGGAGCTGCAAAAGCCGGGCGGCAAGCGCCTGGCGGCGGCGGAGTTCGTGAAGAGTTTTCCGCTGAGCGGGCTGCGGTTCAGCTGAACTGAAGCACGTCGCGCTGATCCGCGCCCCAAAAACATCGTCCCCGCGAAGGCGGGGACCCAAGTTCGTAGCGTGCTACTTCATTTGAAGTAAGTAACATGCTGAGAAACTTGGGTCCCCGCCTCCGCGGGGACGACGTGTATACGCTGGCGCAAATGGATGCGCCCGGGCGTGCAGGGAATCAGACTCGGGCGCTGTGTCCCTGCTCGTCAGTCTGCCTGTGCAGTGCGCTGCGCATCCATATGTTCGCGCAACACCTGATTGATACGGGTCTGGTAGCCGGGACCTGCGGACTTGAACCATTCAAGCATATCCACATCCAGGCGGATCGTGACGATCTGTTTCACGCCATTTCCGGCGACTTGCGTTTTCGACGATGCTGCTGCTGGCTCCGGGTTGCGGTCCATAGGTTGATCCCAATCCGGTTGATATTCTTTGTTCATGCTTTATCCCATCCAATGCAAACGCCACTCCGGGCGGCGGAACTTGATTGTCGGTCAAGCTTGTAACGTAAAGATTGCGATAACGGCGCGAATTGTAACGGTATGTAACCCATGCCGGGTTGAATACAAAAGGATACATACACGGCCCCTACTCGGAAGGCCAGGACCGGCTTGACGTATAATCGTAGACCGCCCCCATGCAACCGGCCTGTCAAGCCGCACGTCCAGAAAGCAGTCACCATGAACGCCCGTACCAACGCCATCTCCCCGATCGAACACCAGCTGCGTGAGATTCTCACGCGCCGCATCATGATCCTGGATGGCGCCATGGGCACGATCATCCAGCAGTACAAGCTGGACGAGGCGGCCTACCGCGGCGAACGGTTCGCCGATTTCGCGCCGCCCGCCGAGGCCGGGGCGCGCGAGCTGTTCGTCAAGGGCAATAACGAACTGCTGACCCTGACCCAGCCGCACATCATCCAGGAGATCCACGAACGCTACCTGGCGGCCGGCGCCGACCTGCTCGAGACGAACACCTTCGGCGCCACCGGCGTGGCGCAGGACGATTACCACATGGCCCACCTGGCCTACGAGATGAATGTCGAGGCGGCCAGGCTCGCGCGCGCCGCCTGCGACAAGTACTCGACGCCGGACAAGCCGCGCTTCGTCGCCGGCGCACTCGGACCGACCCCGAAGACCGCCTCGATCTCGCCGGACGTGAACGACCCGGCCGCGCGCAACGTCACCTTCGACCAGCTGGTCGCGTCCTACCATGAACAGGTGCGCGGCCTGGTCGACGGCGGCGCCGACCTGCTGCTGGTCGAGACCATCTTCGACACCCTCAACTGCAAGGCAGCGCTGTTCGCGATCGACCAGTATTTCGACGAGCATCCCGAGACACCGCGCCTGCCGCTGATGATCTCGGGCACCGTCACCGACGCCTCGGGCCGCATCCTGTCGGGCCAGACCGTGCCGGCCTTCTGGAACTCGGTGCGCCACGCCAAGCCGCTGACGATCGGCCTGAATTGCGCGCTGGGCGCGGCCCTGATGCGCCCCTACGCCGAAGAGCTGTCGAACATCGCCGACACGTTCGTCTGCATCTACCCGAACGCCGGCCTGCCCAACCCGATGAGCGACACCGGCTTCGACGAACTGCCGGCCGACACCTCGGCGCTGCTGCGCGAATTCGCCGACGCCGGCTTCATCAACATCGCCGGCGGCTGCTGCGGCACCACGCCCGAACACATCAATGCGATCGCGAAGATCCTCGAGTCCCATGCTCCGCGCCAGGTGCCCGAGGTCCCGATTGCGATGCGCCTGTCGGGCCTGGAGCCGTTCACGGTCGACGAATCGTCGCTGTTCGTCAACGTCGGCGAGCGCACCAATGTCACCGGCTCCAAGGCGTTCGCGCGCATGATCCTGAACGAGCAGTTCGACGAGGCGCTGTCGGTAGCGCGCCAGCAGGTCGAGAACGGCGCCCAGGTCATCGACATCAATATGGACGAGGCGATGCTCGACTCGCAGGCGGCCATGACGCGCTTCCTGAACCTGATCGCCTCCGAACCCGACATCTCGCGCGTGCCGGTGATGATCGACTCGTCCAAATGGTCGGTGATCGAGGCGGGCCTGAAGTGCGTGCAGGGCAAGGCGATCGTCAACTCGATCTCGATGAAGGAAGGCGAAGAAGAATTCATTCGCCAGGCCGTCCTGTGCCGCCGCTACGGCGCCGCCGTGATCGTGATGGCGTTCGACGAGCAGGGCCAGGCCGACACCTTCGCGCGCAAGGCCGAGATCTGCGGCCGCGCCTACAAGGTGCTGGTCGAGCAGGTGGGCTTCCCGCCCGAAGACATCATCTTCGATCCGAACATCTTCGCCATCGCCACCGGCATCGAAGAACACGACAACTACGCGAACGACTTCATCGAGGCCTGCGCCTGGATCCGCGCCAACCTGCCGCACGCGAAGATCTCGGGCGGCGTGTCGAACGTGTCGTTCTCGTTCCGCGGCAACGACCCGGCGCGCGAAGCGATCCACACCGTGTTCCTGTACCACGCGATCAAGGCCGGCCTGACCATGGGCATCGTGAATGCCGGCATGGTGGGCGTGTACGACAACCTCGACCCGGAATTGCGCGAGCGCGTCGAAGACGTGGTGCTGAACCGCCGCAAGGACGCCACCGAGCGCATGATCGAGATCGCCGGCACGCTCAAGGCCGGCGGCAACAAGCAGGAACAGAACCTCGAGTGGCGCAACGCGCCGGTCGAGAAGCGCCTGGCGCACGCGCTGGTGCACGGCATCACGCAGTGGATCGTCGACGACACCGAAGAGATGCGCCAGCAGGTGCTGGCGGCCAAGGGGCGCCCGATCCACGTGATCGAAGGCCCGCTGATGGATGGCATGAACATCGTCGGCGACCTGTTCGGCCAGGGCAAGATGTTCCTGCCGCAGGTGGTCAAGTCGGCGCGCGTGATGAAGCAGGCCGTGGCCCACCTGGTGCCGTTCATCGAAGAAGAAAAGGCGCTCGAGGAAGCGCGCACCGGCATCGTCGCCAAGCCGAAGGGCAAGATGGTGATCGCCACCGTCAAGGGCGACGTTCACGATATCGGCAAGAACATCGTCTCGGTGGTCCTGCAGTGTAATAACTTCGAGATCGTGAACATGGGCGTGATGGTGCCCTGCGCCGACATCCTGGCCAAGGCCAAGGAAGAAAACGCCGACATGGTCGGCCTGTCGGGCCTGATCACGCCGTCGCTCGAAGAAATGGCCCACGTGGCGCGCGAGATGCAGCGCGATCCGTGGTTCCGCGAGCGCCAGGTGCCGCTGCTGATCGGCGGCGCCACCACCAGCCGCGCCCACACCGCGGTCAAGATCGCGCCGCACTACGATGGCCCGGTCGTGTACGTGCCGGATGCATCGCGTTCAGTGTCGGTGGGCCAGGCGCTGGTGACCGAGGAAACCCGCGGCGCCTACATCATCGAACTGGCCCAGGACTATGAGCGCATCCGCGTCCAGCATGCCGGCAAGAAGGCGCTGCCGATGCTGACCATCGAACAGGCGCGCCTGAACAAGATGCGCCTGGCGTTCAAGCCGGTCAAGCCGAAATTCATCGGCCGGCGCGTGTTCAAGAACGTGGATCTCGGGCTGGTGGCGCGCTACATCGACTGGGGCCCGTTCTTCCAGACCTGGGACCTGGCCGGCCCCTTCCCCGCCATCCTCACCGATGACGTGGTGGGCGAAGCGGCAACCAGGGTCTTCGCCGAAGGCCAGGCCATGCTCAAGAAGATCATCGACGGCCGCTGGCTCACCGCCAACGGCGTGATCGCGCTGCTGCCGGCCAACAGCGTCCACGACGACGACATCGAACTGTACACGGACGAGTCGCGTCACCAGGTCGCGTTCACCTGGCACGGGCTGCGCCAGCAGGGCGTCAAGCCGGTGGTCGACGGCGAGCAGCGCCCCAACCAGTGCCTGGCCGACTTCATCGCGCCGAAGGACAGCGGCATCGCCGACTACATCGGCATGTTCGCGGTGACCGCCGGGCTGGGCATCGAGAAGCACGAACAGCGCTTCGAAGCGGCCCACGACGACTACTCGTCGATCATGCTCAAGTCGCTGGCCGACCGCCTGGCCGAAGCGTTCGCCGAGTACCTGCACCAGCGCGTGCGTACCGACCTGTGGGGTTACGCCCCCACCGAGGATTTGTCGAACGAGGCGCTGATCGGCGAGCAGTACCTGGGCATCCGCCCTGCGCCGGGCTATCCGGCCTGCCCCGAGCACACGGTCAAGGCCGACATGTTCCGCGCGCTGCAGGCCGAAGAGATCGGCATGGAACTGACCGAATCGTTCGCCATGTATCCGGGCGCGGCGGTGTCGGGCTTCTATTTCGCGCACCCCGCGTCGAAGTACTTCGTGGTCGGCAAGATCGGCGACGACCAGGTGAATGACATGGCGGCGCGGCGCGGCATGGACAAGGGCGAGCTGGAGCGCCATCTGGCGCCGAACCTGTAAGCTGCCGCAAGCTGTGATCAAACGCCGCGAACTTCACGGCGTTTTTTCTGCTCCAAGCCAGACCACCCCACTCATTCCGGAGGTCATCATGGCTTTGCATCTATCGACCCGGCGTTGGCAAGATCAAGTGATCCTGATCATCGGGCTATGGCTGTTCGTCTCGCCTATCGTGTTCGGCTACCCGGCCGATTCGGCGCCGGCACTCAATGCCCATATTGCCGGCATCATCATGGCGGTGCTGGCGGCATGCGACCTGTACAAGACCTATGTGTGGGCGGTCGTGCTCAATGTGATCGTCGGTGCGTGGGTGGCGGCGTCATCGTGGCTGGTAGGCACCGTGCCGGACCGCAGCATGACGGCAAGCCTGCTGGTGTCGGGGCTGGCGACGATCGTGCTGGGATTGTGGGAACTGCGCAGCGATCCCGAGCTGCACCGGCAGTGGACCAGGAGCGGCGCAGCCGGGTAGCGTCGACCTCGGCGGCCCGCCGACCCGACGGATGCTTTTTTCGTTGGCTCACGCACGTCGTTCCCGCGCAGGCGGGAACCCAAGTTTGCATGCGTCTCGATAACGCGAGAAGAATCTGGTTCCCTGCCGAGTGAGACGGTCGTCCGGAAAGCCAAATCGACGGCCGGGCGCCTTGCTCCACTGGGCGCAAGGGAACGATGCTACATCGCGTACCGCACCACGTTATCGCTCCACTCGAACGCCGACACCTCGAGCTCGGACAGGTCGTCGCCATCGAGCGCCAGCGCGTTCAGGCCGCCCAGCATCTGCTCGGGCTGGTCGTCCATGCGCTCGATCGATTCGGCCAGCGCCAGCAGTTCGCCGAAGAAGCCGCTGCGCTGCAGCAGCGCGGCGCGCACTTCGTCGATCACCGGGATCTGCTCGACGATGTCGCGCATCGGCATGCAGAACAGGGTGTCCATCAGCGACATCATGCCGACCGTGAAAGCGACGTCGGCCACATTGCGCTGGGCCGGACGCAGGCGCTGGGCCAGCAGTTCCATCAGGCGCGCCCGCGTGGTGGCCAGCATCAGCAGCGGACTCTGGCTGTGGCCGCGCACGTCGGATTCGGCATACAGCAGGATCTGCAGCCAGCGCTGCAACTGGCGCCGGCCAAGCAGCGTGAGGGCCTGGCTGACCGATTCGATACGGCGCCCCACCCCGGCAGCCGGCGTATTCACCAGGCGCAGCAGGTTCAGGCCGATCGTCACTTCGCGCTTGACCACGCGCTCGATGGCGCTGTTGTCGGCGTCGGTGGTGACCAGGTTCATCAGCTCCAGCACCACGGTCTGCGATGGCGACAGCTTGCGGCTGCTGAGCACCGATGGCTTGGCGAAGTAATAGCCCTGGAAGAAATCGAAGCCGACATCGAGGCAGGTGCGGTATTCGGTATGGTTCTCGACCTTTTCGGCCACCAACCGCTTGCCGGTGGTGCGCAGGCGCGGCGCCAGCGACAGCAAGGTCACGACCGGCAACGTACGCAAGTCCATCTTGACGAAGTCGATCACCGGCAACAGGCGCCACAAGGCGGCGCCGTGGGCCGAGGCTTCGGCCGCGAAGCGAAAACCGTGCTTCGCCAATTCGCCCATGCGTGCGATCACGGCGTCGTCAGGCTCGACCGTCGCGGTAATCTCGAGCACGGTGCGCTCGCGCGGCAGGAAGGCGAAGATATCGCTCATCAAGGTGTCGCGGTCGACATTCAGGAAAGCATGGGCATCGCCGATCACGCGCGGCAGGCCGAGCTGGGACGCGTGATGGATGACGCTGGCGCTGGCCGACAGGCCCGAATCGAACTGGGCCGGCCCCATGGCGCTGCCACGGAACAGCAGCTCGTAACCATACAGCGCCTGGTTGCGATCGAGCAGCGGCTGGCGCGCGAGATGGAACTGGCGCATGCGCAGGGGCTGGGACGCTTCGTCGAGGCTGGCGGTGTCGGTCATCTCGGATTCTCTTCGGCTGGCAACTTCGGTACTGTACCCGATCCGTCAGGACAGTGGTTTCTAGGCACCAATTTTTTATAAGAATGTTAGTAAGAAATCAGCGGCCGCTTATTGCGGCAAGCCGTCGACGAACACCTTCAGTTCGCCCGGCGCGAAATGCGTCCACTGCTCGTTGGTGGTCAGCGGCTCGGTCACGATGATGGCGACCCGGTCGTTCGGCGTGGTCACCTGCGAAAAATCGACCGACAGGTCTTCGTCGGACAGGCAGGCGGTGACGAAGGGATATTGCCGCACCACGTAGCACAGCTTGGTCGAGCAATGGGTGAACAGCGCGGTGCCATCCGACAGCATCATGTTGAAGGTGCCGTGGGCGGCGATGCCGGGGATGATGCGCTCGAGCGCGGCGCGCAATGCGTCGCGGTCGGGCGCGACGTCGCCGAATTCGCGCCGCAGGCTTTGCAGCAGATAACAGAACGCCAGCTCGCTGTCGGTGGTCCCGACCGGGCGGAATGCGCCATCGAGCGGTGGCGCGAAATCCTTCAGGTCGCCGTTATGGGCGAAGACCCAGTAGCGGCCCCACAGTTCGCGCACGAAGGGATGGCAGTTTTCCAGCGCCACATGGCCGACGGTGGCCTTGCGGATATGGGCGATGACGTTGGTGGACTTGATCGGATAGTGCTTGATCAGTTCGGCGATCGGCGACGCGATGGCGGCCTGGTGATCGACAAAGTGACGCACGCCGCTGCCTTCGAAGAAGGCGATGCCCCAGCCGTCGTGGTGGGTATCGGTGCGGCCGCCGCGGTGGGCAAAGCCGGTAAAAGAGAAGACAATGTCGGTAGGGACATTGCAGTTCATTCCGAGTAACTGACACATGGACGCAGCTTACCACGCCGGGTAGTGTATCGCGCCATTCCCATCCTCATCGGAAGGCAATGGCGCCTGTTACGCCGCTCAATGCAGCACGACCGGCTGGCTCATCAGGGTGTCATAGGAACCCAGGAAGTCGTCGATTTCTTCCATGGTTGGTTCGCTGGCAATCAGGTTGTTGACGTCGCGCCGGAACGATTGCGCGAGGCGGCCGCCAATGAATGCTTCGCGGCGGCCGGCCTTGTCGACGATTTCAAAGCCGCCAAAACGCAGGGCGTCGAGCTCACGGTCGACACCGAATTCGACCACACTGTACTGCTCGCTGTTGTAGATCATGTTCATGATGACTCCTTCTCTCGATCAGAGTGGTTGTGCAAACCTGTCCGTGAGGCGGGCGGCTGGGCACCACAGGCAGGCTCTTCACTTCGTTAAAGAGGTGGGGCTGGTCGAATCCGATTTCAAGAGTGACCACACTGCCTGCATGGAGACCTCAGGCGTGGTGACATGCATGATGCCCAGTCTCGATGGTCAAGCCTGAAGGTCAGGCATGCGCATCGGCTCGATCATCAGGCTTGACCGTCAGCTCGATTATCAGGCCCGATCATCGGGCTTGATCATCAGGCCCAGTCTCAGGCTTGATACAAGGGATTCAACGCCAACAGCTGATCGTATGGCGGCGCAGCCAGCCACGATCGCAACTGATCAAGGTGTTCGCTGTTCGACAGGCCGATGAACAGGCGCCGAGGGCGCTGACGCAACAGTCGATTCAATGTTACACGCAAAACCAGATTGCCGTCGCAGCACAGGCAGCCGGGGGCGATGCGCACCACGGTGAGGCCATCGCCCGACGTGAGCGGCGTGGCCGCGACGCCCATGCCTTCGAGAATAACGGCCGTACCGTATTGACGCGCCGCGGGCGCGGCATCGGGCGCGGCGTCAGGTTCAGGGAGGAGTCCGGTCCCATCGACGGGAACCGCGTACAGCAGCGCAGCGATAGCCTGTTCGCGCGCTGCTGCCGTGCTGCCTGTGACGAGCGTGGTGGCCGCGCGGGCCATCACGGCCTCACAGGTTCTTCTTGGCCAGCTTGCCCGGCTCGACGCCGAGCTGCTTGAGCTTGCGGTACAGGTGAGTACGCTCGAGCCCGGTCTTCTCGGCGACGCGCGTCATGCTGCCGCCTTCGCGTCCCAGGTGGTGCTCGAAGTACATGCGTTCGAACGCATCGCGCGCCTCGCGCAGTGGCAGGTCGAACGACAGCGTGTAGCCGGTGCCTTCGCCATGCGAGACCGCATGCACCAGCCGCGCGCCATTGCCCGTGCCCGGCGCCATGCCCGGCATGGCAGCGCCCTGCGGCGCGAACATCGGCGTACCGCCCATCGGCGCCGATCCCGGCAATGCCGACTCGGCGGCCGCATGCGGCATGCTCGGCGCGATCGGACGCGGCGGCGCCATCGGCGCCCGTGCGACTTCCTGCGCGCGGGTCAGGCCCTGCTGCACGGCCTTGAGCAGCTTTTGCAGCGCAATCGGCTTCTCGAGGAAGTTCAACGCGCCGATGCGGGTTGCCTCGACCGCCGTGTCGATGGTCGCGTGACCCGACATCATGATGACCGGCATGGTCAACAGTCCATCGCGCTGCCATTCCTTCAGCAGCGTGACACCATCGGTATCCGGCATCCAGATATCGAGCAATACCAGGTCGGGCGCGCCAGCTGCGCGCGCCTCTCGCGCCTGCTGCGCATTTTCAGCCAAGGTGATGGCATGGCCTTCGTCGCCCAGGATCTCCGACAGGAGCTCGCGAATGCCCATTTCATCGTCAACTACGAGTATGTTCGCCATCGTTCTGCCTTCCAGATCTTCTACCCGTGTTCATTCTATAAGCTTTTTTATGCTTTAGCCAAGTTTGCCTCTGGGGCTAACTTTAACAGCAAAATCGAGACTGCTGCACCAGAACCTTCGGGACGGTTCCCGACATCGATCCGCCCGCCGTGTTCGTCGACGATCTTCTTCACCATCGGCAGGCCCAGGCCGGTGCCGCGCGCCTTCGATGTCACGTACGGTTCGAACGCGCGCGCCAGGATGCGCGGCGCGAAACCAGGACCGTTGTCGACGATCGCCAGGCGCACCGCGATCCCGGCCAGGCCGTCGGCGCCGGTGTAGTGGATCGCTTCGGTGCTCACGTCCACGCGCGGCGGCGGCGCATCGGGTGCGCGCTCGACCATGGCGTCCTGGGCGTTCTGCAGCAGGTTGTGGATCACCTGGCGCAGCTGGGTCGCGTCGCCCATCACGCGCGGCAGGTTCGGCGCCAGGCTGGCGTGGATGATGTCGCTCGCGTCCTCGGCCAGGTAGAGCTGCAGGATCTCGTCGATCAGGCCGTTCAGGTCGAGCTGCTCGAGCACCGCCGGCGGCGTGCGCGCGTAATCGCGGAAGTCGTCGACCATGCGCTTCATGGCGTCGACCTGGTTGACGATGGTGGTGGTGCTGCGCCTGAGCAGGTCGGCCTGTTGCGGCGGCAGGTGGTCTTCCAGCTTCATCTGCATGCGCTCGGCCGCCAGCTGGATCGGCGTGAGCGGATTCTTGATCTCGTGCGCCAGGCGCCGCGCCACCTCGCCCCAGGCCACCGAGCGCTGCGCCGTGATCACGTCCGAGATATCGTCGAACACCACGATGAAGCCGCTGTCGGCGCCCACCGGCAGGCGCGAGCCGCGCGCCAGCAGCACGATGTCGTGCTCGTGTTCGGGATCCTCGCCGCTGCCGGCGCCGGCCTTGCGCTGGGCCTCGCGCTGCGCCTCGCGCGGGATCTCGATCTGCTGCTGCCAGTGGGCGCGCTTGCGCCGCTCGGACGCCGAGTGGGCGCTCTGGGCCGAGAAGGCGCGCGTCACGCACAGCGAAAAATGTTCGAGGCCGGGGATCCTGCCGAGCGGGCCGGCCAGCGCTCCCGGTTCCACCAGCAGGATGCGGTAGGCCGCATCGTTCGAGTTGACCACCGTGCCTTCGGCGTCGAGCACGATCACGCCGGCCGACATATTGGCCAGCACCGACTCCAGGTGGGCCTTGGCACTTTGCAGCGCGGCGCGGTTGCGCTCCACCGCACTCCTGGCCTCGAACAGCTGGCCGGTCATCGCGTTGAACGACTGGGTCAGGGTCCCGAGTTCGTCGTCCGTCTCGACGATCGGGCGCGGCGACAAATCGCCCTCGGCCACTGCCTGCGTGCCTTCGGCCAGCACCAGCAGGGGCTGCGCCAGGTTGCCGGCGATGAGGAAGGCGCTGCCGATGGCGCCGAAGATGGCCAGCAGCAGCGTCAGGGTCAGCGTCTCGATGTACATCTTGCGCAGGCCCGAACGCGCTTCCAGCCGCAGCCGGTACTCGCTGTAGGCCGAGCGCAGCACCTCGGCATTCGAGGCCAGGTTGACCGGCACCGACTGCAGCAGCTGCAGGTAGCGCGGCTCGATGCCGGGCGGCTCGGGCACCGCCAGCACCACGCGCAGGCGCAGGCCGGTGACGGCGTCCAGCGCGCTCGACATGCCGCTCGCCTCCTCGGTCGCGACATCGGGTTCCACGCCGCCTTCGGCCAGCGCGTAACCGCCCGGCATCGCGGCGGTGGACAGCATGCGTTCGTTGGGCGCGTCGGCCGCCAGGTTGGCGCCGCGCTGCTCGGTGGCGGCGGCCAGCACCGCCCCCTTGGCGTCGACCAGGATCGCGCTCTGCAGGCCGCTGACGTCGTCCAGCAGCCGCGCCAGCACCGGCTGCGCGGTCATGTTGCCCTGCCCGGCCAGCGTGGCGGCCGCGGTCTGGGCGGTGGAGCCCAGTTCGGCCAGCGATTCGTCGAGCGCCGCGCGGCCCAGGTTCAGGCCCGATTCGATGGCCGACTCGATCTTGACGTCGAACCACGAGTCGATCGAGTGCGACACGAACATCAGCGAGACCATGAAGATGACCAGCCCGGGCAGGATGCCGATGCCGGCGAACAGCAGCACCAGCCTGGCCATCAGGCGCGAACCGAAGCGGCCGGCCTTGTAGCGCGAATACAGGCGCCACAGGGCGACGATGACGAGGGTGAGCAGCAGGAACGCCATCGCGGCGTTCAGCCCCAGCAACCAGCCGTAGTAGCGGTCGAAGAAGCCCGAATTGTCGGAGGCCGAGGCCAGCAGGAACAGCAGGATCGATACGACGGCGCCGCCGACTACCAGCGCATAGCGCAACGCCTGATTGATCGGTTTACTCCGCACGATAGATGAACGTCTTCTTGCTCGAGGTGAGGCGCCAGTCGGAATCGTTGAAGGCGTTCACCTGCAGCGGTTTCTGCAGGTATTCGCGGTCCATGTACATGCGCAGCGTGACTTCGTATTCCTCGCCCGGCTTGAGCTTGCCCTTGGGCGCGATCAGCCAGCGGGTCGGGCGCCGGATCATGAACATCGCATCCTCGAACGACTGGAAGCGCTCCTGGAACGAGCCCATCACCACCACATAGTACTGGCGGGTCAGCACGTCGTACGAAATGCGGATGGTGCGTTTCTGCGAGACGGTCTTTTCGTCGCGCCACCACCAGCGCGGGCGCGTCAGTTCGATCTCGGTGGTGAAATGCAGCTGCACGCCGTGCTGGATCGCGTCCTTCAGGCCGTGGTTCAGTTCGAAATCGTAGACCGTATTGAGACGGTAGCCGTCGTCGCTCGCTTCGATGGCGGCCCGCACGATCTCGATCCCGTCGTCCGCTCGCGCCTGCCCGAATGCGGCAATGCACGCAATCGCCAGCATCAGCTGGCAAGCGAATAGGCGTAAAAATCGTAACGTCACGGGTGAGCCGGAGCCTTAAATGCGTGCTGGGTGGAAGGACTTACGCCGCCTTCTTCTGGAACAGGGCGTAGAACAAGCCGTCATGATCTTGGCCGCCGCCGGCCGGCAGCAGTTGGCCCGGCGCATCGAGGCGGACTGCGTCGTGGCGCACCGCGAATGCGGCGGCCTGCGCCTCCGATTCCTGGGGCCAGAGGGAACATGTCACAAACAGCAATTTACCATTGGGCAGCAGCATCTGCCAAAGGTTGTCGAGTATTTTGGAGGAAAGTGTTGCAAGTTGGGACGTATCCGACTTGCGGCGCAGCCAGCGGATATCCGGGTGGCGGCGCACGATGCCGGACGCGGTGCACGGCACGTCGGCCAGGATGCGGTCGTACTGGCGGCCATCCCACCAGTCGGCGTGCTGGGCGTCGGCGGCCAGCAGCGTGGCGTGCAGGCCGAGGCGTTCGAGGTTCTCGCCGACGCGCGCCAGGCGCGCCGGGTCGGTGTCGACCGAGGTCAGGTCGACGTCGCACTGTTCGAGGATGTGGCCGCTCTTGCCGCCGGGGGCGGCGCAGGCATCCAGCACCCGCATGCCGGCCTGCAGGTCGAGCAGCGGCGCGGCCAGCTGGGCGCCGGCGTCCTGTACCGACACCACGCCTTCGGCGAAGCCGGGGATCTGGCTCACATTGACGGCCTGCGCCAGGCGCACCGCGCTCGGGCCGACCTGCCCGGCCGCGATGCCGGCGTCGGCCAGCGTCTGCAGATAGCCGGCCACGTCGGTGTGGCGACGGTTGACGCGCAGGGTCAGCGGCGGGTGCTCGTTGCCGGCCATGAGCACGGCTTCCCACTGGCGTGGATACGCTGCGCGGGTCGATTCGATCCACCAATCCGGATAATTCCAGCGCGCCTGCGGCTGGCGCAGCGCTTCGTCGACCAGCGCCTCGCGCTGGCGCAGGAAGCGCCGCAGTACGGCATTGACCATCGCCTTGGCATGCGCGAAATCGGGATGGGCGGCGGCGGCGTTGACGGCCTGGTCGACCACGGTGAAGGCTTCGTACGGCGGCGCCATGCCTTCCGGCGGGTCGAGCAGCGCCAGCGCGGCGCACAACAGGGCGCCCAGCATCGGCGGCTCGGGCGCCTTGCTGGTCATCAGGCCGAGCAGGGTTTCGCAGCGGCCCAGCTGGCGCATGGTGCGGTAGGCGATGTCCTGGATTGCCCCGCGCGTCTGCGCCGTCGCATCGTAGGACGCGAACACGGCGCCCAGCGCGGCCGGCAGCGCACTGCCCCCGCGCACGCGCGCCACCGCGCTGGCCGCGCCCAGCAGGGCCAGCGCCAGCGAATCGGCTTTCAGGTCGGGACGGTAGTCGCGCTGCGGTGCGACCTTCACTTCATGGCTCTGGCGCAGGCGCGGCGCTTCGTCACGTTGCGGCGCGCCGCGGGCGCGGCCGCCAGCATCGCCGCCTTCGACGCGCGGCGGCTTGCCGACCGGACGACGATCGGGGTCGGCCGGGCGCGGCTGGCCGGTCGTCGATGGGCCCGGCTTGCCGCCGCTGCGCGCACCTTGCGCGCCCTGCCCCGGGTTGCGACCCACCGCACCCGGACGCGTCGCGGCAGGCCTGGCCTTGGGTTTCAGGGAGAGCGTCGGGCGCTTGTCGGTCATGGCGAATGAAATGTTGCGAAAATGGGCTCCCATTGTAACGGTTATACCTTTGGCCACGCTTAACGACGTTGCCGGGCGGCCCGGTCCGGACGTCGCCGCATGCCAATGCGCCGCAGCGAACCGGTATAATGTCCGCTGTCTGCCTGCCTGCCAGGCGCCGCACCAATCTTACCAATTCGATATCTTTCCCATGCTCGCCCAACAAAAACAACACATCGTTGCCCTGTTCCAGGCAGCCCTCGCGCCGATCGTCGCCGGCACCGACCTGACCCCGAACGTCGTGCTCGAGCGTCCACGCGACCCGAGCCACGGCGACATCGCCTGCAACATCGCCATGCAGCTGGCCAAGCCGCTCAAGACCAATCCGCGCGAACTGGCTACCCGCCTGGTCGCCGCACTGATGGCCGAACCGGGCGCGCAGGGACTGATCGAATCGGCCGACATTGCCGGGCCCGGCTTCATCAACCTGCGCGTGGCCGCCGCTGCCAAGCAGTCGGTAGCGCGCACCGTGCTCCAGCAGGCCGACAAATTCGGCCGCGCGACGGACGGCGGCAGCCACCACGCGATCATCGAGTTCGTGTCGGCCAACCCGACCGGCCCGCTGCACGTCGGCCACGGCCGCCAGGCCGCGCTGGGCGACGCACTGTCGTCGCTGTTCGAGTCGCAGGGCCACCAGGTGACGCGCGAGTTCTACTACAACGACGCCGGCGTGCAGATCGCCACGCTGGCCACCTCGGTGCAGGCGCGCGCGCGCGGCTTCAAGCCGGGCGACGCCGAATGGCCGGAGTCGGCCTATAACGGCGACTACATCGCGGACATCGCGGCCGACTTCCTGGCCAAGAAAACCGTTTCGGCCAGCGATGGCGCACCGGCCACCGCCAGCGGCGACGTGGAGGACATCGAATCGATCCGCCGCTTCGCCGTCACCTACCTGCGCAACGAGCAGGACCAGGACTTGCAGGCCTTCGGCGTCAAGTTCGACAACTACTACCTCGAATCGTCGCTGTACGCCGACGGCAAGGTCGAAAGCGCGGTGCAGGCCCTGGTAGACGCAGGAAAAACCTATGAGGACGGCGGCGCCCTGTGGCTGCGCACCACCGACTACGGCGACGACAAGGACCGCGTGATGCGCAAGTCCGACGGCACCTACACCTATTTCGTGCCGGACGTCGCGTACCACATGCAGAAGTTCCGCCGCGGCTTCGACCAGGCGATCAACATCCAGGGCAGTGACCACCACGGCACCATCGCGCGCGTGCGCGCCGGCCTGCAGGCGGTCAACATCGGCATCCCGCAGGGCTACCCCGACTACGTGCTGCACAAGATGGTCACCGTGATGAAGAACGGCGAAGAGGTCAAGATCTCCAAGCGCGCCGGTTCCTATGTCACCGTGCGCGACCTGATCGAATGGTCGGGCAACGGCGACGTCACGCGCGGCCGCGACGCGGTGCGCTTCTTCCTCATCTCGCGCAAGGCCGATACCGAATTCGTGTTCGACGTCGACGTCGCCCTGGCCACCAACGACGAAAACCCGGTCTACTACGTGCAGTACGCCCATGCGCGCATCTGCTCGGCGCTGGCCAACTGGGGCGGCGATGTCGCCACGCTGGCGGACGTCGACCTGTCGCCGTTGACCGAATCGCACGAGTCGCAGCTGCTGGCCAAGCTGGCCGCCTACCCGGAGATGCTGCAGCGCGCCCAGGCCGAACTGGGCCCGCACCAGGTCGCGTTCTACCTGCGCGAACTGGCCGGCGAGCTGCACAGCTACTACTTCGCGCACAAGTGGCTGCTGGACGATAACGAAGCGCTCAAGCTGGCCCGCCTGGCGCTGGCCGCCGCCATCCGCCAGGTGCTGCGCAACGGCCTGGCGCTGATCGGCGTCTCCGCGCCGGACAAAATGTAAATCCAACGTTCATTCACCAGAAAGCGCCATGACCGTCACTCGTTCCTTCTCCCCGCTGCGCCAGCGTGGCAGCACCCTGACCGGCATCATCATCGGCCTGATCATCGGATTGGGCATCGCGGTGGCGGTGGCACTGGTGATCACCAAGGGCGCCTCGCCCTTCACCGAACGTTCCAACAAGTCCGGGCGTCCGGCCGACCTCGAGCCGAGCCTGGCCGCCGATCCGAACAAGCCGCTGTACGGCAACCGCGACGCGGTGCGCGACGCCAACCGCGCGATCGCCGAACGGCCGACGCCGGCGGCGCCGGCCGCCCCTGCCGCCAGGCCCGATGCCGACCCGCTGGGCGCGGCCATCGCCGGCATGCAGGAACCGCGCACCGTGCCGGCCACGCCGCCGGCGCCGGCCAACACAGCGGCGCCGGCGGGCGGCGCGAGCGCCGTCACCGACGGCTACATCTACTTCCTGCAGGCCGGCGCCTTCCGCGCCATGTCGGACGCCGAAAACACCCGAGCCAAGCTGGCCCTGCTCGGCTTCGAAGCCGCGATCACCGACCGCACCACCGACGCCGGCGTGCTGCACCGCGTGCGCGTCGGCCCGTACAGCCAGGTCGAAGCCGTCAACAAGGCGCGCGCCAAGCTGCTCGACAGCGGCATCGACGTCGCCATCGTCCGCAACCAGCGCTGACCGGCGCTTTGTCATCGGGCGCCGCCCTCGCGGCGTCTCATTTCCCATGTCCTTCCAGATCAACGCCGACCGCATCGCCGCCGCTTCCACCAGCGGGGTCGCGGTCGAAGTCGTGCGCGAAACCGGTTCCACCAATGCCGACCTGATGGCGCGCGCGGCGCAGCTCGACGCGCCCCTGCTGCTGGTCGCCGAACACCAGAGCGCCGGGCGCGGACGGGCCGGCCGCAGCTGGCTTTCTTCCCCCGAAGGCTCGCTCACCTTTTCGCTGGCCTGGCGCTTCGACGGCGGCCCGCAAGCCCTGTCCGGCCTGCCGCTGGCGATCGGCGTCGCGCTGGCCGAGACCCTGGCCACGCTGGGCCAGCAGGTCCAGCTGAAATGGCCGAACGACCTGCTCAAGGACGGCGACAAGCTGGCCGGGATCCTGGTCGAGACCCAGGCCGCGCCGGGCGGCGGGACCTGGACCGTGGTTGGCATCGGCCTGAACCTCCTGATGCCGGACGCGATGGAAGCGCAGCTGGGCCGCAGCGCCGCCGGCGTGCCATGGCTGGCGCGCATGGAGCGCGAGCTGCTGCTGGCGGCCCTGCTCGACGGCCTGGCCGGGGCCCTGCGCGAATTCGCCGCGCGCGGCTTCGCCGCCTTCACCGCGCGCTGGAACCGCCACCACGGCTGGCAGGGCGAGACCGTGGTCCTGCTCGACGCCGGCGTGGTGCGCCACCAAGGCCGCGCCGCCGGCGTCGACGACAGCGGCCGCCTGCTGCTCGACACCGACGAAGGCCGCGTCGCCGTGCTGGCCGGCGACGTATCGCTGCGGGTGAAGACGTGATCCTGCTGGTCGACGCCGGCAATACCCGCATCAAGTGGGCGCTTGCTCACCGGGAAGCGCCGCCCGGCACCTGGATCATGCAAGGTGCGGCCTTGCACGACGGACTCGATGCGCTGGCCGAGGCATGGGCGGCCAGCGGCGCCACACAGGCGCTGGTGTCGAACGTGGCCGGGCCGGCACTGCGTGACCGGCTTGCGGCGGCGCTGCCTTCTTCGATGGCGCTCGAGTGGTTCGCGTCCACGCCCGAGCGCGCGGGACTGCGCAATGGCTACCGCGAGCCGGGCAAGCTGGGGTGCGACCGCTTCGCCGCGGCCATCGGCGCACGTGCGCTGGCGCCGGGACGCGACCTGGTCGTGGCCACCTGCGGCACCGCGACCACGGTCGATGCGGTGCGCGCCGACGGCCTGTTCATCGGCGGGATGATCCTGCCCGGCCTGGCGCTGATGGCGTCCAGCCTGGCGCGCAACACCGCCCAGCTGCCCCAGGTGGCGCCGGGCGTCCAGCCGCCACTGTTCGGGACAGATACCGAAGAAGCCATCCTGGCCGGCTGCCTGTCGGCCCAGGCCGGGGCGATCGCGCGTGCCTGCGCCGGATTCGCCGGTTTCGCACCGGCCGTCTGCATCGTCTCGGGTGGCGCCGCGCCGTGGATCGCGCCAGCCCTCAAGCCCGGCCATGTTCTGGTCGATAACATCGTGCTGGTCGGGCTGCATGCGGCGGCCGCAGCATCCATCGGAGAAGCGCCGTGCTGAAATTCCTGTTCTGGGCCCTGGTGGCCGCCAATGCCGGCGTGCTCGCGTATGGCCAGGGCTATCTGGGCCAGCCGGCCGGCAGCGAGCGCGAACCGGCGCGTATCACCAGGCAGCTCGATCCGGACAAGCTGGTGCAACTGAGCGCGGTCGATGCAAAAGCGGCGGTCGATGTCGCGGAAGCGGAGGCGGCAGCGGCTGCGCCCGTGGCTGCCGCTCCGGCTCCCGTCCCTGCCCCGGCTCCCGTCCCAGCGCCTGCATCCGCGCCGGCGGCGCCCGCACTGGTGGCCTGCGTCCAGACCGGCCCGTTCAACACATCCGACGCGCGCCGCTTCGAGTCGCGCATCGCCGCGCTGAATCTGGGCGCGCGCGAAACCCGGGTCGACGTGCCGTTCCAGGACATCACCAGCCACCTGGTCTACCTGCCGCCAGCCGGTGGCCGCGAAGGCGCGCAGAAACGCATCGCCGACCTGAAGGAGCACGGCGTCGAGAACTTCTTCATCATGCAGGGCGACACGCCGCTGCGCTACGCGGTGTCGCTGGGCGTGTTCAAGACCGACGGCGCGGCCCAGAAGCTGGTGGCCGAGCTGCAAAAGAAAGGCGTGCGCGGCGTGCGCGTGCTGCCACGCGGGCCGCAGGGGACGCGGCCGGCATACCAGTACCGCGGGATCGAGCCGGCGGTGCGCCAGCGGCTGGCGGGGATCGCGGACAATTTCAGTGGCGGCGAATTACGCGATTGCGATTGAGGCGCCGGTCGGCCTTTCCTGCATTCGGCGGCGCGTGCAGGCAAACACCATCAACGCGGAAAAGACGACTGCCGGCATCCTGCAGGAGCGCGAGCGAGACCCGCTCGGCAAGCGCGCTCCTGTTTGCCGGATCCCAGCCTGCTGGCGGCACCAGTACCATTTCGTGACCAGGCCAGGACCTCGTCCAGCACCATCCGGGTATTACCTGCGCACGACGATCGGCCGCAGCCCCAGCGCCGTCGGCACCGCCCGCATCGCATCGAGCGCATCGGCCTGGGTCGCGAACGGACCGCCATACAAGCGATTGAACGCGCCCGATTTCACCACTTCGAGCTTGCCCAGGTCGATGCCGGAACCGGACAGCTTCTGGCCCAGCGCTTCGGCGGTCGCGGCCTTGCCGTAGGCGGCCAGCTGGATGTAGTAGTTGCCGGCCCTGGCCGGCGCCGGCGCGTCGACCTGCGCGGCGCTGTCCGATTCGACCCGGTCTTCCAGCATCAGCGCCGCGATCTCGGGCGGCGCCGATTGCGCCTGCGAGGTCGCTTCGCGGCGCGCGGCGGCAACGCGGCTCGGGTCGACCACCGGATCGCCCGGGAACAGGCGCTCGACCTGGACTTCATGGCTGCCCGCTCCCAGCAAACCCAGCTTGAGCGCGGCGGTATACGACACGTCGATCACGCGGCTCGAGTGGAACGGCCCCCGGTCGTTGACGCGCACCACCACCGAATTGCCCGATTCGAGACTGGTCACCCGCACATATGACGGAATCGGCAGCGTCGGGTGCGCCGCCGTCATCTTGTACATGTCGTACAGCTCGCCGGAAGCGGTGCGCTGGCCATGGAACTTCTTGCCGTACCAGGTGGATACCCCGCGCTGGCTGAAGCGCTCGTCGTTGCCGAGCGGCGTATAGGTCTTGCCCAGCACCGTGTACGGGCGGCTGGTCCATTTGTTGTACGGCTCGGCCCGGACCACTGCGTCGGGCGTGTCGAGCAGGCCGTCCGGAATATCGTCGCCGGGGCCGTCGTCCTTGTAATAGCCTCCGCGCCCCGAATTGGCGGCGGGCAGCTGTGGCGCCTTGCCCAGCTTGGCCTTCGGCTTGTTGGGCCAGGGCAGCGGGTTCAGGCTCTTGTGTTCTCCAGTGGTGCTGCAGCCGGTTGCCAGTGCGGCAACGGCGATGACAGTTGCCATGATGGCTACACTGCCCAGGCTTGTGCGAACGGCCATGGGGCGTCCTCCTTCTTGTTACGTCTTCACCAGTTTACGATGTCTTTGAATACTCATCAATATGCCGGCGCCCAACCCGAGCGTGATGAAGGCGGTGCCCCCATAGCTCATGAAGGGCAGCGGCACCCCCACCACCGGCAGGATCCCGGACACCATGCCCATGTTCACGAAGGCATAGGTGAAGAAAATCATCGAGATCGAACCGGCAAGATAGCGCCCGAACGCGTTGGTCGCATTGGCCGCGATCATCAGTCCGCGCCCGATCAGCAGCAGGTACACGAACAGCAGGACCAGGTTGCCGATCAGGCCGAATTCTTCCGAATACACCGAGAACACGAAGTCGGTGGTGCGTTCCGGCACGAATTCGAGATAGCCCTGGGTACCCTGCATATAGCCCTTGCCGCTCACGCCGCCCGAGCCGATCGCGATGATCGACTGGATGATGTGGAAGCCCTTGCCGAGCGGGTCGGAAGTCGGATCGATCAGCGTCATCACGCGCTCGCGCTGGTAGTCGTGCATCAGCGACCAGCCTACCGGCAGGCTGGCCAGGCCGGCCACCGCCAGTGCGATGATCGCCTTCCACGACAGCCCGGCCAGGAAGATCACGTACAGGCCCGACGAGGCGACCAGCAGCGAGGTGCCCAGGTCGGGCTGCTTCATGATGAACAGCACCGGGATCATCAGGATGACCGCGGCCACCACGTAGTTCTTCCAGGTCGCCACCTGGGCGCGGGTCTGGAAATACCAGGCCAGCATCAGCGGCACCCCGATCTTCATGATCTCGGACGGCTGGATGTCGATCACGCCGATGTGCAGCCAGCGCCGCGCGCCCTTCTTGATCAGGCCAAACATCGCCACCGCCAGCAGCAGCGCGATGCCGATCGTGTAGATCGGTACTGCAAAGCGCATCAGCGTCTGGGGCGGAATGTTCGCGGCGATCCACATGACGGCGAACGACAGCAGGAAGTTGCGGATCTGGTGCTCGACCCGGTCGGGGAAGTCGGCGCCGGCCGACATCATGGTGACCATGCTGATCGCGACCAGCATGCCCAGGATCAGCGTGAGCGGCAGGTCGAACACGGTGAAATAGGGGCGCAGGCGGCGGCGCAGCGAGCGTCGTTCGGGAATATGGGCCATGGCTTACTCGGTTCGGGTGGCGGTGGCGGCAGCGGGCGCGCTGGCCACCTGGGCCGGCGCGGCGGCGGGCGTGGCGGCCGGCGCAGCCGGCGCCGCCGCGGTCTTCTTCACGACCGCCGGTCTGGCGCCGTCCTTCGGTTCCGGCGGCGGCGCCGGACGCTTGCCGAGGATCGCGTAGTCGAGCACCTTGCGCGCGATCGGCGCCGCCACCACGCCGCCGAAGCCGGCATTCTCGACCACCATCGCCAGCGCGATGCGCGGCTGCTCGGCCGGTGCGAACGCGGTGAACAGCGCATTGTCGCGATGGCGTTCGTCGATCGCGCTGGCGTCGTACTTCTTGCCGCGCAGGCCGATCACCTGCGCGGTGCCGGTCTTGCCGCCCGCGGTATAGCTGGCGGTGGCGAAGGCGCGCTGGCCGGTACCTTCGCGCATCACGCCCGCCATCGCATCCTTGATGAAGTCGAGGTGGGCCTGCTTCATCGCCAGGCGCCGGGTTTCCTGGCGCACGGTCAGGGTGCGCTCGTGGGTGGCGCCATCCTCGATCATCTTGACCAGGTGCGGCTTCATCACCACGCCGTCGTTGGCCAGGATCGCGGTCGCATGGGCCAGCTGCAGCATGGTGTAGTTGTTGAAGCCCTGGCCGATCGAGATCGAGATGGTGTCGCCGCCCACCCATTTCTGGGCCGCGCGGTTGCGCTTGAAGCGTTCGGATTTCCACTCTTTCGACGGCAGCACGCCGGTCTTTTCATGATCGAGGTCGATCCCGGTTGGCTGGCCGAAGCCGAATTCGCGCATGAACTTCGAGATGTTATCGATCCCCATCTCGTTGCCGAGCTGGTAGTAATAGGTATCGCACGAGTGCGCGATCGAGTGGTACATATTGACGACCCCGTGGCCGCCCGGCTTGTCGTCGTTGAAGCGGTGCCCGCCCAGCATGAAGAAGCCCGGATCGCGGATCGCGTCCTGCGGCCGGCGAAAGCCCATCTCGAGCGCGGCCAGCGACATGAACGGCTTGAAGGTCGAGCCGGGCGGATAGGTGCCCGACAGCGGCCGGTTCATCAGCGGCCGGTCCAGCGACGTATTCAGTTCGTTCCAGCTCTGGGTGTCGATGCCATCCACGAACAGGTTCGGATCGAACCCCGGCCGCGAGACATACGCCAGCACGTCGCCGGTCGACGGCTCGATCGCCACCAGCGCGCCGCGGTAGTTGCCGAACGCTTCCTCGGCGACCTTCTGCAGCTCGATGTCGATCGACAGGATCAGGTTGCTGCCGGCGGTCGGCGCGGTGCGCTTGAGCGTGCGGATGGCGCGCCCGCCGGCCGAGCGCTCGACCTGCTCGTAGCCGGTAATGCCATGCAGCTGGCGCTCGTAGCGCTTCTCGACGCCTTCCTTGCCGATATGGTCGGTACCGTTGTAGTTGGCGGCATCGTCGCTCTCGTCGATCGCGGCCGCCTCTTTCGTGTTGATGCGGCCGATGTAGCCGATCACGTGCGAGGCGACTTCGCCCATCGGGTACTGGCGGAACAGGCGCGCCTGCACTTCCACGCCCGGGAAGCGGAAGCGCTGCGCGGTGAAGCGCGCCACTTCGGCATCGGTCAGGCGGGTGCGCAGCGGCACGCTGGCGAAGCTGCGCGACTCTTCCAGCAGGCGCTTGAAGCGGCGCCGGTCGCGCGCATCGATCTCGATCAGCTTGGCCAGTTCGTCGATCACCGACTCCATATTGGCCTGCAGCTTGGAAGGGGTGAGTTCGAGCGTGTAGGCCGAGTAGTTACGGGCCAGGACCACGCCGTTGCGGTCGACGATCAGGCCGCGGGTGGGCACGATCGGCACCAGCGCGATGCGGTTGTCCTCGGCCTGGGCCGCGTACTGGTCGTGGTGCAGCACCTGCAGCCAGACCACGCGCGCGACCAGCAGGCCGAAACAGATGAAGACGAGCACCACCAGCGCGCTCAAGCGCATGCGGAACTGGTGGATCTCGCGGTCGTTGTCTTTGAATTCGGTCATGGACCTGTCAGGGGCAGGGGCGCAGCGAAAAAGAACATCAGATCGGACGGGTGTGGTCGCGGTCGACGGCGCGGCGCTGCGGCGCCAGCAGCAGCCAGGTGATCACCGGCCACAGGGCCACCGCCACCACGCTCTCGACGAACTGCAGCAGGCCGGGGAAGCGGCCCGACACGACGAAGTGCACCACCAGCTGGATGGCCTGGGCCAGCAGCAGCAGCGGGAACACGTGCACGGCCTGGGTCAGCAGCGGGAACCACAGCACCCGGCGGTGCAGCATGATCGCCAGGTAGGACAGCAGCGTGTAGGCCAGCGCATTCTCGCCGAGCAGGCTGGAATCGTGCACGTCCATCAGGAGGCCCATGCAGAAGGCCACGCCAATGCCGACCTTGCGCGGCTGGTGGATACCCCAGAACACCAGCACCAGCGCGACGAAATCGGGCGCGCCGACCCAGCGCCCCCAGGGCATCAGGTTGAGCATGAAGGCGCACACCAGGCTGAATGTGATGAACAGCGGGCTGACGGGCAGCAGGATGTAGTGCGGGCGGTTACCGGGCATGGGGGAATTACTCCGTACGGGAGCCGGCGGGCGGCGCATTCGTGGCGGGCGGCGTGGCCGTGGCGGGCGCGGCGCGCACGGTCGGCGTGGCCGTGGCCGGCGTGGTGCGCACGGCCGGCGTGGCCGCGGCGGGCGCAGGCGCCGGCGTCGCGGTGCCGGTCGTGCCGGTCGCGCTGTTGGTGCCGTTGGTGCCACCCGTGCTGTTCGCGCCATTCGCGGCCGGCGCACCGGCCGGCGGCAGCGGCGCTGCCGGCAGCGGTGGCTGCGGCACGGCTGGCATCTTCGGCAGGTTGCGGCGGCTGCCCTGGTGCGGGACTTCGGCCGGAGGACGCGGCGGCAGGGCATCGTGCGACATGATGACCAGCACCTGGCGGTTGCGGTCGATGCCGGCCAGCGGCTGGCCGACCACGCGGCCGAACGCACCTGCGGCCTTTTCGACCTGGGTCACGCGCGCCACCGCCAGGCCGGCCGGATACATGCCGTCCAGGCCCGAGGTCACCAGCACGTCGCCCACCTGGATATCGGCATCCTGGGCCACGAAGCGCAGGTCGAGCAGGCCGCTGTTGCCGCGGCCGTAGATGATGCTGCGCAGGCCGCTCCTGAGCACCTGCACCGGGATCGCCTGGTCCTTGTCGGTCAGCAGCGTGACTTCGGACGTGAACGGGAACACCCGCGTCACCTGCCCCACCACGCCGGCATGGTCGATCACCGGCAGGCCGGCCGTGACATCGTCGCGCGAACCACGGTCGATCACGATGCGGCGGGTGGAAGGATCGCGTGCGTCATACAGGATCTGCGCCATCTGCGACTGCACCGGCATCTGCGCCTTGCCTTCCATCAGGCGGCGCAGGTGGGCATTCTCGGCGGCCTGGAACTGGGCCTGCTGCAGCAGGCGCGATTGCGCCAGCTGCTGGTTCTTGAGCGCCTGCACTTCGCGCTGCAGGGTCGACACCGACGAGAAGTAGCCGCCCATATTGGACAGCGCTTCGCGCGGCATCATGGCCGCCATCTGGACCGGATACAGCACAGTGGCGGCGACGGCGCGCACGCCGCCCAGCAGGTTCATGCGCGCGTCGACGAACAGCAGCACCAGCGCGATCAGCGCGAACACCGTCACCTTGACGCGCGCGGGGGCGCCTTGTTTGAACAACGGCGGAGGACTGTATTCCATGACGTCCAGTGGTGGCGCCGACGGTCGATGTCAAGGCGGGCAGGTGCGCGCAGCTCGTGACCGCGCGCCCTGCCCGCCCCGCTCCATCAACCGTGCGACTTATTCGTACGAGAAGATCGAGCCCAGTTTGTCCATGCGTTCCAGCGCCATGCCGGAACCGCGCACCACGCAGGTCAGCGGGTCTTCGGCGGCCAGCACCGGCAGGCCGGTTTCTTCCATCAAGAGGCGATCCAGGTCGCGCAGCAGCGCGCCGCCGCCGGTCAGCATCATGCCCTTCTCGGCGATGTCGGCGCCCAGTTCAGGCGGGGCCTGTTCCAGTGCGTTCTTCACGGCCGACACGATCTGGTTGAGCGGATCGGTCAGGGCTTCCAGGATTTCGTTGCTCGAAATGGTGAACGAACGCGGGATGCCTTCGGACAGGTTGCGGCCCTTGACTTCCATTTCCTTGACTTCCGAACCCGGGAACGCCGAGCCGATCGCCTTCTTGATCGCTTCGGCGGTCTGTTCGCCGATCAGCATGCCGTAGTTGCGGCGGATGTAGTTGACGATCGCCTCGTCGAACTTGTCGCCGCCGACGCGCACCGAACCCTTGTAGACCATGCCGCCCAGCGAGATGATGCCCACTTCGGTGGTGCCGCCGCCGATGTCGACCACCATCGAGCCGGTCGCTTCCGAGACCGGCAGGCCGGCGCCGATCGCGGCCGCCATCGGCTCTTCGATCAGGTACACCTGCGAGGCGCCGGCGCCGAGCGCCGATTCGCGGATCGCGCGGCGTTCGACCTGGGTCGAGCCGCATGGCACGCAGATGATGATGCGCGGCGACGGACGGAAGAACTTGGAGTCGTGCACCATGCGGATGAACTGCTTGAGCATCTGCTCGGTGACGGTGAAGTCGGCGATCACGCCATCCTTCATCGGGCGGATCGCCTCGATATTGCCAGGCACCTTGCCCAGCATCTGCTTGGCTTCCTTGCCGACCGCCTGGATCGTCTTCTTGCCGTTCGGGCCACCTTCCTGGCGAATTGCCACGACCGACGGCTCGTCCAGGACGATGCCCAGGCCACGCACATAGATCAGCGTGTTGGCGGTACCGAGGTCGATCGCCAGGTCATTGGAAAAGTAGCTGCGTAAAAAACCAAACATGGGTGTCCTGATGCGCATCAATGTGCGCCTAAACATTGATCGGGAATTCTGTGCCGCGTCGGTGAAGCGGGGATCGCGCGGTCTTCATTGCGGGTATGCCAGGCTTTCGGCACGACAACGCATTAGCCCGCCATTCTACCTTATAATTTGTGGTTTACATGCTAGATAGAGGTGGTTTTACCCACCGATGTGCAAGCGAATTGCGCGGTGTTTGCAGGGTTTTATCGCCCGTAAGACGCCGTTTGCTGCCAACTTGCTAACATTCATTATTCGCTCAATCACATTTGCGCGGCCCAGGCCGTGCCATTATTGCCATGTCCCTGACCCTTAACGACGTAACCCGGATCGCCAACCTGGCCCAGCTCGACATGGACGACGCCCACGCGCAGATCGCCCTGGACGAACTGAACGGCATTTTCGCCCTGGCCGAGCAGATGCAGGCGGTCGACACCAGCGGCGTCGCGCCGCTGTCCCAGCCGCTCGAAGCCATCATGGCGCTGCCATTGCGCCTGCGCGAGGATGCGGTGACCGAGCAGAACCGCCGCGACGACTACCAGGCGCCGGCGCCGAAGGCGCAGGATGGCCTGTACCTGGTGCCGAAGGTCATCGAGTAACCGCTTCCCTGAATCGACACGACTATGCATAACAAGACCCTCAAAGAGCTGTCCACGCTCCTGCAATCGAAGCAGGTCTCGAGCACCGAACTGGCGCGCCACTACCTCGGCCGCATCGACGCGAGCGGGCATAACGCCTTCCTGCACGTCGACCACGAACTCACGCTGGCGCAGGCCGCCATTGCTGATGCCCATCTTGCGCAAGGTGACGCCGGCCCCCTGACCGGCGTGCCGATCGCGCACAAGGACATTTTCGTCACGCGCGGCTGGCGCACTACCGCCGGCTCGAAGATGCTGGAAGGTTACGTCAGCCCGTTCGACGCCACCGTGGTCGAGCGCCTGGGCGCGGCCGGCATGGTCACGCTGGGCAAGGTCAACCTGGACGAATTCGCGATGGGTTCGGCCAATGAAAACTCGGCCTATGGCGCGGTGAAGAATCCGTGGGATACGGCCGCCGTGCCGGGCGGCTCGTCGGGCGGTTCGGCCGCCGCGATCGCCGCGCGCCTGGCGCCGGCCGCCACCGCGACCGACACCGGCGGCTCGATCCGCCAGCCGGCCGCGTTCTGCGGCGTCACCGGCATCAAGCCGACCTATGGCCGCGTGTCGCGCTTCGGCATGATCGCGTTCGCGTCGTCGCTCGACCAGGGTGGCCCGATCGCCCAGACCGCCGAGGATTGCGCGCTCTTGCTGGGTGGGATGATCGGCTTCGACGAGCGCGATTCGACCAGCCTCACGGTCGACCAGGGCAACGTCGCCGAAGACTTCACGCGCGACCTGAATCAGCCGCTGGCCGGCCTGCGCATCGGCGTGCCGAAGGAATACTTCGGCGAGGGCCTGGCCGCCGACGTCGAAGGCGCGGTGCGCGCGGCGCTCGAGCAGTTCGTGAAACTGGGCGCCACCCTGGTCGACATCTCGCTGCCGAAGACCGCGCTGTCGATCCCGACCTACTACATCATCGCTCCGGCCGAAGCGTCGTCGAACCTGTCGCGCTTTGATGGCGTGCGCTATGGCCACCGCGCCAGGGAGTACAAGGATCTGCAGGACATGTACCGCAAATCGCGCGCCGAAGGCTTCGGGCGCGAGGTGCAGCGCCGCATCATGGTCGGCACCTATGTGCTGTGCCATGGCTACTACGACGCGTACTACCTGCAGGCGCAAAAGATCCGGCGCTTGATCGCCAACGACTTCCAGGCGGTGTTCGCGGACCAGTGCGACGTGATCATGGGACCGGTGGCGCCGACGGTGGCCTGGGACCTGGGCGACAAGACCGACGATCCTGTGGCGAACTACCTGGCCGACATCTACACGCTGTCGACCAGCCTGGCCGGCCTGCCCGGCATGTCGATCCCTTGCGGTTTCGGCGCCGGCGAGAAGAACGGCAAGCGTCCGGTGGGCCTGCAAATCATCGGCAACTACTTCGCCGAAGCGAAGCTGCTGAACATCGCGCACCAGTACCAGCAGGCGACCGATTGGCATACGCGCGCGCCTGAAGGCGTGTAACGCGAACCGGTTTCGCTGTAGCGTGGACGGCGCCGCCATCCACGCGTCCAACCAGCGCCAGCACAGAATAGAGAGAATACTATGCAATGGGAAGTCGTCATCGGTCTTGAGAACCACGTCCAGCTCACGACCCAATCGAAAATCTTCAGCGGCAGCGCGATCCGTTTCGGCGCCGAGCCGAACACGCAGGCCAGCCCGGTCGACCTGGCGCTGCCAGGCGTGCTGCCGGTGCTGAACCGCGGCGCGGTCGAGCGCGCGATCCGTTTCGGCCTGGCGGTCGGCGCGACCATCGCGCCGCTGTCGGTCTTCGCGCGCAAGAACTACTTCTACCCCGACCTGCCGAAGGGCTACCAGATCAGCCAGTTCGCCGATCCGGTGGTCCAGGGCGGCACGGTCAGCTTCGCCTTCGAAAAGGACGGCAAGCTGGAAACCAAGACCGTCAACCTGACCCGCGCGCACTTGGAAGAAGACGCCGGCAAGTCGCTGCATGAAGATTATGCCGGCATGAGCGGCATCGACCTGAATCGCGCCGGCACGCCGCTGCTCGAGATCGTGTCCGAGCCCGAGATGCGCAGCGCGAACGAGGCGGTGGCGTATGCCAAGGCCCTGCACTCGCTGGTGATGTGGCTCGGTGTCTGCGACGGCAATATGCAGGAAGGTTCGTTCCGCTGCGACGTCAACGTCTCGGTGCGCCCGGTCGGCCAGAAGGAATTCGGCACCCGCTGCGAGATCAAGAACCTGAACTCGTTCCGCTTCATGGAAGAAGCGATCCACTACGAAGTGCGGCGCCAGATCGAGCTGATCGAAGACGGCGGCAAGGTGATCCAGGCGACCCGCCTGTGGGACCCGGACCGCAAGGAAACCCGCTCGATGCGCACCAAGGAAGACGCGCAGGATTACCGCTACTTCCCGGACCCGGACCTGCCGCCCCTGGTGATCGGCCAGGACTGGATCGAGCGCGTGCGCAGCGAAATGCCCGAACTGCCGGCCGCGATGCGCACCCGCTTCACCGGCGACTACGGTCTGCCCGAGTACGACAGCCTGGTCTTGACGTCGTCGCAGGCGATGGCGACCTATTACGAAGCCGTGGTGGCGAAAGCCGGCAAGGAAAACGCGAAGGCGGCGGCCAACTGGATGATGGGCGACGTGTCCTCGACCCTGAACCGCGAAGGCGTCGAGTTGGGCGAGTCGCCGGTGAGCGCCGCCCAACTTGCGCTGCTGCTCAAGCGTATCGCTGATGGCACGATCTCGAACAAAGCCGCGAAGGAAGTGTTCGCCGCGATGTGGGAAGCGAAGTCGACCGATGAAGCGTTGGCCGACACCGTGATCGAGCAGAAGGGCCTGAAGCAGATCTCCGACACCGGCGCGCTGGAAGCGATCGTCGACGACGTCCTGGCCGCCAACGCCAAGTCCGTCGAACAATACCGCGCCGGCAAAGAAGCAGCAATCAATGCGCTGATCGGCCAGGCAATGAAAGCCTCGAAAGGCAAAGCCAACCCGGCGCAAGTGACCGAGCTCCTGAAGAAAAAGCTCGCCAGCTAACCTACGCCTACCCCAATGAGGGTCAGAGTCGAATTATTGGGCAATTCCTCAGAATTGCTTTTAATTCGACTCTGACCCTCATTGTTTACAGTGGCGAACAATTTCTTTATCTGCTTACCCTGTCCCCAATTATCGCGGAGCTGAGAGAAATTGCTCGATAATTCGACACTGACCCTCATTATTTTTTGGCCAAAAAATTCTTGCGGGGATTGAATTTTGGGACTTTCCCTAGTATCCCGGGAATCCACCGAATAAAATTTCCAGACAACACTCGAAATAAATCTATAGAGCAAAAAAATAATGAGGGTCAGAGTCGAATTATCGAGCAACTTTGAAAGTTGCCAAATAATTCGACTCTGACCCTCATTAATTTGCAAGAGCTTGCGAGAATGAAGCGTCGTGGAGAGGTTCAGCGAGCAATTAATTAAAGTAATTGCTCAATAATTCGACTCTGACCCTCATTGTTGGGGTTAGATGCCGTAGCGGGTGCGGTAGGCGGAGACGGCGTCCTTGTGCTGCGACAGGCGGGCGTCGGGGGTCTGGGTGTCGAGGTAGCTGAACAGGTCGGCCAGGTTGGCGATCGAGATCACGGGGATGTTGAATTCGCGTGACACTTCCTGGACCGCCGAGAGTTCGGACAGGGCGTCGTCTTTGCCGGAGCGTTCCATGCGGTCCAGTGCGATCAGCACGGCGGCCGGTTCGGCGCCGGCGGCGCGGATCATGGTGACCGATTCGCGCACCGAGGTGCCGGCCGAGATCACGTCGTCGATGATCACGACGTTGCCCTGCAGCTTGGCGCCGACGATGGTGCCGCCTTCGCCGTGGTCCTTCGCTTCCTTGCGGTTGTAGGCGAACGAGGTATCGCGGCCTTTCGCCGCCAGTGCCACCGCGGTGGCGCTGGCCAGGGTAATGCCCTTGTAAGCCGGGCCGAACAGCATGTCGAATTCGACGCCCGAGTCGAGCAGCGTCTGGGCGTAGAACTGGGCCAGCTTGCCCAGCGTCGCGCCGTCGTGGAACAGGCCGGCGTTGAAGAAGTACGGCGACAGGCGGCCGGCCTTGGTCGTGAATTCGCCGAACCTCAATACTTCGGCCTCGACCGAAAATCCAATGAATTGCTGGCGCAGATCGCTCATGTGCTTAACCCCGGTAATATCGAAAGCGGCTATTTTAATCGGTTGCCGGCGCGCCCGCGACCACCCGCGCCGCTTCCTCGGGGCTGATCGGCTTGACCAGGTGGCGTTCGAAGCCACATTCGGCGCTGCGTGCGTGGTCGGCCGCCAGGCCGTAGCCGCTCAGCGCCACCAGGCGGCAGGCGCGGCCCGCCGGCAGCGCGCGGATGCGGGCGGCCAGCTGGTAGCCGTCCAGCACCGGCAGGCCGATGTCGAGCAGCGCCACGGTCGGCTGCAACCGTTCCACCGCGGCCAGCGCCGCCACCGGATCATGGTACACCTCGACCTGGTGGCCGTGCGCGCTCAGGAGCCGGCCCAGCGTGTCGGCGCCGTCCGCGTTGTCATCGACGATCAGCACGCGCTGCGGCGCCACCGGCGTTGCCGCCACCGGCACCGGCAACGCCGCCTCGGCCACCAGGCCGACGCTGCGCAGCGGCAGCCGCACCACGAATTCGCTGCCCTGCCCGCGCCCGGCGCTCCGGGCTTCCACGCTGCCGCCATGCAGCTCGACGATGTTGCGCACCAGCGCCAGCCCGATCCCGAGCCCACCCTCGGCGCGGTCGATGCTGCGTTTACCCTGGAAGAACAGCTCGAACACCTGGTCGCGCATTTCCGGCGCCAGGCCGATGCCGGTATCGCGCACGCAGATCGCGATGGCGTCGCCATCGCGCCGCGCGCTCAGCCAGATGCGGCCACCGGGTTCGGTGTAGCGCGCCGCATTGGTCAACAGGTTCGACACCACCTGCGCCAGGCGCACCGGATCGCCCTCCCACACGAGGTCTGCTTCGATCTCGACGTCCAGTTGATGGCGGCGCTGCTCGACCAGCATGCTGGCCATCTCGACCGCCTTGCCGATCACCTGCCCCAGCGCGACGCGCTCGGCCTTGAGTTCGATCTTGCCGCGCGTGACGCGCGAGACGTCGAGCAGATCGTCCACCAGGCGCACCAGGTGGTCGACCTGGCGCTGGATGATCTCGCCCTCGCGGCCATGCGCGCCGTCGCCACGCATGCGCATCAGCTGCAGCGCGGTGACGATCGGCGACAGCGGGTTGCGCAGTTCGTGGCCCAGCATGGCGAGGAATTCATCCTTGGCCTGGCTGGCCGCGTTCAACTCGTCCACCAGCTGTTCGCGTTCGCGCTGGGCGCGCTCGAGCGCCTGGCGCGCGCGCACGTGTTCGGTCACCTCGACCTGGACCAGGATCACGCCTTCGGGCTGGCCGTCGCCATCGAGCAGCGGCTCGAGACTGAGCCTGAAGAAGCGCTCGACCGGCACGCCGACAGCATCCGGCAGCACCAGCGCCAGCTCTTCGTCGTCATACGGCGCACCGGTGTGCAGCACGCGCATGATCGCCTGCGGCACGCCGCTGCCGGCCAGGCTGGGGAAGGCTTCCACGAACGTCTTGCCTTTCAGGTCGCTGCAGTCGACCAGTTCGCAATAGCGGCGATTGGCGAGCTGGAAGCGCGCCTCGGGTCCGGTCAAGAGGGCCGCCGCCACCGGCGCGCCCGTCAGCATGGCATCGCGCTGGGCCAGCGCCAGGTCGCGCTGGTGGCGCTCGGTGGCGTCGCGCGTGAAGCAGCGCGTGTAGCGCAGTTCTCCATCCTCGAAATGGCCGTTCGAGTGGATCAGTACCTGCACCACCGATCCGTCCTTGCGGCGCAGCCGCGCCGGCTGGTCGTACAGCGACCCGCCCGACAGCAGCGTGGTCAGGATGTGGTCGATCACCGGAGCATCGACGTGGAAGTCGGCGATATGGCGGCCGACGTATTCTTCCCAGCGATAGCCGAGCATCTGCAATTCGGCGCGGTTGGCCCACAGGATGGTGCCGTCAGGGCCGACGCGATGCAGCCCTTCGACGGCGTTTTCGACGAAGTCGGCAAGCTCGGTGGCCGCTGCGTCGGCGGCCGGACGCGCGCCGGAATCGGAATCGCCGTCGCGTGCAGGAAGCGGTTTGTCTGGTGTCATTGGGATCAGGCAGTGCGGCGCTGGCATGCAGCGCTGGATGGATATCCAGTGTAACAGATCATTTCCCCCTGGCACGTTCCATGAAGCATATCTGCAGCCATTAGGCAACATCTTGCTGCAATGACGCCCCCGCCGGAAACGCGCTACACTCCCGCCTGTTTCTGTAGGTCACCATCCGCTCAATCATCTTCGTACGACCACCATGCCAAGAATTATTTCCGCCAACCTGAATGGCATCCGCTCGGCCCACAAGAAGGGCTTTTTCGACTGGCTGGCCGCCCAGGATGCCGACTATGTCTGCGTCCAGGAACTGAAGGCCCAGGAAGCCGACATGACCGAGGACTTCCTGCGTCCGCACGGCTACCACGGCCGCTTCCACTACGCCGAAAAGAAGGGCTATTCCGGCACCGGCGTGTACAGCAAGACCGCGCCGGACCAGCACCGCATCGGCTTCGGCTGCGTCGAGTTCGACGCCGAAGGCCGCTATACGCGCTGCGATTTCGGCGACCTGACCATCATCTCGCTGTACGCGCCGTCGGGTTCTTCGTCGCCCGAGCGCCAGCTCGCCAAGTTCCGCTTCATGGAAGTCTTCCTGCCCCACCTGATGGAACTGCAGGCCGAGGGCCGCGAGATCGTCATCTGCGGCGACTGGAACATCGCCCACAAGGAGATCGACCTCAAGAACTGGAAAGGCAACCTGAAGAATTCGGGCTTCCTGCCGGAAGAACGGGCCTGGATGACGCGCATCTTCGACGAACTGGGCCTGGTCGACGTGCACCGCGGCCTCGATCCGCGTCCCGAGCAGTACACCTGGTGGAGCAACCGCGGCCAGGCGTATGCGAAGAACGTCGGCTGGCGCATCGACTACCACGTGGCCACCGCGGGCATCGCCAGGTGCGCGAAGACGGTCGCGGTCTACAAGGACGTCAAGTTCTCGGACCACGCGCCGCTGATCATCGACTACGAGCGCTGATTCAGGCGTCGGGCCAGTCGAGCGTGAAGGCGCTGTCGAAGCGCCGCGGCGCGCCCGTCAACGGGTCGTCGAAGGCGATCGAGCGCGCCAGCAGCTGCAGCGGGGCCTGGAAATCGTCGCCCTTGCACGGCTGCGCCACCGGATAAAAAGCATCGTTGAGGATCGGCGCGCCGAGTTGAGAGAGGTGCAGGCGCAGCTGGTGCTTGCGCCCGGTGTGCGGATGCAGCCGGTAGCGCGCCACGTCGCCGCGGGTCTCCAGCAGCTCGATCAGGGTTTCGGAATTCGGCTCCCCGGCCACTTCTTCGCTGACAAAAAACTGCGCCGCATCCTGCATGCGGCTGCGGTAAGTGAACGGAAAATCGCGGCCGGGCAGCACGCCGGCCAGCGCCTCGTAGGTCTTCTTCACCACCCGTTTCTGGAACATCGACTGGTAGGCCCCGCGCGAATCGGGATTGTGCGAAAAAATCACCACGCCCGCGGTCTCGCGGTCGAGGCGGTGGATCGGCACCAGGTGCGGCAGGTCGTGCGCGCGTTTCAGGCGCACCAGCAGCGTCTCTTTCAAAAACCGCCCGGTCGGGATGGTCGGCAAAAAATGCGGCTTGTCCGCCACCAGCAGGTGCTCGTCCATGAACAGCACACGTTCCTGGAACGGCACCGGCGTCTCGGCTTGTTCCAGTTCGCGGTAGTACCAGATGCGCATGCCCTGCCGCACCTGGCTGTCGGCGTGCAGCGGCGTGCCGCTGGCGTCGACGATCTCGCCGCGCGCCAGGCGCGCGGCCCAGGCATCCGGCGTCACGTCCGGGAAGCGCTCCGTCAAAAAGCGCAGCATGCCGCCGGCGCGGGTCTCGGTCAGCCACAGGTAGCTGGGGGCGACGCCGTCGCGGGTCGGCAACGGCACGAACGCATTGGCCGCGGCCTGGTGGCCCTTGATGGCGCGTCCCATCAGCGTTCCATCAGCGCTTGAGCTGCGTGCCCTGGTAGGCCGGCAGTCTGGCGACGGTGGTGTTCTTCGCGCGCGCGTACAGCGGCAACAGCACGTTCATGTGCGCTTCCATGTCCTTGATGCGGGTCTCGCCGCCCGGGTGGGTCGACAGCAGCTCGATCGGTGCGCTCTGGTTCAGGGCCGCCATCTTGCGCCACAGGGCGATGCCGGCGCGCGGGTCGTAGCCGGCGCGCGACGAGATGTCCAGGCCGACCAGGTCGGCCTCGCGCTCTTCGTCGCGCGAGAATTTCAGCACCAGGAACTGGCCGGCGTAGTTGGCCGCGGTGCCGGTGATGTTGGGGTCGACCCCGAAGATCCCCGACAGCAGCGCACCGCCGACCCGCGCACCCAATGCGGTGACGTTGGTCTTGGCCAGACGTTCGCGCCCGTGCTCGCGCAGCGCGTGCGCGATCTCATGGCCCATCACGGCGGCGATTTCATCGTCGTTCAGGTTCAGCTGGCTGATGATGCCGGTGTAGAAGCCGATGCGTCCGCCCGGCATGCAGAAGGCATTGACCTGGTCGGACTGGATCAGGTTGACCTGCCACTCCCAGTCCTTGGACACCGGATTCCAGCGCGCCGTATGCGGAATGATGCGCTGGGCGATGGTGCGCAGGCGCTTGAGCTGCGCGTCGCCTTCCGGCGCCAGCACGCCCTTCTGCTTGGCCTCGCCCATCATTTGCGTGTACTGCTGGCGCGCGGCCTCGTTGACCTGTTCTTCCGGCGCCAGCACGCGCATGCGCGACAGCGGCTTGACCGCGATGCCGTCCTGGACGACGGTGGCGTTGTCCTGGGCCGCGGCCATGCCGGTGGCGGCGATCAGGGACAGGCACATGGCAAGGTGTTTCAGTTTTTTCATCTTGTCATCGACAGGCTGTTGTTGGCAGCCTATCCTCGCAGAAATTATTCGAAACGGGCGACACGCCCGCACAGGTTGCCGGGATCATGGCGGATTTGCAGGGTTTGCTCAAGGGGCGAACGCACATAAGGACCATAGCCGCCACCATTGGTGGACGGCTTGTCCGGCCGTGGGGTGGACGGCTTGTCCGTCCACGCGTTCAACCGCCGCCAGCCGGCCGCACAGTCATTCCCGCGCTGGCTGGATACGAGGACGGCGCAGCCATCCACCCAACCTCGCCTACGCCGGCCTGGCCTTCTTGCGCAGCCTGAACACGGCCAGGCTCCCGCGCAAATTCGGCAGGAAGGTCACCACTTCGCCCTCGTCCAGCGCCACGCACTCCAGCACTTCCAGCCCGCATTCCTCGGCCAGTTCCTGGAAATCGTAGATCGTGGCGCAGCGCACGTTGGGCGTGTCGTACCACTGGTACGGCAGCGAACGCGAGACCGGCATGCGGCCGCGCAGCAGCGCCAGGCGGTGCGGCCAGTGGGCGAAGTTCGGGAACGACACGATCGCCTCGTGGCCGACCCGCACGATGTCGCGCAGCAGCGGCTCGACATGCTGCATCATCTGCAGCGAATTCAGGCACAGCACCGTGTCGAACGAATTGTCGCCGAACAGGCCCAGGCCCTTCTCCATGTCGTGCTGGATCACGCTGATGCCGCGCCGGGTACTCTCGAGTACCTTGTCGTCGGCGATCTCGATGCCGTAGCCGCTGCAGCGCTTGCCCGATTCGAGGTAGCGCAGCATGGCGCCGTCGCCGCAGCCGACGTCCAGCACGTGCGACTTCTCGCCCACCCAGTGGGCGATGAAGGCCAGGTCGGGACGCAGCGTATTCAGGTCGTCGAAATTCATGCGGCCTCCGTGGCTGGCGCCAGCGCCAGTTCGGCGCCGATGCGGTCGTAATAGGCGCGCATCGCGTTCATGTAGCGCGCGTCTTCCAGCAGGAAGGCGTCGTGGCCGTGCGGCGCGTCGATCTCGGCATACGTCACGCGGCGGCGGTTGCAGATCAGCGCTTCGACGATCTCGCGGCTGCGCTCGGGCGAGAAGCGCCAGTCGGTCGTGAACGAGGCGATCAGGAACTGGGCCCTGGTGCCGGCCAGCGCCTTGGCCAGGTCGCCGCCATGTTCGCGCGCCGGGTCGAAGTAGTCGAGCGCCTTGGTGATCAGCAAATAGGTGTTGGCGTCGAAGTATTCCGAGAACTTGTCGCCCTGGTAGCGCAGGTAGGATTCGATCTCGAAGTCGATGCCGAAGTCGAATTTGTAGTCGTTGGTCTCGGCCGCATTACGCAGCTTGCGGCCGAACTTCTCGGCCATGTCGTCGTTGGACAGGTAGGTGATGTGGCCGACCATGCGCGCCACTTTCAGCCCGTTTTTCGGCACCACGCCATGTTCGTAGAAATCGCCGCCGCGGTAATCCGGGTCGGACAGGATTGCCTGGCGCGCCACGTCGTTGAAGGCGATGTTCTGGGCCGACAGCTTGGGCGTGGAGGCGATCACGATACAGTGACGCAGGCGCTCGGGATACTTGATGCTCCACGACAGGGCCTGCATGCCGCCCAGCGAGCCGCCCATCACCGCCGCGAACTGCTCGATGCCGAGGCGGTCGGCCAGCAGCGCCTGGGCCGCGACCCAGTCTTCCACCGTCACCACCGGAAAGGCCGCGCCATACGGTTTGCCGGTGGCCGGATTGACGTGCATCGGGCCGGTCGAGCCGAAGCAGGAACCGAGGTTGTTCACGCCGATGACGAAGAAGCGGTCGGTGTCCACCGGCTTGCCCGGGCCGACCATATTGTCCCACCAGCCGGCGCTCTTGGCCGTGGCGTAGTGGCCGGCCACGTGGTGCGAGGCGTTCAGCGCGTGGCACACCAGTACCGCGTTGGAGCGCTCGGCGTTGAGGGTGCCATAGGTTTCATACATCAGCGTGTAATCGGCCAGCTGGGCGCCGCTTTGCAGGCGCAGCGGCTCGGCGAAGTGCATCGCCTGCGGAGTGACTATTCCAAGAGATCCCATGGGGGCAAATTCGACTAGGGTTGGTACGGCGGCGCCACGCGTGGTCGTGCGCGCGGCGCCGCGAAAAAATCAGAGTGCCTGCAGCTGCTCGACCGCGCTGGCGATCTCGCCCGGTTCGATGGCGCGCAGGATGCGCCGGGTGCGGGACGTGATCGCACCCAGGTCGGTGTTCAGGATTTCCTGCTTCACCGCCAGCAGCTGGGATGGATGCATCGAGAATTCACGCAATCCCATTCCCAGCAACAGGCGGGTGAACTTGGCGTCGCCCGCCATCTCGCCGCATACCGCCACGTCCAGGCCGGCCTTGTGGCCGGTGGCAATGGTCGAGGCGATCAGCTGCAGCACCGCCGGATGCAGCGGATTATACAGGTGCGCCACTTCGTAATCGACGCGGTCGATCGCCAGCAGATACTGGATCAGATCGTTGGTGCCGATCGACAGGAAATCCATGCGCCGCACGAACAGCGGCAGCGCCAGCGCCGCGGCCGGGATCTCGATCATGGCGCCGACCTCGATGCCTTCGTCGAACTTCACTTTTTCAAAGCGTAGCTCGGCCTTGGCCTGCTCGATCATGTTCAGCGTCTGGTCGATCTCGAACGCATGCGCCAGCATCGGGATCAGGATGCGCACCTTGCCGAACGCCGAGGCGCGCAGGATCGCGCGCAGCTGGGTCAGGAACATCTGCGGCTCGGCCAGGCAATAGCGGATCGCGCGCAGGCCCAGCGCCGGATTGAGCGCGGTCTGGTCGGTCTGGTCGAGCGGCTTGTCGGCGCCGACGTCGAGCGTGCGGATCGTCACCAGGCGGCCCTTCATGGCCAGCACCGCCTTGCGGTACTGCTCGAACTGTTCGTCCTCGCCCGGCACCTTCAGGGTCTGGGCGCCGCGTCCCATGAACAGGAATTCGGAGCGGAACAACCCGACGCCGGCGGCGCCGGCTTCCAGCGCCGGCGGGCAGTCTTCGGGCAATTCGATATTCGCCAGCAGCGTGATCGCGACGCCGTCTCTGGTGACGGCCGGCGTCTTCTTGAGCTTGAGCAGGCGTTTGCGCGCCTTGACCATTGCCAGCTGGCGCTCGCGGTACTGCTCCAGCACCAGCGCGTCCGGATTGCACACCACCACGCCGGCGTCGCCGTCGACGATCACCCAGTCGTCCTGCTCGATCAGGCGCGAGGCCTGGTCCATGCCGACCACCGCCGGGATGTCGAGGCTGCGCGCGACGATCGCGGTATGCGAGTTCTGGCCGCCGACGTCGGTGACGAAGCCGATGAAGCTGCGCGGTGCGCCGGGGCGGTCGCGGAAGGCCAGCATGTCGGCCGGCGAGATATCGTGCGCCACCACGATCATCTGTGGCGGCGGCTGGTCCGGATCGACCGCGATCGGCGGCACGCTCAGCGCAGTGCCGGTGAGGACTTTCAGCACGCGCTCGGCGACCTGCTGGATATCGTGCTTGCGCTCGCGCAGGTACTCGTCCTCGATCTCGTCGAACTGCGCGGACAACTCGTCGATCTGGGTGGTCAGCGCCCATTCGGCGTTGTAGTGGCGCGCGCGGATGATGTCGAGCGGCGCTTCCGACAGCATCGGGTCGGACAGGATCAGCGCATGCACGTCGATGAAGGCGCCCAGCTCGGTCGGGGCGTCCTTCGGCAGGTCGGTCCACAGCTCTTCGAGGTTGCGGTGCACGGCGGCGATGGCGTCCTGCAGGCGGCGCACCTCGGCCTCGACCTGCTCTACCTGGACCAGGTAGTGCTGGACATCGAGGGCGGCGGGCGTGAGCAGGTGCACGCGGCCGATCGCGATCCCGCGCGAAACCGGGATGCCATGAAGGAAGAAGGATGCCATCGCTTAATTGTCCGACGATGCGCTGTCCGACGATGCGCTGCCCGACGATGCGCCGCCGAACGGATGGCCAGCGCGCCGGGCCACGCGCACGGAACCCACGCGCGCGCTCATTCGCCTTCGCCGAACTTGTCGTTGACCAGCGCGCTCAGGGCCGCGATCGCCGCATCCTCGTCCTTGCCGTCCGCTTCCAGCGTGACCTTCGCGCCCTTGCCGGCGGCGAGCATCATGACGCCCATGATCGACTTGGCATTGATGCGGCGGCCGTTGCGGGTGAGCCAGACGTCGCTCTGGTATTTGGCGGCCAGTTGCGTGAACTTGGCGGAAGCGCGGGCATGCAGTCCCAGCTTGTTGATGATCTCGAGTTCTTGTTGAATCATAGTCGCTGTATCGTTTTAATTATTCTCGGACAGGCCTGGCGCCCTATCCTACCCGGATCCTGTTATCCACCCGCACGGCCCCGTTCTGGGCGCCGGCCAGTGCCATCTCGACCACCACGTCGAGCGTGTCGCGCCGGTAGGTGATCGCGCGCAGCAGCATTGGCAGGCTGATGCCGGCAATGACCTCGACCTGGCCGGCGTTCGCCAGCGAATTGCAGCAGTTCGACGGCGTGCCGCCCTTGACGTCGGTGATCACCAGCACGCCGTCGCCCTCGTCGAGACGGGCGATGGCCTGCCTGGCGAGCTTGTTGACCTCGCCGATGTCCTGGTCCGCCGCCACGTCGATCGCCTCGAAGCGCTCGGTCGGGCCGCGAAAGACATGCGCCACCGCGGCGATGAATGCCTGGCCCAGCGGTGCATGGGTCAGGAGAAGAATGCCTACCATGATGTCCTATCCATTGCCGCCACAGGCGGCCTCGACCGCGTCGACAAACATCGCGGCCACGTCAAAACCGGTCTGGTCGAAGATCTCCTGGAAGCAGGTCGGGCTGGTCACGTTGACCTCGGTCAGGAAATCGCCAATCACATCCAATCCTACCAGTAACAGGCCGCGGGCGGCCAGCACCGGGCCCAGGGCTTCGGCGATCTCGCGGTCGCGCTCGCCGATCGGCTGGGCCACGCCGATGCCGCCGGCCGCCAGGTTGCCGCGCACTTCGCCGCCCTGCGGGATGCGCGCCAGCACGAACGGCACCGGCTTGCCGCCGATCACCAGGATGCGCTTGTCGCCCTTGTCGATGGCCGGGATGAATTTCTGGGCCATGATGGTCTGCGCACCGTAGTTCGTGAGCGTCTCGATGATCGACCCCAGGTTCAGGCCATCGCTCTTGACACGGAAGATGCCGGCGCCGCCCATGCCGTCGAGCGGCTTGAAGATCACGTCGCCGTGCTTGGCGTGGAAGGCGCGCAGGCGCGCCGGGTCGGAGCTGACCAGGGTCGGCGAGGTGTAGTCGGCGAACTGGCCGATGGCGAGCTTTTCGTTGTGGTCGCGGATCGCCGACGGGCGATTCACGATGCGCGCGCCCTGGCGCTCGGCCAGTTCCAGCAGATAGGTGCCGTAGACATATTCCATGTCGAACGGCGGGTCCTTGCGCTCGACGATGGCGTCGAATTCAGACAGGCGCACGTCTTCGGCCGGGTCGGCGCGATACCACGCTTCGGCCTCGCCGGTCAGGTGGATGCGCGCCACGCGCGCGCTGACCACGCCTTCTTCGAGCACCATGTCGCGCTGTTCGAACGCGTAGATGGCATGGCCGCGCCGAGCCGCCTCGCGCATCATGGCGAAGGTCGAATCCTTGTAGATCTTGAATCCGGACAGCGGGTCGGCGAGAAAAGCGATTTTCATGGGGCTTCCAATAGACGAGATACGTCGATTTTAGCCGGAAACCCGGAAGGTCGCCGCCGACGCCTTCGGCGAGATCACCCGGCGCGCTATCGGCGCCGGCAACCATCACCGCGTCGGCGGGAAACCCGCCGACCTGCACTAGTAGACTTCCGGATTCGGGTCGGTCCGTTCCAGTTCGAGCGAGGCGGCCAGCATGCCCAGGCGCGCGACCACGCCGTACACATAGAAACGGTTCGGCGCCGCCGTGCCCGGCTTGGCCTTGGGATCGGGCATTGCGTGCTGCTGGGCAAATGCCAGCGGCACGTATTGCGAGCCCGGCGCATTCAGGTTCTGGTCGACGCCGCGCTCGGCGTGGATGCGGTAGAAGCCGCCCACCACGTAGCGGTCGATCATGTACACCACCGGTTCGGCCACGGCGTCGTCGATCGATTCGAAGGTAGGAACGCCTTCCTGGATGATCAGGTCGGTCACGGCGACGCCATCCTTGATCACCGACATGCGGGCGCGCTGGGCCGGGGTCAGGTCGCGCACTTCGCTGGCGTCCTTGATCGTCATGACGCCCATGCCATAGGTGCCGGCATCCGGTTTGAGGATCACGAAGGGCTTTTGTTCCTTCATGCCGTATTCCTTGTACTTCTTCTTGATCTTCGACAGCAGCGCCGACACATTGTCGGCCAGCGCTTCGGTGCCGACGTTCTCGCGCAGATCGACTTCGCCGCACTTGCTGTGCAGGGGGTTGACCAGCCACGGATCGATGTCGATCAGCTTGCCGAACTTCTTGGCCACTTCGTCGAACGCCTTCAGGTGGTTGCTCTTGCGGCGCAGCGCCCAGCCGGCGTGCAATGGCGGTAGCAGCGCCTGCTCGTGCACGTTTTCCAGGATGGACGGGATGCCGGCCGACAAATCATTGTTCAGCAGGATGGTGCACGGGTCAAAGTCGGGCAGGCCGACGCGGCGGCCGTTGGCCGAGCGCACCAGCGGCTCCAGCACCAGCATATTTCCGTCAGGCAGCGCCAACGGCGTCGGCTCGGTGATGTCGGGTGAAAAGGTTCCCAGGCGCACGTGCAGGCCGGTCTGGCGGAAGATCTGCATCAGGCGCGCCACGTTCTGCAGGTACATCGGGTTACGCGTTTGCGTTTCCGGCACCATCAGCAGGTTGCGCGCATCCGGGCAGTACTTGTCGATCGCCGCCATGGCGGCCTGCACCGTCAGCGGCAGCATCTCGGTGCCCAGGTTGTTGAAGCCGCCCGGGAACAGGTTGGTGTCCACCGGCGCCAGCTTGTAGCCGGCGTTGCGCAAGTCGACCGAGCTGTAGAACGGCGGTGTATGTTCCTGCCACTCGAGCCGGAACCAGCGCTCGATGGCGGGCGTGGCCTCGAGGATTTTCTTTTCCAGGTCGAGCAAGGGGCCGGTCTGGGCGGTGACGAGGTGCGGAACCATGGTTGTGCCTTTGTCTGCTTCTTGTTGTTGATACTACATTGGATAGGTCATATGGGGTTTCCTTGCGTATTTTAAAGGACCGGAGCTTCTTCTGGCCCGGGACACAAAAACGTCGTCCCCGCGCAGGCGGGGACGACGGTCTTGAAGCTGACTACACTAACCCTGAACCTGCTTGCACAACAGTTTCAAGCGTGCCAGACGATCAGTAGCGGTAGGCCGATTCGCCGTGGCTGGTGATGTCCAGGCCTTCGCGCTCTTCGTCTTCAGGCACGCGCAGGCCAATCACCACGTCGACCAGCTTGAACGCGATGAAGGCGGTCACGGCCGACCAGATCACGGTCACGCCGATGCCGTGCGCCTGCACGATCACCTGGCTGGCGATCGAGTAGCTGG
>Ga0265797_10000673_pt1 | contig 61957 bp, 58 predicted proteins | sample P2T30metagenome_FD_192433 | JGI IMG/M metagenome (GOLD analysis project Ga0265797, IMG submission 192433) | Plant litter microbial communities from East Loma Ridge, Irvine, California - P2 T30 | ecosystem: Environmental > Terrestrial > Plant litter > Unclassified | place: USA: California... | reverse complement strand
TGGCGCGCTGGCTGGCCACCGAACCGGGGCTGATGATCCTCGACGAACCGACGCGCGGCATCGACGTGCGCGCCAAACAGGAAATCATGGATTACGTGGGTAAGCTGTGCCGCAAGGGCATGTCCATCCTTTTCATCTCAAGCGAGCTGCCGGAAGTGCTGCGCGTGTCCGACCGCATGTTGGTCATGCGCGACCGCAAGGCATGCGGCGAATACCGCCGTGGTGAGCTGGACGAGACGTCCGTGCTGCGTGTGATCGCGGGCGAATCCGCAGGCGCATCTGCGAGCGCATCTGCGGGCGCATCTGCGGGAGAAAGCGCATGAACGTACGCGTCGACCCGTCCGTCGCCAAGCCGGACACGCCTGCCACCACGCCGCTGCGCACCCTCCTGCTCCAGCATCCGCTGCTGCGGCCCGCCGCCGCGCTGCTGGTGCTGCTGGTGCTGAACGCCTTCCTGGTGACAGGCTTCTTCCGCCTCGAGATCAAGGACGGCCACCTGTACGGTGCCCTGGTCGACATCCTGAACCGCGCGGCGCCGCTGATGCTGGCGGCGCTCGGCATGACGCTGGTGATCGCCACGCGCGGCATCGACATTTCGGTGGGTGCCGTGGTGGCGCTGTCCGGCACCGTCGCCGCCACCCTGATTGGCGGCACCATGGTGATCAACAACGGCGTGCCGGAGTACGTGGCGAACACGCCGATGGGCACGGCGCTGGCGGCGGCCATCGGCGTCGCGCTGCTGTGCGGGCTGTGGAACGGGGTGCTGGTGGCCGGCATCCGGCTGCAGCCGATCGTGGCGACGCTGATCCTGATGGTGGCCGGGCGCGGCCTGGCGCAGCTGATCACCGATGGCCAGATCGTCACCGTCTACTATCAGCCTTACTTCTTCCTCGGCAGCGGTTACCTTGCAGGACTGCCGTTCTCGCTGTTCGTGGTGGCTGCGCTGTTCATCGTGACGCTGCTGCTGGTGAAGAAGACCGCGCTTGGCCTGTTCATCCAGACGGTCGGCATCAATCCGGTGGCGGCGCGCCTGGCGGGCCTGCGCACGGCCACCCTCATCGTCTTCGTCTACGTGTTCTGCAGCGCCTGCGCCGGCCTGGCCGGGCTCCTGATCACGTCCAACATCAAGAGCGCGGACGCCAACAATGCCGGCCTGCTGCTGGAACTGGACGCGATCCTGGCCGTGACGCTGGGCGGCACCTCGCTCGCCGGGGGCAAGTTCAGCCTGGCCGGCAGCATGATCGGCGCCCTGATCATCCAGACGCTGACCTACACGATCTATTCGCTGGGCGTGCCGCCCGAGGTGAACATGGTGGTCAAGGCGATCGTCGTCTTCATCGTCTGCATCTCACAGTCGGGGGAGTTCCGCCAGCTTTTGAAAAGGAAGACCACATGAGCGCACTCGCAAGCGGAGCCCGCGGATTCTCCGGTGCGCCCTGGTTCACGTCCCTGGTCACGGTGATCCTGCTGGTGGCCATGCTCGGCATCGGCGGCGCGGCCTATCCCGGCTTTTTGTCGCTGCAGGTCGGCTTCAACCTCCTGATCGACAATGCCTTTCTCCTGGTCGTCGCCATCGGCATGGGTTTTGTCATCCTGTCCGGCGGGATCGATCTGTCGGTGGGCTCGGTGCTGGCCCTGTCGACGATGATCACGGCCTGGCTGCTGCAGACGGCACATTGGCATCCGGCGCTGGTGATCCTGACGGTGCTGGCGCTGGGCGCGCTGTTCGGCGGCGCGATGGGCCTGATCATCCATGCGTTCAAGCTGCAACCCTTCATCGTCACGCTGGCCGGCATGTTTTTGGCGCGCGGGCTGTGCTACCTGATCAGCATCGAGTCGATCACCATCGACCAGCCTTTCTTCGTGGCGGCGTCGCAGACCCAGATGCCTTTCCTTGGCGGCTTCCTGTCGCCGGGCGCAGTGATCGCACTGGTCGTGCTGCTGCTGGCGATCTGGCTGGCGCACTACACGGCGTTCGGGCGCGCCGTGTATGCGGTCGGCGGCAACGAGCAGTCGGCGGCGATGATGGGTTTGAATGTCGGCGCCACCCGCGTCGGCGTGTATGCGCTAAGCGGCCTGTGCGCGGCGCTGGGCGGCGTGCTGTTTTCGTTCTACATGCTGTCCGGGTACGGGCTGCACGGCCAGGGGCTGGAGCTGGATGCGATTGCCGCGGTGGTGATCGGCGGGACGCTGCTCACCGGTGGCTACGGCTACATCGCCGGGGCGCTGTCGGGCGTGCTGGTGCTGGGTGCGATCCAGACCCTGATTGCCTTCGATGGGACGCTCAGTTCTTGGTGGACGCGGATCGTGATCGGTGGGTTGCTGTTCGTGTTCTGCGTGGTGCAGCGCCTCTTTGGAGGCCGCGCGAAATGATTTGCCATGACGGCTTCGGATACTCGGTATGGATCCCCGCCTGCGCGGGGACGACGGTGGGGTGATGGACGCTTCCAACCCCAACTGGTTTCTCAAGGCGCGCCTGAAGACGCGCCAGCTGCTGCTGCTGATCGCGCTCGACGATTACCGCAACATCCACCGTGCCGCCGACGAGCTGCACATGACCCAGCCGGCAGCGTCCAAGCAGATCAAGGATCTCGAGGAGATGCTCGAGGTGAAGCTGTTCGAGCGCCTGCCGCGTGGCATGGAGCCGACCATCTACGGCGAGACCATGATCCGCCACGCGCGCATGGCATTAACCAGCCTGGCGCTGGCGCACGACGACATCGTCACGCTCAAGGCCGGGCTGTCGGGGCAGGTCGAGGTGGGCGCGATCATGGCGCCGGCGATGGCGCTGCTGCCGCGTGCGATCACGCGCGTGAAGGCGGAGGCGCCGCTGCTGCGCATCGGCGTGCAGCTCGAGACCAGCAACGTCCTGCTGGATAAACTCCAGCACGGCACGCTCGACTTCATGATCGGCCGCATCTTCGACACCATCGACACCACGGGCCTGATCTACGAAGAGCTGACCGAGGAGCCGGCCTGCGCGGTGGTGCGCCCCGGCCATCCGCTGCTGGAGAACGCCCAGCTGCACCTGAAGGACATCGCGCCGCTGCCCTGGATCGTGCCGCCGCACGGCAGCATCCTGCGCTACCGCTTCGACATGATGTTCCGCCGTGTCGGGCTGGAGCCGCCGGCCAACGTGGTCGACACCACCGCCATGCTGGTGGTCACGGCGCTGCTGCAGCAGACCGATTCGCTGCATGTGATGCCGCTCGAGGTGGCGCAGTACTACGCGTCGCTGAACGTGATGCGGATCCTGCCGATCGAGCTGCCGTGCAAGATGGATGCCTTCGGCATCATCCGCCAGCGCGACCATCTGTTGTCGCCGGGCGCCGAGCTGCTGCTGCGGGCGGTGCGGGCAGCCGCCGCCGAGATTTATTGAACGGCAAGGTCGTTGTCTTCCGTTCAGCTTTTCGGCGGCTGTTGTTGCATTGCAATCATAATATTTCAAAATAATTGCCCTATGTTAATTCTTCGCCATTGAGTCCGTCCCATACTCGACCGTTAAATGTCGGGTGTGGGTAAATACGGATTCAAGCGGAGGTAAGAATGAACATTGCACATCTAAAAATTGGAACCCGGCTGGCGATCGGCTTCGGTGCGGTCTGCACGGCCCTGGTGTTCATGGTCGGGCAGGGCACGATCATGCTGGGCCGGGTCAACGACGGCACCCACGAAATCGTCAACCAGCGCATGCCGCGCATCGAGGCGCCGACGCACATGCTGGCCGAGGTGAACGACGTTGCCATCTCGCTGCGTAACATGATGCTGAACAGCGACGCGGCGGACCGCGCCAAGCAGGCCGAGGAAATCGCCTCGTCGCGCAAGGAGATCGACACCATCCTGCAGCAGATGGACGGTATGTTCCATGACCCGAAGGCACGCGCCTTGCTGGACAAGCAGCGCGAGATCAACGCCCGCTACATGAAGGGCGGCGATGAGCTGATGCGCCTGACCACGGGCGGCGACGCCGAGGGCGCGAATACTTACCTGGTCAAGGAAATGCGTCCGGCGCTGCGCGACCTGAAGGCGTCCATCGCGGAGCAGATCCAGATCCAGAAGGACCTGGCCCTGGCCAAGGCGCAGGAGGCCGAGACGAGCTACGAGCGCACCCGCAACCTGATGATCGTGCTGGGCCTGGTGATCCTGGCGGCGTCCGCCGCGCTGGCCCGCTGGATCACGCGCTCGATCACGCAGCCGGTGCACCGGGCGCTCGAGGTCGCGAATGCGGTCGCCGCCGGCGACCTGACCAGCAAGGTCACGGTCGACGGCAGCTGCGAAGTGTCGCAGCTGCTGCAGGCGCTGAAGGCCATGAACGAACAGCTGGTGTCGACCGTGAGCACAGTGCGCAGCAGTACCGATGCCATCGCTACCGCCTCATCGGAAGTCGCCGCCGGCAACCTCGATCTGTCGTCGCGCACCGAGCAGCAGGCCGGCTCGCTGGAAGAGACGGCATCGTCGATGGAAGAGCTGACCTCGACCGTGCGCCAGAACGCCGACAACGCGCGCCAGGCCAACACCCTGGCCGATACCGCCAGCGGCGTGGCCGCGCGCGGCGGCCAGGTGATCCAGGAAGTGGTGCAGACCATGGAACAGATCCACGCCGCCTCCGGCAAGATCGTCGACATCATTGCGGTCATCGACGGCATCGCCTTCCAGACCAACATCCTGGCGCTGAACGCGGCGGTGGAAGCCGCCCGCGCCGGCGAGCAGGGCCGCGGCTTTGCGGTGGTGGCGGGCGAGGTGCGCAGCCTGGCCCAGCGCTCGGCCGCGGCGGCCAGGGAAATCAAGGGCCTGATCGGCGATTCGAGCGAACGCGTCGAAGCCGGCAGCCGCCTGGTGAAGGACGCCGGCGCCACGATGGAAGAAATCGTGACCAGCGTGCGCCACGTGGCCGACATCCTCAACGAGATCAGCTCGGCCAGCCAGGAGCAGAGCGCCGGCATCCAGCAGATCAACGAGGCGGTGACCCAGATGGATGGCGTGACCCAGCAGAATGCGGCGCTGGTCGAGCAGGCGGCGGCGGCGTCGCAATCGCTGCAGGAGCAGGCGGGCCGTTTGACCGAGGCGGTGGCGGTGTTCAGGCTGGATGGACATGGCGGCGGCGTGGAGCGCGCGCCGGTGAAGGCTGCGTTGCCTGCGTCGTCTGCGCCACGACTGGCGGCGGCCAAGGCTTCGGTTGTCAAGCGGCCGGTTGCGGCTGCGGCTGCAGTTGCTGCACCGGCAGCGGTGACGAAGCCGGTGGTGAAGCCGGTGGCCAAGCCTGCTGCGAAACCGGCAGCCGGATCGCGCGCGCCGGCGCGCGAGGTGGTGGAGAGCGATTGGGAAGAGTTCTGATCGCCACCGTAACCAACGTCGCCCCCGCCTTCGCGGGGGCGACGTTTTTGGGGACGATTGTGATAAGGTATCCGATGCGCCCAAGCCCTTGGCGCCCGGACCACCGTCTTTACAAGGATCAGCATGACCGCCTTCGTCATTACCCCGCCCGCCACGCCGGCCCTCGCCGTCGCCGGTTCCGACCAGACCTTCCCCGTGCGCCGCGTGTTCTGCGTCGGCCGCAATTACGCTGCCCACGCACGCGAAATGGGCAGCGACCCGAGCCGCGAACCGCCGTTCTTCTTCACCAAGCCGGCCGATGCCGTGGTGCCGGCCAGCGGCAGCGTGCCGTACCCGCCGTCGACGAAGGAACTGCACCACGAGGTCGAACTGGTGGTGGCCTTGAAAGGCGGCGGCACCGACATCGCGCCCGAACAGGCGCTCGACCTGGTGTGGGGCTACGGCGTCGGCCTCGACCTGACCCGGCGCGACCTGCAAGCCATCGCCAAGAAGGACGGCCGTCCATGGGACATGGCCAAGGGCTTCGATGCCTCGGCCCCGTGCAGCCCCTTGCTGCCGGTGAGCGCCGTCGGCCATCCGAGCGAGGGCAGCATCTGGCTCGAGGTGAATGGCCAGCGCAAGCAGGAAGGCAACCTGAACGAAATGATCTGGCCGGTGGCCGACGTCATCGCCTACCTGTCGCGCTTCGTCGCGCTGGCGCCGGGTGACCTGATCTACACCGGCACCCCGTCCGGCGTCGACGCGCTGAATCCGGGCGACCGCGTGCGCGGCGGCGTCGACGGCGTGGCCACCTTCGAACTGGAAATCGGCACGGCCGCCGCCGGCCAATGACGGCGCCGTCGCAGGTCACGCTCCTGCAGATCGGCGCCTTCCCGCCCGAGGTGCAGGCGCAGATCGACGCCGAATTCCGCTGCGTCTCGGTGGCCGACCTGGAACAGGATCCGGCGCTGGCGCGGGAGGTACGTGGCATCGTCACCCGCAGCAATCAGGACGTGCCGGCCGCGCTGGTGGAGCGCCTGCCGGGGCTCGAGATCATCGCCACCAACGGCGTCGGCTACGACCTGATCCCGCTCGGGCTGGCGGCGCAGCGCAACATCGTGGTGACCAACACGCCCGACGTGCTGAATGCCGCCGTGGCCGAGCTGTGCGTCGGCACGCTGCTGGCGCTGCTGCGCCGTTTGCCGCAGGCCGACCGCTTCGTGCGCGAAGGACGCTGGGCCAATGCTGCCTTCCCGCTGTCGACCAGCCTGGCCAGTAAGCACGTCGGTATCGTCGGCCTGGGCCGCATCGGCAAGGACATCGCGCGCCGTCTCGAACCTTTCGGCGTGGTGCTGGCCTACCACGGCCGCAGCGACCAGCACCTGGCCTGGCGCTATGAGCCGGACCTGGCGACGCTGGCGCGCGACGTCGACGTGCTGATCGTGGTGGCACCGGGCGGCGCCGAAACGGCGCACCTGATCGATGCGCGCGTGCTGGCGGCGCTGGGGCCGGACGGTTACCTGGTGAACGTGGCGCGCGGTTCGCTGGTCGATCAGGCCGCGCTGCTGGCGGCGCTCGAGCAGGGCACGATTGCCGGCGCGGCGCTGGACGTGTTCGACCAGGAGCCGGACATCGACCCGCGTTTCTTCACGCTGGATAACGCGATGCTGACGCCGCACCTGGGCAGCGCCACGCGCGAGACGCGGGCGGCGATGGCGCAGCTGATGCTGGATAATCTGCGGAGCTGGTTCCGCAGTGGGCGGGCGTTGACGCCGGTGGTTGCGGCCTAAGAACGTCGTCCCCGCGAAGGCGGGGACCCAAGTTTGCACGCGTTTACGTAACGCATGCAGAACTTGGGCCCCCGCCTGCGCGGGGGCGACGGTTTCTAGTGCGGTGGTTATATCAAAACCGCTGCATCAATTCGCCATATTCCGCGCCACAATCGCATCGGTTGCCTGCTGCGCCTGCTGCAGCGGCTGATCCAGCACATTGGTCGCATACGCCGCATTGGTCGCCGCCACCGTACCCAGCGCGCTGCCACCCTGTGCGCTGATGTCCACGTCGACGGTCGCCGACAAGCCCACGCGCAGCGGATGCGCCGCCAGTTCCTTCGGATCCAGCGAGATGCGGACCGGCACCCGCTGCACCACCTTGATCCAGTTGCCGCTGGCGTTTTGCGCCGGCAGCAGCGAGAAGGCGCTGCCGGTGCCGGCGCCCAGGCCGACCACCTTGCCGTGGTAGCGCACCTTGCTGCCGTAGATGTCGGCTTCGATGGTGGCCGGCTGGCCGACGCGGATGTCGCGCAGTTCCGATTCCTTGAAGTTGGCGTCGATCCAGAGCTGGTCGAGCGGCACGATCGACAGCAGCGGCGCGCCCGGGGCGATGCGGCTGCCGACCTGCACGCTGCGCTTGGCGACGTAGCCGCTCACCGGCGCCATGATGGCGTTGCGGCGCGACGCCAGCCAGGCGCCCAGGTACTCGGCCTTGGCGGCCAGCACGGTCGGATGCTCGGCCGGGACCACGCCGGCCACCGACACGCGCGCGCCGGCAAGCTGGCGCTGTGCGACTTCGAGGGCGGCTTTCGCATCGTCGACGGCGCGGCGCGCGTGCGCCACGTCTTCGCCCGAGACCACGTTGTCCGCCGCCAGCGGCAGGCGCCGCGCCAGGTCTTCCTGGGCCGTCTTCAGCGCCACGCGGCGCTGTTCGATCATGGCCTGGTACTGCTCGACGTTGGTGTAGCGTTCGCGCTGCTGGCGCACGGCCTGGCCCAGCCTGGCCTCGGCCTGGGCCAGATTGACGGCGGCGTCGGCGGGGTCCAGCTTGACGATCTCGGTGCCGGCTTTCACCAGTTGCGTTTCGTCGGCGCGGATCTCGACCACGCTGCCGTTGACCTGGGACGAGACGTTGACCAGGTTGCCGCCGACATAGGCGTTGTCGGTCTCCACGCGCTTGGAGGCGACCAGCGTGTAATAGGCGCCGTAGCAGATGCCGGCGGCGACGAAGGCGGCGGTGATCGCCAGCAGGACGATCCTGCGCTTGCCCGGATTCTGGGTAGTGGTTGCTGTGCTCATGCTTATTGTGCTTTCTTGGTGTTCTGGACGGATGCGGTCTGGATGGCGGGCGCGCGGTAGCCGCCGCCGAGTGCCTTCACCAGCGCTACCTGGGTCTGCAGGCGAGCGTCGACCAGCTGCAGGTCGGTATCGCGCTGGCGCAGCAGGGTCTGTTTTGCCTGCAGTACGGCGGCGCGGTCGGCCAGGCCGCGGCGCTGGCGCGCTTCGGCGTTCGTGGCCAGGCGCGCGCTGGCGTCCAGCGCGGCGGCATGCGATGCGGACTCGCGCTCGAGGCCCTGCAGCGTCGCGCCTTCCATCGCCACGTCGCGCACGGCATTCAGCACCGCTTCGTTGTATTCGGCCACCAGGGTGTCGCGGTCGGCGCGCGCCACGCCCAGCTGGGCCTTCAGGCGGCCGCTGTCGAACAGCGGCAAATCGAGGGTGGCGCCGACCAGCGGCGTGCGGCTCGGGTAGCGCAACAGCTTGCCGAGCGAGACCGCGTCCAGGCCGATGGAGCCCATCAGGTTGATGTCCGGGCGGAAGGCCAGTTCGCTGGCGGTCACGCGCCCGAGCTGGGCTTCGACGCGCCAGCGCGCGGCCTGCAGTTCGGGCCGGCGCGCCAGCAGTTCCAGACCGAGTTCGCGCGGCAGGGCATTGGCCGCCGGCGTCGGCTGGAAGTGCGCCAGCGAAGCCAGCGCGTCGGCATCGCCGCCCAGCAGCGCACGCAGCGCTTCGCGTTCGCGCGCGGCGTCGGTGTCGTAGCGCACCGCCTGTTCCTGCAGGTTGGCCAGGTCGAGTTCCGCGGCCTGTAAGGCGTCCTGGCTCAGCAGGCCGTGCGCCATGCGCGCCTTGCGATCGGCGATGAGGTCTTGCTGGACCGCGATCAGAGCGTTGACGTTGTCCTGTCGCGCCCAGAGCATCTGCAGGCGGAAGTAGCGCTGCGCCACCGTCGCCGCGAGCGTCTGCGCGGCCTGCGCGCCTTCGGCCAGGCGCGCGTTGGCTTCGCCCAGCGCGGCGGCGATCAGGGCGCGGTGCTTGCCCCACCAGTCGAAGTCGTAGCTGGCGCGGGCCTGCACCGAAAAGTCGTTGTACCAGGCGCCACCCAGCGGCGGCGGGAAGAAGCCGTTGGACGAATAGCGCTGGCGGTTGGCACCGGTGGCCAGGCCGACCTGGGCGCCTTCGCCCGCCTGCTCGGTGCCGACGACGGCACGGGCACCGGCCAGGCGCGCATGTGCCACCGCCAGCGTCGGGTTGTCGCGCAGGGCGCGGGTAATCAGTTCGTTCAGCTGCGGGTCGCGGTAGTCGAGCCACCATTGCTCGGCCGGCCAGGCGTCCGCAGGCAAAGTGATGTCGGCGGCCAGGCGCGCCTGGGCGGCGTCGGGACCGGCGCCGCGCGTGGTATCGGCCGGTACGCTGATGCAGCCGGCCAGCAGGGCCAGCGTCGCCGCGGCCGTGGCGATCGGAAGAAGTTTGGTTTGTCGCACTTTAATAAGCTTTCTAGGGTTATTCCATGGCCGCGTGGTCGATCTGCACCGGGCCGCTGCTCGCCTTGGGCGGACGGATCAGCAGCAGCATCGGGATCACGGCCAGCGTCAGCAGCATCATCAGCCAGTAGTCGTCGACGTAGGCGATCATCGAGGCCTGACGCGTGATCTCGTTGTCGATCATGGCGGCGCCGGCCTGGGTTGCCATGCTGTAGATGCTGGCCGGGTCCTGCAGCGCCGCGTTGGCGCCGTTGACGTGGGCAGTGAGGGCTTCGTGCGCGGTATTCGTGTTCTGCACCAGCAGCACCTGCACCAGCGCGATGCCGATCGAGGAACCGATATTCCGCACCAGGCTGTACAGCGCCGTACCTTCGGCGCGCATCTGCGGCGACAGCGTGGCAAACGTCGCGGCCGACAGCGGCACGAACACCAGGCCCAGGCCGATGCCTTGCACCACGCCCGGCCAGACGATGTCGGACTGCGACAGCACCAGCGTGTAGCCGGTCATCTGCCACAGCGAGAAGGCGGTGACGGCGAAGCCCACGGCCAGCAGCAGGCGGAAGTCGACCTTGCCGGTCAGGCGCCCGACCACCATCATGGCCGCCATCGTCCCCAGGCCGGAGGGGGCCGTGACCAGGCCGGCAATCATGGCCGGGTAGCCCATCAGGCCCTGCAGCATGGTCGGCATCAGCGCGCGGGTGGCGAACAGCACCATGCCGACGATGAAGATCAGGAGCAGGCCGGTGACGTAGTTCGGGTTCTTCAGCAGGCGGAAGTCGACGAAGGTGGTGCCGGCCGGGCGCGTCAGCGAGTGGCCGATGAAGTAGGCAAAGGCCAGCGTGGTCAGGATCAGTTCGACCCAGGTCTCGACCGAGGAAAACCAGTCGTTCTGCTCGCCACGGTCGAGCAGCATCTGCAGCGCGCCGATGGCGATCGAGAGGGTGGCGAAGCCGAACATGTCGAAGCGCACGCGGCGCGCGCCCGGTTCATTGTGGATGTAGCGCCAGATGCCCCAGAAGGCCATGGCGCCGATCGGCACGTTGATGAAGAAGACCCAGCGCCAGCTGTAGCTGTCGGTCAGCCAGCCGCCCAGCGACGGGCCCAGGATCGGACCGATCATCACGCCCATGCCCCAGACCGCCATCGCCGAGCCATGCTTCTCTTTCGGGTTGATGTCGAGCAGGACCGACTGCGACAGCGGCACCAGCGCGGCGCCGAACACGCCCTGCAGCATGCGCGCGGCGACGATCTCGGTGAGCGTGGCCGACAGCCCGCACAGCACCGAGGCAATGGTAAAGCCGGCCACCGATGTCAGGAACACCTTCTTCACGCCGAAGCGGTCGACCAGCCAGCCGTTCAGCGGCGTCGCGATGGCGGCGGCCACGATGAAGGAGGTCAGCACCCAGGTGATCTGGTCCGAGGACGCCGACAGCGCACCCTGCATGTGGGGCAGGGCGACGTTGGCGATGGTGCCGTCGAGCGCCTGGATGATCGTCGCCAGCATGATCGACACCGTGATCATGGTGCGGTTCAGCGGCAGCCTTTCGGACGCGAGGCTCGGGTTGTCGCTCACAGTTCGCCCTCGATGCGGGTGCGCAGGGTTTCAAGCAGGGCCGCGGCCTCGTTCAGGGCCTCTGGGTCGATGCCGGCCAACAGCTTGTTGCGGAAGGCCATCGCTTCCGTGCGCACTTCGCCGTAGACGGTGCGCCCGGCATCGGTCAGGTGCGCCAGCTTGACGCGGCGGTCGTTGGGACAGGGCGCGCGCGTGACGAAGCCGTCGCGCTCGAGGCGGTCCAGCATCGACACCATCGACGGCCCTTCGACGCCGACCAGGTCGGCCAGCGCGCGCTGCGACATCGGCTGGGCCGACTTGGCGATCATCGCGATCGTCATCCAGCCGGACTGGCCGATGCCGAGGTGCTTGAGGCGCTTGTCCAGCGCCAGGCGCCACAGGCGCGCGCTGCCGTGCAAGGCCGCGGAGAAACGTTCCCCCGGGGATTCAGGTAGACCACTCATCATTAGGCATAAAATAGATAGGAATCTATCGATTTTATTTTATGCAAGAGAAGTTGGCAAGCTGCGCTGTAAATTATCTCGCCGTGCCAGAATGGCATTGCGAAGCGTTATTGAAAGGACCGCCATGGCGCAAGCCGCACTGCTGACCGTCCACGGAATGGGCGAAACCCCGCGCGAATATGCCACGCGCATCTTCGGCAACCTGCATGGCCGCCTGGGCGCGCTGGCCGGCCAGGTCGATTTCCGCTCGGTGTATTACCAGGACATCCTGAAACCGAACCAGGAAACCGTGTGGGCCAAGGTGAACAGCGCCACCAAGCTGCACTACGACGACCTGCGCCGCTTCCTGCTGTTCGGCTTCGGCGACGCCGCCGGGCTGGAAAACCGCAAGGAAATCGAGAATTCGGTCTACGAACTGGCGCAGGCATCCATCGCACGCCAGCTGCTGGGCGTGTACCGCAACGCCCCTGGCAGCACGGTCGTGTTCCTGGCGCAGTCGCTCGGCTGCCAAGTGCTGTCCAGCTATATCTACGATGCGCAAAAGGCGCTGAGCGGCGAGCCGGTACTGGCCGGGATCTGGAAGAATGTCGACGACTGGGCTATGCGCACGCTGGGCCACCGCTTGACGTCCGACGAGCGGCGCTTCCTGGCCGGCGGCAGCTGCAGCGCCTTCGTCACCACCGGCTGCAACATCCCGATCTTCGTCGCCGCGCACCGCACCATGGACATCCGGCCCATCGCACGGCCGACGCCGGCTTTTGAATGGATCAACATCTACGACCCGGACGACGCGCTGGGCTGGCCGCTGCAGCCGCTGTCGCCGGGGTATGCGGCGCTGGTGGACGACCGGGCCATCAATGCCGGGCAGGGGATGGTGAACTGGATTCTGAAGAGCTGGAATCCGATGTCGCACTCGGCGTACTGGGATGATGGGCAGGTGATCGCGGTGGTGGAGGGGATGTTGCGGCGGGTGGTGGGATAAACTGTTTATATCGTTATCGGTCCTTGCGCGCCACATCCTCCCGCTCCATCCGCGCCCGCACCCCGCCATCCACCCCGGTCCCCGCCGGCATCGGCTGGTACAGCGACCCGCTGGTCGGCGGCAAGATCGGCGGCGCCTGTTCCATCTGCGCCTTGTGCGCGATATTCGCCGACACGCGCTCGGTCAGGTCCGGCGCGATGTGATGCGACCACAACGCCCCGCGCGCCTTCCACCCGGTCGGCACTTCCTCGCTCGGGTGCAGCGACGCGTACACGATGTAGTCGACCACCTTGTCGGCCGGATCCATCATCGGCATGCGCGCGGTGCGGCCGGTGTAGTTGGCGGCGTGGTCGAAGAAGGGCGTGTCGGTGGCCCAGGGCATCACGGTGGCCACCTCGATCGGGCCGCGCAGGCCGGCCAGGCGCAGTTCTTCGTTGAGGGCGCGGTCCAGGGCCAGGATCGCCGCCTTGGTCGCCGAGTAGGAGGCGTGGTAGGCCAGCGGTATCTCGCTCTCGACCGAGCCGAGGTTGATCAGGATACCGGCGCGCTGCTTGCGGAACTGCTGCAGCGCCACGTGGCTGCCGTAGATAACGCCCTTCAGGTTGACGTCGACCACGCGCGCGTGATCCTCGGCCGGGACGGTGTCGAAGGGGCCGATCGCGCCCACCGCCGCATTGTTGATCCAGACGTCGACGCGGCCGAAGCGCTGCAGGGCGGCGTCAAGCAGCTTGCGCACGTCCTGCGGGTTCGAGACGTCGGTGGTGACCACCAGTGCCGTGCCGCCGGCAGCCTGGGCCTGGGCCGCGACCTGGTTCAGCACCTCGGTGCGGCGCGCGGCCAGCACCACGTTGGCCTTCATGCCGGCCAGGCGCAGGGCGACGCCGCGCCCGAAGCCGCTGGAGGCGCCGGTGATCACATAGGTCTTGCCGGCGACGCTTTGCCGGTCGTCGGCGCTCAAGCTGGCGCAGCCGCCGAGTACGAGGAACGCCAGCAGGAACAGGAAACGCAGCACCAGGCGCTGCGGCGTGACATGAAAGGCGTGCATCCGGACTCCGCATATAAAGATAGGAACAAATGTCATCCTATCCACATGCGGTCGCTACCCATGTTCGATACCTTCCGGAACAACTACCCCCAATAACTTTCCCCACTTCGGGGTCAGAGCATAGTTCGGGGTCAGAGCACTTGCGAGGGAAATATCCTCCGGTACTTATTAAGACGGATAAGGCATGTTTTCCGTCTTTCTGGCCGCATCGCTGCTCTACATGGTCATGTATTTGAATGCAGAACATTTCTTCATATTATGCTCTGACCCCGAATCGACCGCTGACCCCGAATCGACCGTGTTCAAGCCGGTTGCAGCGTGAACACCGGGCGGATGTCGCCGGCGACGCTGCCGCGGGCGTTCTTGATGGCGGGGTTGCGGTAGCGGTCGAGCAGGGCGCGGCGTTCGGCGTTCAGCAGGCCGAGCTGGTCGAGCACGCTGTACACGGCCGGGTGCAGGGCGCGCACATTGCCGTCGGCGACCTTGATGGCGATGCCGATGCCGGCCGAGCGGATGCCGATTGCCTGCACCGCGTCGGCGCCGATCTTGGCCACCCAGTCGCCGTCGCCGGCCTCCATCCAGTGCAGGTCGGTGCGTTCGGTGCCCGAGACCAGGTCTGGGCGCGCGGTCATGGCGTCGAACAGGTCGCCCATGGCGGCGCCCAGGCGCGGGTCGCGCGCGCCTTGTCCCAGGCGCGCATACAGGTGGGCCAGGCGCGCCAGCGGCATCGCGAAGTTGGGCGCCGAGCAGCCGTCGAGGCCGGTCGGCAGCTGGTCTTCGTGCATCTGCACGCAGTCGGCCAGGGTGGCGCGCACTGCGCGCTGCAGCGGGTGGTCAAGAGACACGTAATTTTCCAGCGGCGCGCCATGCAGGCGGCACCACGCCAAAAAGCCGCTGTGCTTGCCCGAGCAGTTGTGGTGCACCGGCGTAAACTGTGCATCCGGCGGCACCGGCTGGCCGGTGAAATCGTAAAACAGCGGCACCGCGCAGCCGCATTCGAGGTGGCGTTCGTCGACGTCGATCTTGCCGAGGATGGCCCGCACCCCGGCCAGGTGCTTTTCCTCGCCCGAGTGGCTGGCGCACAGCAGGGCCAGTTCGTCGCGCGTCAGCCCAAAGCGCGCCGGGCCGTCGTCCAGCACGAAGGGCAGGGCCTGGAAGGGTTTCAGCGCCGAGCGCGTAAAGGTCATGAAGTCGGGATCGCCGCTCGAATACAGCAGGCGGCCGGCGGCGTCCACCACGGCCACCGAGCCGTAGTGGATGTTTTCGACGGCGTAGCCGGTGGCCGGGTAGCCGCGCGTGGTGGCGGCAAGGGGCGCAGGGTGCATGGCTGTCCTCACATCGGCGCGCCGAACTTGCCGGCCTGGTAGTCGCGGATCGCCTGGTTGATTTCCTCGCGCGTGTTCATCACGAAGGGACCGTGCGACACCACCGGTTCGCGGATCGGCTCGGCGTGGCCGAGCAGCAGCACGCTGTCGTGTTCGGCAACGATCTCGAGTTCGTCGCCTTCCGGCTCGAATTCGCACAAATGGAAGGCGCTGATGGTGTCCGGCTGCACCGAGATCACGCCGCGCACCACGTACAGGAACACGTTTCGCTGCAGCAGATCATTTAAATACAGCCGCGAACCCGCCTTCATTTCCACCGTGCTCATGAACACGCCGGTCAGCGATTCGATCGGGCCTTTCACGCCGCCGTATTCGCCCGAGACCAGTTGCAGGCGCACCTTGCCGTCGTCGCTTTCCACCACCGGGATCTGGTCGCGCTGCAGGCCGGTGTAGCGCGGCGGCGTCATTTTCAGGGCCGGGGGCAGGTTGACCCACAGCTGCAGGATTTCGAGCGCGCCGCCGGTTTCCAGGAATTCGCGCGGCGAGATTTCCGCATGCACCAGCCCGCTGCCGGCCGTCATCCATTGCACGCCGCCGGGGCCGATAATGCTTTCGTGGCCGGCGCTGTCACGGTGCGCCAGCAGGCCGTCCAGGATGAAGGTGACGGTCTCGAAGCCGCGGTGCGGATGCGGGCCGAAGGGCAGGCCGCGGTTGTGCGGCGGGTAGACCTGCGGGCCGTGGTGGTTAAGGAAGAGAAAGGGATCGACCTGGTCGATATGCGGCCCCGGCACCGGACGCTGGGTGATCAGGTCGCCGATGTCGTCGCGCATCGCGGGGTGCAGCCGCTGGATGGTTTTATAAGTCATGCCTAGTGTTCCTTATCATTGTCGCCATCGTCATACGATACCCGATTGCGCGACGGGATGCCGCCGTGCTTCCTGCCACCAGCCCTTCCTGCTAGACTCCTTGCGCCTTAGAAATTACGGAGACGCAGGCTTTACATGAAGAAAACGAACATCCTGGCCGGCCTGTTACTGGCCGCCTTCGCCTTGAGCACCGGCAGCGCCAATGCCGCCCCGCTAACGCCCGGCGAGCCTGCCCTGAACGCCGCCAAGCACGCCGCCACCGCCTACCGCACCGACGTGGTCGACCTGCTGGCCAAGCTGGTCAGCTACAACACCGTGGCCGACGAAAAAATCCCCTGCGATAAAAATCCGCGCCACGCCGCATTCAAACAGTTCCTGAAAGGCGAAGCCGAACGCTTCGGCCTCGATTTCGCCGACCATGGCTGCATCGTGGTGATCGGCCTTGGCCAGGGTGAGGAAAAAGTCGGCCTGATCGCCCACGGCGACGTGCAGCCGGTCGATCCGTCCAAATGGAAGAAATCGCCGTTCGAACTGGACCGCACCAGCGAGCCCGGCAAGCTGCTGGCGCGCGGCGCCGAAGACGACAAGGGCCCGATCGCCACCGCCCTGTACGCGATGAAGTCGCTGAAGGACGTGCAGCTGCCGCTGTCCAAACGCATCGAACTGTATGTTTACATGGCCGAGGAATCCGACTGGGCCGCGCTGGAACAGTTCGTCAAGACGCACCCGCTGCCGCAGGTGAACATCACCCTCGACGCCGAATACCCGGCTGTGACGGCGGAGAAAGGCTACGGCACGCTGGCCGTCACCCTGCCCAGGCTGCCCGTGCCGGCCGAGCCGGGCGGTCCCGTGATTGCCGGGTTCGGCGGCGGCTTCTTCGGCAGCCAGATCCCCGAGGATGCCCAGGCCACGATCAGCGGCGCCACCCCGGCGCTGGAAGCCCAGATCCGCCAGCGCAGCGCCAAACAGACCGGCATGCGCTACGGCTTCGAATGGCAGGGGCCAACCCTGGTGGTGACGGCCAAGGGGGTCTCGGCCCACTCGTCGAAACCGGAAGACGGCATCAACGCGATCAGCATGCTGGCCGACGCGCTGGCGGTACGCAGCTGGCCCGACCTTGGCGCCGGCGCCACCGTCAACTTTCTCAACGAGATGGTCGGCACCGGTTACTTTGGCGAGAAGTTCGGCAACGTGGCCTACCGCGATGCCTTCATGGGGCCGATGACTTTTGCCCCGACCGTGATCCGCCAGCATCTCGATGGCGAGCAGGCCGGCATCGAAGTCGCCATCAACATCCGCCGTCCCCAGGGCAAGACGGCCGAGCAGCTGACCAACGAGATCAATGCGGCGCTGGCCCAGTGGCAGGGCGCGCACGGGGCACCGGTGAATGTGGGCATGGAGATCGGCGATCCGTGGGTGCAGAAGGATGCGCCGCAGCTGCCTGTGCTGATGGGCGTGTTTTCGTACTACACGGGGATCAAGGATCCGAAGCCGGTGGCGGTCGGCGGCGGCACTAATTCACGCTTGTTCCCGCGCGCGGTCAGCTTCGGCCCGTCGATGCCGCGCACGGTGTACACCGGCCATTCCGAGCACGAGTTCATTACCGTCAAGCAACTGCTCCTGAACCTGGAGATGTACACGGCCGTCATGGCCGAGCTGGCGAAATAGGCGCCTGCCATCCCCTGTCAGCCCGGCCACTGCGCCGGGCTTTTTTTTTGCGCCGCAGCATTCATTCCCGTCCCGAGCGCCGTTGGAGGGCCAGTTCACGATCTGGAGCACGGTCCTTTCCGTAGGAAGATGTCTCGCCAAAATCTGCGAATTTTTCTAGTAATTCTGTAGGTATTTACCTACGCTAGTCGCGGTTTCATAGGGAAAGTGCTGGCGCACCCCCACCTTCCCCTAGGAGAGAAAGCAGGCGCAGCCCGTGCCTCTTTACAACAGCCGCAAGGGCTAGTTGACGTTGGGAAAAATGCATGGTGACTGGAAGAAAATGTGGCGAAAACTGCATGTTAGGATCGCTTCCTGATTGTGATTTCGCCACCGGAAGTATCTGCCATGCTACCCAGGAACGCCTAATGCCTGACGGACGACAACTACTCTGTATTAATCTGGAGGATCGCACATGAGCAATGGCGTCAACCCGGCCGCGGATCTTGCGGCGCGCGCCACGGAAGTGGCGGCCAGGCTGGCGCTGCTGCGCGAAACGCTGGCGCAGACGGGGGCAGGGGCGATTCGCCTGCGCGGCCTCGACTGGTTTGCCTGGGCCACCGCCGGCGGCGACGCGTCGGTGCAGCTGGCACTGGATACCGGCGCGGCCGAGGTGCTGGTCACGCGCGACGATGCCGTGATCCTGACCGACGAGATCGAGGCCGAGCGCCTGCGCCAGGAACAGGTGCCGCCCGGCTTCACTTACCACATTGCCCCCTGGGCCGAGATCGAGCTGCGCGAGACTTATGTGCTGGGCGCGGCCGCCGCCGCCGGGGGCAATGGTGTCGTGCTGACCGACCGTCCGAATCACGCCGACCAGCCGCTTCCCGCCAGCCTGCGTCTGCGCCGCATGGTGCTGGGCGAGGCCGAGCAGGCGCGCTACCGCACCCTCGGCCTGGATGCCGCAGCGGCGGTGGGCGAAGTGCTGCGCGCCGCCCGTCCCGAATGGACCGAATTCCAGCTGGCGGGCGCCGCCGCCCAGGCCCTGTGGTCGCGCGGCATCCAGCCGGCTGCGGTACTGGCGGCGGGCGAACGGCGCCTGCCGCTGTTCTGCCATGCGGCGCCGACGCAGGAGCGCCTGGGCAGCCGCGCTTCGCTGCAGGTGTGCGCACGGCGCCACGGCCTGGTGGCCAACCTGACGCGTTCGGTCAGCTTTGGCGCGCTGCCGGATCGGATCAAGAACGAGCAGGCCGAGCTGCTGCAGGTGGAAGCCACCGGCCTGGACGCGGTCCGCCCCGGCAATTCGCTGGCCGCGGTCTACCACGCGCTGGACGCGGCCTACCGCCACGCCAACCGGCCGGAGGCGATCCGCCGCCATCACCAGGGCGGCATCACCGGCTACGCGGCGCGCGAGATCATCGCCACCCCCAGCACCGCCACCGGGCTGGAAATCGGCATGGCCCTGGCCTTCAATCCGGGCTTTGCCGGCATCAAGATCGAAGACACCTTCCTGCTGGGCGCGCACGGCCTGGACAACCTGACGCCGGATCCGCACTGGCCCACGGCCCAGGTGCAGGGCCGCGCGCGTCCGCTCTGGCTGGAGAACCCCTAGATGAATAGTCCCGAAACCTTCTTCGGCGGCGCCCCCGAGGCGCTCGCATCGGCCCCCGGCCGCGTCAATCTGCTGGGCGAGCACACCGACTACAACGATGGCTTCATGTTGCCGGTGGCGACGCCGCAATTCACCTCGGTCGCGCTGGCGCGCAGCATCGACGACCAGCATCACCTGTACTCCGGCACGCTGGACGGCAACGTTACCTTTGCCGCACAGGGCGGCAGCGCGCCGCAGGGCTTCGGCAGCTATATCGAGGGCTGCATCCGGCTGGTCGAGGCGCTCGGCGTCGCCGTGCCGCCGCTGCGCTTTTATGTGACCACCAACCTGGCGGTCGGTTCCGGCCTGTCGTCCTCGGCCGCGCTCGAAGTGGCGGCGCTGCGCGCGCTGCGCCAGCTGCTCGGCTTCGCGCTCGACGACGTCAAGCTGGCCCAGATCGCCCAGCGCGCCGAGATCGATTATGCGCGCGTGAACTGCGGGATCATGGACCAGATGGCGTCCAGCCTGTGCGACGAGCGCAACATGCTGTTCATCGATGCGCGCACGCTGGAACACCGCCTGGTCGAACTGCCGCCCGATACCGAACTGATCGTGATCGATTCCGGCGTGCCGCGCACGCTGGCGGCCAGCAAGTACAACGAGCGCCGCGCCGAGTGCGAGGAAGCCTCGCGCAAATTGAACGTGCAGGCGCTGCGCGACGTAAGGGATCCGGCGGCGGTGGAGACGCTGCCCGACCCGCTGCGCCGCCGTGCGCGCCACGTGGTGCTGGAAAACGCCCGCGTACTGGAAGCGGCGCAGGGCGTATCGCCCGAACGCTTCGGCGAACTGATGAATGCGTCGCACGACAGCCTGCGCGACGACTACGAAGTATCGATTCCCGAGCTCGACCGGCTGGTGGACGCCTTGCGCGCCGCCCCGGGCGTGCTTGGCGCGCGCCTGACGGGGGCGGGATTCGGCGGGGCCACGGTTGCATTGTGCCGCGCCGGTTCGTCCCTGCAGGCGGCACAGGCAGCACTTTCTACCTACAACAAAGCAGGCGGCCAGGGACGCATCCTGATCCCGGTCCCGACCCAAAGAAAGGAACAACAATAATGAGTCAGTTCGAATATCCCCGCCCCCAGCTGGTACGCGACAATTGGATCAACCTCAACGGAAAATGGCGTTTCCGCTTCGACGATGAGCCGCACGGCAAGATGCCGGGTGGCGTCAGCGACTGGACCCATGAGATCAACGTCCCGTTCGCCCCCGAAACCGAACTCAGCGGCATTCAGGACACCGGCTTCCACCGGTTCTGCTGGTACGAGCGCGACTTCGAGGTGATGCCTTCCGAGCAGCGCACCATTTTGCACTTCGGCGCGGTCGATTATTCGGCCAAGGTCTGGGTCAACAACCAGCTGGTGGCCGAGCATGAAGGCGGTCATACGCCGTTCTCGGCCGACATCACCGGCGCACTGAAGGCCGACGGCAAGCAGACCGTGACCGTGTTCGTCGAAGACGATCCGGCCGACCTGGCCAAGCCGCGCGGCAAGCAGGACTGGCTGCTGGAACCGCACTCGATCTGGTATCCGCGCACCACCGGTATCTGGCAGACCGTCTGGCTCGAGCAGGTGTCGCGCACCTTCATCCGGAGTCTGCGCTGGACCCCGATCTTCGAGAATTTCGAGATCGGCTGCGAAGTGTTTGCCGGCGGCGATATCCAGGAAAACATGTTCGTCGAAGTCAAGATCTGGCACGGCGAGCACCTGCTGGCGGATGACCATTACAAGCTGCTCGGCGGCGAAGCCAATCGCAAGATCGCGCTGTCCGACCCCGGCATCGACGATTCGCGCAACACCCTGCTGTGGAGCCCGGAAACGCCGACGCTGCTGGACGCCGAAGTCATCCTGCGCTGCGGCGACACGGTGGTCGACCACATCAAGTCGTACACCGCGCTGCGCTCCTTCCACATCAACCGCGACCGCCTGCTGCTGAATGGAAGGCCTTACCCGCTGCGCCTGGTGCTGGACCAGGGCTACTGGAACGAATCCTTCATGACCGCGCCGTCCGACGAGCACCTGAAACGCGACGTCGAACTGGCGAAACTGATGGGCTTCAACGGCGTGCGCAAGCACCAGAAGATCGAAGACCCGCGCTACCTGTACTGGGCGGATAAACTGGGCCTGCTGGTGTGGGAAGAAATGCCGTCGGCCTATCGCTTCTCGCCGCACTCGATCAAGCGCATCGTCAAGGAATGGACCGAAGCCATCGAGCGCGACTACAGCCACCCCTGCATCATCGTGTGGGTGCCGTTCAACGAATCCTGGGGCGTGCCGAACCTGACGCTGACCCAGGCGCACCGCAACGCCGTCGAGGCGCTGTACCACCTGACCCGCACCCTGGACTCGACCCGGCCGGTGATCGGCAACGACGGCTGGGAAGCCTCGGCCACCGACATCCTCGGCATCCACGACTACGACAGCGATCCGGAAAAGATCAAGGCGCGCTACGAAGTCTCGGACCCGGTGCGCACCCTGTTCGACCAACGCCGCCCCGGCGGGCGCATCCTGACCCTGGACGGCTTCCCGCACCGCGGCCAGCCGATCGTGCTGACCGAATTCGGCGGCATCGCCTACGACCCGAACGCGACCCCGGAAGACGGGACCTGGGGCTACACGCGTTCCCAGACAGCCGAGAGTTACCACGAGCTGTACCGCAACCTGCTGAAAGTGGTCAACGAGACCTTCATGTTCAGCGGCTTCTGCTACACACAATTCGCCGACACATTCCAGGAGGCGAACGGCCTGCTGAACGCCGACCGGACGCCCAAGCTGCCGTTCGACGTCATCAGTGCCGCCACCCGCAACGTCCCGCTGCAAACGCGCGACGCGGAGGAGGGGGATGGGCCGGAAAAACCCTGATTTTTTTAATTAGTTAACGTATCGGGGCCCCCGCGAACCGTCGCGAGCGGCCGCAGGAGTGGCCGAGAAGCGCAGCCGTACAAGCGTACGGCGAGCATCGCAGGCCGCTCCTGCAACGCGCAGCAGGTTTGCGGGGCGCCCCACCACAAGGAGTTTTGACATGAGTACGATCGTCGTTTTCAGCCACCTGCGCTGGGATTTCGTGTTCCAGCGCCCGCAGCACCTGCTGTCGAGGCTGGCCCAACATTATCCGGTCCTGTTTGTCGAAGAACCGGTATTCGATGACGGCGCTCCGTTCATGGAACAGTCCAGTCCGGCCCCCAACGTGACCGTTTGCCGCGCGCACACCCCGATCCATGGCGCCGGCTTCCACGACGAGCAGCTGCGCCTGCTGCAACCGATGGTCGCCCAGCTGGCACCGCCAGGAGAGGACATCATCGCCTGGTTCTATACCCCGATGGCGCTGCCCCTGCTGCAGGCGATCGAGCCCGCGCTGGTGGTCTACGACTGCATGGACGAGCTGGCGTCGTTCAAGAATCCGCCGAAACAGCTGCTGCAGCGCGAGAGTGCGCTGCTGAATACGGCCGACCTGGTCTTCGCCGGCGGCCCCAGCCTGTATGAAGCCAAGAAGAACCGCCACCCGAGCGTGCACTGCTTCCCGAGCAGCGTCGACGTGGTCCATTTCCAGCAGGCGCTCGACCGCGAGCGCGTGCACCCGCAACAGGCCGCGATCCCGCATCCGCGCCTGGGCTTTTATGGCGTGCTGGACGAGCGCTTCGATCCGGAACTGGTGGGCGAGGTCGCCGATGCCCATCCGGAATGGCAGATCGTGCTGGCCGGCCCGGTGGTCAAGATCGACCCCGAGCGCCTGCCGAAGCGCGCCAACATCCATTACCTTGGCCAGCAGCCGTACACGGCGCTGCCCGACCTGCTGGCCGGCTGGGACGTGTGCCTGATGCCGTTCGCCATCAACGAAGCGACCAGGTTCATCAGCCCGACCAAGGTGCTGGAATACATGGCGGCCCAGCTGCCGATCGTGAGCACGCCGATCGCCGACGTCGCCAACCCTTACGGCCACGTGGTCGCCATCGCGTCCTCGGCCCAGGAATTCATCGCCGCCTGCGAAGCCGCGCTGGCGCAAACCCCTGAACAGCGCCGTCACATGGTCGAGGCCATGGGGGCGGTGGTCGCCGCCACCTCGTGGGACAACACCGCCAAACGGATGGCCGAGCTGCTGGAATCGGCGCCGGCGCGTACTGGTGACGAGGATGCGGCGCTGGACGCGGCGACGGACCTGACGCCGGCCGCCGGCGTGGTGCGGGTTGCGATCCCGGCAGCGGCAGTGGGAGCGGCATCGGCAGCGGCAGCGGCGCCTTTGCCGGGTAGCGCGGGTGCCGCGGGCAAGGCCGCAGCGGCGGTCAAGGCCAGCCCACGCCGCGCCTGACGACAGCAGGCCGGCATATGCCGGCCTGTTGTTGTCTTGTCGTTAGCCTTGTTACCTTGTTGCCTGCTGTTTTCTGACGCTTGCTTACTGTTGACTGCTGCGCGCTTGCTGCTGGCTTGACGTAAGGTTTGCTGGGGCTGGGTCCGGCCTTATCCGGTCTGGTCTGGCAATGCCGGCACGCCTTCAGTGCTGGATGATGCCGCCGGTCAGCGATACCCGGTCGCCGCTGCGGAAATCCGGCGTGGCCGACTGGCTGACCACCTGGGTGCTGCCGTCATCCATGCGCAAGGTCACGCGATAGCTGCGGTCGCTGCCGGACGCGCTGGCAGTGCTGCCCCCCGAACTGCTGCCCAGGGCCGCCGAGCCGCCGGAAGTGCCCTCGGTGGTGCCGGCGCTGCCCTGGCCGGGTACGACCTCGATCGCCGCAACCGTGGCGTTCGGGCTGGCGGTCGGTGCGATCGCGGCACTGCCGCCGGTGGTGCCGGCGGCGCCGGTCATGCCGCTGCCGGTGGTGTCGCCCTGGTCGGTGCCGGTGCCGGAACCGGAGGTGCCCGAGGTGCCGGAACTCCCCGAACTGCCCGAGCCGCCCGACGTGCCCGAGCCCGAGCCCGTGCCCGAGCCCGAACTGCCCGAGCTGCCGGAAGTGCCGGAACTGCCCGAGCCCGACTGGTCGTAGCCGGAGCTGCCCGAGCCGCCGCCCGTGCTGCCCGAACCCGAGCTGCCCGAGCTGCCGGTGCCGCCGCCCCAGCCCGACGAGCCGCTGGTGCCGGTGCCGGCGCCGGTACCGGACATGCCGCCGGCCGTGCCGCCTGCCCCGGTGCTGCCGGTGCTGCTGCTGCCGCCGCTGGCGCTGCTGTCTTCGGTGCCGGTGGTGCCACTGCTGCCGCTACTGCCGCTACTGCTGTCGCTGCCGCCGCGCATGGAACTGCACGCGGACAAGCTGCATGCCACTGCCAGCAAGCCCGTCAGTAACACACTCTGGTGTTTTCGCATCATGTCTAACTCCTTTATGGAAACGGTATCAGGGTAAGTACGTGACGATGCCGCGTGCCACTCGGGTAAGAGGCATGTTTGGAATCCGCGTTCCAGCTGACTCGGGTTGAACATGAGCCACGTCAAAGACGCAGCCGGTCCCGGGGGTGTTATGGCAACACTGGGCTCAGCATGGGCTCAGCGTTTGGTGACCGGCATGATTTTCGGATACAGCAGGCACAGCAGGGCGGCGATGACGGCGGCGGCGCTGCAATCGACCGCCCAGTCGTGCACCGTGGCGCCGCGGTAGGGGAAGAAACTCTGGATGAATTCGTCGCCGGCGCCCATCGCCGCCACCGCCAGCACGGCCTTGGCGGCGCGCGTGGCGCGGCCGCCCGTGCTGCCGAAGAACCACAGCGCGGCCAGCACGGCATAGGCGATCGAATGCAGGACGGCGCCGGAGGCATAGTGGGCGATGTCGGCGCGGGCACCCGGCAGGTTGCCGACGACCACGATGGCCAGGTACATGAGGACGGCACAGGCGATGAGGATCAGGCGCAGCTTCGGATGTTGCAGCAGGAGGGACAGGGCGGACATGGCAAGCCGGATGATAAAAGGCTTACCTTACCATGAGGCATGACAACGTGTTCGCCCTGCATGCCCGGCGTGCCGTTGTGCGGACGTCGGCCGAGGGCGCTGGCGCGCGTCAGATCGTGAGCGCGGGGGTACCGTTCGGGTAGCGGGCGTCGAAACAGCTGGTGCAATCGGCGCAGAACAAATGGGCGACGCGGACCGAGGACTGGCGCAGTACCAGCTTCAGGTGGCCAGTCTGGCATTTTGGGCAGAACTCCCGGACACTGCCGAAAGTCAGTACGTGAAGGGGCTGGCCTTCATCGTCGACATGGTCGACCACCACGCGTGGGTTGAGCTCGCTGAGGACCAGTATGTCGTCCGGTTCGTTGCGGCGCTGGCGCGGGGCAGGGTGCTGCTGGGCTGACGACATCGTTTCACGTAACGTCATTGGGCTGGCTCCATGTTAAAAACGCGAGACGCGAAATTCATCATAGCGGAATCCGCAGATGGTTCAAGCCCATGAGGGCAGAATCCGAACTTTCCTAGTGGGCGCTGCAACAAGGATACGGAACACGCGTGGAACAAAAAAAAGTGCCCGTCAACGGAGGACGGGCACAACCCAAGATCGGGCCAAGAGACGCGGAAAACGGTGCGGTGCACCGCATCGGAATGCGCTACACCTTACTGCGATCACGCATATCGGTTGCGTGTATGCAGGTGAAGCCAGTATAGGGAGAGAGTGTGACTGCGGTATGACACATCTCAAGCAAAGCCCGATTGACATGCAAACGATAAAAAAAAAGCCCGCTTGCTTGAGCGGGCTTCAAACTATTTTCTTGGAGGAGAATAGTGGAGACAGGTTCATTATGTTGCGCCGCCAGATCCTTGTCTAATTCTGTTTCCGGATACCAGACATCAGTGCAACTGATAATGGATGGCTTATCTCATCATTCCTGCACCGCCACCGTGTAATTCAGCGCCATGCGGCCGCCGTCGGCGTACAGGGTCTGGCCGGTCATGTAGGACGCGTCGTCGCTGGCCAGGAAGGCGGCAATCGCGGCGATCTCTTCGGGTTCGCCGCAGCGGCCCAGCGGGGTGCGCGACAGGATCGTGTGGCGCGCTTCCGGGCTCCCCATCACCGCCTGTTTCGCCAGTTCGGTCAGGATGGTGCCGGGACCGATCGCATTCACGCGGATGCCGTGTTGCGCCAGGCCGATCGCCGCCACCCGCGTCAGCTGGTTGACGCCGCCCTTCGAGACCACGTACGGCACCTGGTTCGGAATGGTCAGCTCCGCGTTCACGCTCGACATGTTGATGATGCAGCCGCGCCGGTCCGTATCGCTGCGTTTAACCATTTCGCGCGCCACCGCCTGGCTGCACAGGAACATCGATTTCAGGTTGATGCGCAGCACGCGGTCGAAATCTTCCTCGGCCAGGTCGAGGAAGTCGGCGGCATGGGTGACGCCGGCATTGTTGACCAGGATGTCGACCTGGCCGAAGGCCTGCAGGGTCGCCGCCAGCATGGCATCGACGTCGGATTTCTGGCTGACGTCGGCGCAAAAGAAGCGGGCGGCATCGCCCAGCGCCTCCGCGGCGGCAGCGACTTCCGGACGGATGTCGACCAGCATCACGCGCGCGCCTTCGCGCACCAGGCGCTCGGCGCAGGAATGGCCGATGCCCTGGCTGGCTCCGGTGACGATGGCAACTTTCTGGGCAAGTTTCATGGCGGGATTTCCTTATGGGCTGCTGAAAGCCGCCATTCTATCTGCAGACACCGTTCCGGCTTCTATAACATCAGCGGATGATCCGGCAACTCGTTCGGACGCGTCCCGCCGTTCGACGGGAAGTGATGCCGCAGCAGCGCGTTCACCTGTTCGACCGCGGCCAGCGCCGCGCCATGGTAGTCGCCATGGGCGAAGCCCTGGGTCATCGTATTGCACACGGCTTGCCAGGTGGCGGCGTCGATCTTGCGGTCGATGCCGCGGTCGGCCACGATGTCGACCTTGCGGTCGGCCAGGTTCACGTAGATCAGCACGCCGCAGTTGTCTTCGGTGTCCCAGATGCCGTAGTCGGCGAACAGGGCGATGGCGCGCTGGCGGTTGCTGACGCCGGACCAGGCCGCGGACACCGGCAGCGCCTTTTCCACCACCAGCCGCACTTCGCCGCGGTGGGTGCGTTCGCCGGCGGCGATGGCGGCCGCGATCGCCGTCAGCGTCGCTTCCGGAAACGCGCGTTCGGCGGCGCGCCGGCCGCTGCGCCAGTGGCGCAGGGCGCGCTCGAGCTTGCCATGAGGCCGTGTCGTCTGTTGCATCACCAGTCTCCCGAGGCGCCGCCGCCGTCGAAGCTGCCGCCACCACCGCCCGAAAAGCCGCCGCCATCCGAAAAACCGCCGCCACCGGAAAAGCCGCCGCCGCGGTTGTTCATGTTGCTGAGCACGCTGCCGAGGATGAAGCCGGCCGCGCCGCTGCCCCAGCCGCTGCCCGGCTGCGCCAGGCGGGAACGGCGCGGACGGAACATCGAGCGCAGGATCATCACGCCGATGACGATGAAGAAGATGCTCATCAGGATGCCCGGGCCGCCCAGGTCGTCCTGGCCCTGCGCCGCCGCGCCGCCCTGTGTCCGCCCCTGGGCCTGCGGAGCCGGGAACTTTTCCTGGTTCAGCAGGGTCGAGATCGCGCCCACGCCCGCGACCAGGCCGCCGTACCAGTCCTTCTGGCGGAAGTGCGGGGCGATGGTGTCGCGCAGGATGCGGCTGGACTGGGCGTCGGTCAGCACGCCCTGCACGCCGCGCCCGGCTTCGATGCGCAGGCGCCGCAACGCACTCGGGTTGTCGCGCGCGACCAGCAGCAGCACGCCATCGTCGACGCCCTTGCGTCCAAGCTTCCAGGCATCGGTCACGCGGATGCTGTACTGCTCGATGGCTTCCGGCTCGGTGGACGCGACCAGCAGCACGGCGATCTGGCTGCCGGTCTGCTGTTCATAGTCCGCCAGCACGCTTTCCAGGCGCTGGCGCTGGTCCGGCGTCAGCATGCCGACCTGGTCGGTGACGCGCGCCGCATAGGGCGGCACCGGCTTGAAGCCGTCGGCCTGCGCCAGCGCCGGGCCTGCGCCTGCAATCAGCAGGGCCAGCAGGCCGGTCCAGATCAGGCGCAGCAGGGCGGGCATCGGCGGCATTCAGAGACTTACTTGCCGAAATTGACCGTGGGCGCCGTCGAGATCGCCGCCTCGTTGGCCACCGTGAACGAGGGCTTGGCCTGGTAGCCGAAGGCCATCGCCGTCAGGTTGGTCGGGAAGCTGCGCACGGTGACGTTATAGTCCTGCACCGCCGCGATGTAACGCTGGCGCGCCACCGTGATGCGGTTCTCGGTGCCTTCCAGCTGGGATTGCAGGTCGCGGAAGCCGGCGTCGGCTTTCAGCTGCGGATAATTCTCGGACACCGCCATCAGGCGCGACAGCGCACCGGACAGCTCGCCCTGCACCTGCTGGAACTTCTGGAAGGCTTCCGGATTGTTCAGCACCTCGGGCGTGATCTGGAAACTGGTGGCGGCGCTGCGCGCCTTGGTCACGGCTTCCAGCGTGTCGCGCTCGTGCGAGGCGTAGCCCTTGACCGTGTTGACCAGGTTCGGGATCAGGTCGGCGCGCCGCTGGTACTGGTTGACCACTTCGCCCCAGGCCGCCTTGGTGGCTTCGTCCTTGGACTGGAACTGGTTGTAGCCGCAGCCCGAGAGCAGGACGCTGGTCATGATGGCGGCCAGCAGCAGGCCGGACCAGCGCGTGAAAAGGGATGGCTTCATGGTAAATCCGTGGCAAGTTGTCGAATAGTTAAAAATATACCCGAAATGGCCGAATGACGGCGTACCGACGGACAGCGCCTGGGGCCATCCCGTCGGCAGCGGCTGCCGCGCAGGCTACAATACGGGGTTTGCAACAAGATACGAGGCCTGCCATGAACTTCATCAACAAGCTGAATGCCGCCTGGAGCGGCAACGATTCCCTGCTGTGCGTGGGCCTGGACCCGGACCTGGCGCGCCTGCCGGCGCACTTGCGCGAGCGCCCGGACGGCATCGTCGAGTTCTGCAAGGCCATCATCGACGCCACCGCCGACCTGGCCTGCGCCTTCAAGCCGCAGATCGCCTATTTCGCCGCGCTCGGCGCCGAGCGCCAGCTGGAAGCGATCTGCAGCTATCTGCGCGCCAGGTACCCGCACATTCCGCTGATTTTGGACGCCAAGCGCGGCGACATCGGCGCCACCGCCCACCAGTACGCGCGCGAAGCTTTCGACCGTTACGGCGCCGACGCCGTCACCGTCAATCCCTATATGGGCTTCGATTCGGTGGAACCCTACATGGCCTGGGAAGACCGCGGCGTGATCGTGCTGTGCCGCACCTCGAACGCGGGCGGCTCCGACCTGCAGTTCCTCGACGTCGGTGGCCAGCCGCTGTACCAGCAGGTGGCGCGCCTGGTGGCCGAGACGTGGAACAAGAACGGCCAGTGCGCGCTGGTGGTGGGCGCGACCTTCCCGGAGGAACTGGCGCAGGTACGCAAGATAGTCGGTGATATGCCGCTGCTGGTGCCGGGCATCGGTGCCCAGGGCGGCGATATTGCGGCGACCGTGCAGGCGGGACGCAGCGCGGCCGGGACCGGGATGATGATCAATTCCTCGCGGGCGATTTTGTACGCGCCGGTGCAGGAGGGCGAGGATTTCGCGGCGGCGGCGCGCAGGGTGGCGCTGGAGACGCGGGATGCGATCAATCGGTATCGCGGGTGATCGCGCGACGTTTGCATTGAGATAGGGTGGGCTCGGAGCCCACCCTACGAATTACTGCGGCTCAGGCGCAATCGCCTCCGCATAATCGTACAAGGCACCGAGAATCGCCTCGGCCCGCTCATCCGCCGTCTCCGACAGCGCGTCTATCTCCCCGAACAATTGATCGATCGTGCGTGCACCGCCGTCGCCTTCGAACAGGCGTGCCGCGCGGTGGGCGTCCCAGGTCTGCACTTCTTCGGCATTCAAGGTGTCCGGGAAATTGCGTGCCCGATAGCGGAAGAACAGCTCTTCCAGCCGCGGATCCTCGAACGAGGGCTTGCTGCTCGCCAACTGCGCCGGCGATTCCGTGCGCAACGATTCCAGGCGGCGGCGGTCGCCGCTCGAGATGAAGCCGCCGTACAGGTCTTCGTCGACATCGGGCGCCACCGGCGCGGCATCTTTCTGGAACACCTTGGCCCACACCGCCGTCATGTCCGGCCCGCCGGCGGCGATGCGCGCGTGCGCCAGGCTGCGTTCGAGATCGAGGTCCCATTGCGCCGCCATGGTGGCATTCAGGGTCTTCAGGTTACCGACCAGCATCGGCGACTTGTTGAGGTGCACGCTCTTGATCGGCAGGCGCGTCATTCCTTCCGGCAGGTCGGCGGCGCGGGTGAACATGCGCTGGCGGATCGCGTCCACGCCCAGCGTGAACAGTTCCGACGGGTCATGGCGGCAATCCCAGACCAATACCTCGTTCTTGTTGGTCGGGTGCGACGCGATCGGCCAGACCACGGCCAGACAGCCGCGCTCGGCCGGGAACATGCCGGACACGTGCAGGAAAGGCGGGCGCTGCTCACGCTCCAGGTGCAGCCCCATTTCCGATGCAACCTTATCCTTGCGCCGCAGTTCCAGGCAGAAGTCGAACAGCTTCGGCTGCTTGCTGCGGATCAGGCGCGCCAGCGCGATGGTGGCGCGCACGTCGGACAGCGCGTCGTGTGCGGCTTCGTGCAGCAGGCCGTTTGCTTTCGCCAGGTCTTCCAGCCGGAAGCTCGGCTTGCCATCCTCGCGCTTCGGCCAGGCGAGACCTTCGGGACGCAGCGCATAGGTCATGCGCACCACGTCGAGCAAGTCCCAGCGGCCGCAGCCGTTCTGCCATTCGCGCGCATACGGGTCGATCAGGTTGCGCCAGAACAGGAAGCGCGTGACTTCGTCGTCGAAGCGGATGGTGTTGTAGCCGACCCCGACCGTGCCGGGCTCGCTGAAGGCGGCGCAGATGGCGGCGGCGAATTCGTGCTCGGGCACGCCATGTTCCAGGCAATGCTGGGGCGTGATGCCGGTGATCAGGCAGGACTGCGGATCGGGCAGGAAGTCGGGCGCCGGCTGGCAGTACAGCATGATCGGTTCGCCGATTTCGTTGAGCTCGGCATCGGTGCGGATCGCCGCAAACTGCGCAGGACGGTCGCGGCGCGGTTCGGCGCCGAAGGTTTCGTAGTCGTGCCAGAGGAAGGTGTGGGTGCTCATGAATCCAGAAATGCGGCGTGATTGCGCGCGAAGGAATTGCGATACGACATTCTAACGTGCCGCCCGGCCCCGCCCTAGCAGGCAATCAAGCCCATCCCGGGAACCGGGCCGGGCTTTCGTGGTCGCGATGGCGCTGGCTTACGTGCAGATACGGTTGCGCCCAGCCTGCTTGGCGCGGTACAGCGCGGCATCGGCGGCGGCGATCAGCGCCAGTTCGTCCTGCTCCGGCGTCAAGGTGGCCAGGCCGAAGGAACCGGTCACGTGGGGCAGCTCGATACGCATGTCCGTGAACACGGTGGCGTCGCGCAGGCGGCCGCACAGACGCTCGGCCACCAGCATCGCGGCCTGGGCGCCGGTGTTCGGCAGGATCGCCATCATTTCTTCGCCACCATAGCGCACCGCAAAGTCGGACGGCCGCAGTGCGTCCTTGATGACGCCGGCGGCCGTGACCAGGGCGTGGTCGCCGAGGATGTGGCCGTGGGTGTCGTTGAAACGCTTGAAATGGTCGAGATCGATCATCACCAGCGACAAAGGCGTGGTGTCCTTGCGTGCGCGCATCACCAGTTTCGGCAGCATGTCGGCCAGCCAGGCGCGGTTGTACAGCCCGGTCAGGCCGTCGTTGAGCGACAGCTGGCGGTAGAACTCGCCCAATTTCTGGCGCCGGCGCAGCATGGCATTGGCTTTGCGGATGCCGAAGGAGAGCAGGCGCAGCAGGTTGCGGGCGATGCCGTTGTGTTCGTCGATCAATTGCCACAGCAGATCGGCGTCGATCACCAGCAACTCGGTATCCTCGAGCGCGGTCATGGTGTCCAGGTTGGCGGCATCGTCCAGCACCGATTGCTCGCCCACGCTGCCGCCGGGGGCGATGCGTTCGATGGTGGCTTCGCCCATCGCCGTTTCGGCGGCCACGCCGAGCGCGCCCGACAGCACGATGTAGAGGTGGGCGCGGACGCTGTCCTGCAGTTGCTCGCCCTTGGCCAGGCGCACTACCTTGCAGGGCGCGAGCGCCCGCGTGACGGCCGGGGTCACGGCATCGCGGAACAGTTCCAGGTCATGGATGTCGTAGCGCGATGCGCCAAAGCTGTCGATGAGGTCCATGCGTCTGTGTTTCCCAGGATGAATGCGTGTTGACAATGCCGCATCATACCGCATTGGATTCCCGATACGCGCGCCGGTCTGCATTCAGTGTTTCAATAGCGGTATGAAAATCTCTACCGACCTCATCGACGCCCTCGGGCGGCGCCATGCGCCGGCGCCCGATGCCCGCATCGTCTGCCTGGTGCCGTCGATCACCGAACTGCTGTGCGAACTGGGCCTGGCTCCGCAACTGGTGGGTCGCACCGGCTTTTGCATCCACCCGCACGACATCGTCGCCGCCATCCCCAAGGTGGGCGGCACCAAGGATGTCAACGTCGACAAGATCCGGCGCCTGGCGCCGACCCACGTGGTGGTGAATATCGACGAGAACGAAAAGCCGACGGTCGAGCGGCTGGCCGAATTCGTGCCGCACGTGGTGGTCACGCACCCGAACGTCCCGCGCGACAACCTGGCGCTGGCGCGCCTGCTGGGCGGCATCTTTGGCGCGGAAGCGGCAGCCGAGCGCTGGTGCGCGGCGTTCGAAGAAGAATATGCCGCGCTGCGTGCTGCGCCACCGGGACCGCCGCGCACCGTGCTGTACTGTATCTGGCAGGATCCGTGGATGAGCGTGTCTGGGGATACTTATATTGCGAGCATGCTGGCCGAGCTGGGTTGGCGCGTGCCGGTACTGGAAGAGGGCGTGCGTTATCCGCGCTTTGCGTGGTCGGAGGAACTGGTGCGCGGGCTGGATGCGGTGCTGCTGTCGACCGAGCCGTATCGCTTTACGGAGGCGCATGCGGATGCGCTTAAGAAGCAGCTTGGCATTCCGGTGCTGCTGGTGGATGGGGAGATGATGTCGTGGTACGGGAGCCGGGCGCTGGAAGGTTTACGTTACCTGCGTCGGTTGCGGGAGATGTTGTGAATGTTCGGTAGGGGGGACGGGAAACCCGTCCACCCTACGGCGGCTTACTGGTTATCGGTCAAACCTTTGTACGACTCCGGATCCACATCCGCGCCCATCGGCAGCGGATCGCGCTTGTTCTTGTCGTTCAGGCGGCCCAGTGCGCTGTCCAGTGCACGTTTGAGCTTGCCGGCGGCGCCCGAGATCGACAGGTGCAGGTTTTCGGCGTGGGCATGCACGACCACCGGCTCGTAGCCGGCCACGCGTGCTTCCATCATGCAGTAGTTGTCGCCATCGGCGTGTTTCTGGCCATTCTGGTTGCTCAGGTGGACATCGACGCGGCGGACCTGTTCGAAACGGTTGATGCTGGATTCGACGGCTTCACGGACGCGTTCGTCCAGGCCCTGGTGGCGGTCGATGGTGTTGTCGGTATTGATATTGATTTCCATAATCGCTCCACTTGTGAAAATTGTTGAAACGATCTTACCCTTTTCCATCCACGGCCTACGTTAGGTACTGCACGGTAACGCGCAATCCGCTGCACGCCTTCACGAATTGATGAGACTCGCGGCAATGTTCACCGACAGGCCCAGGATCAGCAAATTGAAAAAGAAGGCCAGCACCGACTGTCCCAGCACTAGTTTACGCATGGTGCGCGAGGCAATCGCCACGTCCGAGGTCTGTACCGCGACCGCGATCGTGAACGAGAAGTACAGGAAATCCCAGTAATCCGGTTCCAGGTCTTCCTGCGGAAAGCGCAGCGGCGGCTCGCTGTTGCCGGCGCGGTAGTAGATGTGCGCATAGTGGAAGCAGAACAGCACGCCCACCAGCAGCCAGGAGCCGATCACGGTCAGCGCCGTGAAGGCGTAATGCATGGCGATCTGGTTGGCCGGGACATGGTCCATGCGCGACAGTTCGGACACGATGGCATACAGGCTGAAACCGGTGCCGGCGAGCATGGTGCTCAGCACCAGCCCCGCGCTTTCATCCTGGCGCCCGGCGATCTCGCGCACGCGGCCGTGGTCGGCGCGCGCCATCAGCCACATCATGCTGACCAGGTAGGCCCAGACGCCGGCGTTCCAGCCGATCAGTGCGCGCCGCATCCAGGTCGTGTGTTCCGGCCACAGCGCGGCCACCGCGGCGCCGAGCCCGATTCCCAGCGCCAGGTGCGGCCGGCTGCGCACCAGGCGCTGCAGCAGCCGCATGTCGCCCTGCGTTTCCTTCAGCGAGTCCATGATGTGCTCAGGATGCCGATTTGGCGGCCCGCGCGGCTTCCTCGGCGGCGTGGTGCGGGAAGCGGTCCATGCGCGACAGCACCGGGAACAGCTTCATCCAGGTACCGGTCACCACCAGCGTGGCGACGCCGCCGAACAGGATCGCCGGCACCAGACGGAACCAGCTGGCGGTGATGCCGGATTCGAATTCGCCCAGTTCGTTGGAGGCGCCGATGAACACCGCATTCACGGCGCTGACGCGGCCGCGGATCTCGTCCGGCGTCTCGTATTGCACCAGGAGGTGGCGGATGTAGACGCTGATCATGTCGCCGGCCCCCATCAGGAACAGGGCGATCAGCGCGATCGGGAACATGTCGGTCAGGCCCATCACGATGGTGCCGAGGCCGAACACCGCGACGCCGCCGAACATCCAGGGACCGACGCGGCGCTGGATCGGCCAGAACGCCAGCACGATCGAGCACAGCGCGGCGCCGGCACCGGGCGCGGTGCGCAGGATGCCGAGAGCGGTGGGACCGGCATGCAGCACGTCGTGGGCATACGCCGGCAGCAGGGCGGTGGCGCCGCCGAACAGCACCGCGAACAGATCGAGCGAGATGGCGCCCAGCACGATCGGCCGGCTCCACACGAAGCGCAGGCCTTCGAGCAGGGTGCTCCAGCTGACCGGGGCCTTGTTCATCGCCTGCGGGGCGCTGCGGGTGGCCGCCATCATCGCCAGCGACAGGGCCAGCAGGATGCTGGACACCAGGTAGACCACGTTCGGGCCGTACACGTACAGCAGGCCGCCGATCACCGGGCCGACGATCACCGCTATCTGGAAGCTCGAAGAACTCAGCGCCACCGCCTGCGAGAAGGATTCGGTCGGCACCAGGTTACGCAGCACCGCCTGCGAGGCCGGCTGGTTGAAGGCGCGCGCGCTGCCGTACAGGACCAGGATCGCGAACACCGGCCACACGACCGAGCTGCCGGACCAGGTGAAGATCTGCAGCAGCAGGCTGCACAGCAGCTGGGTGCCCATGCACAGCAGGATGATGGTGCGGCGGTTGTGGGTGTCGGCGACGTGGCCGGCCCACAGGATCAGCAGCAGGAAGGGCGCGAACTGGGCCAGGCCGATCAGGCCGAGGTCGAACACGTCGTGGGTGATCTGGTAGACCTGCCAGCCGACGGCGACGCTCTGCATCTGGATGGCGATGGTGTTCAGGAAGCGGGCGGACAGGTAGAACGAGAGATTGCGGTTGCGCAGGACGCCAAGGCGGCCTGTGGGAGCGGTCGAAGACATAAAGTGGAATAGGGCTGGCGGGAATGCGAGCCTCATTGTGCACTATATGGTGTATATATGCAGTCAATACAAGGCTACGTCGTCCCCGCCTCCGCGGGGACGACGGCATGACGCAGGCGTTATTTTACGAACCGCAACGCAAACTTGTCGTCCGGCGCTCCCTTCATTTCGTAGAACGGCTGCTCGCGCGGATCCGACGGCGCCCGCAGGTAGCCGCTGCTGGTGTCGAGCTTGAAGCCGGCGCGCGTGACTTCCTGCACCACGCTGTCCTCGTCGATGCGGTGCAGGGTCCTGGTTGCGGACAGGCCGCTGCCTTTCTTGGCGGCGTTGTCGATGATGACCAGCTTCCCGCCCGGCTTGAGCGCCGCGTACAGGCGCTTGTTCATGGCGTCGCGGTCGGCCGGCGTATTCACGATGTCGTGGTAGGACATGTTGATGGTGATGAGGTCGAGCGCCGCCGTGCCTGGCGGGACCGGGTTGTCGAAGCCGGCCACCACGGCGTGCAGGTTGGGCACCTTGCGCGCGTCCAGCTTGGCGTTCTCCTTGGCGTTCTGGGCCCACACGTCGCCCTTGCTGCCGACCGCCGCCGCCAGCAGCGTGGCGGTGGCGCCGCCGCCGGCCGAGATGTCGAGTACCTTCATGCCCGGCTTGACCTGGGCGAAGGCGAGGAATTCGGCGGGCTTGCGTTTGTCGTCGGCGGTGCGGTCGTCGGCGCTGCGCAGCGGGCTGGCGATGGCGGCCTGCCATTCCTGGCCTTGGCCCGTTGCGTAAGCCGGCGCGCTGCCGGCCAGCAGGGAAAAACTCAATGCAGCAACAATCGGCGCAAGTGCAGGTGCAAAACGAAGCAAGGTAGGCATGTCGGGACTCTGATCAGGGGTTGAAAGGCACTGCCGGGAACCTTACCCCAAATCGCAGCGCAACATGCGAACTTCGCCGCATCGTGCGCCGCCTCAGGACTGGGCCAGGTCGGCCTCGGTCGTAAATGCGTCGGCGTAGAACTCCTCGGCCGGCAGGCCGCACTGCGCCACGTAATCCTGGCGCGCCGAGTCGACCATCACCGGTGCGCCGCAGGCGTACACCTGGTAGTTCGAGAGGTCGGGCAGATCCTGCATCACGGCCGCATGCACGTAGCCGGTGCGGCCGCTCCAGCCGTCTTCCGGCAGCGCATCCGAAATCACCGGCACGTAGCGGAAGTGCGGCAGTTCGCGCGCCCACTGTTCGCACAGCTCGGCCATGTACAGGTCCTGCGGGCGGCGGCCGCCCCAGTACAGCGAGACCGGGCGCTCTGATTTCAGGTGGATCATGTGCTCGACCAGCGCCTTGACCGGGGCGAAGCCGGTGCCCGAGGCCAGCAGCACGATCGGCTTGCTGGACTCTTCGCGCAGGAAGAAGGTGCCGAGCGGCGCCTCGAAGCGCAGGATGTCGCGCTCCTTCATGTTGGCGAACACGTGGTCGGTGAACACGCCGCCCGGCAGATGGCGGATGTGCAGCTCGAGCGGACCGCTGAACGACGGCGCGTTGGCGATGCTGTAGGCGCGGCGCTTGCCGTCCTTCAGCAGGAATTCGATGTACTGGCCGGCGCGGTAGGCCAGCGCCTCGTTGGCCGGCAGCTGCAGCGTGACGATGGCGACATCGGGCGCGGCGCGGCGGATGCCGGCCACGCGGGTCGGCATCTTGCGCAGCGGGTACTCGCTGCTGCCGCCCACTTCGCGTGCCTCGATGGTGAGATCGCTCTCGGCCACCGCGCAGCAGAACAGCGCGTAGCCCTGCAGCTTTTCCTGTTCGGACAGGGCGCGTGCCTGGTGCGGCTTGTGGTGGATCGTGCCTTCGACGACCTTGCCCTTGCAGGAACCGCAGGCGCCGTTCTTGCAGCCGTAGGGCAGCCCGATGCCGGAGCGGATCGCGGCGGCGAGCACGGTGTCGTCCTGCTCGCAGGCATATTGGTGGCCACTGGGCTGGACAGTGATCTGGAACGTCATACAATCCTCGGAATGGATACTATTAATAATGTAAAGAATATCGGGTTCGGCAAGCCGCGCCTCCTGATCGTGGGCTGCGGCGATGTCGGCATGCGCCTGCTGCCGTGGGTCACCCGGCGCTTCCGCGTGTTTGCCCTGACCAGCCAGCCGGAGCGCCGCGCCGCACTGCGCGCGGCCGGGGCGATTCCCGTCGTGGCCGACCTCGACCGGCCGCAGACGCTGCGCCGGCTGCGGGGCCTGGCGCAACACGTGCTGCACCTGGCGCCGCCGCAGCAGCAGGGCGATCTGGATTTGCGCACACGCAATTTGACCGCCATTCTACCCGAGGGCGCGCGTGTGGTTTATGTGAGCACGACCGGTGTTTATGGCGACCGTGGCGGCGCCCTGACCGACGAAAGCGCGCCGCGGCGCCCGCGCAATGCCCGCGCGCGGCGCCGGGTCGACGCCGAGCAGGTGCTGCGGGCGTGGGCGCTGGCTGCGCGCGGCAAGGTGGCGATCCTGCGCGCGCCCGGCATCTATGCACAAGACCGGCTGCCGCTCGAGCGCCTGCGCCAGGCCACGCCGGCGCTGCTGCCGGAGGACGACGTCTACACCAACCACATCCACGCCGACGACCTGGCGCAGCTGGCTTGCCTGGCGCTGTTCCGGGCCTTGCCGGGGCGCGCCTACAACGCTTCCGACGATACGCGGATGAAGATGGCCGACTATTTCGACCAGGTGGCCGACGCCTTCGGGCTGGCGCGGCCGCCGCGCCTGTCGCGCGCCGAGCTGGAGCGGACGGTGCCGCCACTGCGGCTCTCTTTCATGTCGGAATCGCGCCAGCTGGTGAACACGCGCATCAAGCGCGAGTTGCGGGCACGCTTGGGTTACCCGCAGGTGCAGGACTTGCTGGATAAGGCCGGCTTAAGCAAAAGATAACGCATCCATGTATCATTCGGGTTCGCCGCAGAGCGACCATATAACTAAGCAGTGATTCCCGAAACTAGCGTATTTTTCAGACTCCGTAGCAGGGCCTGAAGAATATTCCATGGATTGTTATTTTTGAAAGAAGATCATGCCCCTGTTCAAATTGCCGGACCCGTCCACCTATGACCCGAACCGCGTCCTCGACGCCATCATCGCCCGACTCAGGCTCAAGAACGATGCCGCGCTGTCGCGCGTGCTGGAAGTCGCGCCGCCGGTGATCAGCAAGATCCGCCACAACACGCTGCCGATCGGCGCCACCATCCTGCTGCGCATGCACGAAGTGTCCGATTTCAGTATCCGCGAATTGCGGGCGCTGATGGTGCGGGCCGATGCGCATGTGCGGGCGGCTTGACGCCGCCGCGCTGGATTAGTCAGTAGTCAATTGCCTCAAGCCGAGAGCCAGGCCCTGGCGGGCGCAATCTGTTTCGCACCGGGGCCGGCGCAGTAGGCGGCTTCGGCACCGGGGCCGGCAAAGTAAGCAGCTTTCGCACCGGGACCAGCGCAGTAGGCGGCTTTTGCACCGGGGCCGGCACAATAAGCGATCTTTGCGCCTGGGCCGGCACAATAAGCAGCCTTGATGCCGGGGCCGGCACAATATGCGGCTTCCTCTGCTATCTCGGCAAGTGCACCCGGATAGGCATCGCCAAACGTCGCTTCGTACAGGGTGCGCATGCGTTCTGCGCTGTCGAGGCGGAATTGCTCATCGTCTTCGCCGCGCAGGCCGACATACGGATAGTGATGCAGGAAATAGCCGAAGGCCTGCTCGCAGTCCCGTGCATATTTCATGGTGTCAAGGATATGGTAATGCCAGAAGGTGTCGACATCGACGAGAGGCGCCGTATCTTCTTCCGGGAACATTTTCATCAAGCATAAAAAGCGCCGATACTCTTTTTCTACCGCATTCACTTTTTCCACACTCCACGCCTCACCCGATTCGACATGCATGAGTTTGATCTTGATGGGAGTCAGATCAAGTTCCATGATTGCCTTGAATTGGTTATATGCGTTCGTGTTCATGATCGTCCTTGTCAAGAAGTAAATTAAAAAGTGTTGTTAGGAAATTTCGGTAAATCAACTGGGTCCTTCGCTTTGATATGGAGCAAATTATTGTCCGCCGTTTAGCCTAGTAGCAACAGATTCAGGGCAACTTTGATTTGCCTCAATAGTTGCTCTCTTACATGTTGGAACTAGCCAATGAAGGGATTGCTGCAAGCTGAATATTGAAGGCCAAATCGGAATCGATTCTGATGTTTCTCATTGGAAACGGATACGGTGTGAAGGTGCGATCGAAAAGCAGACGGCCATAAAAAAAAGTCCGCCTCCAGGAAGGAGGCGGACGCGGTTGCGGAACTGGAACTGCGTTGGAACGGGGACTGGAACCGGCTGCTGTCGGCCTGGGCGGCCGCCGTCTGTCAGCTTGCCTGGGCGCGCAGCGCTTCAGCGCCGGCAGCGTGAAGGGCGGTGATCGGAAGATTGGACAGGCCGGCGGCAACCACCTTCTTTGCGCCTGGTCCTGCACAGAAAGCGGGCTCGGCGCCAGGGCCTGCGCAAAACGCGGTGCTGGCACCCGGGCCTGCACAAAATGCGGCGGTCTTGGCGCCCGGACCTGCACAGAAAGCGGCGGTCTTGGCGCCTGGACCTGCACAAAAAGCGGCGGTCCTGACCCCCGGACCTGCACAGAATGCAGCGGCGGTGGCGCCGGGACCCGCGCAGAACGCGGCATCCGTACCACGCGCTTCTACCTTGTCGATGCCGGGGCCGGCACAGAAGGCAGCCTCCGTAGGGGTGGCGGCGGCGCCGGGATAGGCATCGCTGAAAGTGGCTTCGTACAGGACGCGCATGCGTTCGGCGCTGTCGAGGCGGAACTGCTCGTCGTCTTCGCCGCGCAGGCCGACATACGGATAGTGATGCAGGAAGTAGCCGAACGCCTGTTCGCAGTCGGTCGCATATTTCATGGTATCGAGAATGTGGTAATGCCAGAAGGTATCGACATCGACCAGCGGCGCGGTCGCTTCATTCGGGAACGTTTTCATCAGGCACAGGAAGCGCCGGTATTCCTTTTCGACGGCCGTCGTTTTGTCCAGGCTCCAACCTTCGCCCGATTCGACATGCATCAGTTTGACTTTGATGGGGGTCAGATCGAGTGCCATGACAGTGTTGAACAGGTCGTTGAGATTCATGATTGTCCTTATCGATAATGTAATTTTTTGAACTACTTCCCTAGTATTGGCTGACATCATGGAAGTCATGTGTCTGCATCAAGTTTTTCATGCAATTCGATATCGATCAAAAAGTGCGGACCTCCAGGTGTATTGTTGAGCGGATCGCAGCAAGCTGGTCTTGATTTGCATTGCCTGTACTCAATGTAATTGAGTCCATTGAGCATGTAGTTGCGTTTAGTCAAAAGCAGGAGGTCGTTGCCGCGACGCTACAAATGGCGCGACAAATCGAAGCGGACACAGGCATAGCGCCGGCAGGCAGGCGCAGGCCGGGAGAGGAGGCGACCAGCATCAAATGACGGCAGAACCTGTTTCGTGTTCGCTCAGCAGCCGTGGTTCGTCGGCAGGCAGGCCGATCACTGGCGCTGACACCATGATCGTCGTGCCGCCATCGGGTTCGCTGAAGACGGCGCAGGTGCCGCCCAGGATGAGGATGCGCTCCTCGATGCCGACCAGGCCGAACGAGCCGTGCTTGTTGCGTCCACCAGGCGGCAGGCCGCAGCCGTTATCCCGGACGATCAGCGACAGCCAGCTGCCGTTCAGCCGCAAATCGACGACCACGCGACTGGCATTGGCATGGCGCACGATGTTGGTGAGCGACTCTTGCAGGATGCGGAAGAAGGCGGTCGCGCAATGGTCGGGCATGGCGATTTCGCCATGGTCGTCATGGATCTCGCAGCGGATGCCGGTACGGCGCTGGAACTGGTGCACCTGCCACTCGACGGCAGCGGACAGGCCGAGGTCGAGCACGGTCGGGCGCAGGTCGTTGATGATCTGGCGCACACTCTTGATGGTGACGTCGATCTGCTGCAGCGTCGCGGTGGCGCGCTTGTGCAGGTGGCTGTGGGTGCGCGAACGCGTGGCCAGCATTTCCGCCTCGATCCGCAGCGCAAGCAGGTTCTGGCCGAGATCGTCGTGCACCTCGCGCGCGATCCGTTTGCGCTCCAGTTCCTTGACCTGGTAGGCATGGTCGGCCAGGCGGCGCAGTTTTTGGTGCGACAGTTGCAGCTTGCTCTGGCTCTGGCGCAGTTCGCTGGTCATCTCCTGCGCCAGCGCCAGGGCCGCGCGGCGCGAGGAAGTGAGGATGTACACCAGCGCGTACAGCATGATCGAGCCGAAGAAGCCGAGCGACATCATCAGCTTCGGATAGTAGACGTCGAACTCGGTGTACAAGTCCACCTTGCGTGCGCTGTAGACCGTTTGCCATGGGCGGCCGTTGAACGCCATCGGCAGGGCCGCCGTGAACACCTCGTCGCCGACCTCGAGCGGCGGTTTGGGCACCTTGGCGCTGCCGCGGCTGTCGAACAGCGTGAGCGGCACGCCCGTGCGGTCGCGGCCGGAGGAATCCATGTAATGGCCGGTGTCGAACAAGGTCATGCGCACGCCGTTCACCGGAATCTTGTCGATGACCCCTTTCAGCAGCTTGGGCACGCTGAATGCGATGCCGACCGACCCGATATAGGCGGCACGCCGTTGTGCCACGCTGTCGAGCGCCACCCCCAGCCGGTAGACCGGCATGCGCATGCCCAGATAGGTATTGTTCGGGCCCGACAGCGCGGAAATCGGGGTACCGGCGGCCTGCACGGTCCCCTCGTCGCGCTCGCGCTGCAACAGGTTGCCGAAATAGCGGTTGCTCAGCAGGTCGTAACCATACAGCTCGGCCTGTCTTTCTTCCGGTTCGATGTGGCCGACAACGAGGTAGTTGGGGCGCACGCCGTGCGGCCAGATGTCGAGCCGGGCCGCCTGCGGCCCCAGGAACCGCTTTTCCGCACGCAGCTTGCCGACGAAGGCCTGGCGCTGGCCTTCATGTATGAACAGCGCCAAGTTGATGTAGTCGATGGCGGGATAGTTTTGCGCCAGGTGCAGTCCGCGCACATATTCGTGGAACTGCTGGTGGGTCACGACTTGTGAACTTTGCACCATGCTGCCGGCCGAGCGCAACAGGTCGGTATAGGACTTGACCCGCACGCTGATCACGCTCTGCGCGTACTTGGCATGGTTCAGGAAACGTTCGCGCGCATCGCTTTCGATCGAGCGATGGGTGAAGATGTAGAGGCTGCTGCCGATCAGCGAGGACAGCAGGGTGCCGGCCCAGAACGCCGGGCGGGTGACGGAAAATGCCTCTTGCAGTAGCGACATCGCATGCTCCTCGCGACCGCCCCGGCAAGCGCCGTCCATGCGGTCTTTATGCGTTGCAACTTACGTAAATTGAAAGTGGAGCGAACCTAGCAGATTGGGGAGTTGATTTGATGTGTATCTCGTTAACGCAAAAACGTCGCTTCCAGCACTGCCGGAAACGACGTTTTGAGACAGTTGGCGTGCAATGACGCCAGTCGCCTCCGTGCTTACTTGCCCCAGCTGTCCTTCAGCGTGGTCACGCGGTTGAACACCGGCTTGCCAGCCTGCGAATCCACGCGGTCGGCCACGAAATAGCCGTGGCGCTCGAACTGGAAGCGCTGGTCGGCCACAGCGTCTTTCAGGCCCGGCTCGAGGTAGGCGGTGACGGTTTCCAGCGCGTTCGGGTTCAGCACGCTCATGAAATCCTTGCCGCCGCCGTCCGGCTGCGGATCGAGGAACAGGCGGTCGTACAGGCGCACTTCCGCTTCCAGGGCATGCGCGGCGCTGACCCAGGTGATGTTGCCTTTGACCTTGTAGTTGTCGGCGCCCGGCGTGCCCGATTTCGAATCCTCGAAATAGTTCACGTGGACCGCGGTCACGTTGCCGTTTTCGTCCTTGTCGAAGCCGGTGCACTCGACCACGAAGCCGTATTTCAGGCGCACACGCGCGCCCGGCTTGTCGGCGGTCGGCGGGGTGAAGCGGTGGTAGCCCTTGGTCGGGACTTCCATGAAGTCTTCCTGTTCGATCCACAGTTCACGGCTGAACGGGAAGGCACGCTGGCCCATTTCCGGATGGTGCGGATGGACCGGCGCGTTGCATTCGACTACCTGGTCTGCGGGGAAATTGTCGACGATGAGCTTCAGCGGACGCAGCACGGCGATGCCGCGCGGGGCCTTCGGATCGAGGTCGTCGCGCAGCGCGCCTTCCAGCGTGCTCATGTCGATCCAGCTGTCGACCTTGGTGACGCCGATGCGTTCGCAGAACAGCTGGATCGCCTCCGGCGTGTAGCCGCGGCGGCGAAGGCCGACGATGGTCGGCATGCGCGGGTCGTCCCAGCCGCTGACCACACCCTGGTCGACCAGCTGGCGCAGCTTGCGCTTGGAGGTGACAACGTACGTTAAGTTCAGCCGCGAGAATTCGTACTGGCGCGGCACCGGACGCGGGAAGAAACCGCCGTCGGCCAGGGTGTCGACCAGCCAGTCGTAGAACGGGCGGTGGTCGGTGAATTCCAGCGTGCACAGCGAGTGCGTGATGTTCTCGATCGCATCCGAGATCGGGTGCGTGTAGTCGTACATCGGGTAGATGCACCAGGCGTCGCCGGTACGGTGGTGATGCGCGTGGCGGATGCGGTACAGGGCCGGGTCGCGGTTGGTCATGATCGGCGAGGACATCGCGTCTTCGCTCATCCTGGCGCGCAGGATGTGTTCGCCGTCCTTGTACTTGCCGGCCTTCATGTCGCGGAACAGCTGCAGCGATTCCTCGGCCGGACGGTCGCGGAACGGCGAGTTGACGCCGATCTGGCCGAAATTGCCGCGGTTCCTGGCCATGTCTTCGGCGCTCTGGCTGTCGACGTAGGCTTTACCGTTCTGGATCAGGTACTCGGCCATCGCGTACAGCCGGTCGAAGTAGTCGCTGGCGTAATGCAGGTATTCCTGGCCGCCTTGCTCCCAGCTGAAGCCGAGCCACTTGACGCTGTCCATGATGGTGTCGACGTATTCCTGGTCTTCCTTCTCCGGATTGGTGTCGTCGAAGCGCAGGTGGCAGCGGCCCTGGTAGTCGCGCGCCAGGCCGAAGTTCAGGCAGATCGATTTGGCGTGGCCCACGTGCAGGTAGCCGTTCGGCTCCGGCGGGAAGCGGGTGATCACCGACGGCATGCCGTCGCGGGCATGGGTGCCGGCGGCGATGTCGGATTCGACGATGGAACGCACGAAGTTGGACGATGACTGCGTGGGCGCCGGCGCAGTGGCTGCGGAGTGCTTGTCGTTGCTCATGAAAAAGGTGTTCTGGATGGGTAATATTCCGGGCATTTTACCGTAGAAGGCAGGCACTGGCCGCCTTATGTGGTTAAGCGCACGGTTCGCCCAAATCGTGCGTCGGATACTGGGGGAGTGTCGGGGATGCCTTTCTATAGGATAATCCCGGTTTAACGTTTTTATCTCGGCACTGCCGGAGAGTTCCAAGTGGAAAATTTATACGCGATTCTCGGCGTCGCGCCGAACGCCACCGACGACGAGATCAAGAAGGTGTACCGCTCGCTGGCGATGCGCTACCACCCGGACCGCAACCAGGCCCCGGGCGCGGATGCGCGCTTCAAGGCCGTCGCCAAGGCTTACGAGATCCTGTCCGACCGCGCCAGACGCGACGAATACGACCAGAGCGTCAACCACCGCATCGTGCTCGACGCCGAAGGCGAGGCCTTCGAGCTCTGGCGTTCCCTGTTCGCACTCAACGGCGTCACGCTGCACTGAGCGTCCACTTTCGAATCGATCATCAAGAAAGCATTCACATGAAAAAAGTACATCCGGAATTCGCTTTCCAGTCGCGCGAACTGGAAGGCCAGATCGAAGGCACCCTGGGCGACCCGCCCAACCGCAAGAACTACGACATGATGGTGCAGGCGCTGGTGTCCGAGTACGCCGACGGCAACGGCCTGGACGACGTCAACATGATGGCCTTCGCCCTGGTCGACCGCATCCGCTTTACCGACCCCAAGGGCCTGGTGCGCGAAGCCATGGACTACGAAGGCAACGGCGACCCGGCGCGCGTGTTCGCGATGGCCAACTGCGACGCCGACGAGGGTGAAGGCAGGGCCATGTACGAAGCCATCTGCGCGAATCACCCGGAACTGGCGCGCCAGGCCATCGTCACCGCCTTCCTGTACAAGAACCAGGCACGCTGGGAAGACGACGACCAGTCGCTCGACCAGCTGGCCAGGAACGACGAAGGCGACGACGACGAGCTCGATGAAGGCGCCGTCGGCGACGACTTCACCCAGATCTTCGACCAGGAAGGAGGCGATCGCGGATGAGCGACGACAACAAAGCCAACTTGCCGGCGCTGACCCAACAGGTCAGCGAACTGGTGCTGGCCGGCTCGCTGCAGCACGCCGAGGAAGCCTTCTCGAAGGCGGCCGACGAGCACGGCGACTACGCCGTCGCCGAAGTGCTGTCGACCTTGCCGCCGGAAGTCACCGCGCTGCACCTGGCCGGCTTCGACGGCGCCAAGACCTCGCTGGCCACCATGCTGGTGCCGCCCAAGGCCTGGGCCGACAGTCTGGCTTACCTGGCCGCGACCTGGCCGGACAACATGATCGAGGACGATCCCGAGCGCATCGCCGAGAACCTGTTCAACCACATCCACGGCGTGGTCTACGCCACCGATGACGAAGAGCGCCGCCACGAGCTGCTGCAGGAAGCCTCCGCCACCGACCACGGCGCCACCGCGTTCGCGATCCTGTGGTCGCTGGCGCCGCGCGAGATCCTCGAGGTCGCCGGCGAGATCAACGTGCGCGGGCCGCACAGCAACATCCACACCACGTCCGACAGCGACGTCGTGCCGCTGGCGATCGACCTGGCCAGGGCCAGCGAGGACGGCTGGCAGCGTTCGCTGCTGGAACTGTTCCCGGAATACCGCAACACCGCCGACCTGGCCGACGTCGAGCTGCCGGACGACCCGGACGAGGAATCGGAATTCCAGCAGCGCGGCACGCGCGAACTGCTGTACCGCCTGCGCAAGCAGGTGCCGTCGGTACGCACCCAGCCGCGCCGCAGTTCGCGCCGCAGCATGGGCACGGACATCTTTTCGTGAGCGGGGCAGACCTCTCCATGTTGCCTGCCATCGTCATCGAAAGACTGCCGCGCCTGATCCGTGCGATCCGGCTGCTCCCGGCCCGCGCCGGCAATGAGGAAGCCGTCGCGCTGGCCTACGAGCTGGCCGGCATCACGGCGATGGTGGCGGAAAAGTTCACCAACGACCGCACCGCCGAAGGCATCCAGCGCGCGCAGCTGCTGACCATCGGCGGCGTCTCGCTCGGCCTGGAGCACCTGCTCGAGGACGAGGAAGACGAAGCCGTCGGCGACCAGGCCGGGCTCGGCCTGCTGATTTCGGAAGGCGCCGAAGTCGTGTTCCAGCAGGGCTTCCGCATGGTGCGCGAACTGTCGGCGTTGCCCGAAGATACCCTGGTCGGCGAATACGACCGCGACCCGGTATATTCGCAGCGCCGCCTGAAGGAACTGTTCGTCGATCTGTGCACCGCCGATCCGGGCGAGACCTGGTCCGGCTACGAGCGCTACCTCGGCCAGCTGCAGCAGCGCAAGGGCGTGCAGACGATCGTGCGCGCCGCCGAATGGCTGCGCCGCCATCACTGGGAAGGCGCGGTCAAGGATCCGGACCTGAATGCCGAAGGCGTGATCGCGCTGGCGGTCATCTTCGGGATCGAGGGCGGCGGGCGTATCGTGGCGCGCACCGGCCAGAAGGACTTCGAACGCTTCGTGCAATCGGTCCGCACCGGCAAGCACGATTACGAAGCCGGCTGGGCCAAGCTGCTGGAAAACATTCCTTCGCCGCACCAGCGCGTCATTGCCGAGCGTATCGACAATTATCGGAACAGTTTGTTGCTGAAGCATATTGGCGACAAGACGCCTTTGAAGCAGCTGTTCGTGGAGCTGGAGAACTACGCCGGTTCCGAGATCGACGCCGAGTATCCGTAATTTGCCAACCCGCGTCGTTTGATCCAAATCAATGTCGTGGAAGCTATTCTCTTTAAGGTTGTCGAGTCCGATTGACAACCAAAGGAGTCAGCATGCGCAAGATGGCATTGGTGTTGCAAGGCGGGGGCGCGCTCGGCGCCTATGAATACGGGGTGGTGACCAAACTGGTCGACATGGGCTGGGAACCGGTGGCGGTGACCGGCGTGTCGATCGGCGCGGTCAACGCGGCGGCGATCGCCGGCGCCAGAAACGGCGACATCAAGGCCAGCCTGGACGCGGTCTGGGGCGCCATCACACTCGAGACCGTGCCATTCTGGCCGGAAAACATGCAGGGCAGCTTTGCGCTGCTGGGCAATCCGAATTTCTGGCGCTCGCGCACCGATTACCTGCAGATGCCGGGCTGGACCAGCCTGTGCGACACCAGCCCGATGTATGCGACGCTGGCCAGATACCTCGACTTCGACCAGATCAACAATGCCGGCCATATGCGCCTCGCGGTCACCGCCACCAGCCTGCAGACCGGCGGGCCGACCACTTTCTCGAATCACCTGGAGCACAGCGCCCACCGCCATGCGCGCAGCCTGCGCGCGCTGCAGCAGACCTTGACGCCGGCCCACATCATGGCCAGCGGCGCCTTGCCGCCCGGCTTCCCGCCGGTGACGATCGACGATTGCGCCTACTGGGACGGCGGCCTGTTCAGCAATACGCCGCTGGACGCGCTGCTCAACATGCTGCACCCGGACGAGATCGACAGCCTGCCGATCTTCACGATCGACCTGTTCGCCACCCGCAACCTGCCGCTGCCACAAAACCTGCTCGACGTCCAGACCCGCGCGCTGGCGCTGCAATACGAAAACCGCTTCTGGGCCGAGTACGGCGGCGAAGCCGGTCCGGACGGGTTCGCGGCGATGCTCAGGCAGCTCGAGCGCGAACTGCCGGCCGACAGTTCGCTGCGCCAGGACCCGTCTACGCATCCGGACAACCATGCGGCCTCGGCCTGGCACTGGCTGCAGCGGCTGCGGGCGCTGGCCAACGTCCACGTGATCGAAGGCGCGCCGGCGGCGGCGGGCGGCGATCACGATTTCTCGGCGTATGCGGTGAAAGCCGCTTATGAAGCGGGCCGCGCGGCAGCTTCGCGCTTTGCGCCGTCGGAAGTGCAGCAGCCGAAGCTGCGCGCCGTGGCGTAGGGTGGACGGGTTTCCCGTCCACCCTACGTCGCAATGCGGCCAAAACGGCTTGTATGGACATGCCTGCTTCGATTTACAGCTATGATCGGGCTGTAAAGAATCAGGAATCACCATGTCCACAACTCGCATCGCCGCCGGCAGCGCGGCGTTCAAACGCATCAACCGCGCCATGGTCTTCGGCGGATTTTCCACCTTTGCCCTGCTGTACTGCGTACAGCCGCTGATGCCGCTGCTGGCCCACGATTTCGCCCTCAGCGCGGCCCAGAGCAGCCTGGTATTGTCCGTGGCGACCGGCGCGTTGGCGGTGTCGCTGCTGGCGTCGAGCGTGCTGTCGGAAAAATACGGCCGCAAGCCGTTGATGGCGGCCTCGATGTTCGCCGGCGGCATCCTGACCCTGCTGGCGGCCTTTGCCCACAACTACGGTCAGCTGCTGGTGCTGCGCGGCCTGCTCGGCCTGCTGCTGGGCGGAATGCCGGCGCTGGCCATGGCTTACCTGAGCGAAGAAATCGAAGGCCCATCGCTCGGCCACTCGATGGGCCTGTACATCGGCGGCAGCGCCTTCGGCGGCATGGCGGGGCGGGTGCTGTCATCCTTCATCAGCGATTTCTGGGACTGGCGTATCGCGGTCGGCACCATGGGCGTGGCCGGGCTGTACGCGGCCTGGGAATTCAACCGCAGCCTGCCGGCCTCGAACCACTGGAAGCCGGGGCAGGGCGGCTTGCGCGCGCTGGTCAACGGCACCGCCAGGCACATGGGCGACCTGGGCCTGCCCTGGCTGTTCGCGCTGTCGTTCCTGTTGATGGGAAGTTTTGTCAGCATGTACAACTACATCGGCTACCGCCTGCTGGGGCCGGGCTTCGGCCTGCGCCAGAGCGCGGTCGGGGCGTTGTCCGTGCTCTACCTGCTCGGCATCTTCAGTTCGGTCTGGGCCGGCAAGCTGGCCGACCGCCTGGGCCGCCGCAACGTGCTGTGGATGGTGATGCTGGCGATGCTGGCCGGCCTGCTGCTGACGCTGTCGAACTGGCTGGTGCTGATCGTCGCCGGCATGGGCCTGTTCACCTTCGGTTTTTTCGCTTCGCACTCGGTGGCCAGCAGCTGGGTCGGACGGCGCGCGCGGCCGCCCCAGGCGCTGGCGTCGGCTTTGTACCTGTTCTTCTATTACCTCGGGTCGAGCGTGGTCGGCTGGCTGGCCGGCGTGGTCTGGGGCCATGCCGGCTGGGGTGGGGTGGTGGCGCTGCTGGGCAGCGTGCTGGGCGGGGCGGTGCTGGTGGCGTTGCGTTTGCGTGGTTTGGCGCCATTGGTGGTGGCCACGCCTACGACGCCGTAGGGTGGGCACACTGTGCCCACGCGGAAGCCGGCGTAACGCAAACGTTCGCGTGGGCACGGAGTGCCCACCCTACTTGAGCTTCTTCGACGCTTCCAGGTATTTGGCCGCATTCGGCACCGCAGTCCACGCCGGCGCCTTGCGGTCGTTGGCGATGTCCAGCAGGCCGAGCGCCACCATGCGGTCGATCCGCGCCATATTCTCGTAGTCGACTTTTTCCCAATCGTCGTCCTTGCCGTGGTAGTCCGGGAATTCGTAGGCCACCGACAGCGTGTGTGCCGGCACGCCGGCATCGGCCAGCGACTGGTTGTCGCTCTGGGCGAAATAACGGTCGCTGTTCACCGGGTGCTTGACCAGCTGGACGCCCACCTTCTTGCCGGCGCGCTGCAGCGTGCTCGAGATGCTCGTGTAGTCGAAACCGGTGAGGTTGGCGGCATTCACGCGCGGGCCTTCGCTGTCGTCGGTGCGGCCGATCTGTTCCAGGTTGATGTCGGCCACGGTGTCCTTGATCGGGAACACAGGGTGCTTGCCGTAGTAGCGCGAGCCGACCAGGCCAAGCTCTTCGCCGAAGAAGGTCATGAACACGATGCTGCGCTTGGGCCGCGTCTTCTGCGCCGCCAGGCTGGCCGCGATCTCGATCACGGAGACGGTGCCGCTGCCGTCGTCGTTGGCGCCGTTGTAGATGTCGCCGTTGCGGATGCCCAGGTGATCGTAGTGCGAGGTCAGCATCACGTAGGTGTCCTTCAGCTTCGGATCCGCGCCGCGCAGCACGCCGACCACATTGCGCAGCTTGACCGCACGTTCGACGGGTGCCGGCACGTTCAGCGTAACGGTGCTGTTACCGCCGGCGGTCAACAAGGCGGCCGCCTGGGCGTCGTACAGCACCACGCTGCGCATCGCATCGCGCGGACGCGGCGGGCCTTCTTCCACCAGCCAGCCGTTGGCGGCGCTGCCCTGGGTGCGGCTGCCGTCGACCAGCACCAGCAGCGCCGGCTTGCCGGTGAACTTCTGCAGATCGCCGTAGGCGGCGCGGCGGTCCTGCGGCATGGTCAGCACCAGCAGCTTGCCGTCGGCGCGCGACGCGTCCTTCATCGCATCGGCCCAGGGCATGGCCACCACGGCCGCGTCCTTCAGGCTGACGCCTTCGCGCACGCGCAGGTCGACCGCGGCGGCGGGCACGCTCAAGGTTTTACCGCCAGCCTGTACGCTGAAGGCGAACTGGCTCATGTCGCGCTCGGCGTACTTCCAGTCCGAGACCTGGAAATACCCCTCGTTGCCGGCAGGCTCCAGGCCGGCGCGGCGGAACTGCGCCGCGATGTATTCGGCCGCGAGGTCCTGGCCGCGCGAGGGCGTGCCGCGGCCTTCGAGCAGGTCCGAGGCGAGGAAGGACAGGTGGCCGCGCAGCGATTGCGCGCTGATGCCGGCGCTGACCGACGCGGCAGCCCGGTTGGCCGATTGGGCCGAGGCGCCGGCCGATGCCAGCAAGGCCAGGGAAATTGCAACAGCAGTGGGAAGAGAGGCGGCGCGGAAACGCATGCGTGACTTTCGTGATCAAAAAGGAAAAGAACTATTGCATGCTGGGTAAGCGTGGTCAACATGCATATAAGTAAGCTTGCATCTGAGTCATCAAATCCGGCAATTCATACGGCGCTGCCTGTCGGGTTAACCCGGCCGGAAAATCGGTCCGTGCGCCATCTTCCGGATGATAGGTCTACTATGACGGTTCGCTAATACGCATCCCCGTGATGCGCATGAGTCCAACCCAACGCACAGGAGAACGTCATGTTGCAAGCTAACGAAATCCAGCAGCGATTCACTCATATTCAGCAAACCATCGGTGAAGCCGAAAAAGCCTGCCAGTCGTCGCAAGACGCGCCGACCGAAATCCGCGACTGCATCCACAAACTGCAGCAGGAAGCCCAGCAGGCCCAGAGCGTCATGCAATCGAACGACCAGCAGCGCGTGATCGAATGCGTCGACCGCCTGGAAGACATGGGCGACGAAGCCAAGCGCATCAGCCGCAGCTTGCCGCAGATGCCGGCCCACCTGGAAGCCGCCGTCAGCCGCGTCCATGCGGAACTGTCGGACCTGAAGCACAAGCTGCATTGATCGCTTCACCTTGAAAACCTGGTGCCGGGCCCGCCGCGGGCGATCCCGGCATCAGCGGTCCAGGGTGAGCGCCAGCCGGTACGGATACATCATCTCGCACGGCTGCCCGCTGCATAAGGCCGGCTTGTACTTCACCAGGCCGGCCGCGATCGCCACCGCCTTGCTCACCTCCGGATTGTCCAATCCCACCGCCGTCACGTTGACCGTCTTGCCCTCCTTGTCCACCAGCACGTACACGTAGATCGCACCCTGCTGCCGCGTCACGCTGACAATGCGCTGCACCGTCTGGTAGAACGGCGCCGGCCCGTTCAGCGGGTAGGGCGGCGCTGCCGGCAACAAGCATGAGCAACAGCTTTACGGATGACATCTGCACTCCTCGAAAGGTGGTTGATACAGGTGACTTACAGGATGCCCTGCGCGCGCAGGGCGGCGATCTCTTCACGGGTTTTGCCGAGCACCCCGGCCAGCACCTCGTCGGTATGCTGGCCGAGCAGTGGCGGTGCGGCGTCGCTGGTGGCCGGCGTGGCGGACAGCTTCATCGGGCTGCGCACCAGTTTCACCTGGCCCGCCAGCGGATGCTCGAGCTGCATGGCCATGCCGCGCGCCCGCACCTGCGGGTCGGCGAACACCTCGTCCAGCCGGTTGATCGGCCCGCACGGCACGCCCACCGCTTCCAGCAGCGCGATCCATTCGTCGCGCGTCTTGTGCGCCACCATGGCGTCCAGCAGCGGTACCAGCACGGCGCGGTGCTGCACGCGCAGCGGATTGGTGGCAAAGCGCGCGTCCTGCGCCAGCTCGGGCCGGCCGCCGGCCTCGACGAACTTGCGGTACTGGCCGTCGTTGCCGGCGGTGACGATGATGTGGCCGTCGCTGCAGGCGAAGGTCTGGTAGGGCACGATGTTGGCGTGGGCATTGCCCCAGCGCTGCGGCGGCTGGCCGCTGTTCAGGTAATTGCTGCCGACGTTGGCCAGCATCGCGACCTGGGTGTCGAGCAGCGCCATGTCGATGTGCTGGCCTTGTCCGGTGCGGTCGCGGTGGGTCAGCGCCGCCAGCACGGCGACGGTGGCGTACATGCCGGTCATGATGTCGGTCAGCGCCACGCCCGCCTTTTGCGGACCGCCGCCCGGCACGCCGTCGCGCTCGCCGGTGATCGACATCAGCCCGCCCATGCCCTGCACCAGGAAGTCGTAGCCGGCGCGGTGGGCATAGGGGCCGTCCTGGCCGAAGCCGGTGATCGAGCAATACACCAGGTCCGGCTTGACGGCTTGCAGCGAGGCGTAATCGAGGCCGTAGCGCGCCAGGTGGCCGACCTTGAAGTTTTCCAGCACCACGTCGCAATGGACGACCAGCTCGCGCAGCAGCGCCTGGCCCTCCGGGCTGGCGATATCGACCGTGACGGAGCGCTTGCCGCGGTTGGCCGATAAATAATAGGCGGCTTCCGAAGTCGGCTTGCCGTCGGCGTCGGGCGCGTAGGGCGGGCCCCAGGCGCGGGTGTCGTCGCCGCTGCCCGGGCGCTCGATCTTGATTACGTCGGCGCCGAGGTCGGCCAGGTTTTGCGCGCACCATGGGCCGGCCAGCACGCGCGACAAATCGAGCACGCGGATGTGGCCGAGCGCCTTGGCGGGCTGGCTGGATGATGCATCGTGCATGGATGGCATGCGGTCCCCGTTATTCTTCCGTTATTGTCGAAAGATTATAGCGGGGCGGGACGCGGTCCCGGCTTGTGCAGTGCCGTTTGCAGCAGCGCGGCTTTGAAGGCATCGCGCTCGTCGACGATGCGGTCGATTAGACCCAGGCAAATAATGGTGAAATGACCAGTATCGGTTGCTTGAACGCTGGGTGAACGCGTGGACGGGAAAACCCGTCCACGCTACCCGTAACGCATCCGCCGGTTGGAAGAGCGCTCTTATCGGGCCTGAATTGCTTCCGGCGGCGTCTCTTCCATCTGGCGCTGGCCGCCGGCCTGTGGCTGACGGGTCTCCATGGTCCGGATCAGTTCTTCCATCTCCGGATCCTGCTGGTTGCGCAGCTCGAGGTAGCGTCCCAGCGCGTTGTCCAGTGCCGGCAGCAGGATGCCGCGCTCGCTGGTCAAGGCCGCGTAGGCAGGGCGCGCCGCCACGTAGCCGCAATCGGCCGCCGGTTTCGCTTCCAGGCCAGCGGCATCGATGCCGGCTTTTTCCGCCGCCATCTCAGCCAATGCAGCCCAGCTCACCGCACCCGCATTCGCCAGGTGCCAGATACCGGCTTCGGCGTCGATCGCCAGGTCCAGGCAGGCATGCACCAGGTCCGGCACGTAGGTCGCCGAGACCACCAGGTCGCCCGTGGCGGTGAAGGTCTCGCCGCGTTCCAGCGCCTGCAGCGCCTGGGTGACGAAGTTGTGCTTGTCCCACGGCCCGAAGAAGGCGCTGGTGCGCACCACCAATGCGCCCGGGTGGGCTTCGAGCACGCGCCGTTCAGCCTCCGCCTTGCTGCGGCCATACACGCCCAGCGGCGCGGTCGGGCTGCTTTCGACGTAGGGCACGTCCTGCGCGCCGTCGAACACCAGGTCGCTCGAGAAGGTGGTCAGGTGGATGCCGCGCTGGGCGCAGGCGGCGGCCAGGATTGCCGGACCCTCGGCGTTTTCGCGCATGCAGCGCTCGACGTCGTTTTCGGCATCGTCCACCCGCACATAGCCGGCGGTGTTGACCACGGCCCAGGGCTTGTGCTGGTCCAGCGCGCGCGCCACCGAGGCGGCGTCGCCGATGTCCATGTCGTGGCGCGACAGCAGTCGGTAGGTGATGTTGCGCTTGCGGCAGATGTGGGCGAAGGCGCGGCCCAGGGTGCCGCTGGCACCCGTGATCAGGATCGGGGCGGCGTCGGTGCCGACCAGGGTGTGGCCGTCGGCCGTGATCGAGGTGAGCGCGTCCGGCGTCGCCACCGGCTGCTGGCACAGCCAGCGGCCCGGACGGCGCCACCAGCCCTGGCCGCGCAGCACCGGGTGCGACAGGGGACTATCCCACGACAGCTCGCGCATCATGCGCGCCACCGCGGTCGGACGCGGGGGCGTTGAGCGCACGTCGAACGGCCCCGGTTCGTAGTAGCCGCGGTTCTGGGTGACCAGGCTGTTCCAGTCGAAGGAGCCGAGCAGCGACCACACGGTCACGGCGCGCAGGTCGACGCCATTCGCGCGCACTTCCTTGGCCGCTTCCCAGATTTCCAGCAGCCAGCGCAGCTGGTCTTCGCGGTTGGCGTCGATGTGGGCTTCGGTGATGGCCAGCGGGATGCGGTAGCGTTCCCAGGCTTCGTTGAGGAGCGGGGCGATGCCGGCGGTCGGCGTGGCCAGCACGCGCGCCGCTTCGATGTCGGCGCAGGGGATGCCGTCGGCCACGCCGCGGTGGTGCTGCGGGTAGCGCTCCGGACGGTGATCCAGCCAGCGCTCGCTGGTGACGTAGTAATTGGCGCCGATGATGTCGGGCGGGCAGGGATTCTCGCGGAACCACAGGAATTCGGCGGCGTCGATGCCGGTCTTCATCAGGTAGTCCCACAGCGCGTGTTCTTCGTTGACCATGCCGCACAGCAAGTCCCAGCCCAGCCAGCGGCGCTCATTGTAGAACTCGGCGGTTTTCGCCATCTCCGGGGTGCTGTAGGTTTTGCCGAGGTCGTCGGTCTGCACCAGTTTGGCATCCGGGTTGACGGCGCGGATCGCGCGCATGCACAGCACGGTGGCGCGGCACTGGTTCAGCAGGGCCTGGATGAAGGTGCGGTCGTCGCGGCCGTGCGGATACCAGACGCCGTACAGGCCGGCGAAGCGGGCGGTGGTGCAGATTTCGTTGACCGGGGTGTAGTACTCGAGCCACGGGTAGCGCGCGGCGACGGCGCCGGCATACTCGGCCAGCTGTTCGGCAAACGCGGGATCGACCAGGCTGGTGTGGCGCGGGCCGCTGCCGTGGTGGATAAGGCCGGCGATCGGGGTGACGCCCTCGGCGCGCAGTGCTTCCAGGCGCTCGTCGGCCCAGGTCCAGTCGGCCTTGTCGATGCCCTCGGGGGCGGTGCGTTCCCACAGTACCGGGTAGCGGATCGCGCGGATGCCGGTGGCGGCAAAGCGGGCGATGTCGTCCGCCCGACCGTCATGGCCGTTGCGTCCGAGTTGCTGGTGGTAGGTGTCCTGAACGCGGTTGACGGTGCATTCGAGGCCGCCCCAGAGTTCCAGGGGACGGGCGTGGCTGTTCGTGCTCTTCGTAGAATTCATAAATCACCAAAAGTATTAATCTTGTTGCAACAAAAAATCCGGAACCACCCCGATCGGTAATATATCGGCGCGGGCGGGAAGGTGCTTCGTGCGGTGGCGGTTGACAGCGCTGCGTCAACCTGCAACCATGCGGTCCATGAATTTTTCGTATCCACATCCTGTTCTCCGTACCTGGTGGCGCCGTTGACAGCGCGCGGCCAGAGAGAGATGTGATTTCGTTCAAACGCCGCCTCGATTCAAGGTGGCGTTTTTATTAGCGCGGCAGGAATCGGGGCACAGCAACCCAAGGAACCTCGATGAGTCTGCAAACCGCCAATCCTTCCACGTCCGTCATCCTGACCGGCGATCGTCCCACGGGCCCGCTGCACCTCGGCCACTTCGTGGGCAGCCTGCGCAATCGCGTCACTTATCAGGATCAATACCGCCAATTCATCATGCTCGCGGATGCCCAGGCGCTCACGGACAATATGGATGACATAGGTAAGGTACACCGGAACGTGGTTGAGGTGGCGCTCGATTACCTTGCCGTAGGGATCGACCCGGCCAAATCGACCATCCTGATCCAGTCGCAAATCCCGGAACTGGCGGAGCTGGCCTTTTATTACCTGAACCTGGTGACCGTGGCGCGCCTGGAGCGCAACCCGACCGTCAAGCAGGAAATCATCCATCGTGGCTTCGAGCGCGACATCCCGGCCGGCTTCCTGGTCTATCCCGCCAGCCAGGCCGCCGACATCACCGCCTTCAAGGCCAGCATCGTCCCGGTCGGCGACGACCAGATCCCGATGATCGAGCAGTGCAACGAGATCGTGCGCCGCTTCAACCGCACCTACGCGCCGAACAAGGAGATCCTGGTCGAAGCCAAGGCGATCGTGCCGGAAGTCGGCCGCCTGCCGGGCATCGACGGCAAGGCCAAGATGAGCAAATCGCTCGGCAATACCATCAACCTGGGCGCCAGCGCCGACGAGATCCGCGCCGCGGTCAAGATGGTCTACACCGACCCGCTGCACCTGAAGGTGTCCGACCCCGGCCACATCGAGGGCAACGTCGCCTTCCTGTACCTGGACGCGTTCGACCCGGACAAGGAGGCGCTTGCCGAGATGAAGGCGCATTACCAGCGCGGCGGCCTGGGCGACTCGGTGGTCAAGAAGCGCCTGGAAGGCATCCTGCAGGAACTGATCGCCCCGATCCGCGAACGCCGTGAGGAGCTGGCCAAGGACAAGGGCCAGGTGCTGCAGATCCTCAAGGAAGGCACGTTCAAGGCGCGCGAGATCGCGGCGCAGACCATGGACGAGGTGCGCAAGGCGCTGGGCTTGTCCTACTTCTAAACGCCGTCGCGGAACTCCCGGCCATCCACCGGGATGTCGATGGTAAAGGTGGTGCCCGCCTGTTCCGAACTGTCGAGCACCACGGAGCCACCATGCCGCTGCGCGATTTCCTGGACATAAGGCAGGCCGATGCCCCAGCCGATCTTGTCGACTGCCTCGCCGCGGTTCAGGTATTCGAAGATCTGCTTGCGGCGCTCGTCGGGAATCGGGTTGCCGCAGTTGTGGACCGACAGGATCAGGCGGCCATGGGTTTGCGCGACGTTCAGGCTGACCACCGCGCCGTCGCCGTATTTGACCGCGTTCAGGGTCAGGTTTTCCAGGGCGCGCCGCAGCGTATCGCGCTCCCACCAGCCCTGCACCGGCGTGCCGCTCACCTCGCAGCGGACATGCGTGGTGTCGTTGACGTGTTCGCCGACTTCCCGCGCCAGCGCCAAGGCATCGACCGCGGCCAGGGCCAGCGGCTTGGTCTGGGCCACCGTGCCGCTGAGCGCATCGAGCTGTTCCTGGAACATTTGTTCGAGGCGCAGGCCGTTGTCGAGGATTTTTTGCAGCGTCTTCTGCGCCGGGCCGGTCGCCGACCGCAGCAGGATTTCCGCGCCCGAAATGACGACCGACAGCGGCGTGCGCATGTCGTGCGTCAGCGACGCCGCCACGCGTTCGCGAAAGGCGCGCTGCAGGCCGGTAAACTCTTCGACGGCATCGCGGATCGCCTGGTCGAACGAGGATTCGATGATGGCGAGTTCGCCGTCGGTAAAGCGGATCGCGTGACGCCGTGCCACGCACAGCAGCGCGTCGCGCAGCAACTGGTATTCGTGGACGATCTCGACCGCCTTGTAGTCGGTCGTACGTGCGCGTTCCGCGCCGTGGCCGGTTGCGGCCGACGAATCGCTGGATGCGTTTTCGCGGGTAAAGTCGGGGCTCAGCGCCTCCGCAATGTTTCCATAGAAGAGGGGCAGCGTGTCCAGCAGCACCGGGTGGCTGACCTCGTCCGAGCCGCGCAGCAGGCTGCGCACGCGCCCCTCCCATTCGGCAAACACTTCGTCGCGGATGGCGAGCAGCGCCCTGGATTTTTCCGGCAAATCCTGGATGCTGGATTTTTGATTAGTCGAAAGCATGGTCAAACCGAACGCCGCGGATCGTTTTAAACGGTGATCATAATCAATCCGCGCTTCTTCCAGCGCACGCCCACTGCGGCGGCGCTTGGCATGTATCCCGGCAGTGACGCAGTCGCTGCCGGGACAGTTTCTCAATCTTGCTGATTAATCCTTCAGATCAGCCGGCACCTTGCCGCCATTCGCCGCCAGCTTGTTCATCACCTGGCGGTGCAGCCAGATATTCATGCTGGCCGAATCGTTGGTGTCGCCCGAGTAATTCAGTTCGGCCGCCAGTTCCTTGCGCGCCTGCAGGCTGCTGTCCAGGCCCAGCAGTTTCAGCAGGTCGACGATCGAGCTGCGCCAGTTCAGCTGCTGGCCCGATTGCTTCTGCATGTTGGTCAGCACTTCTTCCACGTCCACCTGCTGGTTCAGCGTCGCGGCCGGTGCGGTAGCGGCCGGGGTCACCTGCGCTTGTGGTGCGACCGGCGGCACGTTCTGCTGTCCGCCCGGTGCGGCCGCGGGTGCGGCGCCGGCCGGGGCCTGGCCGCCTGCCTGGGTGGCTGCCGGTTGGCGTGAAGGGAAGATCTTGTGGAAGATATCGCCGAGAATGCCCATGTTGTTGCCTCCTTGATTAGCGTTAGCGTTAGCGTTGGTGTTGGCCGGCGTGCCGGCGTCGGAGCGGTTCTGGATGCCTTTTGCCATCGCGCCGAGCGCCACGGCGAGCGCGGCGCCGCCGATGGTCTTGACCAGGGTCGGGTGCTGGGCATAGAAATCACCCATGCGCTCGACGATGCCCGGATTCTGCTGTTCGGCCGTGGCGGCCAGTTCCTGCACTTGCTGTGGCGACAATTGCGCCGCCTGTTCCGGCGACACCTTGGCTTGCTCGCCGCCCGGCAGGTTGCCGAACAGACCGCCGGCGACCGAGGTCAGCACGCCCGGATTGATGTTGGCCAGCAGGTGGTTCAGCATGCCGGCGCGCTGCTCGGGATTGCCGTTGCCGAACATCTGGCCGACCATCTGGCTGAACGGCGGCGTCTGGTCCGAGCGCAGCGCCTGGGTGACGCCTTGCGCCAGTGCGGCGAACGGCGAGTTCTGCGCCACGTGGTCGAAATCGTTCTCGGCCTGTGCCGGGTTGGCATTGGCGCCGCCACCCAGGTATTGGTTCAGCAGGTTGCCCAAATTAAATGACATGAAATTCTCCTTCGTGAAACAGTCGCGGTCGAGATTAGGCCCTGGACGCGCGTCGCTCCGTACGCAGACTAACGCTGCTCGTCGATTCAACTTGCCGGGTGGACAGCCGAGCGGGGCGCACGTAAGCTTGTGGACATGACACCTTACGCACCGCTGCTGCTGTTCCTGAGCGTCTACGCCTGGACCACCTGGGCCTGGAGCGTGCCGGCAATGGTCGGGCTGGCCTACCTGGCCGTCAGCATCGTCTGCTTTGCCGCCTACGCGCTCGACAAATCGGCCGCGCGCCGCAAGGAAAGGCGCACGCCGGAGCGCACGCTCCTGCTGCTGGGGCTGGCGGGCGGCTGGCCGGGCGCGCTGCTGGCCCAGCAATGGTTGCGCCACAAGACGGTCAAGCAGCCGTTCCGCCGGCTGTTCTGGATCACGGTGGCGCTGAACGCCGCCGCCTTCGTCTGGATCTGCCGCCGGCTGCTGGCGCCGGCCGGCTGAACAACCTGGAGACGCACCCATGTGGCCTTATCCGAACGTGCTGGCCCACCGCGGCGGCGGCACCCTGGCCCCGGAAAACACGCTGGCCGGCCTGCGCCGCGGCATGGAAGCGGGCTATCGCGCCATCGAATTCGACGTCATGCTGGCGCGCGACGGCGTGCCGGTGGTGCTGCACGATCCTTTCCTGGGCCGCACCGTGCCCGGTTCGGGCCACGTGTTTGACTACGATGCGCGCGAGCTGGCCGCGATGGATGCCGGCGGCTGGTTCGCGCGCGCATATGAAGGCGAGCCGGTGCCGCTGTTCGTCGAATTCGCCCAGTTCTGCAAGGCGCACGGCGTGTGGATGAATATCGAGATCAAGCCGGCGCCCGGCTATGACATCGAGACCGGCGGCGTGGTCGCGCGCATCGCCGCCGCCATGTTCGCCGATGAGATCGCGGCGGGCAGGCTGGCCGCGGCGCCGCTGCTTTCCTCGTTCAGCCACGATGCCCTGCTGGCGGCGCGCGAGGTGGCGCCGCAGTTACCGCGCGCCTGCCTGATGAGCGAGCTGCCGCCCGACTGGGAACGCCGCGCGCGCGAAGTGGCGGCGGTGGCGATCCACACCAATCATCGCCATTTGACGCAGGAACGGGCGCACGAGGTCAAGGCGGCCGGCTTCGGGCTGTTCTGCTATACGGTCAACGAACCGGCGCGGGCGCGCGCGTTGCTGGGGTGGGGCGTGGATGCGTTTTGTACCGACCGGATCGACCTGATCGGCCCCGATTTCCCGGCGTAGGGTGGGCACCCCGTGCCCACGCGGACGTTTGCGTCACGTCGGCTTTCTCGTGGGCACGGGGTGCCCACCCTACGCTAGCGATATAGTCGGATATTCTTGAAATATCGGAATGCCGATATTCCACGATATAATCGACTTTCTCTATATAGCATGCTGCCTTCATCCGCCCCTACGACATGAAATCCACCGAAATACGCGAAAAGTTCCTCAAGTTCTTTGAGTCCAAAGGCCACACGATCGTCCGCTCCAGCCCGCTCGTGCCGG
>Ga0265797_10000672_pt1 | contig 62014 bp, 58 predicted proteins | sample P2T30metagenome_FD_192433 | JGI IMG/M metagenome (GOLD analysis project Ga0265797, IMG submission 192433) | Plant litter microbial communities from East Loma Ridge, Irvine, California - P2 T30 | ecosystem: Environmental > Terrestrial > Plant litter > Unclassified | place: USA: California... | reverse complement strand
GCGGGCCAGCGGCTTGCATGACACGGGCTTTCGCCGGCGCGTCTGGTACAAGCGGATCGTCGGCCTGGACGACAGCCTGCTGCCCGCGTCGGACGAACGGCTGATGCTGCACTTCGGCGCCGTCAACCACCGGGCGCGCGTCTGGATCAACGGCTTCTTCGCCATTCAGCACAAGGGCGGCCACAGCCCGTTCTCGATCGACGTCACCCGCTACCTGACGGGCCATACGCTGGAAATCGTCGTGCAGGCGGAAGACGATCCGCACGACATGCACAAGGTGCGCGGCAAGATGGACTGGGAGCTCGAGCCCCATTCGATCTGGTATCCGCGCACGACGGGCATCTGGCGCACCGTCTGGATGGAGAAGGTGGCCTACGCGCACATCGCTCGCGTGCGCTGGACGGCGGACGTTTTCACGTGGCAGATCCGGCTCGATGCGGACATCGCCCACCTGCCGAAAAACAGCACGCTGAACGTCACGTTGCGCCTGGGCGAGCGCATCCTCGTCTCGGACCGTTGCCTGATGACGGAAGACTGCCTGTCACGCCTGTTCCAGCTGCCCGACCCGGGCATCGACGACGCCCGCGCCCACTGGATGTGGAGCCCGGAAAGCCCGCAGCTGATCGACGCGGAGATCACGCTGCATGCGGAAGACGGCATCGTGCTCGATCATGTGGTCAGCTACACGGCGCTGCGCACGGTATCCGTGGACGGCGACCGCTTCCTGCTGAACAGCCGCCCTTATTATCTGCGCATGGTGCTGGACCAGGGCTACTGGCCGGACAGCCTGATGGTGGCGACGGCCGAGCAACTGCGCCAGGACGTATTGCTGATCAAGCGGCTCGGCTTCAACGGTGTGCGCAAGCACCAGAAATCGGAAGACCCGCGCTGGCTGTACTGGTGCGACGTGCTGGGGCTGTGCGTGTGGGCCGAGATGCCGTCCGCCTACGGCTTCTCCAGCGCCACGGTGCATGGCGTGATGGAGGAGTGGAAGGAGCTGGTCGAGCGTGACATCTCGCACCCGTGCATCGTGGCCTGGGTGCCCACCAACGAATCATGGGGCGTGCCGGAGCTGATGCACGACCGCCGCCAGGTGGACTTCGTGCGCGCCATGTACCACATGACGCGGGCGCTCGACGGCACGCGTCCCGTCGTCGGCAACGACGGCTGGGAAATGCCGTGCGGGGACTTCGTCAACATCCACGACTACCACATCGACCCGGAGGAGCTGTACGCCCGCTACGGCAGCCGCGAACGGCTGCCGTACACCTTCGAACACGTGCGGCCGGCCCGGCGCCGGCTCGTCATCGACGGGTTCAATGGGCTGGACAAGCCGCTGTTCCTGTCCGAATTCGGCGGCATCGCCTGCATGGAACAGGCCGACCCGAAAGGCTGGGGGTATTCCGTTGCCAGGGACGGCGCCGAGCTGCTCGCTCGCTACCAGGAACTGATGGCGGCGATCCACCGCTGCCGCGCGCTGTCCGGCTTCTGCTACACGCAGCTGACGGATACCTTCCACGAGAAGAACGGCCTGCTGACGGAAGAGCGGCAGCCGAAGGCGCCCATCGAGGCGCTGGCGCAGGCAACGCGCGGGCCGGACGCGCAACTGCACGACTGGTACGTGGACCCGCTGGGCCACAGCCTGCTGTGGCGCGAAAAGCATGCGTGGAAGGAGCCGCCGGACTGGCTCGATTCCGGCACCGGGGCGGACGTGCGCATCGCGCTGCAGGAAACGGCGGATGTCGCCACGGCGGTGGACGCCACGGCCGGCAGCGGCGGACCGGAAGACCAGCCCGGCACGTCCGGGCCGCCGGGCCCGCGCGTCGTCAACCCTGCCGGGTAAGCGCATGACCACGGGGGCAACGTCGATATGAACGGCAAGCGTCGCACGCTGCTGCGCGCAGCCGGCCTGGCGGCATTCGGCCCCGGGCTGGCGGGGCGGACGCTGGCCGCTGCGCCGGCGGTGGAGGTTGTACGCATGTGGACCCTGCTGAGCGGCGGCGACGGCGCCCGCATGCGCGCGCTGGTCGAGGAGTTCAATGCGTCGCAGCGTGCCGTGCGCGTGGAAAGCACGACGCTCAAATGGGGCGAGCCGTTCTACACGAAGCTGATCACGGCCACGGTGGTGGGTGCGGGCCCGGAGCTGGCGACGATCCACCTGTCACGCCTGCCCAACCTGGCCGGCGGCGGTGTGCTGCGGCCCATCGCGCCGGCGGAACTGGCGGCCGTCGGGCTGGCTGGCACCGACTTCCTGCCGCGCCAGTGGGCCAAGTCGCAGTACGCAGGCCGCACGTTCGCCGTGCCGCTGGATCAGCATCCGCTGGTCCTGTACTACAACAAGAACCTCGTCGGCAAGGCGGGGCTTCTTGACGGCGAAGGCAATCTGCAACCGATCGAAGGCATCGACGCGCTGACGGACGCGTTCCGCCGCGTCAGGGAAGCGACCGGCAAATCCGGCATGACGATGGAAAGCGCGCAAAGCAGCTATGCCATCTGGCGCCTGTGGCTGTCGCTGCTGGCGCAGCAGGGGCTGCCCGTGGTGGCCAATGGCCGCTTTGCCTACGGCGCCGCCGGCGCCGCCACGCTGGGGCGCATCGCCGACTGGTTCCAGGCCGGCTATGCAACGCCGGGGATGGACTATCCCGCGTCGACGAGCCAGTTCATGGGCGGTAACGCGGGCTTCATGATCAACGGCGTGTGGGAGGTGCCGGAGCTGGTGCGCGGCACGGAAAAGGGAACGCTGGGATTCGAATACGGCATCGTGCCGCTGCCGAAGCTGTACGGGAACGCCAGCGCCTGGGCCGATTCGCACGGCTTCGCGCTGCCGGGCAATGGCGACAAGCCCATGACGCAGGCGAAGGCCCATGCCGTGCTGTCGTTCGTGGCGTTCGTCGCGCGCCATTCGATGGGCTGGGCCGAGGGTGGCCATATACCCGCCTACCGGGCCGTGGCCGAATCGGCCGAGGCGAAGGCGCTGCAGCCGAACGCCCAGTATGCCGAGGCGGCGCACAACGTCGTCTACGATCCGGACGGCTGGTATATGGGCGCGGCCGGTCCGCTGGAAGCGATCGCGTCGAAATTCCTGCCCGCGCCGCTGGCCGGCCAGCTGACGCCGGCCGATGCGCTGCGCCGGTTCGAGACCGAGGCGGTGCGCCTGCTGCGCAAGCGGCCGCCGTTATATTGAGTAGCCGGGGTCGCCGATGCCATTGCTTGCCAACCGCCGCCGCGAAACCCTGCCCGCACTGCTGATGCTGGCGCCGTTCCTGGCCGTCTTCCTGCTGTTCTTCCTCGTCCCGGCCATTCAGACGTTCTACCTGAGCCTGACGGAAAGCAGCCTGACGCGCACCAGCGCCTTTGTCGGCCTGGCCAACTACGCCACATTGGTGCAGGACCCGTCGTTCTGGGCGTCGCTGGGCAACACGTTTTATTTTGCGCTGCTGACGGTGCCGTCGCTGACGTTGCTGGGCCTCCTGATGGCGATGCTGGTGGACCGTTTTACCCGCGCGGGATCATGGCTGCAGGGCGCCTATTTCCTGCCGTTCGTGCTGCCGATCTCCGTCATGACCCTGATCGCCGACTGGATGCTGCAGCCCACATCGGGCATCGTCAACCACCTGCTGGGGATGCAGCGGGCCTGGTTCGCGGACGTGCACTGGGCCATGCCGATGGTGGCCATCGGCACGATCTGGTGGACGGTCGGCTTCAATATGCTGATGTTCCTGGCCGGATTGCGCAATATCCCGCGCGAGCTGTACGAAGCGGCCGCGCTGGACGGCGCCAGCGGCTTCGCGCTGTTCCGCCACATCACGTGGCCGCAGCTGAAACCCGTGGCCGGCACGGCGCTGGTGCTGCAGCTGATCGCGTCGCTGAAGGTGTTCGGCCAGACCTACATCATGACGACGGGCGGTCCATTCAATACCACCCGCGTGACCTTGCACTATATGTACGAGACGGCGTTCACGCAAAGCGACGCCGGTTATGCGGCCGCGATCGCGACGGCGTTCGTCATCATCGTCGTGCTGCTGTCGCTGCTGCAGGGCTGGGTGGCACGGCGGTTGGGAGGCGCGGCATGAAGGCCCGCTCGAACCTTGGCTGGACACTGGTCGCCGCGACCACCGGGATCGTGCTGGCGGCGCTGTGGCTGGCGCCGTTGCTGTGGGCGCTGTCCACATCGCTGCGGCCCGAGTACGAAACCATCTCGCCCGTGTTCCACTGGCTGCCGCGCGAGTGGACGCTGGACGCCTATGCCAAGGTGCTCGGTGCCGGCAACGTGCCGCGCTGGCTGTTCAACAGCGCGCTGGTGGCGCTGCTCGTCACCGTCGCCACGATGGGCGTCAGCCTGATGGCCGCGTATGCGTTCTCGCAGATGCGTTTCCGCGGCCGGGATGCGCTGTTCCTGCTGGCGATGCTGGCGTTCCTGCTGCCGTTCGAGTCCCTGCTGGTGCCGCTGTTCCGCATGATGAATTCGCTGGGCATGATCAACAGCTATGCGGGCATCGTGTTGCCGCAGGTCGTGTCGCCGGTCGTCATCTACGTGTTCCGCCAGTTCTTCGACGCGATCCCCGCCGACTTTCGCGAAGCGGCCATTCTCGACGGCGCTTCGCCGTGGCGCGTGCTGTGGAGCGTCTACCTGCCCATGTCCGGCAATATCGTCTGGGCGATGGCCATCGTCACGTTTATCGCGGCCTGGAACAATTTCCTCTGGCCGTTCATCATTGTCACTTCCAGCGACATGATGACGATTCCGCTGGGCCTGACCCAGACGTACGACGCGTTCGGCGTGCGCTATGCGCAGCTGATGGCGGCCGCACTGCTGGGCGCCTTGCCCGTGGCGCTGGCGTATCTCGTGTTCCAGCGCCGCGTCACGCACGGCTTCCTGGCCGCCACCGGACTGAAAGGCTGACCCGGGAATGCCCGCGCGCCGCCCGACGATGACCGATATCGCCAAGCAGGCGGGCGTCTCGCAGTCCACCGTGTCGCTGGTGCTGAACGACGTGCATGGCACCAAGGTGTCGAAGGCCACGCGCGAGCTGGTGCTGTCGATCGCGCGCGACATCGGCTACCCGCAGGTGCGCCACGTGCGCAACACTTCGGCGCCCGTACGCAACGTGATCCTGTACCTGACCGACGAGCTGACCACCAGCCCGCACGCGATGCAGACGATCGACGGCGCCACCAACCACGCCTGGGAGCACGACTGCATCGTCTCCGTGTTCGCCACCCGCAGCGACCCGGAACGCGAGGCGGCGATCCTGGCGCACATGCTGGCCAATCCCGCGTTGCTGGGCGTGATCTACGCCACGATTTTTACGCGCGTGGCGAGCGTGCCCGCGGCGCTGCACGACGTGCCGACGGTGCTGCTGAACTGCCACACGACGGAGCGCGCCGCATCCGGTATTCCGTCCGTCGTGCCGGGCGAAGTGCTGGGCGGCTATGCGGCAACGATGCACCTGATCGAAGCGGGCCACCGCCGCATCGGCTTCATCAACGGCGAGCCGTGGCTGGAAGCGGCCTGCGAGCGGCTCAAGGGCTATCGCCAGGCGTTGACGACGGCCGATATTCCGTACGATCCCGCGCTGGTGCGCGAAGGCGACTGGCAGGTGGCCAGCGGCTTCGATCATGCCATGGCCCTGCTGGGAGGGGCCAATCCGCCGACGGCGCTGTTCTGCGCCAACGACCTGATGGCGGTGGGTGCCATCGACGCCGCGCGCAAGCTGAAGCTCGACATTCCCGAACGGCTGTCCATCGTCGGCTACGACGACCAGGACATGGCGCGCTACATCCACCCGCCGATGACGACGGTGCTGCTGCCGAATGCGGAAATGGGCCGCTGGGCCGCGGACACGCTGATCGCCCAGGCGCGCGCGGGTGCGCCGGGACTGCGCCAGCACATCAAGATGGAGTGCCCGCTGGTGCGGCGCGAGTCCGTGGCCCCGCCTTTCACAGCCGACTAGTGCCTGTCCCGACGTTCATGCCGACGCAGCGACAAAGTTTCCGCAATCCGTGGCAAAAGCGTTGCGCACGCCACGCATCCCGTTGGCATTGTCCGTCCGTTATGACTAATATTTATTAAGTCATTTTGATCGAACGACATCACCAAAAGACCAGAGCGACATCGTCGTAATCCCGTGCTTTCACCAGGCAACTGCACGGCGCCGGGTCTTCCGGTGTCGCGAACAGCGCCTGGGCCAACGACAGGAATGGAGACCATATGAACGCATTACGGATCAAGCCTATCTGCGCCGCCGTGCTGCTGCTGGCGGCAGGCGGCGCGCTGGCGCAAAGCCAACCGCAAACACAAACGCAAGCGCAACCGCAACCGCAGCAGGGCGATGCGCAAACGGCGCAGCCCACGGCGGTCAACGGCGCCCCGCAGGCGCAGGACGCGGCCGGTGCCAGCGCCCAGCAAGGCACGCAGGGCGGCGCGGCCGACCCGTCGGCGGCCGGCACGGCACCCATCGCCACCGTCGAGGTCACGGGCATACGCCGCAGCATCCGTTCGGCCGAGCAGATCAAGCGCGACGCCACGCAGGTCGTCGATTCGATCAATGCCGAGGATATCGGCAAATTCCCCGACCGTTCGGCCGGCGAGGCGCTGCAGCGGATCGCCGGCGTGCAGGTCGGCCGCGACCGCGGCGAGACGTCGTCCGTCATCATCCGCGGCCTGCCGGACGTGGCGACGACGCTGGACGGCAACGACATCTTCACGGGCCGCGGCCGGCGCCTGTCGTACCAGGACCTGCCGGTGCAGTCGATCGCAGGGCTGGACGTGTACAAATCGGCCACCGCCAACCAGTTCGAAGGCGGCATTGCCGGCGCCGTCAACATCCGGCTGCGCGCGCCGTTCGACTTCAAGGAGCAGACGATCTCGGGCTACGTGGAAAACCGCCGGCCGCAGGCCAACGGCAGTACCGCCAGCAAGACGCGCAACAGTCCCGGCGGCGGTGCCATGTACAGCAATCGCTGGAACACGGGCGTGGGCGAGATGGGGGCCCTCTTTGACGTCTCGTACAACAAGGAGCACTGGGCCTATCCCGTGCAGTGGAACGACCGGCCCGACCGCATCTTCTCCGTCAGCCCGGACGGCACGGCCACGCGCCTGAACGACGACCAGCCGGTGGCGCCGCTGCGTCCGGGCGACCGTCTCGGCAGCCTGCAGCACGTGGGCGGCATCTACAACGCCGGCGACCGCGAACGCTTCTCCGGCCACGGCGTGTTCCAGTGGAAGATTAATCCGAAGCTGGAATTCACCTCGCACTACCTGGGCATGGGCTACCGCGAGGAGCGTGAAGTGGACTATCAGCTGGCGATCGTCGGCTGGACGCCGCGGCTGACGAACGTCGTGCTGGGCGAGGAGAACGCCGCCTGCGCCACGCCGGAAGGCATCATCTGCCCGATCCAGTCGGCCTACGCGCCGGCCGCGCGCTTCGGCAACCAGTATGATTACGACCCCTACGTGGCAACCAGCGCCTGGGGCGTCAAGGAGCGCACCAATACGCACTTCCTGAACTTCGCGCTGCAGTACCGCGACGGGCCGTGGAGCGTCAACTCCGCGCTGGCGCTGACGCACTCGAAATACATCAACGATACGCTCATCGTCGACCAGCAGATTCCCGGCGCCAGCGCGGACATCTACAACTACGGTGCCGATGGCCACGGCGGCTACAACGCCATCACGACGCCGACCAGCGCCAATCCGCTGCGCGACCCGCGCGAATTCGTGCTGCGCGGCCTCGTCCAGAACTGGGAAGAGTCCACCGGCAAGCAGGCGCAGTGGCGTACGGACGCGACGTACAAGCTGGGGCAGGGTTTCGTCCGCGCCGTCAACGTGGGCGTGCGGCTGTCGCACCGCAATACCGAGTACCACAGCGCGGAAGGGCACAGCGATGTGAATCCGAACGCGCGGCCGAATCCCGTCGATGCGTTCGGTGGCTCGTTTGAAAGCCTCGTGCCCGGCGTGGACCGCCTCGGCGGCCCGATGCTGGTGCCGTCGCGCGACTTCCTGATCAACCAGTCGGACGCCGTGCGCGCGGTGTACGGCGCACCGGGCGGCCGGGTGCCGGACGATCCCACGCGCGCCTTCGAGCAGCGCGAACGCACGGCCACCATCTACGGGTCGGCGCGCTGGCAGACGACGCTGGCGGGCATGGACGTCAGCGGCGATGCCGGCGTGCGCGTCATCCGTCTGAACCGCAAGATGCAGGGCACAGTGCGCAATGGCGACGTGTTCACGCCGATCGACGTGTCGGCCTCCGAGACGAACGTGCTGCCGAACCTGTCGGCACTGGTGGGCTGGCGCGAGAACCTGCAGTCGCACCTTTCCGTCGGCAAGACCATCACGCGGCCGGAGTTCAACCGCCTCAATCCCGCCATGTCGCTGATTCCGCCGACCGTCAACGCGCCGGGCACGGGGGACGCGGGCAATCCGAACCTGGACCCGACCAAGTCGGTCAATACGGATGCGACGCTGGAGTACTACTTCCCGAAGAACGGCTTCGCGCAGGTGGCGATCTTCCACCGCAAGATCGAGGGCTACCTGCAGAACTTCACGCAGGATGAAGTGATCGGCGGCCAGACCTATCGCATCACGCGGCCGCAGAACTCCGGCAAGGGCACGCTGAAAGGCGCCGAGTTCTCGATCCAGAAATTCTTCGACTTCCTGCCCGGCTTCTGGAGCGGTTTCGGCGCGCAGTACAACTACACGTGGATCTCGGGCGACAACGAGACGCGCACTTCCCTGAACAGCACCACGTTCGAACGGACGGCGCTGATCGACGTGGCCCGGCGCAGCAACAACTTCGCGCTGCTGTACGAGGGGAACGGCATCACGGGCCGGCTGGCGTCCACGCACCGCGGTTCCTACGTCGAGCAGATCAACGAGCCGCGCTTCCTGCAGAACCGCACGGTGCAGGGTCAGACCTATGTCGACCTGTCGCTGTCGTACGAGCTGACGAAGAACCTGACATTGCAGTTCGACGCGATCAACCTGACGAAGGAGAAGTACGAGAGCTTCATCGGCGACGCGAGCCGCCCGCGCGACATCCGCTACACGCCCACGACGTACGGCCTGGCGCTGCGCTTCAAACTGTAATCACACCGGAGAAAGCATGGCCGAGAGTTACCTGAATCCCGTCTACCCGCACACGATGGCCGATCCGTTCGTGTTGCGGCACGATGGCCTGTACTACGCCTACGGCACGGCGCCCGTCGCGAGCGACGGGCGGGCGTTTCCCGTGCTGCGTTCGCGCGACCTGGTGACGTGGGAGCCGCTGGGCCATGCGCTCGTGCCGCCCGGTGGGCATGACTTCTGGGCGCCGGAGGTGGCGGCGCGCGACGGCAAGTTCTATATGTATTACTCGGCGCAGGGCATCGATGGCGCCGATCACCAGCTGCGCGTGGCCGTCAGCGAACACCCCGAGGGGCCGTTCCTGGACGCGGGTGTCGTGCTGGTGCCGGACCAGCCGTTCTCGATCGACGCCCACCCGTTCCGCGATGGCGACGGCCAGTGGTACCTGTACTACTGCATCGACTTCCTGGAGCTGGAGGACGACCACCGCGTCGGCACGGGCATCGTCGTCGACCGGCTGCTCGACATGACGACCCTGGCGGGCGAACCCCGTGTCGTGGTGCGCCCGCACGAGGACTGGCACCTGTTCCTGAAGAACCGCGCGATGTACGGCGCCGTCTACGACTGGCACACGGTCGAGGGCCCCGCCATGCAGTGCCACGACGGCAGGTACTACTGCTTCTACAGCGGCGGCGCGTGGGAACGGGAGAACTACGGCGTCAGCTACGTCGTGGCCGACAATCCGCTGGGGCCGTTCCACCGTCCAGCCAACGGCGGGCGCGCCCTGTTGATGAGTACCCGGCCGGGACGGCTGATCGGTCCCGGCCACAATTCGTTCACCTGTTCTCCCGACGGCACGGAAACCTGGATCGTCTACCACGCCTGGCAGCCCGACATGGCCGGGCGCCGCATGTGCATCGACCGGCTGCGCTGGGAGGAAGGCCGCCCCGTTACGGACGGCCCCACGTGGATGGAACAGCCGGCGCCGTCGGGGGCATAGCAGGCTCTGCCTGTATGTGTGGCTTGCACGGGGATAGGCTTCGTGCTACAAGATAAGGGTAATACCAAATGTCCTAGACAAACGCAGCGCCAATCCGGCACGGCGGCTAACAGGGGTCGTGATGAGCGAGCGCACCACAACGGATCGGTCGGCGGCCGTTGCCGATGGTCCTGACCCGAGTCCTGCCCGTCCGGCGGGCGTGCATTTCGAAGACCTTGTACTGCGTGCCATCAGCGACGCGGTGCTGTGCACCGATGCGGACGGCATTGTCACGTATGTCAACCCGGCCGCCTGCAAGTTGCTGGGCGGTCGGTCAGTCGACCTGCTGGGCAAGCCGGTCGAGGAACTGGCCCGTTTGCTGTCCAGCGAGCTTGAGCCGATGGCGCATCCCGTCACCGTGGTGCTGGCCAGTACGCAGCCCGCGCGTCTGCCGCCAGGAACGATCCTGGTCCGCAGGGATGGCGAGGAATTGGCCATCGAAGATGGTACCTCGCCGATCTTCGACGGCGGCGGTGCCCTGGCCGGTGCCGTGATGGTGTTTCACGACGTCACCGAAGCGCAGCAAAGCATGTTGCGGATGACGCACCAGGCCACCCATGACTTCCTGACCGACCTGCCGAACCGCGCGCTGCTGGCCAGCCGGCTGACGCACGAGCTGGTGCTGGCGGCGCGGCATGGGGCCGGGGTGGCTGTGCTGTATCTTGATCTGGACAATTTCAAGCATGTCAACGACTCATTGGGCCACAGCGCGGGCGACCGCCTGCTGGGCGCGGTGGCGCAGCGGCTCAGCGAATGCGTGCGCCGCAGCGACACCGTCAGCCGCTTCGGCGGCGACGAGTTCGTGGTGCTGCTGAGGATGACGGAGAACGCCGCCCACATGGCCGGCGTCACGGCCGGGAAGATCCTGGCCGCGCTGGCGGCCCCGCTGACGATCGACGGCGCCGTGCTGCACACGAGTGCCAGCATCGGCATCAGCATCTGCCCCGAGGACGGGGCCGATGCGGAAAGCCTGGTGCGCAATGCCGACACGGCACTGTACCTGGCCAAGGCCGCCGGCAAGAACGCATTCCGCTTCTTCGAGGCGCACATGAACGAGGAGGCGGTACAGCGCCAGTACCTGCAGACGGCGCTGCGCGCGGCGCTGGGCAACGGCGAGCTTTCGCTGCATTACCAGCCCAAATTCGACCTGCGCACGGGCCAGCTGACGGGCAGCGAAGCGCTGGTGCGCTGGAATCACCCGGTGCTGGGTGCCGTATCGCCGGGCCGCTTCATCACGATCGCGGAGGACTTCGGGCTGATCGTGGCACTGGGGCGCTGGGTGCGCGATACCGCCTGCACGCAATGGGTGGCGTGGCAGCGCGGCGGCTGTGCGCCGGCCCACGTGGCGGTCAATGTATCGGTGCAGGAGCTGCACAGTGCCGGTTTCGAAGCGGACCTGCTGCAGACGTTGCGTGAAACGGGCATCGCGCCCGATCGGCTGCAGCTGGAAATCACGGAAGGGGTGCTGCTGCGCGATACCGACGCGGTGCTGGCGAAACTGCGCCGCATCCGCGATCTCGGCGTCGGCCTGGCTATCGACGATTTCGGCACCGGCTATTCAAGCCTCAGCTACTTGCGCCGCCTGCCCGTCGACACGATCAAGATCGACCAGAGTTTCATCCGCGATCTCGGGGAAGATCCGGCCGGCCCGGTCATCGTGCGCGCCGTGATCGGCATGGGCCAGAGCATGGGCCGGCGCATCGTGGCGGAAGGTGTCGAACATCTCGCGCAGCTCGATTTCCTGCGCGAGCAGGACTGCGACGAGGGGCAGGGATGGTGGTTCAATCCCGCGCTGCCGGCGGCGCAGTTCGCCGGCCTGTATTGTTGAAGCGCTTGTTGAAGCTCTTGTTGAAGCTCTTGTTGACGCCGGTCAGACGCCGCGGCGCTCGCCCGGGCAGGCCAGCACGCGCTTGATCGTGGCCGGCTTGATTCGCTTGCGCGTCAGGAACATGTGCGCGTCGCGCAAACCCAGCGATTGCTGCATCAACAGGGCGCGGTTGATGACCAGTTCGGTCGTAACGTCGGTGCGGGAATATGCGCGCTGTACTTGGTTCATTGCGTCTCTCCTGAAGGTTTTATCTGTGTGCGTGCGAGAGCACAGGGCCAGAATACCGTGGGCGGACGTGCCGGACAGTGCGCCAGTTCACTCATGAACAATTTTGTGACGGCTTTTCGCGACGAAGAATTAACGTTTCGACGGTGCTTGCGAAAAGACCTGGATCAGCGTGGAGTGATGGCTTGCAAGCCACCACCGCTTCACAGGCGGGGAACGATGTTCGCCGGAGACCCTGCTGCGCTCCCGCGGGTCTGACCAGGAACCTCAGCAAGCCCGCCGCATCACCCGGTGGATCAAGTTGCCGGTCGCGCCGGCCCGAACAGCGCCGCCACCATCGGATCGCGCGCGATGGCGCCCACGGTGCGCCGCAGCGGATAGGCGATATCGTCGGAGAGTCGGTGCACGCGGCTGCCGTCGGCGCGCGTGTAGATGCTGAGGCGGCCCGTGGCCGACGGCTGCGGGACCGGTTTGGTGGACTTGTATTTTCTCATTGGATTCTCGATGGTCAGTGGGCCGGGGCAGTGGCGCCCGTCATGCCGGCGGTGGCAGGGCGGGACAGCCGTGCATACAGGCGCGTGGCGCGCCACAGGTTGAGCCACAGCGCGGCGCAGGAAAGGCACAGCACCGCCGCGGCGGGGCGCGCCAGCGCCGCGGGCTCGAAGCACGCCGCGACCAGCAACAGCAGCGCCGTGCAGTGGGCGCAGAACTGGCCCTGCGCATGCGCCGCCGGAATGATCTTCCGGATGCCCGGCACGTCGGCCTTGCGCCCGTTGGCGCCATGCTGCAGGTGGTACCACGTCAGGAAGGGGACGATCTTGTACAGCATGCCGTTGATGGTCGACAGCGCAAAGCCGACGACCAGCAGCACGCCGCGCGCCAGGTCCGTGGCACCGTCCGCCGGCAGAAGGCCCGTCAGCATGGCCGCCAGCAGGCTGCCCAGCGCGCAGCGCCAGAACAGCGTCGTCGCATCCGCCGCCGGGCGCTTGCGGCGCGCCAGCAGCCACAGCGTTGTCAGCGCGAAGGCGCCGAAGCCCAGTCCCAGCAGGCCCAGGCTGGTAAGGCGGAACGGTTCGGCCACGCCGGCCGACAGCGACGCCGCGACCAGCAGCATGAACAGCGTCGTGCAGTAGCCGCCCGCCAGCCAGCGCGGATACGGCTCCGTCACCTGGAACATCGGCACGACCTGGAAGGCGACGCCGATCACGAGCAGGCCCACCCAACCGAGCAGCCCCCACGTGGCATGCAGGTCCGTCAGCGTCAGCAGCGGCAGCGTCAGGAAGGATGGGAAGGCATAGGCGGCGGCCAGCAGCAATCCCATCGTCACCGTGACCGCCAGCGCGGCCAGCGCCAGCCGGATCGCCGTCAGCGACGCATCGGCGCCGCTGGGATACTGCTGCCACAGGCCCACGGTGCAGGCGCCCAGCAACAGCAGGAAACAGGCGCCCAGCGCCAGCATGGCGGGGGCGAACAGCCAGGGCCACTGCAGCAGGAAGGCGCCGGCCAGCAGCAACGTACCGGCGCACAGCAGCGCGTGCGTCGTCCGACCCGTGCGCATTGAGCCGGGGACCGCAATGCCCGCCATGACGGGCAGGATCTGCAGCAGCGCGCCGATCATCGCCATCGTCAGGCAGCCCAGCGTAAAGAGGTGCGTCAGCGCCAGCGTGACGGGCGACCAGCGCGTGGCCAGCGCGGCATCGCCCTGCCACAGCAGCAATCCCGCGGCCAGCGCCGCGAACAGGGGCACCGTCAGGAAGAAGCGCAGCGGCAGTGCCAGCGGCGGATTCATGTCGAAGGAGAGGATGCGCTGCATGTCAGGCCGTGCCGGGCAGGGGCGTCTGCCAGATCAGCAGTTCGTAGCGGCCGTCGCCCGTGGGCCACGTGCGGTGCAGGAACTCGTAGCGCTGCAGCACGCGGTACAGCGGGTGCGGCTCGCGGTCGATCAGCACGCGCAGGCTGCCCCGTTCCGGCAGCGTCTCCAGCGCTTCCAGGATGCGCACCATCGGCTCCGGCGCTTCCAGACCGCCCACGTCCAGCAGCGTGGCGGGCCATTGCAGCGGATCGTCCGCGGGCGCGGGGTGACGGGCGTTCATGCAGGCTCCCCGACCGGCTGTTCCCACTGCCGGCGCATCTGCTCCAGCAGCGGCTGGGCGGCAGTGCCCAGCAGATGCAGCGCCGTCGGATACAGCACGTTCTCCTCCTTCAGATTGTGCTGATGCATCAGGATGCGCAAGCTGTCCGCGTGGTCGAAGCAGGCGTTGGCATCGTGGGCGTCGATGGCGTCGGCCATGCGCTGCACCAGCAGGCGGATATGCCCGTGCTCCATGCGCATCACGGCCGTCGGCCCGGCGCCGCTGCCCATCAGCCGCTCCATGGCGGGGAACAGCAACGCCTCTTCGCCTTGCAGATGCTGCTCCAGCGCGCAGGCGAAACGGCCGAAGGCGTCGCTGGCCGCCTCCCAGTCGCGATCGAGAATATGCCGTTCGGCCTCCAGGTAATGCGCGTCGCAGGCGCGGTGCTCGGCGGCCAGGTATTCGTGCAGGGTCGTCATGGTCTGTCCTTCTCTCTTCTCTTTTGGGTTACCGCCATTGTCCCTCTGGCCGAAGCGGCAAATCCTTGACCTAGGTCAAAGATTTCCTGAATGACAGCGCGCTACAGTGCGGTCGTCCGGCAGTTCGCCGGTCCACCTGGAGCACACACCACGTATGAGTGAAACGATTTCCCCTCCCGCCAGCGCGGCGCCGTTCGAGCTGGTCTGCCCGGCCGGCAGCCTGCCGGCGCTGAAAGCGGCCGTCGACAACGGCGCCGACTGCGTCTACCTCGGCTTTCGCGACGCCACCAATGCGCGCAATTTCGCCGGTCTGAATTTCGACGAAGCGGCCATCGCGCAGGGCATCGCCTATGCCCACGACCGCGGCCGCAAGGTGCTGCTGGCGCTGAACACCTATCCCCAACCGGGCATGGAGGCGCTGTGGCGCGGCGCCATCGAGCGCGCCCATGGCGCCGGCGTCGATGCCGTCATCCTCGCCGACCCGGGCCTGATGCGCCATGCCGCGGAAAACTTCCCCGACCTGCGCCTGCACCTGTCCGTGCAGGGCTCGGCCACGAACGTGGAAGCCATCGCGCTGTACCGCCGCCGCTTCGGCATCGCCCGCGCCGTGCTGCCGCGCGTGCTGTCGCTGGCGCAGGTCGAGCACGTGGTGGCCAATACCGACGTCGAGATCGAGGTGTTCGGCTTCGGCAGCCTGTGCGTGATGGTCGAAGGGCGTTGCGCGCTGTCGTCGTACGCCACGGGCGAATCGCCGAATACGCATGGCGTCTGCTCGCCGGCGCGCGCCGTGCGCTGGGAACAAAGCCCGCGCGGCCTGGAATCGCGCCTGAACGGCGTGCTGATCGACCGTTATGCCGATCACGAACACGCCAGCTATCCCACGTTGTGCAAGGGCCGCTTCGACGTGGCCGACGAAACCTATTACGCCATCGAGGAACCGGCCAGCCTGAACACGCTGGAGCTGCTGCCGCGGCTGATGGAAATCGGCGTGGCGGCCGTCAAGATCGAAGGACGCCAGCGCAGCCCTGCCTACGTGGCGCAGGTGACGCGCGTCTGGCGCGACGCCATCGACGCCGCCCGCGCCAATGCCGCCCGGTTCTCCGTCAAGCCGGACTGGATGAACGCGCTGAACACCCTGGCCGAGGGCCAGCAACATACCCTGGGTGCGTATCACCGCGCCTGGAAGTGAAAGGAAGCACATGCTGAAAATTGCCGTGGGACCGCTGCTGTATTACTGGCCGCGCGCCAGCGTGCTGGCGTTTTACGACGAGGTGGCGGCGGGTCCCGCCGATATCGTCTACCTGGGCGAGACGGTCTGCTCGCGCCGCCATGAACTGCGTGCCGCGGACTGGCTGGCGGTGGCCGAACTGTTGCGGGGCGCAGGCAAGGAAGTCGTGCTGTCGAGCCTTGCGCTGCTCGAGTCCAGTGCGGACGTGACGGCGCTGCGCCGCCTGGCGCAGAACGGGCGCTTCGACATCGAGGCCAACGACATGGGCGCCGTGCAGCTGGCGGAAGGGCGGCCGTTCGTCGCCGGCCCGCACCTGAACGTCTACAACGGCGGCACATTGACCTTGCTGCACGAACTGGGTGCGCGGCGCTGGGTGATGCCGCTGGAGTTGAGCCGCAAGTCGCTCGACGTGTTGCAGGCGGCGCGGCCGGCCGGCATGGAGACGGAGGTGTTCGTGCTGGGCCGCATGCCGCTGGCGTTTTCCGCGCGCTGCTTCACGGCGCGCCACCGCAACCTGCCGAAGGACGACTGCCGCTTCAGCTGCATCGCCCATCCGGACGGGCTGCGCATGGACACGCGCGAAGGCCAGCCGTTCCTCGTCCTGAACGGCATCCAGACGCAGTCCGCCGCCGTCTACAACCTGTCGGGCCAGTTCGACGAACTGGTGGCCAGCGGCGTGGATGTGCTGCGCATCTCGCCGCAATCGCAGCACACGCCCCGCGTCGTCGCCCATTTCGACGCGCTGCGCCGTGGCCTGGAAGCGGAAGACATCACGCCGTTGCTGCCGGACGCCCCGTGCGACGGCTACTGGCATGGCCGGCCCGGCCTGGAACTGCGCGGGAGAGCGGCATGAGCGCGCCGCGCCTGCCCCGCGCCGGGGTGCCGCCCGCGCTGCCAACGTTCATTGGTGCCATCGGCGGCAAGCTGCCACTGTTACCCGGCGCCGCCTTGTTTGCCGCCGGCCTGAACGTGGCGCTGCGGCCGCACCTGCTACAGGACGTGCGCGAGAGCCTGGAAGGACGCCACCTGCGCATCCGCGTGCTGGACGCCGGCCTTGCATTCGACGTGGCCTGGCAGGCCAGCCGCTTCGTCCCGCGCGCAGCCGGCCAACCGGACCTGGACATCGCCGCCAACGCCGCCGACCTGCTCGCGCTGATGCGCCGTGAAACGGACCCGGACACGCTGTTTTTCGGGCGCCGGCTGTCGATGCAGGGCGATACGGAGCTGGGGCTGCTGGTCAAGAATACGCTCGATGCGCTGGAGCTTACCTTGCCGGACCCGCATCCGCTGGCGGTGCTGCGCTGGCTGCGGGGCCGGTAGGAAACGCCGCCCGGCGACTGTTGTTTTTTTGTCCAGCAGCCTGCGCGGCTTGGTCGAATAGCCCGCCCCCTGACCGGGTTTGGCCGATAATGGACTGACCTTCCCGCTAAGGAGCCATCATGCCCGACGCTGCCGCTACGCCGTACGGAAATCCCGCCCGTTCCGAAATGCTGCGTTACCTTCCGGCGGGCACCGCGTGCGTCCTTGACGTCGGGTGCCATCTGGGTGGCTTCGGCGTCGCGCTGAAGGAAGCCGGTGTGGCGACGGTCTGGGGTGTCGAGCCCAATCCGGAGACGGCGGACGTGGCGCGCCGGCACCTCGATCACGTCGTCACGGGGTTCTTTGCCGCCGACACGGTGCCGGACGCCCAGTTCGACGCGATCTTCTTCAATGACGTGCTGGAACACATGGCGCAGCCGGAAGACGCGCTGCGCGTGGCGCAGGCGAAGCTCAAGCCGGGCGGCGTCGTGCTGGCGTCGATCCCGAACGTGCGCTACATCGGCAACCTGCTGCACATCCTGCGCGACAAGGATTTTCGCTACGAGGACAGCGGCATTCGCGACCGCACCCACCTGCGGTTCTTTACAAAGAAAAGCATCCCGCGCCTGTTCGAAGCGAGCGGCTATGAAATCCGCACGCTCGACGGCATCAACGAGGCCTGGTGGGAGCCGTCGCTGCTGCGCCGGCTGGCGTTCCGCATCTGGGGCAACGGCTACCTGGAGGATACCCGCTATGTGCAGTACGCCGTAGTCGCGCGACCGCTGGAGACCGCGCACTGATACCTGTCGCCGAGCTGGGGGCGTTGCCGGCCTTTGTCGGTGCCATCGGCGGCAAGCTGCCGCTGCTGCCCGGCGCGGCATTGTTTGCCGTCGATACGGAGCTGGAGCTGCTGGTCAAGAATACGCTCGATGCGCTGGAGCTGACCTTGCCGGACCCGCATCCGCTGGCGGTGCTGCGCTGGCCGCGGGAGGCCCGTCGCGCTTGACAGGGACGCCGAAGGACATCTTTGCGAGGCACTGCAAGCGTCGGAAAGAGGCGGCTTCCGGCATCCGGCCGCGCCGGGTGTCGATCACCGGCCGCGCGCCCAGCGCGCGGCGTACCGTTCCAGCATCTGCACATCGTAAGTCGCAAGTTCGACCGGTTGGCTGAGCGGTGACGACGTGATCTCGAACGGTGGCAACTGCATGGGTGAACCCGGTATGATCTCCGGCGGGGTGTAATAGATGATCCATCTGCGCGGATAGTCCGCCGCGGCGGCTTTCCCCGGTGCCGCGAGCATGCGCCAGTCGTCGCTCCGCAAGGGCCGGGAGCACGACGTTCTGCCGGTATCGATGACGAACGTATCGCCGCGTCGAAGCTTGCCCTTGTAGGCATGGTCGACCTGGAATGTGACCCGTTCCAGTGGCATCTTGAAGTCCGGGACCGCTGCATCGGCCACCGAAACCGTCTTGAGACCGACGACGTGTGCGGTGACGACGAATCTGGCGCCATCATAATTTGCCTTGACCCTTGCCTGCGACTGTTCCCAGAATTCGGGCGGGAGCGGCGAGCAGGCCTGCGCGGCGGCGACATGGCACGACAGCACGGCAACAAGGAAGGCTGGTTTCATCGGGACGGCAGCGTAGTCGGAGTCCGGCAATTATAGCGTTCGCCGGACAGCGGCAGTAAGCGAGCAGCTGCGCCGACGTTTTCAGGCCCGGCGCAGCAGGAGGGTGCGAAAGTGTGGCCGCATCGAGTCAAGCGTTGCTTCGTCCGGATACGCCGCGCCGGTCGCCAGCCGCAGCCCCGCATCCGCGCACCCCTGCGGCCTGAACTGCTGCACGACATAATTGACCACGCCCAGCGCCCGCAACTCGTCCGCCATCCGCAATAGCGCCTCCCGCGACAGCAGGGCGGGATGCACGGTGGTCCGGCACTCGTACGCCACACCGCTGGCAAGGATCGCCTCGACGCATGCACGCGCGGCGACGCCGCTGCCGGGGACGCGGGTGATGCCCTGATACTCGTCGAACGGCGCCTTGACGTCGAAGCCCACCCAGTCGGCCAGCGGCAGCGCGGCCCGCAGCCGGTCGGGGTAGATGCAGGCCGTGTGCAGGCCGACCTTGAAGCCCAGTTCGCGGACGGCGCGCATGGCGTCGGGCAGCGCGGGGTCGGTGGTGGGTTCGCCGCCGCTGAAGACGACGGCGTCCAGCAGGCCGCGCCGGCGCGCCAGCGTTGCCAGGACAGCGTGCCAGTCCAGCGGACTTTGCGCGGGCCGCTCCTGCAGGTGGGGATTGTGGCAGTAGCCGCAGCGCCAGGCGCAGCCCTGCACGAAGACGACGGCGGCCAGCTGGCCGGGATAGTCGGTGGCCGTGAACGGCGTGAAGCCGCCCACGTTCAGCGGGCGGCCGGCACTCATCGGCAGGGGACGGGCGCCATCGCCACGCGCCGCTCGTCGAAGTGGCGGCGCTCGTGAAACTCGCCCTGCTTGCCCGTGTTGAACGACGATACGGGGCGATGGTAGCCCATTACGCGGGTCCAGATTTCGCAGGGCTGGCGTTCCGGATCGTCCGGGCTCAGTGTCATGGCGGTCATGGTGACTCCTTTTTTACAGTGGTTGAAGAACGGCGCGCTGCCGGCGCAGCAAGAGCTCGGCATCGCATTTCGGGCAGAACGGGTGGCTGCCGGACAGGTAGCCATGCGTCGGGCAGATCGAGAACGTGGGCGTGACGGTGATGTACGGCAGGCTGAAACGCTCCAGCGCGCGGCGCACCAGCGTGCGACAGGCGGCGGCGCTGGAGACGGCTTCCGTCATGTACAGGTGCAGCACGGTGCCGCCCGTGTATTTGCGCTGCAGCGGGTCCTGCCGTTCCAGCGCCTCGAACGGATCGTCCGTGAAGCCGACCGGCAGCTGCGACGAATTGGTGTAGTAGGGATTGCGGTCCGTGCCGGCCTGCAGGATGCCGGGGTAGCGCTTGCGGTCCTCGCGCGCGAAGCGGTACGTGGTGCCTTCGGCCGGTGTCGCCTCCAGGTTGTACATATGGCCCGTCTGTTCCTGGAATTGCAGCATCCGCGAGCGCACGTGATCCAGCAGGCGCAGCGCCAGCGCGTGACCGCGCTCGCTGGTGATGTCGTACTCGTCGCCGCTGAAATTGCGCACCATCTCGTTGATGCCGTTCACGCCCAGCGTGGAGAAATGGTTGCGCAGCGTGCCGAGGTAGCGCTTCGTGTACGGAAAGAGGCCGTCGTCCATATGCCGCTGGATCACCTTGCGCTTGATCTCCAGGCTGATCCTGCCCAGTTCGAGCAGGTCGTCCAGCGCGGCCAGCAGGCCCCGTTCATCGTCCGGGTGCAGATAGCCCAGGCGGGCGCAGTTGATGGTGACGACGCCCAGCGATCCGGTCTGCTCGGCCGAGCCGAACAACCCGTTGCCGCGCTTGAGCAGTTCGCGCAGGTCCAGCTGCAGGCGGCAGCACATCGAGCGGATCATGTTCGGCTTCAGCTCGGAATTGAGGAAGTTCTGGAAGTAGGGCAGGCCGTAGCGGGCCGTCATCGCGAACAGCAGTTCCGCGTTCGGGCTGTCCCAGTCGAAGTCGGGCGTGATGTTGTAGGTCGGGATGGGGAACGTGAAGGCGCGTCCCTTCGCGTCACCGGCCGTCATCACTTCGATATAGGCGCGGTTGAGCATGTCCATCTCGGCCTGCAGGTCGCCGTACGTGAACGGCTGCTCGACGCCCGCGATGACGGGCACCTGCTCGCGCAGGTCGTCCGGGCACGTCCAGTCGAACGTCAGGTTCGTGAACGGCGTCTGCGTGCCCCAGCGCGACGGCACGTTCAGGTTGTAGATCAGCTCCTGGATCGACTGGCGCACCTGGTCGTAGGTCAGGGCATCCGCACGGACGAACGGCGCCAGGTACGTGTCGAACGAGCTGAAAGCCTGGGCGCCGGCCCACTCGTTCTGCAGCGTGCCGAGGAAGTTGACGATCTGCCCGCACGCGCTGGACAGGTGGCGCGGCGGACCGGACTCCACCTTGCCCGGCACGCCGTTCAGCCCTTCGGCCAGCAGCGTACGCAACGACCAGCCGGCGCAGTAGCCGGCCAGCATGTCCAGGTCGTGGATGTGCAGGTCGGCGTTGCGATGCGCCTGACCCACCTCCGGCGGATAGACGTGGTTCAGCCAGTAATTGGCGATCATCTTGCCGGACACGTTGAGGATCAGGCCACCCAGCGAATAGCCCTGGTTGGCGTTGGCGTTGACGCGCCAGTCCTGGCGGTCGAGATACTCATTGATCGACGTCTCCACGTCCACCAGCGACTTGCGGTCCTGCCGCAGGCTGCGGTGCTGCTCGCGGTAGACGACATAGCGGCGCAAGGTCTGGCGGTAGCCAGCGTCATACAGCACGCTTTCGACGTGGTCCTGCACTTCTTCCACGCACAGCGGCGTCTCGCGCGCGGCCTGCAGCCGCAGCACCGTGTTGTAGGCGAGACGCTGCGCCGCCTCGGCGCCGTATTCGCCGCTGGCCGCGCCGGCGCGGCGCAGGGCGGACAGGATCTTCGCCGCATCGAAGCCCTGCACGCTGCCGTCGCGCTTGACGATGGTCTTCAGCGCCGCGGCCTGCTCGATCTGTTCTGTTGTGTGTTTCACTTTTTCTCCGGGGGTTCGGTGATGGCCAAAGGTTAGCGACTTCACGTGTTTGCGCCAAAGAGAACAGGTGACGGCGCGGGAAATCCTTGATGCAGGTTAAATACAGGGTCTGGCACGTTCGCGGTCGCTGACCTGGGAGGCCGATACGTCGGGGACAGGCACCACAGAACGGTGCCAGTCCCCGGTGCGCGAACGGCGCCGGCCAAAGGGCCGCCGGGGACTGGCTCCTCTTCGGGCGAAGGCCCGACGAGGTGCCTGTCCCTGACGTTTACTGTGAGCTAGCCAGCGCACGGATGGCCTGCACGAACGCCGCATCGGGCTCCACGTCGAGGCGCGTGCTGACCGCGCGGATGGTGCCGTCGGCGCCCAGCAGCGTGACCCGCGCCGTGTGCCCGATCTCGCCGCCCGTCAGCGCCCGGTAGCGGATGCCCAGCGCCGCCGCGATGCGGCGCGTGTCGGTGTCGTCGCGCGGCACGGACACGCGCCAGCGCCCGGCGTCGAGACGCTGGCTGCGTGCCAGCTTCGCCAGCGTGGGCGGATCGTCGCGCAAGGGATCGAGGCTGACGAGCAGCACGCGCACGTTGCGGGCATCCGGTCCCAGCGCCGCCAGCGTGCGCTTCAGCGACTCGATGACGACGGGGCAGGCGCTGCTGCAATCGCCGTAGAACATCGCCACTAGCACGGGGGCGCCCGCCATATCGGCCAGCGTGAAGCGGCTGCCGTGTGAATCCGTCAGCACCGTGTCCAGCCGGTACAGCGAGGCTGACGGCAGCGGTGCCGCCGCTACCATGCCGGCCGCCAGCAGCAGCGCCAGCGCGGCGGTGCGCAGAAGTCTCGTCATGTTCATGGTTTTTCTCCTCCATCGCGGGCGCAGCGAAACCCGAGGCGCGCGCCATCCTGGTTGCTTTCCAGCGCGGCCAGCAGCGCCACGCGCATCAGCACCGCGTAGTTGCGCCGGTCCGCCAGCGACACAGCGCCGGCGCCGCAGAACTCCAGCTGGCGCTTGCCGCCGCCGGCGCGGCTGTCCGCGTCGACGAACAGCCCGTTGAAATCCTCCACCCACTCCCACTGCAGGCCGTGCAGGTCGTGGATGCCGTAGACGTTCGGTGCGGCCCGGCCGATGGGACCGGGCACCGCGGGGCCGGGCGACGAATACCACGCCAGGATGGTGGCCAGCCACGCGGGATCGTCGCGCGCATCAACTCGCGTCGCATCCGCACTGGCGGCGAATTCCCACTCGTGCCAGCGCGGCAGACGCGCACCTTCGCTGGCGCAGTAGGCGGAGGCGGCATGCCAGCTGACGTGCGTCACGGGAGCGTCATCGAGCCCGCCATCCAGCGCCGACAGGTAGCGCGGGCCGGCAAACAGCGCCGGCGCCTGGCCGCGTGACCACTGCGGCGCCGCCGCCATGAAGGCGCGGAAGTCGGCATTGCTGACGGGCCGTTCGCGCAGCAGGAACGGCGCCACGGTGACGTCGGCCCCGGCCGCGTCGGCCGGCACCACCGAGCGCAGCACGCCGCCAGGCAGCGCGCGATAGGGCACCGCGGCCATCGCGCCGCCGCACAGCGCCGCCGCCAGCAGCACCGAGCAGTGCATCGCCGGCGTGCGCGTCATTTGCCGCCTCATCATTTCCCACGGCTGGCGCGCATCGCGCGCACCTTGTCGGCATCGAGCACCGGCTTGCCGTTGTTCATATCGGTGCTGATGTAGTTGATGACGGCGGCGATGTCGTCGTCGGACAGGTCCTGCGGCGGCATCACGCCGTTGTAATGCTCGCCGTTGACGACCAGTTCCCCGCTGCGGCCATTGAGAACGATGTGCGCCATCTCGTACGGTCGCTGCTGGAAGAAGTCGGAATTGGCCAGCGGCGGGAACACGCCGGGCACGCCTTTGCCGTCGGGCTGGTGGCACGCGCTGCAGTTGGCGTCGTAGACGGCCCGGCCGCGCAGCTGGGCGGCCGGAGCGGCAGCCGGAGCGGCTTTTGCGGCGGCGGCAACCGCAACCGCAGCCGCCGGCTTCGCGACCGCCTTCGTCGCCACCACGGCGGCACCCGCGAGCGGTCGCTTGATGCCTTTCGCATAGATCTCCGGCCGCTCCGGGCCACTGACGTCGAGTATCCCGAGCGCGCCCTTGTTGAAGGCGCGCGTCAGCGAGTGGTCCACCAGCGCCAGGTCGCCCGGCACGCGCGGCGTGAACTCGACGATGGTGGCGCCACCCGTCGGTACCATCGTCGTCTGCACGTTTTCCTGATAGTGCTTGCCGCCTTCCGTGTAGACGCGGTCGAAGATGGTGCCGATGACATGGAAGCTGGACGTGACGTTCGGCCCGCCGACGCCGAAGAACATCCGCACCGATTCGCCGGCCCTGGCCTTCAGCGCGCGGGGACCGGTCAGCGCGCCATCGGCGCCGTTGAAGACGACGTAGGTGGGGCGCTCGTCGATGGCCTTCTGCATGTCGAAGTTCTGCAGGCCTGCCGCGCGGTAGGCGCCGCTGGTGTAGAAGTCGCCCTGCATCACATAGTATTCATGGTCTGCCGGCTGCATGCCTTCCGCCGGCTCGACAAGGATCATGCCGTACATGCCGTTCGCCACGTGCATGGCGACGGGCGCCGTGGCGCAGTGATACACGTACAGGCCGGGCGACAGTGCCTTGAACGAGAACACGGCCTCGTTGCCCGGCGCGATCAGCGTCTGCGCGGCGCCGCCGCCGGGGCCCGTCACCGCGTGCAGGTCGATATTGTGCGGCAGCTTGTTGCCGGCCAGGTTTTCCAGGTGCAGTTCGACGGTGTCGCCTTCGCGCACCCGGATCATCTTGCCCGGCACGGTGCCGCCGAAGGTCCAGAAGGTGTAGCGGGTGCCCGGCGCGATCTCGCGCTCGACTTCCTCGACGGTCAGGTGGACGACGACGTTGGCCGGCGTCGTGCGCGTGATGCGCGGCGGGACCGCGGGCGGTGCGACCAGCTCCTGCACGACCGAGGGCAGTGTGACCGGCTGCGCTGCGCCGGCGGCGAGGAAAGCGGCGGTCCCCAGCAGGGCGGCTGCAATGGCGGTCGAACGATCGCGGGCACGTGGTTGGATGTTCTTGTTCATGCTCTTCACCTTGTTGTTGGTTGGCCGTCATGCTTGACGACGTGCCCATCGTAGGTGTGTGCGGAACGGAAATCCTTGATCCAGGTTGTCGAAAACGGATGAGTCAGAAGAAGGGCACGACCTGCTTCGTGACGGCCACGCAGACGATGTAACCGAAGACGGTCAGCGCGGCCACGAACGCCCACGGTTGCCGGCGCCGCAGCGCCACGGCGCCGAGGCCGACGTACAGCAACAGCGCAATCACCTTGGCGCCCAGCCAGGCCTGGGCGAACGGATACTGGCCGCTCAGCACGGCCAGCGTCACGGCGCTGGCCAGCAGCACCGTATCGACCAGGTGCGGCAGGGTGCGCACCCAGCGCCGCGCCAGCATCGCCGGCGCCGCCAGCATCCACAGGCCGCGCAGCAGGAACAGCAGGCCGCTGGCGACCACGCAGGCGATGTGCAGGTTCCTGATGGCGTAATAATGCATGTCAGTCGGCCACGAGGAAGTCGATGACGACCTGGCCCGGTTCGCGCGCCACGTACGATGCCTTGATGCGCGGCCCGTAGTAATGGGCGATCTGCTGCAGCAGCGGCAGCGGGTCGTGGTCGTTACAGAAGCGCATGATCTCGCCCGGCGCCAGCGCGTCCAGCGCGCCGAAGATGGCGGCATGGCGGAAGCGCTTGGCGACGCCGCGTGCGTCGAAGGGATAGATGCCGTCCGGGCCGGCGGCTTGCGAACAATCGTGGGACATGTGAACTCCTTGGAGGTGGGATAAAGGCCGGGCGGGATGCCCGGCCAGGAGGCATTACGCGTTACGGGAACCGGCCGGCACGGCGGCCAGGGCGGGACGCCGCAGCAGGCGCCAGCCGAACAGCGCCAGGAACAGGCAGCCGACAGCAAACACGATGTCGCCCGGCACGCGCAGCCAGACCAGCGTTTCCATCAGCGGCGAGTGCACCAGCTCCGGCGAGCGCGCATACCACATGCCTTCGGTGATGCTGGCCGCGGCCTGTACGATGCCGGCCGGGACCAGCGAGATGAAGACCATCATCGCCAGGCCGATGTTCAGGCACCAGAACATGGGCTTGAGCAGGCTGTCCGCCCAGGCCGTGCGATCCGACAGGCCGCGCAGGCAGAACAGCAGCAGGCCGATGCCCAGCATGCCATACACGCCGAACAGCGCGGCATGGCCGTGCGCCGCCGTCATGTTCAGGCCCTGCATGTAGTACAGCGCCAGTGGCGTGTTGATCGAGAAGCCCAGCAGGCCGGCGCCGACGAGGTTCCAGAAGCCGACGGCGATGAAGCACAGGATCGGCCATTTATAGGCCTGCACCCATGGCGCCGAGCGCGAGCGCTGGTAGTTGCGGAACGCCTCGATGCCAATCATCGACAGCGGCACCACTTCCAGCGCGGAGAACATGCCGCCCAGAGCGATGACGAACGTCGGCGTGCCCGTGAAGTACAGGTGGTGCAGGGTGCCGAGGATGCCGCCGAACAGGAACACGATCGTTTCCAGCACGATGGCGCTGTTGGCGGCGGCCGCGCGGATCAGGCCCAGGCGCACGAACAGCAGCGCGATGACGGCCGTGGCGAACACTTCGAAGAAGCCTTCCACCCACAGGTGCACCAGCCACCAGCGCCAGTATTCGATCATCGAATAGTGCGTATGCCGGCCCCACGTCAGCGACGTGGCATAGAAGCCGCCGATGCACAGCGCGGCCAGGAACACCATGACAATCAGGCCGCGGCTTTCCGACGGTTTTTTCAACGCAGGCATCAGCGCGCGGCCCAGCAGGGTGACCCAGAACAGCAGGCCGACGAACAGCAGCACCTGCCAGATGCGGCCCATGCTGGTGAACTCCAGGCCCTGGTTGCCGAGCCAGAAGGCAAACGCGGTGCCGCGGTGCTGCAGGGTGCCGAGCCAGCCGAAGGCGGTCGAACCGACGACGATGAACAGCAGCGCGTAGAACAGCACATCGACGCCCAGCTTCTGGTATTTCGGCTCATGGCCGGAGATGGCGGGCGCGATGTACAGCCCCGTGGCCAGCCAGGCCGTGGCGATCCACAGCACGGCGAACTGCGTATGGATGGTGCGGCTGACGGAGAACGGCAGGATCTCGCCCAGCGGGATGCCGAAGAAGCTCTGCCCCTCGACCGCATAGTGGGCCGTGATGACGCCCATGCCCACCTGCGCCAGGATCAGGCCGATGACGACAAAGAAGTACTTGCGGGTCGCCCGCATCGACGGCGTTGCCTTCAGGCTGAAGAGCGGATCGGCCTTCGGTGGAACGGGATCGGCTTCTTCCTTGTGCGTGGCGTGGAACCAGATCATGGCGGCGATCGCGCCGATCATCAGCACCACGCTGGCGATCGACCAGATGCCGGCACCGGCCGTGGGACGGTTGCCCACCAGCGGCTCGTGCGGCCAGTTGCTGGTGTAGCTCAGGCCCGGCTGGCCGGGACGGTCGGTGGCGGCGGCCCAGGCGGACCAGAACATGAACGCGGGCAGGGCGTCCAGCTCGGCCGGATCGTTCAGCACGCCGGGGGCCATCGCGTACTGCTCGCGCAGGGCGTCCATGGCCGGATCGGCGCTGAACAGGGCGCGATAGTGTGCCGCCACTTCCCGCACGGCGGCGGCGCGGTCGGCGGACAGCACGATCTTCCCGGTCGCCTTGTCATACGTATTGCGACGCAATTCCTCCTGCAGCCGCGCGTTCAGCGCCGCCTGCGCGGGTTTCGACAACGTGTCGAACGGGGCGCCGTGATCGCGTTTGGCCCAGATCTCGCGCAGCGCCAAGGCCTCGCGGTGCAGCCAGTCGGCCGACCAGTCGGGTGCCAGGTAGCTGCCGTGGCCCCAGACGGAGCCGACCTGCTGGCCACCTGCCGCCAGCCAGGCCTGCTGGCCCTCGTCGACCTGGCCTTCGCGATACAGCGTGGCGCCGTCGGCGCTGACGACCGCTTTGGGAATGGGGGGCGCGGCTAGCCAGATCTCCGATCCTACCCAGCCGAGAACGGCGAAGGAGAGAGCGCAGATGACGGCGAGCCAGGTCCAGAGTTTGCGTGTGGCGTGCATGGCGTGGTTCCTCATCGTGGTTGAACTGTGGCGGCCTGTGTGACCGTCTGGGGCCGATGTTAGGACCGGAAGTCAAAAGAAGCATTTCAGATGTCTTTTTTCTTGATGCAGGTTATGAACGGTTGGCGGGGCACCGTCCGATAATCCGGCCATGTCCAACGGGAGAACACCATGCACCTCACAGCCTGCACCGACTACGCGCTGCGCACCCTCTTGATGCTGGCCGGCCAGCCGGACCGGCTGGTAACGATCGAGGAAGTCGCCGTCAGCCACCGCATCCCCAAGAACCACCTGACGAAGGTGGTGCATCGTCTCGGCCTTGCCGGCTTCCTGCGCACGGTGCGCGGCCGGCACGGCGGCATCGCGCTGGCGCGCGCGCCCGCCGCCATCCATATCGGCGCCGTGGTGCGTGCGATGGAGCAGAACTTCCATATGGCTGCCTGCTTCGATCCGGGCCAGGGCGACTGCCTGTATGCGGGCGGCTGCGGCGTGCAGGCGCTGTTCGTGCGGGCTACGGCTGCGTGGCTGGCGGAGCTTGACGGCGTCACGCTGGCCGACATCGCGCGGCCCGCGACGCCGCCTTGCACACCGCAGCCGATGCGGCGGCTTGCCGTCGCCTGCGCGGACTAGTCCTTTCGGCCTAGGGGGCTCACCTGATTGCGCGCGCCGTGGCCGACCTCCTGCCGATGGTGATTGGTGACGCCGATGCGTACGCTGGGAGCATCGGTAAAAGAGGGTTGAGGAAAACATGAAAAGCGACAGACAAACGGACAGGCGGGCGCTCGCGGTACTGACCAGCAGTACTTTCTCGTTCACGGTGTGCTTTGCCGTGTGGATGATGTTCGCCGTGCTGGGCATCCCCGTGAAGAAGATGCTGGGACTGAACGAAACGCAGTTTGGCCTGCTGGCGGCGATGCCGGTTTTGAGCGGCTCGCTGGTGCGCGTGCCGCTGGGGATCTGGACGGACCGCTTCGGCGGGCGCATCGTGTTCTTCGGCGTGATGATCGCCACGGTGATACCCGTCTGGCTGATCGGCTACGCCACCGCCTACTGGCAGTTCCTCCTACTGGGCCTGCTGCTGGGCCTTGCGGGCGGCTGCTTCGCCGTCGGCACGCCGTACGTGGCGCGCTGGTTCCCGCAGGAGCGGCGCGGCCTGGCGATGGGCGTCTTCGGCGCGGGCAATTCCGGTTCGGCCGTGACGAAGTTCGTCGCCCCCGCCATCATCGCCGCGTGGGGCTGGCAGGCCTTGCCCCGCGTGTTTGCCGTCGCCATGCTGGCCACGGCGCTGCTGTTCTGGTGCTTCAGCTATACGAATCCGGCGCACAACGTGCCGAACACCACGTCGTTTGCCGCCCAGCTGCGCGTGCTGAAGGACCGCCGCGTGTGGCGCTACTGCCAGTACTACTCCGTTGTCTTCGGCGGCTACGTGGGACTGGCGCTTTGGATGACCAAATACTACGTGGGCCAGTACGGCTTCGACCTGGGCGCCGCTGCGCTGCTGGCCGCGTGCTTCTCGCTGCCGGGCGGCGTGCTGCGCGCGCTGGGCGGCTGGGTCTCCGACCGCCATGGCGCCTACAAGGTCACGTGGTGGGTCATGTGGGTATGCTGGGTGTGCTTCTTCCTGCTGTCCTATCCGCCCACGACGATGCAGGTGCAGACGGTGGACGGCACGGTCGCCATCGACCTGGCGCTGTCGCCATGGGTGTTCACGGCGCTGCTGTTCGTTGCCGGCACCGCCATGGCGATCGGCAAGGCCTCCGTCTTCAAGTTCATCGGCGACGAATTCCCCGACAACATCGGCGCCGTGTCCGGCGTCGTCGGCCTGGCCGGTGGCCTGGGCGGCTTCGTGCTGCCGATCCTGTTCGGCGCGCTGCTGGACCTGACGGGTGTTCGGTCCTCCGCCTTCATGCTGCTGTACGGGACCGTGTGCGTCTCGCTCGTCTGGATGCACTACTCGTTCCGGCCGCAGGGCGCCGCCCCGGCACCTGCCGCCACCGTCGCCAAAGCGGCCTGAATTCACGGGCTGAAGTCATTCACATCACAAGGAGCACGTCATGAGCAAATACCTGATCAGCACGTGGGAGCCCGAGGCGCCCGCGTTCTGGCAACGCAGCGGCAAGACCACCGCCAACCGCAACCTGTGGATCTCGATCCCCGCGCTGGCGCTGGCCTTCGCCGTGTGGATGGTCTGGAGCGTCGTTGTCGTCAACCTGCCCGTCATCGGTTTCACCTACAGCACCAACCAGCTGTTCTGGCTTGCCGCGGTGCCCGGCCTGTCCGGCGCCACCCTGCGCATCTTCTATTCGTTCATGGTGCCGATCTTCGGCGGCCGCAAATGGACGGCGCTGTCCACCGCGTCGCTGCTGGTGCCAGCCATCGGCATCGGTCTCGCCGTGCAGGATCAGAGCACGAGTTACCCGACGATGCTCGTGCTGGCACTGCTGTGCGGCTTCGGCGGCGGCAACTTCGCCTCGTCGATGGCCAACATCAGCTTCTTCTACCCGAAAGCGCAGAAGGGCTATGCGCTGGGCATGAATGCGGGCCTGGGCAACCTGGGCGTGTCGGCCGTGCAGTTCGTCGTGCCGCTGGCGATCACCACCGGCATCTTCGGCGCCATCGGCGGCGCCGCGCAGATTCCCGTGCAGCCGGGCCATGGCGACGCGCTCTGGCTGCAGAACGCGGCATTCGTCTGGGTGCCGTTCATCGTCGTCAGCACCTTGCTGGCGTGGTTCGGCATGAACGACTTGGCATCGGCCAAGGCGTCGTTCGCCGAGCAGGCCGTGATTTTCAGCCGCAAGCACAACTGGCTGATGTGCTGGCTGTACACGGGCACGTTCGGTTCCTTCATCGGCTATTCGGCCGCGTTCCCGCTGCTGACCAAGACGCTGTTCCCGGAAGTGGACCCGCTGCGCTATGCCTTCCTCGGCCCGCTGGTCGGCGCACTGGCCCGCGTCGCTGGCGGCATCATCTCCGATAAGCTGGGTGGTGCCCGCGTCACGCTGTGGACGTTTGTCGGCATGATCGCCGCGGTGTTCGGCGTCATCTCGTTCCTGCCGCAGGCTGGCTCGCCGGGCAGCTTCACGGGCTTCTTCTGGATGTTCATGCTGCTCTTCGCCGGCACCGGCATCGGCAACGCCTCGACCTTCCGCATGATCCCGATCATCTTCATGACGCAGCACCAGCGCGCCGCCGCCGGCCAGCCGAAGGCCGTGCAGGACCAGGCCATCGTCGACGCCAACAAGGAAAGCGCCGCCGTGCTGGGCTTCACGTCCGCCGTCGCCGCCTATGGCGCGTTCTTCATCCCGAAAAGCTACGGCACGTCGATCGCGCTGACGGGCCGTCCGGACGCCGCGCTGTACTGGTTCATCGCGTACTACGGCACCTGCATCGCCATCACGTGGTGGTGCTACGCCCGCAGAAATGCGGCGATGCCTTGCTGAACACGGAGCCCGTCATGGACAAGACCCGCATCAAGGTGCAAGCCTTCCTGTCGAAGGTGCCGCTGTTCGCCAACCTGCGCGGCGAAGAACTGGATCGCATCGCGCTGGGCACCAGCAAGGTACGGGTCGAGCGGGGCGAGCTGGTGTTCCAGCGCGGCGAACCGTGCGTCGGCTTTCACATCGTGCTGTACGGGCAGGTCAAGCTGTCGTTCACGTCCGCCACCGGCGCGGAGAAGGTCATCGAACTGATCGGCCCGGGCCACAGCTTCGGCGAGGCGCTGATGTTCATGAACCGGCCGTATATCGTGACGGCGCAGGCGATGGAGGACACGATGCTGCTGCACGTATCGAAACCGGTGATCTACCGCGAGATCCACGGCGACCCGGACTTCGCCTGCGCGATGCTGGCCGGCCTGTCGCAACGGATGCATGCCCTGATGAGCGACATGGAATCCTATTCGCTGCGCTCCGGCACGCAGCGCGTGGTGGGTTACCTGGTCAAGGATTGCGAGGAGGAGGCCAGTTCCGAGCTGACCTTGCCGGCGGCGAAAGCGGTACTGGCCTCGCGCCTGAACCTGACGCCGGAACACTTCTCGCGCATCATGGCGGACCTGTCGGCCCGCCAGCTGATCGCGTTCAAGGGCCGACATATCGTCATTCCCGATGTGCAGAAACTCAAGAGCTGCGCCGGCTAGGAGTTCGCCATGGCCAAGAAATTTCCCATCAAACCCGTCCACCCCGAGCGCATCTGCTGGGGGTGCGATAAATATTGTCCCGTCGACGCACTCGCGTGCGGCAACGGGTCCGACCGTACGCAGCATCCGGTGGAGCTGTTTGGCGAGGATTGGGAGGAGCCGATCCTGCCGTTCGGGGATGCAGCATCGGACGGGCGTCCAGCGGATTGAGAATCAGGTCCGCTCGCGCATCGCCTCCGCGATTTTCTGGTCGGTCTTGTACTGGCTCAGCGCATACACGGCCCAGATGGTGGCAGGCAGCCAGCCCAGCAGCGTGATCTGCAGGATCAGGCAGATGATGCCGGCGATCGGGCGGCCGATCGTGAAGAAGGTCAGCCACGGGAAGATCAGGGCAATCAGCAGGCGCACGGGGTGTCTCTTTCAGTTTGCCCCTGCTTCCGCGAGGCGCCGGTCGGGCGGTTGCCCTTTGAATTTGCGCACATCTTAGCAGTGGCGGCAACGACTTGCCAGGGCCGGCCCTGCATGGCAGCGCCGCCGCGCACGATTGCGAACGGCTGAGCTATTCCCGACCTGATATTATTATTGCAACTACAGCGCTTGCGTGTGCGCATCCGCCATACGCAGGCGCAATCCGATCAACGGCAGCGGCCGACGCAACAGCGGTCGCGCCATCAGAAGGGAAGACGATGAAAAAATTGATGACAATCCTGGTGACCGGCCTTGCCCTGGTCGCCGGCACGGCCAACGCGGCCGGATGCCTGAAAGGTGCTGCCGTCGGTGGCGTGGCGGGGCACGTGGCCGGCAAACATGGCGTGGTCGGCGCAGTGGGCGGCTGCGTTGTCGGCCGTCATATGGCCAACAAGAAGGCGAAGAAGGAAAAGGCCGCTGAGCAGGCACGTGCCGAGCAGGCCAAACGCGACCAGGCTGCCGCCCAGGCTGCACCGGCGCGCTGACCGGCCGGTTCAGTTACCGCGGGCGGCACCCACTGTGAGTCCGCTCGTGCCTGCGCGTTCCGCCAACGCCGGCGTGGCCGCCTGCCGCTTCAGCCATGCTCCCCACAATTCGACACCCTTCATCAGCTGCAGCGAGTAGTCGAGCGACGGATGCGTGCCGTCGAACGACTCTCCCGGCGCCAGGTTGCGAAAGAAGAAGCCCACTTCGTTCTCGTTGACGGGGCCGGCCGACAGCACCGTTTCATAAGTCTGGTTCGGCGTGACAACGACCTGGCGAATGCGGCTGGCCGCAAACGTGGCAAACAGCGGCGGATCGGCGTCTCCCGCCATGTCCATCGCGCGGCTGTGGCAGGCCAGGCAGCTCGAGCGCGGATCGTCGACGGGACCGTTCATGCGGCCCAGGTAGCCCAGCTTGCCGTCCGGTGCACGCGTGGCGAACTGCGCGTCCGCCACCGGGTTGACCCAGCTTTCCTGCGGCCGCTTGCCCTGCGCGAAGTCGGCGCGCGTGAAGCGGGGCGACGTGCCCCATTCCAGGCCGGCCGGCACCAGGTTGTCCCAGTAGTCGGCATGGCCGAGCCGACCGTCAAAGTAGAACGTTCCGAACACCCAGCCATTCAGGCCATTCTCGGGTTTGTGCTTGAGCGCCACGTCCACCTGCAGCAGCCGCAATGCGACAAGCTGGCCGTTGCCGCGGATATCCGCTTCCCATGTCAGGTTGTTGCCCTTCAGGTAGGGCGCTTCGTCGTCCGTGGCGTCGGTGAACAACAGCTTGGCGCTGACGGTGCCTTCGGGGAAGCTGAAGCCCGCTGTGGCCGGCTGCGCGCGGTCTTTCCACACTTTCGCGAACGCCGTCGCGCCCGCGCCGTTGTAGAAACCGACCGCCCAGTTGTTGGTGCGGCGCGTCTGCTGCGCGCTCAGCTCGTGCAGGCGGCTACCCCGCTCGAACGTCAGGCCGTGCACCGGTTCGCGCACCGGGTGCATCCACGCAGCGTGGTACCAGTCGCGCTTGCGGTTCTTCTGCAGTTGCCAGTCGACGGCCGTATTGCCCTCGACGATATAGGCCAGCACCGCCTGCAGATACCGGTCGGGTTCGGTCCGATAGTCGATCGCCGCCCATGCCGGCTCCTCGGCCTTCATCGTCTTGGGGTAGTTGTTGCGCACCTTGAAGCAGGGTTTCGCGGGCACGCAGGGACGCTGCGCCGACGTGCGGAACTCCTGGCGCGCCAGGCGCTTGTTTTTTTCGCTCATCGTCAGGGCGTGGGCATCGGAACCCGGCAAGGCAGCCAGCAGGACACCGGACACGGCAAGGAAGGCAAGGCGTGGCAGCAGGTTCATCTCGGGCTCCGATCGGCGACAAGGATTGCCCATGCTAGCAATGCCGGCGCGACCGGTCACCGGGCGAGACACATTTACGACAAGCGCCGCACAAACGCATGACGGTCCTGGCGGCGCACTGCTCATGTATACGTCAAACGGGCGTCACAAACAGAGCTTAGGGTATCGATCTGGCGCCGGCATCCGGCGCTGTCATCGGCTGGCCCGTCAGGTGCCACACGAGAAATCGCCTGACGTGGTCTCATCCCAACGCGGTTCAACACTTGCAAAGGTATGCCATGTTCCCATTCTCTCAATCCGTCACGCCCGCCGTCCGTTCGCACCTGGACGCCCAGGTTGCGTTCCTGAACGATATGTCGAAATCGCTGTCCCGCTCCTTCCAGGACCTGTGCCAGCTCAACATCCAGCTGGGCCAGTCGCTGATCGAGGAAAGCACCATCGCCGGCCACCGTCTGCTGACGACGAACCGCCCGGACGACGCCATCTCGGTCGCCGCGTCGCGCGCTCAGCCGGCATCGGAAAAACTGCGCGCCTACGGCCAGCACATCTCGCGTGTGGCCGCCGACGCCCAGGTCGAACTGGCCCGCGTGGCCGAGCAACACGTGCAGGAAACGTCGCGCACGGCGCAGACGCTGGCCAATGAAGTGGCGCGTGTGGCTGCGGAAGAAAGCGAGCGCAGCAAGCGTCAGCAGGAAGACAGCATCAAGAGTTTCCGCGATCCGTTCCAGTACGATTCGCGCCGCAGCAGCGGTAACGGCAGCAGCGCGCATGGCCACCTGCAAGCGGCCGGCGACGGCGGCAGCATGCAATTCGACGGCGAAGCGGGCGGCGCGTCGGTGCATGGCAGCGTGCAGGGTCACGCTGCGCAACCTGCACAGCAGTCGGGCAAGGGCGCCGGCAAGAACGCCTGAGTTGTAGGCTTCGTTACGCTGCGGGGTCCTGGGCTGGTTCAAGGCCGAGGATGTCGCAGGCAGCACGTCGGGGACAGGCACCTCGCGGGCCCTTCGGCCCGAGAGGAGCCAGTCCCCGGCTGCTCTCAGTCCGCGGCGTTGGCGTACCGGGGACTGGCTCCTGTTGCGGGGCGCAGCCCTGCACAGGTGCATGTCCCCGACGTGCTGCATCCGGCGTCCGTGACAGTCGCACCGGCGCTGTCGTCAACCTCGGAGAGCCATCCGACCAAGCCTGCTACGCCGCCCAGCGCAGCGGCATCCCGTCCCGGTCGAACGCGACCATCTTGTCCATCTTCCCCAGCCGGATCGCCGCGATCATGGCCCGCAGCGCCGCTTCCGCCTGGCGCGTGTCCGGCCACTGCAGCGCCGTGCCGGACAGGGTGCTGACCAGCAGCACGTCCCAGTGCGCGCCGGCGAGCGCCTCCGCTGCCTCCCGCGCCAGCGTCGCGAAGTCCGCCACGTCCGGCGCGCGCTTGTCCACGCACGCCACCGGCGTCAGGGCCTGTCGTCCCGGCCGGCCCGGCTCGGCCTCCAGCGCCGCAAAGGTCAGCAGCATCAGCTGCGGTTCGGGACGCGCGCGGGCGGCGTCCAGCAAGGTGGCAAAACTGTCGATCGTCATAAGGTCCTCTCCATAAGCGCCCACCTTCGCATGCACGCACGCGCGCGGCAATACGTCCGTTGCGCAGCGCCCTAGTACCAAATGGCTAGTCAGCCGTAGTCCTTCCTTGGCCCCCGCAAGCACTTCCTGCCGATGTTCAGCACCGAACGCCGTCGCTAGACTGGTTGTCATCACGGCTCCCTGCATGTCGCAGGGGGCGGCGCCCGCGACAGGGTGCGCAACCGGTTCAAGGAGGCAGCATGAGTCATTTTCTGGATCGCCTGAAATTCTTCAGCCAACCCAAGTCCACGTTTTCCGACGGCCACGGCGCCGTCGTCCACGAGGACCGTACCTGGGAAAACGCCTACCGCCAGCGCTGGCAGCACGACAAGATCGTGCGCTCGACGCACGGCGTCAACTGCACCGGTTCGTGCAGCTGGAAGGTCTACGTCAAGAACGGCCTGATCACCTGGGAGACGCAGCAGACCGACTACCCGCGCACCCGTCCCGATCTGCCGAACCATGAGCCGCGCGGCTGCCCGCGCGGCGCCAGCTATTCCTGGTACGTGTATTCGGCGCAGCGCGTCAAGTACCCGATGGTGCGCGGCCGCCTGATGGAGATGTGGCGCGACGCGCGCCGCACGATGGACCCTGTCGCGGCGTGGGATTACGTCAGCCAGAACCCGGAACGCGCGGCGCGCTACAAATCCGTGCGCGGCCTGGGCGGGTTTGTCCGCGCCAGCTGGGACGAATGCAACGAGATGATCGCGGCCGCCAACGCGCTGACGATCAAGAAGTATGGCCCGGACCGCATCGTCGGCTTCTCGCCGATCCCCGCCATGTCGATGGTCAGCTACGCATCCGGCACGCGCTACCTGTCGCTGATCGGCGGCGTGGCGCTGTCGTTCTACGACTGGTACTGCGACCTGCCGCCCGCTTCGCCGCAGGTCTGGGGCGAGCAGACGGACGTGCCGGAATCGGCCGACTGGTACAACTCGACTTACCTGATGGTGTGGGGCTCGAACGTGCCGATGACGCGCACGCCGGACGCGCACTTCTACACGGAAGTGCGCTACAAGGGCACGAAGACGGTGGCCGTGTCGTCCGACTTCGGCGAGATGGCCAAGTTCGGCGACATCTGGCTGGCGCCCACGCAGGGCACCGATGCCGCGCTGGCGATGGCCATGGGCCACGTCATCCTGAAGGAATTCCACACGGCCGGGCAGTCCGCCTACTTCCGTGAATACGCCAAGCAGTACACCGACTTCCCGATGCTGGTCCTGCTGAAGGAACACAACGGCGGTCTGATTCCCGACTACTTCCTGCGCGCCTCGCACCTGGCCAACAACCTGGATGAAACCAACAACCCGGAATGGAAGACGCTCGTCATCGACGAAGCGTCCGGCCGCATCGTCGCGCCGAGCGGCTCGATCGGCTTCCGCTGGGGCGAATCCGGTAAATGGAACCTGGAGATGAAGGAGGGCGGCAACCGCGCCCCCGTCGATCCACGCCTGTCGCTGATCGACTGCGCCGACGACATCCTGCCGGTGGGCTTCGCCTACTTCGGCGGCCGCGACGCGTCCGATCTGCTGCTGCGGAACGTACCGGTCAAAAGAGTCACGCTGGCCGACGGCACCACGGCGCTGGTGACAACCGTGTTCGACCTGACGCTGGCGAACTACGGCATCGACCGCGGCCTCGGCGGCGGCAATGTGGCAAAGGACTACGCCGACGACGTGCCGTACACCCCCGCATGGCAGGAAAAGCATACTGGCGTCAAACCGGCCGACGTCATCACGGTGGCACGCCAGTTCGCCGAGAACGCCGACCAGACGCGCGGCAAAAGCATGGTCATCGTCGGCGCCGCATTGAATCACTGGTACCACATGGACATGACGTACCGCGGCATCATCAACATGCTGATGATGTGCGGTTGCGTCGGCCAGTCCGGCGGTGGCTGGGCGCATTACGTGGGCCAGGAAAAACTGCGTCCGCAGACGGGATGGACGCCGCTGGCCTTCGCGCAGGACTGGAACCGGCCGATGCGCCAGATGAACGGCACGTCGTTCTTCTATGCGCACACGAGCCAGTGGCGTCACGAGAAGCTGCACACGAGCGATATCGCCGCGCCGACGGCGGGTGACGATGTCGCGCCGATGACACTTTTGGACTACAACGCCAAGGCCGAGCGCATGGGCTGGCTGCCGTCCGCCCCGCAACTGCAAACGAATCCGCTGGACGTGATGGACGCCGCGGCCAAAGCCGGCATGGACCCGGCAACCTACGCGGTCCAGCAGATCAAGGAAGGCAAACTGCAGTTCTCCTGCGACGATCCGGACAATCCGGCCAACTTCCCGCGCAATATGTTCGTCTGGCGCTCGAACATCCTGGGCAGCTCGGGCAAGGGCCATGAGTACTTCCTGAAGTACCTGCTGGGCACCCAGAACGCCCTGATGAGCGACGAGGCGGACTGCGTCAAGCCGCGCGACGTCAAGATCCGCCCGGCCGCCGAAGGCAAGCTCGATCTGCTGGTGGTGCTGGACTTCCGGATGTCGACCACGTGCCTGTACGGCGACATCGTGCTGCCGACAGCCACGTGGTACGAGAAGGACGACCTGAACACGTCGGACATGCATCCGTTCATCCATCCGCTGTCCGAAGCCGTGCAGCCGCTGTGGCAGTCGCGCTCCGACTGGGAAATCTACAAGGGCCTGGCCGCCAAGTTCTCGGAAATCGGCGGCGAGTATCTCGGCACCCGCAAGGACCTGATCCTGACGCCGCTGATGCACGACACGCCGGGCGAACTGGGGCAGCCGTTCGATCCGAAGGACTGGCGCGCCGGCGAATGCGAGCCGGTTCCGGGCAAGACGATGCCGAACATGACGGTCGTGGAACGCGACTACCGGCAAATTCACAAGAAATTCACGTCCATCGGCCCGCTGCTGGAGAAGATCGGCAACGGCGGCAAGGGCATCTCGTGGAAGACGGGCCACGAGGTCGACGTCCTGCGCGGCATCAACCGCACGGTCCAGGAAGAGGGCGTGTCGAAAGGCCAGCCGCGCCTGAACACGGCCATCGATGCGGCCGAGATGATCCTGTCGCTGGCGCCGGAAACCAATGGCCACGTGGCGGTGAAGGCGTGGGCCGCGCTGTCGGAAATCACGGGGCGCGACCACACGCACCTGGCGCTGCCGCGCGAGCATGACAGTATCCGCTTCCGCGACGTGCAGGCGCAGCCCCGCAAGATCATCTCGTCGCCCACATGGTCGGGCCTCGAATCGGAAGAAGTCAGCTACAACGCCTGCTACACCAACGTGCATGAACTGATCCCATGGCGCACGCTGACGGGCCGCCAGCAGTTCTACCAGGATCACCGCTGGATGCGCGACTTCGGCGAAGGCCTGTGCGTCTACAAGCCGGCCATCGACACGCGCACGACGGCGGCGGCCCTGGGGGCGCGCCCGAACGGCAACAAGGAGATAGCGCTGAACTTCATCACGCCGCACCAGAAGTGGGGCATCCACTCGACGTACTCGGACAACCTGCGCATGCTGACGCTGTCGCGCGGCGGGCCGCACGTGTGGCTGTCGGAGACGGATGCGAAGGCGGCGGGCATCGTCGACAACGACTGGATCGAAGTCTTCAACGTCAACGGCACCTTGACGGCGCGGGCCATCGTCAGCCAGCGCGTCCCGGCCGGGATGACATTGATGTACCACGCCCAGGAAAAGATCATCAACGTGCCGGGCGCGGAGATGTCGGGCAAGCGTGGCGGCATCCACAACTCGGTCACGCGGGCCGTGACGAAGCCGACGCACATGATCGGCGGCTATGCGCAGCTGTCGTGGGGCTTCAACTACTACGGCACCGTGGGCTCGAACCGCGACGAGTACGTGGTGGTGCGCAAGATGAACAAGGTGGACTGGCTCGAAGGCGAGCTGGCGACGACGGCATAAGAGGAGCAGACAATGAAAATCAGAGCGCAAATCGGCATGGTGCTGAACCTGGACAAGTGCATCGGCTGCCATACCTGCTCCGTCACGTGCAAGAACGTGTGGACGAGCCGCGACGGCGTCGAGTACGCGTGGTTCAACAACGTCGAGACGAAGCCCGGCATCGGCTATCCGAAGCAGTGGGAAAACCAGGACAAGTGGAACGGCGGCTGGCGCCGCACGGACGCGGGGAAGATCGAACCGCGTCAGGGCGGCCGGCTGAAGATCCTGGCGAACATCTTCGCCAATCCGAACCTGCCGCAGATCGACGAGTACTACGAGCCGTTCACCTACGACTACGAGCATCTGCAGAACGCGCCGTTGTCGCAGACGCCGCCCACCGCCCGTCCCATCTCGATCCTGACGGGCCAAAAGATGGACAAGATCGAGTGGGGCCCGAACTGGGAGGACGACCTGGGCGGCGAATTCGCCCAGCGCAGCCAGGACAAGCTGTTCGACAACATGCAGAAGGAGATGTATGGCACATTCGAGAACACGTTCATGATGTACCTGCCGCGCCTGTGCGAGCATTGCCTCAATCCGGCGTGCGTGGCCTCCTGCCCGTCCGGCTCCGTCTACAAGCGCGAGGACGACGGCATCGTGCTGATCGACCAGGACAAATGCCGCGGCTGGCGCATGTGCATCTCCGGCTGCCCGTACAAGAAGATCTACTACAACTGGTCCTCGGGCAAAGCGGAGAAATGCACGTTCTGCTACCCGCGCATCGAAGCGGGCCAGCCGACGGTGTGCTCGGAAACCTGCGTGGGCCGCATCCGCTACCTGGGCGTGCTGCTGTACGACGCCGACAAGATCGAAGCCGCAGCCTCGGTGGCGGACGAACGTGACCTGTACCCGGCGCAACTGGGTCTGTTCCTGAATCCGCACGACCCGGAGATCATTGCCGAAGCACGCCGCCAGGGCATCCCCGATGCGTGGCTGGAATCGGCCGCCCGTTCGCCCGTCTACAAGATGGCGATGGAGTGGAAGGTGGCGTTCCCGCTGCACCCGGAATACCGCACCTTGCCGATGGTGTGGTACATCCCGCCGCTGTCGCCGATCCAGGCGGCCGCCGAATCGGGCAAGCTGGGGACCAACGGCATCCTGCCGGATACGGCCAGCCTGCGCATCCCCGTGCAGTATCTGGCAAATCTGCTGACGGCGGGCGACCAGGTGCCGGTGCTGAAAGCGCTGGACCGGATGCTGGCGATGCGCGCCTACATGCGCGGCAAGAGTGTCCATGGAACCGAAGATCTGCAGGTGCTGGCCCAGGTGGGGCTGGACAAGGCCACCGTGGAAGACATGTACCACATCATGGCCATCGCCAACTACGAAGACCGCTTCGTCATCCCGTCCAGCCACAAGGAGATGGCCGAGGACAGCTTCAACGAGAAGGGCAGCTGCGGCTTCAGCTTCGGCAACGGCTGCTCCGACGGCGTGTCGGATCACAGCCTGTTCGGCAAGAAGAAGCAGGGTTCGACGATCTTCATGTCGATGCCGAAGTCCAGGAAGAAGAAAGAGCCGGAGAACGCATGATGGACACCTCACACGACATGCAGTGCTACCAGGCGCTGTCGGTATTGCTGCAGTACCCGGAGCCGGAACTGATCGACTGCCTGCGCGAGCTGGAAGCAGTGCTGGAGCGCCGCCCCGTCTGGCGCGAGCGGCTGCAGCCGCTGCTGGCGTATCTTGGCACCACGCCGCTGATCGACCTGCAGCAGCATTACGTGGCCACGTTCGACCGCAATCCGTCACACTCGCTGCACCTGTTCGAGCATATCCACGGCGAGTCGCGCGACCGCGGCCAGGCGATGGTCGACCTGCTGGCCGAGTACCGCAACCACGGGCTGGAAATGGTGGGCGACGACCTGCCCGATTATGTGCCGCTGTTCCTCGAGTTTCTGGCGCAGCAGGAAGAGGACGAGGCACGCCGCCTGCTGGGCGACGCCGTCCACGTACTGGCCCACCTGGGCCGCAAGCTGGCCGCATCGGGCAATCCATATGCCGCCATCTTCGCCCTGCTGGAAGGGGAGAGCCCCGTCCCCGCGCAAGCGCTGACCGAACCGCCCGTGCGCGACATGGACGAGGCACTGGAAACGTTCGGTCCCGGCGCCGACGGTGTCGAGCCGCTGCTGCCGGCCGCCGGCGCCGTGCAGCCGCTGCGCTTCTACCCCAAAACGACCGCCTGAAAGGAGCCATCATGAATTATCTGCACCAATTCCTGTTCGGGATCTACCCGTACATCGCCCTCGCGATCTTCCTGCTGGGGAGCCTGATCCGCTTCGACCGCGAACAGTACAGCTGGCGCTCGGAATCGAGCCAGATGCTGCACGCGGGCGCGCTGCGCTTCGGCAGCCCGCTGTTCCATATCGGGATCATCGGCCTGTTCTTCGGCCATGCCGCCGGCCTGCTGACGCCTGTGTGGGTCTGGGATACGATCGGCGTGGCGCACGGCACCAAGCAGCTGTTCGCGATGGTGGCCGGCGGCGTCATGGGAACCTTGGCACTGATCGGCCTCGTGCTGCTGCTGGCGCGCCGCTTCGCCAGCGACCGGCTGCGCAAGGTCACGACGTTCAAGGACAAGATCGTGCTGCTGTGGATCCTCGCCACCTTGCTGCTGGGTCTCTCGTCGATCTGGTCGTCGGCAGGCCATATGGACGGGCACATGATGGTGCTGCTGATGAGCTGGGCTCAGCACGTCGTGACGTTCCGCGCCGATGCCGCCGCGCTGATTGTCGATGCGCCGCTGGTGTTCAAGCTGCACCTGTTCATGGGCATGTCGCTGTTTGTCCTGTTCCCGTTCACCCGCCTGGTGCACGTGTGGAGCGGCTTCGGCGCCGTCGGCTATCTGGGCCGCGCCTTCCAGCTGGTCCGCACCCGTTAAGGAGAACAAAATGGGCATTGCAGTCAACGGCATCGACGTGACGGACGCGGAAGTGGCGGCCGAAATGGCGCACCACGCCGGCGCCGCCAACCCGCTCAAACAGGCGGTGCACGAGGTGGTGCTGCGCCGCGTGCTGCTGGCGCAAGCCGCGCGCCTCGGCATCGTCGCCGGCGACGAGGACGAGCGCATCGAAGCGCTGTTCGAGCGCGAAGTGTCCGTGCCGCTGGCGGACGACGCGGCCTGCCGGCGCTACTACGAAGCCAACCTGGCCCGCTTTTCTTCCGGCGAGATGGTCGAAGCGCGCCATATCCTGTTCCAGGTCACGCCGGCGGCGCCGCTGGACCTGCTGCGCGACACGGGCGAAGGCATCCTGGCCGAGCTGAAGGCCCGGCCGGAGCGCTTCGACGAGCTGGCGCGCCAGTACTCGAACTGCCCGTCCGGCGCCGTGGGCGGCAGTCTGGGGCAGCTGACGCGGGGCCAGACAGTGCCGGAGTTCGAGGCACTGCTGTTCCGCCTCAAGGCCGGCGAGCTGGCCGGGCGCCTGCTGGAAACGCGCTTCGGGCTGCACATCGTGCAGGTGTTGCGGCGCGAGGAAGGCCGGGCTGTGCCGTTCGAGGCGGTGCGCGGCCATATCGCCGACCTGCTGCGCCGCGAGGCGTGGCAGCGTGCGCTGCACCAGTACCTGCACATCCTCGTCGGCCGTGCCGAGATCGAAGGCGTGGCGCTGGAGGGTGCCAGCTCGCCGCTGGTGCAGTAATCCGCCGCTTCGTCCATAGGCCGTTCGACCTATGTCCCTACGCCGTCCTGCCCAGTGGCAGGGCGGCGCGCCGCCCGTACAATCCATCCAACTACTCAAGGAGCCCGCCATGCTGAGCGACCGGCACGGCCGTACCGTCGATTACCTGCGCGTGTCGGTCACGGACCGCTGCGACCTGCGCTGCAGCTATTGCATGCCGCAGGATTACCGCGGCTTTGAAAACCCGCCCGACTGGCTGACGTACGACGAGATCGAGCGCGTCGTGGCCGCCTTCGTGCGGCTCGGCACCCGGCGCGTGCGGCTGACGGGCGGCGAGCCGCTGACCCGCGGCGGCCTGGCGCCGTTCGCGGCGCGCCTCGCCGCGCTGCCCGGGCTGGAAGACCTGTCGCTGTCCACCAACGCGACGCGGCTGGCCCGCCACGCGTCCGCCTTGCGGGCGGCCGGCATCGACCGCATCAACGTCAGCTTCGATTCGCTGGACCGCGCCTGCATGACGGACATCACGGGCCGTGACAGCCTGCCGGCGATCCTGGCAGGGCTGGCGGCGGCGCAGGAGGCGGGTTTTGACCCCATCAAGATCAATATGGTGGCGATGAAGGGCGTCAACGAGGTTGACATCGAGCCGATGGCGGCGTTCTGCATCGAACGCGGGTTCATCCTGCGGTTGATCGAAGTGATGCCGATGGGCGCGACGGGGCAGAACACCGACTGGCTGCCGCTGGGGCCCATCCGCGAGCGGCTGGCACGGCGCTTCGACCTGGTACCGCAGGCGCGTGAGCTGGGCGGCGGGCCGGCGCGCTACCTGGGCACGCGCGACGGCCGCGCCAGCGTGGGCTTCATCACGCCGATGTCGCAGCACTTCTGCGCCACCTGCAACCGCGTGCGCCTGGCTGTCGACGGCACGTTGTACATGTGCCTGGGCCAGGAGGAGAGCATGCCGCTGCGGCCACTGCTGCGCGGCGGCGCCACGGACGCCGAGCTGGAAGCCGCGATTCGCGCCGCCATCGAACTGAAACCGCTGCAGCACGATTTCACGCGCCGGCCGGAGAAGATCGTCCGTTTCATGTCGCAGACGGGCGGCTGAACGAAGACTCAACCAAGGCGGGTATACTTCCTGTATCGCCGCAGCCACGAGGACACCATGAACCAGACCACCGCCACGACCGCGCCGCATCCGGCCCTGGCACTGCTGCGGGGCAGCCACGACCCCGCCTGGCGCAAGCTGTCCACCAAGATCGTCGGCAGCCTGCTGGGCTTTCTGGTCGTGGCATTGACGGTGATCGGCGCCACGCTGTACCTGTCCTGGCAGCTGGAGGGCAGCGGCGCCGCCATCAACGTCACGGGCAGCCTGCGCATGACGAGCTACCGGCTGAGCCTTGCCGTCGCCAACATGGCCGAACCGGGACGGCGCGACGTGGCCGCCGCCGATGCACGGCGCCATCTCGCCACGCTGGACGACACGCTGGCGCAGCTGCGCCATGGCGACCCGCAACGCCCGCTGCTGCTGCCGCCGTCGCAGGCGATCCGCGCCAGCTTCGATGGCGTGACGGCACACTGGACGACGCGGCTGCGGCCCGAGGTCATGGCACTGCTGGCGCAACCGGACATCGCGCCGGCGCGCGCCCAGGCGTTCGAGCGCGATGCCGCCGCATTCGTTGACGACGTGGCGCAGCTGGTGCGACTGATCGAGCGGGACAGCGAAACGCGCACGTTCTGGCTGCGCGGCTCGCAACTGCTGCTGCTGGCGTTTGCCACGGCCGGCACCGTCAGCATTATCTACCTGCTGTTCAACCTGATCATCGCCCCCGTCACGTCGCTGCAGGGCGGCATGGCGCGCATGCGCGAGCGCGATTTCGAAGTGCGGCTGCCGCAGGACCGGGCCGATGAATTCGGCGAACTGGCGCAAGGCTTCAACCAGATGGCCGACCGGCTGCAGGGCGTGTACGCCAACCTTGAACACCTCGTCGAGGCCAAGACGGCCGCGCTGGCGGCGCAGAACCGCGAACTGGCGCTGCTGTACGACAGCGCCGCCTTCCTGCAACGCCCGCAGCCGGCCGAGGAAATGTGCGAAGGCTTTCTGCGCCGCCTGTCCGATTATTTCGGTGCCGACGGCGGCTCCGTGCGTATCCTCGACCCCGAGCGGGACAACCTGCACATGCTGGTGCACCATGGCCTGTCGGCGTCCCTCGTCGAGGCGGAGCACTGCATGAAGGTGGGCGACTGCCTGTGTGGCGAGGCGGTCGAGAAGAAGATCACCATCGTGCACGACCTGCGCCAGATGCCGCGCGGCGCCGAGATGGAATGCCGCCGCGAAGGTTACGAGACGGTGTCGATGTTCCATATCTACGCCCACCAGCAGCACCTGGGCATGTTCAACCTGCACTTCCGCAAGGCGCGCGTGTTCTCGCCGCAGGAACAGGCGCTGCTGGAAACGCTGGGGCAGTTGCTGGGCACCGCCATCGAGAACCTGCGCCTGGGCGCGCGCGAACGCGAAATGGCGATCTCGGAAGAACGCAACCTGGTGGCGCAGGGCCTGCACGACAGCATCGCCCAGGGCCTGAACTTCCTCAACCTGCAGGTGCAGATGCTGGAGCAGTCCGTCCGCGGCGGCAAGCTCGATGAAGTGGCGGATATCGTCCCCGCGCTGCGCGCCGGCGTGCAGGAGAGCTACGAAGACGTGCGCGAGCTGCTGCTGAACTTCCGCACCCGCCTCGTCGAAAACAGCCTGGTGCACTCGCTGCAGACGACCATCGACAAGTTCGAGCGGCAGAGCGGCATCGCAGTGACGCTGCAGGCGGACCTGGATGGTGCGCCGTTCCCCCGTGAGCAGCAGCTGCAGTTGCTGTTCATCGTGCAGGAGGCGCTGTCCAACGTGCGCAAGCACGCGGCGGGCGCCCGCCACGTTGTCGTGCGCGTGCGCGACGAACAGGACTTCACGCTGTCGATCCGCGACGACGGCGCCGGCTTCGATCCCGCCACGCTGGCCGACAAGGGCGAGACCCACGTGGGCATCCACATCATGCGCGAGCGCGCGCAACGCATATCGGCCACGCTGGACGTTCAGTCGCAGCCGGGCGCCGGCACGACGGTGCTGCTGCAATTGCCGCGCGAACTGCGCCGCGCAGCGTGAGCCAACAACACGCAACAACAGGAGAACAACAATGGAAACCACCGAACAACCGATCTCCGTGCTGCTGATCGACGACCACACGCTGTTTCGCAGCGGCATCCGCTCGCTGCTGCAGCGCCACCCGGAGTTCGATGTCGTCGGCGAAGCGGCCGACGGCGTCGAAGGCATCAAGCGCGCCAAGCAGCTGGCGCCGCAGGTGGTGCTGCTGGACCTGAACATGCCCGGCATGTCGGGCCTCGAGACCTTGCAACTGCTGCTGCAGGACTGCCCGGACAGCGCCGTCGTCATGCTGACGGTGTCGGAGGATGCGCAAGACCTGGCTGCCGCGCTGAAGGCGGGCGCCAGCGGCTACCTGCTGAAGAACATCGACACGGAGTACCTGACGCGCGCCGTGCGCCGCGCCGCCGCCGGCGAGACGGTGGTGGCCGAGGCGATGACGGCCAAGCTGGTGGCGCAGCTGCAGGCGGGCGGCCGCACGACGGAACCGGCGTCCGACATCGACCGCCTGACGCCGCGCGAGAAGGAGATCCTCGAGTGCCTGGCACGCGGCGAGAGCAACAAGGTCATCGCGCGCTCGCTGGACCTGTCCGAGAGCACCGTCAAGATCCACGTGCAGAACGTGCTGAAGAAGCTGAACCTGTCCAGCCGCGTGCAGGCCGCCGTGTTCGCGGTGGAGCATCGGCGGATGCATCACGGGTGATGTTGCAAGCGTCGGCGTACCGGAGACTGGCTCCTGTTGCGGGAACGTCCGCGGCAGGTGCCTGTCCCCGACGTCCGTGGCTGACGCGGCATCAACGTCGGGGACAGGCACGTCGCAGGGCCGGGAGGCCCTGAGACGAGCCAGTCCCCAGCGGATCAACAGTCAGCGGCGTTGGCGTACCGGGGACTGGCTCCTCTTCGGGCGAACGCCCGACGAGGTGCCTGTCCCCGACGTGCTGCGTCCGGCGTCCGTGGCTGACGTGGCATCAACGTCGGGGACAGGCACGTCGCAGGGCCGGGAGGCCCTGAGACGAGCCAGTCCCCAGCGGATCAACAGTCAGCGGCGTTGGCGTGCCGGGGACTGGCTCCTCTTCGGGCGAACGCCCGACGAGGTGCCTGTCCCCGACGTGCTGCGTCCGGCGTCCGCGGCTGACGCGGCATCAACGTCGGGGACAGGCACGTCGCAGGGCCGGGAGGCCCTGAGACGAGCCAGTCCCCAGTCCATCACCCGCCGCAGCAGCCCCCGCAGCAGGCGGCAGCGGGCGCCTCGCGCACTTCGCTGACGATGCCCGCCAGCGCCAGCGTGTCGCGCAGCCGCTGCGGCGACGTCTGCGCGGACTCATAGTCGATGGCGACGCTGGCGCCGGGCGTCGACAGGCGCGCGGCCAGCACGCCCGGCGCGCCGCTCAGGACATTGGCGATGGCGTTGGTCGTGTCGCTGTCGGGCGTGCCGGCAAGTTTCAGCATTGTGGTCTGCATGATGTTCTCCTGTGGATGAAAACCGCAGCGTAGTCCCGGCGCCGCGCCGCTGTCCAACGCACCGGCGCACCGCATGCGAAAAGCATGATCCAGATTGTCTTTTCCCGTCCTGCCGTTGGCGCCGGGCCGGGGCGGGCGGAGAATGAAGTCGAGTTCAAGGAGAGCATCATGACATTGCTGACGATCGACGATCCATCCCCGTCCGAAAATACCGGCGCCGCGCTGTGGCGGCTGGGGTTCCGCCCGTTCTACCTGCTGGCCGCGGCGTTCGCCGCGCTGGCCGTGCCGCTGTGGATGGCGCGCTATTACGGCCACCTGCCGCAACTGCCGGCAGTCGGCCTGCTGTGGCATCTGCACGAAATGGTGTTCGGCATGGCGGTGGCCGTCGTTGTCGGCTTCCTTTACACGGCGGCGCGCAACTGGACCAATCTGTGGACGCCGCGCGGCACGCCGCTCGCGCTGCTGGCCGCGCTGTGGCTGGCCGGAAGGGTGGCGATGCTGGCCAGCGCCGCGCCGTGGGCCGTGCTGATCGACAGCCTGTTCCTGCCGCTGGCAGCCATCCCGCTGTGGCGCGTAATGCGCCAGGCCGGCAACCAACGCAACTACTTCCTCGTGCTGCTGCTCGTGCTGCTGGCAACGGCCAACCTGGCGCACCATGCCGCCGCGCTGGGATGGGCCGCGTGGTCGCCGCTGCTGCCGGCGCAGGCGGCGATTTTCATCATCGTCCTGATGGAAGCGGTGATCGGCGTGCGCGTGCTGCCGATGTTTACCCGCAACGGCGCGCCCGGCAGCACGCCGGCCGTGCGACCCCGGCTCGACAAGGCCGGCCTGCTGGCTACCGTCGCCACCGGCATCGCGTGGACGTTCGGCCTGCCGGCCATGGCGACGGCCGCGCTGGCGGCAACCGCCGGCGTGCTGACGTTGTGGCGCCTGGCCGGCTGGCAGCCGCAACGCACGATCAAGGTGCCGCTGCTGTGGATCCTGCACCTGTCGTATGCGTGGATCGGCGTCGGCCTGCTGCTGCTGGCACTGGCCGCGCTGGGTCAAACACCCGTCAGCGCCGCGTTTCACGCGTTGACGGTCGGCTCGATGGCCGGCCTGATCGTCGGCATGATGTGCCGCACGTCGCTGGGCCACACGGGCCGGCCGCTGAAAGCAGGCAAAGCGGAGGTGTGGATGTTCGTCGCCATCGAGCTGGCCGCGGTCGCGCGGCTGGTGGCGGCGCTGGATTCAGGCATGCTGCGCGACGGGGCCATGCTGCTGGCCGCCGGCGCCTGGACGGTGGCGTTCGCGCTGTTCGTCATTGCCTATGCCGGTTGGCTGGCGCGACCGCGCATCGACGGCAAGGAAGGTTAGCGGCGCGTCAGCGCGGGCGGAACGTGCGCAGGCCGTCCGCGTCCACGCAATGCAGCGCCTGCACCGGCCCGAACACGATGCGTTTTTCCTCCGGCGTGCAGGTGGGCAGGTAGATCGCCAGCACGCGCGGGTCGTAGAAGCGGAAATACAGCTCGCGGCCGTCCTCGTCGCGCACCCACAGCAGCTTCTTGAAGTGCAGTCGCAACTGCCGCGTGCTGACGTGGGCCGGGGCGGAGACGAGGATGCCCTGGTGCCGCGCGGCCCGGCCGATCAGTTCGCGCGTCTGCGCCGACGCGGCGGACAGGTGCACCAGCCACGGCGCCGCCGCCTGCAGCCGCGCCGTCAGCGGGCCGGCAAACAGGCAGTCGTGATCGAGCTTGCCGAGGCGGATGCGCGCCGCCAGTTGCGGGTCCGCCGCGCCGTCCACCAGCATGTGCACCTGCGTGCCCGTCAGCGAGTCGCCGGCAGGCCAGAGCGCCGCGATCGCCGCTTCGATTCCGGCACCCGCATCAGTATCGACGATGTCGGTCATGCCGTTTGCTCCCCGCCGCCTGCCGCCTGGCGTTCGCGTTCCTGGCGCAGGCGCTCGCAGACGGCGCAGAATGGCTTGGCACCGACGTGGGCCTGCTCGAGGCCCGCCGCCTGGACGTCCTGGTCCAGCGCCGCCGTGCGTTCGACCGCCGGTGCGGCTGCCGGCTCCGGCCCTTTCGATCCGCTCGGCGGCGGCACCGGCGGCGTGGCGGAGACGGCGCCCCGTTTCGGTACCGGTGCGGAAGCCGGCGCCGCATCGGCGGCGGCGCCGGAGCGTCCGCCCGACGGCACCGTGCGGCGCACGAGGTGCAGCCGGCGCGTGACGAGCAGCAGCGCCACGCCGCGCCAGACGGCCTCAATGCCCGCCGGCGCCGCGACGCCGTTGGCCGCCAGCAGGTCGCGCAGCGCCGGCAGCGCCGTCGGCGGCACGGCCTGCGTGCGCAGGAACTGTTCGGCCTCGCGCTGCGCCGCGAACGTGATCGCCTGGCCGGCATCGGCCGGCGGGAAGCGCGACAGCTCGAGCCGGACGGGGTGGGTGCTGATGCAGATATCCATGATGGCTCCCGTGTCAGAACCGGTACTTGACGTTCACATACACCTGCCGTCCCGCCACGTCCAGCTTCTGCTGTTCTTCCTCGCTGTAGCGGTACTGGGCCCGCTTCGTGTTCGTCAGGTTGGTTGCGTCCAGCGACACCACGAGGCCGGGCCGCAGCGTGTAGTTGACGGAGGCGGCCAGCGTGGCGACGCCCTTGGCCATCGTCGGCGCCGTCGGCATCGCCACGCCGTTGATGACGCTCTGGCCCTGGCTGTTGGCGGTGGGCGAGGGCGCCGTCGTGCTGCTGACGTATTTGCCCCGGTAATTCCAGACCAGGCGCGCGCTCAGGCGGTCGTTCTCGAAATAGCCGCCCAGGTTGCCCGCCCACTCCGACGCGCCCGTCATGGGCCGGCCGTCGTCCACCCTGGTTTTCGCGCGGCTGACGTTGCCGGTGAAGCCGAAGCTGCCCCACAGCGGCTGCTCGTATGCCAGTTCGATGCCGTTGATGCGGGCACCCTGCTGCGACGAGGAGTTTACAAAGAACGTCTTGACGGTATTGTCGCGCGGGTCGACCAGCTGCACCGTCTCGCCCTGCGTGACCGTGCCCGTCTTGACGTAGCCGTCGATCGACGAGTGGAACAGGTCCACGGCCACCAGCGAGCGCCGGGCGAAGTACCATGACCAGGACAGGTCGACGTTGTCGGAGGTGAGCGGCCGCAAGCCGGGGTTCGGCCCCGTCACCGTGCAGCCGGCCGCGGTGCAGCCGGGCGTGCCGAAGCCGGAACCCAGCACGTTGTAGTTCTGCCGCCCGATGGTGCGGCTGGCGCCGAAGCGGGCGATCATCCCCTGGCGCAGTTCGTAGCGCAGGTTCAGGCTGGGGAGAAAATTGTCGAACGTGCGGTCGCTCGGCGTCTTGAAGTAGACGAGGCCCGCTTTCGGATCGAACGGCACGCCTTCCAGGTACGTGCTGCCGTCGCCGGCGGTGGTGATGGCCGTCGGGTAAGCGGGGCAGGGCACGGCGCTCTGGCGCGGCTCCGTCTTCAGGCAGGCGCCGGCCGGCACGGGGGTGACGATGTTGGCGTTGACGCGCGTGCGCACGAAGCGCAGGCCGACATTGCCGCTCCACGGCCCGCTTTCGAAGTCCTGCATCACATGGGCAGCCGACTGGCGCTCGCGCATGTCGATCTCGTTGACGACGCGCCGCTCGAACTCGGGCGTCGTCGGCCGGATGGCGCCGTTGATGTAGTCCTTCAGTGCCTGCGGCGTGAAGTAGAAGCCCGTGTTGTCGAAGGTGCCGTCCAGGTCCTTGCCGAAGTCCGATGGATAGCTTTCGTAGCCGGCGGGCGACGTGCCCAGTGACGCGGCGCGGAACGCGGGCGACGTGCGCGCGTTGCTGCGCCGGTGGTCCGCGTAGCGCACGCCCGCCTGCAGCGTCGTCAGCATGCGCCAGCCCACGTGGTAGTCGGCGTCGAACTGCAGGCTGCTTTCGCGGTCCACCGTTTCGGTCGACGATACCGTGCGGCCCACCATCGTGTAGCCGCTGCCGTCCGGATTCAGGCCGGGGCGGTTCGCGCCCGCACCCTGATACTGCACGAACGGCGCGTTCTCCACGCCGTTCAGACGATACGTCACCCCGGTGCCGTAGCGCGCCCACGTGGTGCCCTGGTCGCGCGCCGTCTTGCCGACGCCGCGCGTGGTCGATGCCAGCAGCGCCAGGCGCAGGTCGTCGTTGACGCGCCACGCCGCATCCAGATCGAGAAATGCGCTGGTCGCTGTCGCGCCGTCGCGGTAGAACGCTTCGGAGTTGCCGATGTATTGAGGCGGCGTGCCGTCGGGGAAGACGATCTCCGCGCTTTGCAGCACCCGCAGCGGATGGCCGTACAGCGAGGTTTCGCCCACGATGACGGGGTTGCGGATCGACGCGTACACCTGCCGGCCGTTGACGTTGGTATTCGCCGCGCTGGCCGTCACGCCGCCCAGCGGGTCCGCTTTTCCCAGCAGCATGCTGTACAGCGCGCCCGACGTCAGGCGGCCGTAGTTATTCGCCTGCATCTTCGAATAGAAGCCGGTCGTCGTCACGTCGATGCGCTTGTCCGGCTTGAACTGCAGCGACAACATGCCGCCCTTGCGGTCGCGCACCCCTTCGACGAATTCGGAGCTCATCGAACCGGGCATGCGCACGCCGTTCAGGTCCGCGGCCTTCAGGCCCGTGCCGGCCAGCGACGCGTCGGTGATGCCCTTCATCGTGTCCGTGTTGATGACGTCCCAGCCGCTGGACGCGCCATAGGCCAGCCGCGATACGGAGTCGCGCCGGATATGGCGCTTCTCGGCGAAGCCCTGGGCGATCAGCCCGAACGTGCCGGCGTCGTTCTTCCAGTTGACGCTGGCGTTGAAGTCCGGCGCGCTCTTGCCCGGCAGGTCGGCGTAGCTGACGCCCCCGCTGACGACGCCGGACAGCTTTTCCTTCTGCGCCAGTGGCTTCCTTGTCGTGACGTTGATCGTGCCGGCCAGGCCGCCGTCGACGATGTCGGCCTGCGAAGTTTTATAGACGATGGCCTGGTTCAGCACGGAGGACGGCATCAGCGACAGGCTCGTGCTGCGCGACGACGAGTTCTGGTCGACGATATACCAGTCGGCCGTGCTGACGGCGTGGCCGTTGAAGACGATCAGGGTCATGTCCGGATTGGTGCCGCGCATCGACACCTTCTCGGCCTCGTCGTAATCGGTGCGCACGGCCACGCCGGGCAGCCGCTGCAGCGAGTCGGCCAGGTTCTTGTCCGGCATCTTGCCCACGTCCTCTGCCGTGACGACTTCCACGTTGGCGACCTGGTTGCGCTTGACCTCCAGCGATTTTGCCAGCGAGGCGCGGATGCCCGTCACTTCGATCGTCTGCATGGGCGCTTCCTGCGCCGCGGTGTCCAGCGACAGCATGGCCAGCGCCACGGCCAGGGGTTTGCGCGCGATTGCCACCCTCATGGATCTCTCCTTTTTTTGTTATATCGCCAAGTATCAGTCGGGAAGAAGCGGGAGACAATCAGAATCCTCCAGTGGACCTGCGCCGGGAAGAATACCGTCCTGCGCGCGCCACAGCGGCGGTGTGCGCAAGCGGTTGCACGCGCAACTCGGCCGCGCTATCGTCGGTGTTTTATGGAGCGAGAATGCGCAATTTACTGACTCTGCTGCTGGCCGCGGCGCTGGCAACCGGCTGCGCCGGGCACGCGCCGCGGCCCGCGGACGACGCGGCGGCCCGGCCGCTGTATGCCATGACACCCGAGCAGGTGGATACGTACCTGGCCCGGATGCAGGCCGACGAGCCGGACCTGCGCCGCCGCATTGCCGCCATCGGCCGGCGCAATATCGGCCAGCCGTATCGGCTCAATCTGCTGGGCGAATATCCCTTTCAGTTACACGACCGGCTGCCGATGTTCAGTCTGGAGAGCAGCGATTGCGTTGTTTTTTCGGAACAAACCTATGCGATGGCGCTGTCCGGATCGTGGGAAGAGTTCTTCTGGATGCTGCAGCGCATCCGCTATCGGGACGGCATCGTTGGCGTTGCCACGCGCAACCACTATACGGAGCAGGACTGGAACGTCAGCAATGCGTGGCTGGTGACGGACATCAGCGCCCGGCTGGCCGGCGCGCACGTGGCCACGTACGCGTTGACGGTGGATCGCGCCACGTTCCTGCGCGAGCGCCACGGCACGTCCGTGGCACTGCCGGTCACGCACAGCACGGAAGCCTACGTGCCGCGGACGCGCGTGCACGACGTGCTGGACCAGCTGTCCGAAGGTGACTTCGTCAATGTCGTCTCGATGCGCGACGGCAAATACTGGGTCTCGCACGTGGGGCTGGTCGTGCTGGGTGCCGACGGCACGCGGCACTTCCTGAACTCGGCCGAGCCGCAGGTGCGCGAGGAAACCTTCGATGCGTTCATGGCGCGCGTGGACAAACGGGTCGCGGACAACACGGCGGCCGGCAAGCCGGCGACGCACCTGGCCGGCTTCAAGTTCCTGCGGCTGAACGACGACATCGTCGTGCCACCCGCATTGGCGCAGCCGCGGCCACGCAGGGTGGCCGGGCAGTAAGCGTTCGCCGGGTTACTCGCCCGGCTGCCGCACCTCGATCCAGCAGGCAAAGATCGGATGCCCGCCGATGATCATCGGCGGCCCGGCGCGGTGGGCGTGGAAGCCGGCGCGGCGCAGCAGCCGCTCGATGCCGATCGGCGACACCGTGATCAGCCGTTTCGCCCCGCACTCGGCGGCGAACGCGATCGAGTCCTGCAGCAGCTTGACCGCGACTTCCGACGAAAACTGCGACAGCGCGGACGTCGTGCGGCTGTTGAAATCGACGGCCGCAAAGCGCGACAGTTCCCAGATATCGTCGCTGCACGGCACCGGCGCGCCGTTCATCAGTTCGGGGAAGACTTCGCCCAGCAGGTAGGGCTGGCTGGTCGGCAGCAGGCGGGCGCAGCCGTTTACATTGCCCTTGTCGTCCTGCGAAACGACGTACAGCGTGTCCGGACGGTCGAACTGATCCAGTTCCTCGCCGTTGCGCGTGGTGAGTTCCCATCCCAGCGTTTCGACAAACACCTTGTGACGGTAACGACCGACCTGCTGGAACAATTCCTTGCTGAGGGTACTGCTGGTGCCCGCGTTCTTGTTCATTCCCCGCTCCGTTTTAAGTGGTGTGACTGGTTGATCAGGAGTTGCCATTTGACTATTTTTGCGTCGCGGCCAAAACTGTAACTTCTGACAGTTGGGCAAACGAAAGTCCCTGCCGGTCAGCGGGGCTGACAGCATCGGGACGCGAAAAAAGTCCGGGGAGAGCGGGGTCGCGGCGGGGCCGGCGTGGCAGCGTCAGCCGTCGTAGCGGCGCTGCAAGTAGCGCAACGTTTCCTCCTGCCAGTTCGAGCGGTCGATCAGGATCTTCAGCAGCGTGCTGCTGTCGGCAATATCGTCGGCGGCGCCCTGGCGCATGACCACGCACAGGTTGCTGCGTGGGTCGCCCACGCGGCGCAGGGCGACGCCATCGCTGCCTGCGCGCATTTCCCAATCCCAGCCCATCGTTAAAACGGGCTCGCCTTCACCCACCCATTCGGTATAACCTGTGATGGCGCTGGCAAATGCGCCGTCGCCGGGATGGCCGATGTCGTCCTCGTCAAGCGCGGAGACCAGATGACGCAGGGAGCGCCGCTGCATGGCGTCGAACGTCATGCGTACGTAGGGTTTATCGGACATGCAATACCTCTCTGAGAGCGGCGCCCGGCGCGCCGTAAGGACTATTGAAGCGTGCGAAGGCCGTCCCGGCCACTGTCAACGTTGACAGCGGCCCGGCAATATTTTTCGTCTGGTGGCTCGCAGCGAGTAACTTTTGATTTGACGGCAAATTTCCGTGCTGCTATTGTGACTTGCAAGATGAGACGCTCTCTTTGCGCCGCCGCTGGCGCGAAGCAAACGGGCGCGCACCGCCGGCAGGCGGGCATTGTGGCTCCGCCGACACACGGTGCGCCGCTTCAAGGGAGTTGATACTGTGAATTTCACGCATTGGCAGGACCTGCAACTGCAGGGTTTGCTGACGGCAAAAACGGAGGACGATCTGTTCGCCGTGCTGTCGGCCGCCGCACGCGACCTGGGATTCGAATACTGCGCGTACGGGCTGCGCATGCCGCTGCCCGTCTCGAATCCGAAGATGTACATGCGCAATAACTATTCGCCGCACTGGCAGGAGCGCTATGCGCGGCTCAATTACGTGCGTGTCGACCCCACGGTGGCGCACGGCATGAAGTCCGTGCTGCCGCTGGTCTGGACCGACAAGGTGTTCGACCAGTGCCCGGAATTCTGGGAAGATGCGCGCGGCCACGGCCTGCGCGTGGGCTGGGCGCAATCCTCGTACGATGCGCGCGGCGTGGGCGGCCTGCTGACCCTGGCGCGCTCGCACGACACGCTGAGCGAGACGGAGCTGCGCGACCATTCGCTGAAGATGTCGTGGCTGGTCCAGGTGGCGCACGAGGGCATGACGCGCCTCGTGTCGATCGCCACCCCATCCGGCCCGCCGCTGACGGCGCGCGAGCTGGAAGTGCTGCGCTGGACGGCGGATGGCAAGACGTCCGGCGAGGTCGGCCAGATCATGCACATCTCGGAACGCACCGTCAATTTCCACGTGAATAACGCGCTGGCCAAGCTGGGTGCCGTCAACAAGACGGCCGGCGTCGTCAAGGCGGCGATGCTGCGGCTGCTGTAGCCACTTCCAGGGCGGCCTGCCGCCGGCAAGGGTGCAGCGAAGATTCGTCTATCGGGGATCAAAACATCAGGATGCCCGGCCAGGCCGAGCCCGGCCGGAGCGCCACCGCGCGAACATGGCGGCGGGAAGGGACAGGCAGCGGTTGCGACCGCTGCCTGGAAAGCCTCAGCGTGGGTGCAGCAGCGAGTTCTTGCGGGCGTAGGTGAAGTAGACCACCAGGCCGATCAGCAGCCAGATGCCGAACGCGATCCACGTTTCCAGCGACAGGTAGGTCATCAGGCCGAGGCAGCAGACGACGGCCAGCGCCGGGATGTACGGCACGCCGGGGCAGCGGAAGGCGCGAGGCAGTTCCGGACGCGTTTTGCGCAGCACGATCACGGCGACGGAGACGAGGCAGAAGGCCGCCAGCGTACCCATATTCACCAGCTTGGCCAGCGTGTCCAGCGGGATCAGCGCGGCGATCAGGCTGAAGAGGATGCCGACGACCCACGTGGCAAAGTACGGCGTGCCGTGCTTCGGCGAGATCGCCGACAGGCGTGCCGGCAGCAGGCCGTCGCGCGACATGGCGAAGACGACGCGCGTCTGGCCGTACAGCATCACCAGGATCACCGTCGTCATGCCGAGGATGGCGCCGGCGTCGACGAAGCTGGCCACCCAGTTCTCACCGGCGAATTTCAGTGCCAGCGAGACGGGGTGATCGACACCTTCGAACTGCTTGAACGGGACGATGCCCGTCATGATGGCCGACACGGTCACGTACAGCAAGGTGCAGACGGTCAGCGAGCCGATAATGCCGATCGGCAGGTCGCGCTCGGGCCGCTTGACTTCCTCGGCGGCGGACGTGACGGCATCGAAACCGATAAAGGCAAAGAACACCAGCGCGGCGGCGCCCAGCACGCCGGTATGCCCGAACGGCATGAACGGATGCCAGTTGGCCGGTTCCACGTGGCGGATGCCCACGGCGATGAACAGCACGACGACGCCGATCTTGATGGCCACCATCACGTTGTTCAGGCGGGCGGACTCGCGCACGCCCAGGGCCAGCAGCCATGTCAGCACCAGCATGATCAGCAGCGCGGGCAGGTTGAAGTACGTCACCTTGCCCGGCACGGCGCCGGGCGCGGCCGTCAGTGCGTCCGGCAGGTGCCAGCCCACGCTGGCGATCAGCGACTGGAAATAGCCGGACCAGCCGACGGACACGGCGGACGTGGCCAGGCCGTATTCCAGCATCAGGTCCCAGCCGATCATCCAGGCCACCAGCTCGCCCATCGTGGCGTAGCTGTACGTATAGATGGAGCCGGCCACCGGCACGGTGGAGGCGAATTCCGCATAGCACAGCGCGGCAAACGCGCAGGCCACGGCGGCGATGACGAACGACAGCGGCAGGGCGGGACCGGCGGTCAGCGCGCCCGTGCCCGTCAACACGAAAATACCGGTACCGACGATGGCGCCGATACCCATGAGAACGAGGTCGAAGGGGCCAAGGACTTTCTTCAGGCCGCCCGGTTTGCGACTGGCCGCGACCATGTCGTCAAGATTTTTGGTTCTGAAAATACTCACTGCTTCTCCAATTGGGTGACTGGTTGTCTCGTCATGCCGCGCGTTGCCGGGTAAGCCCGCAGCGGTTCTTTGTCGGACGGCCGCCTGACGGCGGCGCATCGCCGCCGCATACTAGCACAGCCCGAACAGTGAATTGGAATTAACAGATTGCCTGAAGGGAAATTGTTGCGCAGATAACAAATGGCGTGGAAAGGGTGCCGGCCGGGCTGGCAAACGACGGGGAATTATGGCAGGAGTATGACAAGAGAACGGCAGAGAACGGCAGAAGAAAGGCAGGGCGTTGCGGAAAACGGTTGAAAACCGTCGAAAGCGGGCGGCACCGGGCGGTGCCGCCGGGGGCAATCAGTGCAGCAGGCGGCCGCGGCTGTCCACGTACTTGCTGCGGCCTTCCATGTCGGCCATGCGGTCGAGGCGCGCCTGCACCAGGCGATGCCAGGCATCCGCCCATTTCGATGCCGTGACGCTCTCTTCGGTCGAGCTTGCATACAGCGTGCGTTCGACAGCGCGTTGTTGACGTTGCAGTGCGTACGATACTTTGACGAAGTTGTTCATGGAAGCGATCGGTTGTTGGCGCGGCGACATTGCCCTTGAGACGTATTTTCCCGGATTCCCCGCCCCGTGAATGTGCGCCAGTTCACGTAGGACTGAGATTACAACCCCGACTGCTTCTGTACTACATGGTGTGGACGCCTCGTCCGACTCTCAAAACCAGGGCTCAGCAATAAAGTGGAGGAAATGACAACACTACAGGTAACCGACATGTTCAAGACCCTCCAGACCGAAGCCACCGCCCTGCGCGCCCCCCTGCAATCGCTGACGACGCCTGCAAAGCGAGCGCAGGCTCTCCCGCAAGGCATCAGCCTGACGGGCGTCCAGCAGAACGAATTGCTGCGCGCGCTGCCGCAGGCGGAGCTGGAACGGCTGATCCCGGACCTGGAACTGGTGGCGATGCCAGTGGGCAAGCACCTGTACGACTTCGGCGAAAAAATCGACTACAGCTATTTCCCGACGACGGCCATCGTCTCGCTGCAATACGTCAATGAAGACGGCGTCACGACGGAAATCGCCGTCGTCGGCCGGGAAGGCGTGGCCGGCGTCACCATGTACAAGGGCGAGCGCGCCAGCAACACGGCCGTCGTCCAGGGCGCTGGCTACGGCTACCGCATGCGCACGGATACGCTGCGCGAACTGTTCGGCGAAGGCGGCATGCTGGCCCAGCAGCTGATGCGCTACACCAGCTGCCTGTTTGCCCAGCTGGCGCAGAACGTCGTCAGCAGCCGTCACAGCAGCATCGAGCAGAAGCTGTGCCGCTGGCTGCTGGAACGGGTCGACCGTTCGCCGTCGCTGGAACTGAAGGTCACGCAGGAACTGATCGCCAACCTGCTGGGCGTGCGCCGCGAAAGCATCACGGCCGCCGCCGGCAAGCTGCAGGCGGAAGGACTGATCCAGTGCCGTCGCGGCATGGTGGTCGTGCTGGACCGCGCCGGCCTGGAACGCTGCGCCGGCGCCTGCTACTTTGCCGCCCGCGGCGCGCTGGCCCAGATGGCCGCGCACTGAGTCACGGGGACGCTACAGTCCCGCCTGACGGTCAGTGCGTGGTCTGGCGCCTCGGCACTGCCCCGTCCGGCGCCTGCGACAGCACGCGCAGGATGGTTTCCGGCGGCAGGCCGTGGCTGGCCAGATAGGCCCAGGCCAACGCCGCGCCACATTCGCGGTCGAAGCGGATCGCTTCGTCCACGGCAGCTGACATGGCGGTATCGCGCCGCCTTTCCCCGTTTGTTTCGCTTGCCTGAAACATGTCCGCTCCCCGGCTTGTGCACGTACTGCTGAAACGTCAGCATCTTCCGTTGCGTGGTGCAAGTCAAGCTTTCCCGGCGGCTGAGCAGGCCCGCCACAATCGTTCAGCCGGCCGGCACGCCATAGCGCCGCTCGAACTCATCGAGGGGCAGGGCGGGCGCGAACAGGAAACCCTGAAACGCGTCGCACCGCTGCGCCCGCAGGAAGCCGAACTGCTGTTCGTTTTCCACCCCTTCGGCAATCACTTTCATTCCCAGCGTCTTGCCCAGCGTAACGATCATCTCCGCGATGGCGCCCGCGTCGGAGCCTTTGCGGGCATCGTTGACGAACGAACGGTCCACCTTCAAGGTGCCGAACGGGAAGCGCTTCAGGTAGCTGAGCGACGAATAGCCCGTGCCGAAGTCATCCAGCGAAAACAGCACGCCGGCGCCGCGCAATGCGACCATCTTGTCGATCACGTCGTCCGCGGCCAGGATGCTTTCCGTCAGCTCCAGGCTGAGCCGGGCTGCCGGCGCGCCGGTTTCGGCAAGGATGGCCAGCACGCGGCCGACGAAGTCCGGCTGCACCAGCTGCTGCACGCTGACGTTGACGGCCAGCGCGATATCGCACAGCACGGGCAGGCGCGCCCAGCGTGCCAGGCAGACGCAGGCGTCGTACAGCGCCTGGTGGCCCAGCGCCACGATCAGCCCCGTGCTTTCGGCCACGTCGATGAATTCGCCCGGGCCCACCAGGCCGCGCTGCGGATGCTGCCAGCGCAGCAGCATCTCGCCGCCGACCAGCTTGCCGTCGGCACTGAACTGCGGCTGGCAGTGCAGCGGGAAGCTGTGCGATGCGATGCTCGCGCGCAAGTCGTTTTCCAGCACGCTGCGGGCGTCGATGGCCGCCTGCATGGCCGGGTCGAAAAAGCGCAGCGTGTTGCGCCCGGCCGCCTTGGCGTGGTACATCGCGATGTCGGCCTGCTTCAGCACGCTATCCATCGGCGTGCCGCCGGCAAACAGCGCGATGCCGATGCTGGGCGTGATGGTGACGGCGCGCGCCCCCAGCCGGTGCGTGCGTTCCAGCAGCGCGAGCACCTTGTGGGCCACCTTTTCCGCCTCGATCGCCGCCGCGTCCGGCGTCCGGCCCAGGTCTTCCAGTGCCACGACGAATTCGTCGCCGCCCAGCCGGGCCAGCTGGTCGCTGTCGCGCACCGCGTGGCGCAGCCGGTCGGCGACCTGGCGCAGCAGCATGTCGCCGGCGTCGTGGCCCATCGTGTCGTTGAGCTGCTTGAAATTGTCCAGGTCGATGAACAGCAGGGCGCCCACGCGCGATTGCCGGCTGCCGCGGCTGGCCACCTTGCCCAGCTGTTCCAGCAGGTGGCGCCGGTTCGGCAGGCCCGTCAGGTGATCGAAGTAGGCCAGGTGGTGAATCCGGCGCTCGCTTTCCTTGCGCTCCGTCAGGTCGGTATTCGTGCCGGATACACGGATCGGATGCCCGGCGCCGTCGTGCAGCACGAAGCCGCGCGTCAGCACGGGCACGTAATGGCCGTCGCGGTGGGCCAGGCGCAGTTCGACGCTGAAGCTGTCGCGCGTGCCGCCCAGCAGGTCCTGCATGAACATGCCGATGGGCCGGCGGTCGTCCGGATGCAGGAAGCGCCGCCACGACTGCTGGTCGGCGTGCATCGCGCCCGGTTCATACCCCAGCATCTCCCACCAGCGGTCGGAATAATAGGCTTCGCCGCTGCGCAGGTCGAAGTCCCAGACGGCATCGCGCGAGCCTCGCAGCACGAGGCGCAGCCGC
>Ga0265797_10000671_pt1 | contig 62078 bp, 50 predicted proteins | sample P2T30metagenome_FD_192433 | JGI IMG/M metagenome (GOLD analysis project Ga0265797, IMG submission 192433) | Plant litter microbial communities from East Loma Ridge, Irvine, California - P2 T30 | ecosystem: Environmental > Terrestrial > Plant litter > Unclassified | place: USA: California... | reverse complement strand
GGGATGTCGCTGCCACCCATGCGCGCCGCCACGGTAATTTCCTTGATCAGGCGCGTCCAGATCTTGCCGCGCTTGGCATCAGTAGCGGCTTTCTTGTGCTTGATATTGGCCCATTTGCTGTGTCCAGCCATGTCGAAAATCCTTAGACGGTATTCAAGAGTGGCCGACATTCTAGCATAGCGCACCTTGCCAAAATCGCCTGCAATGCGTCATCGAAACAACACTCTGGCGGCCATTGCGGGCGGCGTCGCGCCGGTGCCTGGCTCTTGGTCGGTCGGTGGATGCGGTATGCTTGGCGCTCCCGTCCTGACCAGACTTCTCATCGACCCCACATGACCGCTACTACAGCCCAGACTGCCCCTGTTTCGACCCTGCCGCGCATTGCACTGATCGCCCACGACAAGAAGAAGGACGACATGATCTCACTCGCCGCCGAGTACCTCGACTTTCTGAAGGGCTGCACGCTGTCGGCCACCGGCACCACCGGCGGGCGCTTGATCAATGAATTGGGGCTCGTGGTCGAGCGCAAGCATTCCGGCCCGGTCGGCGGCGACCTGCAGATCGGCGCCCAACTGGTCGACGGCCTGATCGATTGCGTGATCTTCCTGCGCGACCCGATGACGCCGCAGCCGCACGAACCCGACATCAACGCCCTGGTGCGCGCCTGCGACGTGCACAACGTGCCGTGCGCCACCAATGTCTCGACCGCGCGCCTGGTGTTGTCGCAACTGGTCGCGAGCTTCAACGCGCGTTAAATTTTCAGTCCAAAAAAGGAGCATGCCATGCGCGCCAAAGCGATCCGGTTCGCCGCCACCGGCGGGCCTGAAGTCCTGGAATACGTCGACGTCGAAGTCGCCTCGCCCGGCCCCGGCGAGGCGCTGGTGCGCCAGCACGCGATCGGCCTGAACTTCATCGATGTGTATTACCGCACCGGCCTGTACCCGCAAGCGCTGCCGTCCGGCCTGGGCCGCGAAGGCGCCGGCGTGGTCGAGGCGGTGGGCGTGGGCGTGACGCACCTGCAGCCGGGCGACCGGGTGGCCTACGCCGGCGGGCCGAACGGCGCCTATGCCGAACTGCGCACGATGCCGGCCGACGTGCTGGTGCGCCTGCCGGATGGGATCGAATTCGAGACAGCAGCGGCCATGATGCTGCAGGGCCTGACGGTGCAGTACCTGCTGCGCAGCACCTATCCGGTCAAGGCTGGCGAGACCATCCTGTTCCATGCGGCCGCTGGTGGCGTCGGCCTGATTGCCTGCCAGTGGGCGCGCGCCCTTGGCGTCGAACTGATCGGCACGGTGGGTTCGCAGGAGAAGGCTGAGCTGGCGCTGGCGCACGGCGCGGCCCACGTGATCGATTATTCCAGCGAAGACATCGCGGCGCGGGTGCGCGCCATCACTGGTGGCAAAGGGGTGCCGGTGGTGTACGACTCGGTCGGCAAGGACACCTTTGCCGCCTCGCTGGCGAGCCTGGCGCGGCGCGGGCTGATCGTCAGCTTCGGCAATGCGTCCGGCCCGGTCGACCCGGTGGCGCCGGGCGAACTGTCGAAGCACGGCTCGCTGTACCTGACCCGGCCGACGCTGGGCGACTACATGTCGACCCGCGCCGAACTCGAGGCGATGGCGGCCGACCTGTTCGGGATGGTCACGAGCGGCAAGGTGAAGGTCGAGGTGCGCCAGAGCTTCCCGCTGGCCCAGGTGGCCGAGGCCCATCGCGCGCTGGAATCACGGCGTACGGTTGGCTCGACCGTATTGCTGCCCTGAGGCGCCTCCGCACACGTAACAACGCCGTCCCGGCAAAGCCAGGGACGGCGTTCGATCCAGCAGCTTGCCTGGCGGGCGATCAGCGCTTCGGCTCTTGCTTGAGCTCGACCCGGCGCGACACGCCCGATTGGCCGGGGAAACCTTCAAACGCGCTCTGCACCAGCGCCGGCATGATTTCCGGCGTCGACATATTGCGGCTGGTGTTGTGCACCGAAACATCGAACAGGCGCTGGCCGTCGCGCGCCGACTTGATCGACACCTGCAGCTCGCGCCGGTAGTGGTGCTCGATCGAGCTCTGGTAGGACGGATACGGACCCCAGAACGGATCATAGAACGGGCTGTACCAGCCGCCCCAGTAGCGCCGATTGAAACCGCGGTAGCCAAAGCGCGCCGACGGGTAGAAGTAGGGCGTCATCATCGGCTCGAGCACGCGCACCGGGATGTCGGTGGTGGTAAAGCGCATCGAGACGGTCAGCGCCGGCGTGGCGCCTTCGGCATCGCGGAAACCCTGGCGCGCCAGCTGGTTGCGCACCAGTTCCTGGTAGGCGCGCCATTCGAGCGTGTCGTCCGGCGCCGGCGGCACTTCGAACACGTAGCTCTTGTCGGCGATCTGGGCCGGCCACTGGTGGAAGGTGGTGACGTCGCTGCGGATGGTGGTCGCGCAACCGCCGAGCAGCAGCGCGAGCGCGGTACCGGCAGCGACCATGATGAGGCGTTTCATGCATTTCTCCCTGTATTTTGTATACGCTATTTCCCCGATGCTCCAGAGTAGCGTTTGTCCAGAATCGGTGGACCGGAATTTACACCCAGTTACGCGCCGCACACGCCTGATACATAGCGACACATGAATTCGTGATGCGTGTACGGCAAGCTTGTCGAAACGCTCAGGGCCGGGGCTTATGGGTACAATAAGGACTTCTCCCACTGTGTCAGCGGACCCTCTCATGCGCACCGATACGCCCCAGACCATCTACCGGAAAGACTATACCCCGCCGAGCTACCTCGTGGATACTGTCGAGCTCGGCTTCGACCTGGACCCGGCCCGCACCGTCGTCGCCAACCGGCTGACGCTGCGCCGCAATCCGCTGGGGGTGGCGCGCGCCATCGAGCTGCATGGCGAAGACATCGAGCTGGTCGCGCTGCGCCTGAACGGCCGCGCGCTCGATGCTGGCGAATATCTGCTGGCCAACAACCTGCTGGTGATCCACGAGGCGCCAGACGAGGTGGTGCTGGAAATCGAAACCGTGTGCGTGCCCGAGCAGAACACGACGCTCAGCGGCCTGTACGTTTCCAACGGTAATTTCTTTACCCAGTGCGAGGCCGAGGGTTTCCGCCGCATCACGTATTTCCCCGACCGTCCGGACGTGATGGCCAAGTACACCGTGATGCTGCGCGCCGACAAGGCGCGCTATCCGGTGATGCTGGGCAACGGCAACCTGATCGATCAGGGTGAGCTGCCCGATGGCCGCCACTACGCGCTGTGGGAAGACCCGTTCAAGAAGCCGTCCTACCTGTTCGCGCTGGTGGCGGCGCAGCTGGTGTGCCAGGAAGAAACCTTCCGCCTGGCCGACGGCCGCGACGCGCTGCTGCAGGTATGGGTCGAAGAGGGCAACCTCGACAAGACCGATTACGCCATGCAGTCGCTCAAGCACAGCATCCGCTGGGACGAAGAAAAATACGGCCTCGAGCTCGACCTGGACCGCTTCATGATCGTCGCCACGAGCGACTTCAACATGGGCGCGATGGAAAACAAGGGCCTCAACATCTTCAACACCAAGTTCGTGCTGGCCAACCCGCGGGTGGCGACCGACATCGACTTCCAGGGCATCGAGGCGGTGGTGGCGCATGAATACTTCCACAACTGGACCGGCAACCGCGTGACCTGCCGCGACTGGTTCCAGCTGTCGCTCAAAGAAGGCCTGACCGTGTTCCGCGACCAGGAATTCACGGCCGACATGATCGGCACCGACACCGGCCGCGCCGTGACCCGCATCGACCAGGTGCGCACGCTGCGCCAGGCCCAGTTCCCCGAAGATGCGGGCCCGATGGCGCACCCGGTGCGTCCCGATTCGTTTGTCGAGATCAACAATTTCTACACCGTTACCGTGTACGAAAAAGGCGCCGAAGTGGTGCGCATGTACCAGACCCTATTCGGCGTCGATGGTTTCCGCAAGGGCATGGACCTGTACTTCGAACGGCATGACGAACAGGCGGTCGAGTGCGACGATTTCCGCCACGCCATGGCTGACGCGAACGGTGTGAACCTGACCCAGTTCGAGCGCTGGTACAGCCAGGCCGGCACCCCGGTGCTGCGCTTCGAAGGCCGCTACGATGAAGCGGCGCAGACCTATTCCCTGTTGCTGTCGCAGTCGTGCCCGGCGACCCCGCGCCAGCCCGATAAATTGCCGTTCCACATTCCGGTGGCGGTCGGCCTGCTCGACGCCGACGGCAACGACATGCCCCTGACCGTGGACGGCCAGGACAAGGGCACGACGGCGGTGCTCGAACTGTTCGCCGCAGAGCACACCTTCGTCTTCAGTGGCGTAAAGAGCGCCCCGGTGCCATCGGTGCTGCGCAACTTCTCGGCGCCGGTAATCTTGCAGGGCAGCTACACCGACATCGACCTGCTGCACCTGTTCAGCCACGACAGCGACCCGGTCAACCGCTGGGAAGCCGGCCAGCGCCTGGCCATGGGCCGCCTGCTGAAACTCACCGGCGAAGCCAAGATCGACGCGAGCCTGAACCTGGACGACACCTTCATCGAGGCGATGCGCAAGATCCTCGTCGACGACAGCCTCGACCCGGCGTTTCGCGAGCAGTGCCTGATGCTGCCGTCCGAAAGCATGATCGCCGAGCAGCTCGACAACGTCGATCCGCTGGCGGTGCACATGGCGCGCCAGTTCATGCGCGCCAATATCGGCAGCCGCCTGCGCGGTGAACTGCTGGCCGCCTACCAGGCCAACCTGACCCCGGGCGACTACAGTCCCGATGCCGCCTCGGCCGGCAAGCGCGCGCTGAAGAACCTGGCGCTGGCCTACCTGAACGCGGCGCCCGACGAAGACAGCGTGACCCTGGCCCAGCGCCAGTTCCGTGACGCGGGCAACATGACCGACCGCGCCGCCGCGCTCAGCGCCCTGATCGGCTCGCGGGTACCGGAAGCGGCCGACGCGCTCGACGATTTCTACGAGCTGTTCAAGGGCGAAGCGCTGGTGGTGGACAAGTGGTTCTCGATGCAGGCATCGGCCCCGACCACCGACGTGGCGGCGGTGCGCGCCCTGATGCGGCACCCGGCCTTTACGCTGCGCAATCCGAACCGCGCGCGCAGCCTGGTCTCGATGTTCTGCGCCGGCAATCCGGTCGGCTTCCACGCCCCGGACGGCAGCGGCTACGCGTTCTGGGCCGAGCAGGTGATCGCGCTCGACGCGCTCAACCCGCAAGTGGCGAGCCGCCTGGCGCGCGCCATGGACCGCTGGCGCCGCTACGCGCCGGCGCTGCAGGCGCAGATGCAGGCGGCGCTGCAGCGCGTCGCCGGCCAGGCCACGCTGTCGAACGACGTGCGTGAAGTGGTGAGCAAGGCGCTGGCAAATTAAAAAAGCATTCAAACCAAACCTGAGGAAGTCATGAAACGCGTCAGTCTTACGCAATACCTGGTCGAAGAGCAGCGCCAGCATCACACCATCAACGCCGAACTGCGCCTCCTGATCGAGGTCGTCGCCCGCGCCTGCAAGCGCATCAGCTATGCGGTCAGCAAGGGCGCCCTGGGCGAGGTGCTGGGCAGCGCCGACACCGAAAACATCCAGGGCGAAGTCCAGAAGAAGCTGGATGTGATCTCGAACGAAATCCTGCTCGAGGCCAACGAATGGGGCGGCCACCTGGCGGCCATGGCGTCCGAAGAAATGGAAACCATCCGCCAGATTCCGAGCCGCTATCCGAAGGGCGAATTCCTGCTGCTGTTCGATCCGCTCGACGGCTCGTCGAACATCGACGTCAACGTCTCGATCGGCACCATCTTCTCGGTGCTGAAGGCGCCGGAAGGCATGAACGAGCCGACCGAGCAGGACTTTTTGCAGCCAGGCACCAGCCAGGTCGCCGCCGGCTACGCCGTGTACGGCCCACAGACGATGCTGGTACTGACCACCGGCAACGGCGTGCACTGCTTCACGCTCGACCGCGAGCAGGGTTCGTGGGTGCTGACCCAATCCGACATGCAGATCCCGGCTTCGACCAAGGAGTTCGCGATCAATATGTCGAACAAGCGCCACTGGCATGCCCCGGTGCAGCGCTATGTCGACGAGCTGCTGGCCGGCGAGACCGGCCCGCGCGCCAAGGATTTCAATATGCGTTGGATCGCCTCGATGGTGGCCGACGTGCACCGCATCCTGAACCGCGGCGGCGTGTTCATGTACCCGGCCGACCTGCGCGATCCGGCACAGCCGGGCAAGCTGCGCCTGATGTACGAAGCCAATCCGATGGCGATGATCGTCGAGCAAGCCGGCGGCGCCGCCACCGACGGCCAGGGCCGCATCATGGAGATCGCGCCGCACAAGCTGCACCAGCGCGTGCCGGTGTTCCTGGGCTCGAAAGAAGAGGTCGAGGTGGTCACGCGGTATCACGCGGCCTGATTCGAGGCGCGCCTGGCCCGTGCCGGCGCATGATTCGGGGCTGCTGGTGAAAGACAGTAGAAATACAGACTAGCAAGATTACGGGATTGTTTGCTAGAATATGGTTCTTTCATCAGTACCGCCCTTGCGCAGGCAGTGGAACGGTACAGGCGAGACTCAGGTTTCGCCGCTGTAGCTCAGTCGGTAGAGCAGCGCATTCGTAATGCGAAGGTCACCAGTTCGATTCCGGTCAGCGGCACCAAAATTAGTTAGTCAGGTAAAAGGGTTACAGGCTTATGCCGGTAACCCTTTTTCTTTTTCTTTTTTTGACACTTGGTCCGTTCGTGTAACCACTGTGTAACCCGGCGCAGCCTATCGTTCGTGCAGTTCGATGCCTCTACAGGTGGGCGGCTGCCTTGAGGAGTTCGCTCAAGGTCGTGGCATCAGTCAGCAGGTCAGCCCTCGCATGCTTTTCCCTGTCCGAACATCAAGGCCGACGTAGCACGAGTACCCTTCGCTCTTCGTCAGGATGCAGCTAAGATCGCCTTTGCCACGTTCCCGCTGGTCAGGCCCGGCGCCACAGGCGTCCTTTATGTCGGGGCCAAGATGATCGAACAAATCCTTGGCAAGCGGTCCTGTCACCATCAATGATAACTTCCTGTCCTTCTCCGTAGGTTGGGTGGAGTCGCCAAGGCTGCCACCGTACATGTAAAAATCTCCGGTGAGCGGTTTGGCCAAGTACCGGCTTGGGCTCTTGCTTTCGCCAGCAGAGGAAACTGAAGCCAGCGCAATAGCCCCAGCAAGACAGGTCAAGCGAACGTTCATGGCCGCTCCCAAAGTCCGATGTGAAGATGATCATCATGGTCACGCCATGGCTTTACGAGCGGACCGCATACCTCGCGTACCTTGGCGTCGTTGAAGTAGATGAGCTTGACGAGCGGGTGCCGCAGAAACAGGCTGACCAGTTTGATCGTAGCCGCCTGATCGTAGATCGCGTCTTGGTACGAGCACCGTGCGGCCTGACCGACCAGCTTGTCTTTGCGGACCGGGCGGATGTCCATTTCGATGCCCTTCATGTGGGTGGCGTGATCGAACCTGAGTCCACCCGCCACACTGATATTCCCGATGCCAAATTTCCGCTCATCGATTGCCTGCCACTCGCGTTCAACCTGAAATATAACGGTCAGCATATTGGGGTGGGCGTATTGGGCCAGATGACCAGTGCCGGGCACGCCTTTGACATTGCCGTACACGTAGTAGCCCGCTTCCTCCGGCGCTTGCGGGAGCATGAAGTGGCCAAGTTGATCCCTTGGTTGAATGGGTATCTGCATGACCCGGCCTCATGCACACTTTTTGGCGGCGAGGTCCCATCCCCCTGAAGTACTGCCGCTGGCTCCGCCGCCGATCTTCTGCTGGACGTAGGTCCACTTGACTTTGGAGAAGCATAGCCCGATCTCATCCTGGAGCAGGCCACCGTCATGCATCACTTGGTCCATGTGGGACAGCAGCACGTTCTCCAGTTCGACCTGGTAGTACTTCACGGGCTTGCCGTCGCTGTCGGCACGCATGAACTCCAGCCTGGCCTTTGGGATGGTCTTGCCCATCGAGCAGTGTTGCATGAGGACGGGTGACGCAAGGTCGGCCAGTTTGGTGAGCGACAGGGTGCGATGCTCGCAGTGCCCGGCCGTGTGGCCCCCTGCGGTCGACACGCTGGTGACTCTGGGTTGCGTCACGCCCCAGTGGGTGGACCCGACTTCAATCCAGCCCTGATGTGCCGAATCCGCCGACTCCCCTTTGATGCCGTCAATTTGTAGATATGCGTCGAGTGCCATGTGCCGTCTCCGATGGGTTGAGTGCATCGGTTATTCTTCACCAACGGTCGCGAACGGGGGTTATGAGCGCGCAATGGATTGGCGTGATTTGCCCATCGTTGTGCGACTGCAACTGATGCGGGTGGCGGCGGCAGCGGATGCGCGTCTCCATGCAGGGTAGGTGCTTACGTCTCTGCAGGCGTTCACCGGGCATCAAGGCGTGCTTGCAAAAGGCTGTCGATCGCTTTGAATCGCCCCCCGGGTTTTGAGGAGGCTCCATTGTTTGAGAGAGTGGAGCTATGAAGAAGCAACCCAAGAATTCCCCCGAGGTCATCGAGCGCGCCGTGCGCATCCTGCGCTTGGCGAGTGCGTTTTTCGCCCAGGCGGAGTTCGGCCGCCACTTCAAGTCGTGAGGGCTTTCATCGACCGCTACCGCCATGCCTACGGTGTCGAGCCGATCTGCAAGGTGATGCAGGTCGCGCCGTCGGGCTACTGGCGCCACGCTGCGCGGCAACGCAACCCGGCACTGCGCTGTGCCCGCACTCAACGCGATGACGTGCTGAGCGTCGACATCGAGCGGGTCTGGCAGGCGAACTTGCGGGTCTACGGCGTCGACAACGTCTGGCGCCAACTGAGACGTGAAGGAACAGACGTGGCCCGCTGCACGGTGGAGCGCCTGATGCGCAAGGCCGGGCTACGCGGTGTTATGCGTGGCAAGGTCGTGCGCGCGACGGTGGCCGACGCGAAAGCGCCATGCCCGCTCGACCGCGTCAACCGTCAGTTCAAGGCCCAACGGCCACACCAACTATGGCTCAGCGATTTCACCTACGTCTCGACCTGGCAGGGCTTTGTCTACGTGGCCTTCGTCATCGACGTCTTCGCTCGGCGCATCGTCGGCTGGAGGGTCAGCAGCTCGATGCGGACCGACTTCGTGCTCGACGCACTGGCATCGTCTCGCAGCGCTTGAATATCGAGGGCGAGTCGGGCATTAGCCCGTGCCCACCCTCCAGGCATAAAACGCGACATCGCATTGTCTTTCTGATTCGTGCGTCGACTGGCATCGCTATACTCGCGTTAACGCGATCCTGAGGAATAGTCATGACCAGCACCAGTCCAGCGCTCACCCAAGCCGAAATGATCAACGCGAACTGGCCTATTGCGCCTCGTTTTTCTTATCCAGGCGGTCCAGTGGTCAAGGTGGCGGAAAATACCCGCGACGTGACGATGGATACCGTCTATTCGAGCCCGCCGCCGCCCATTCCCAACGTTTACACGATCACCGGCGGCGCCGATGCGGCCCTGTTCTCGATCGATGCACAGAATGGCTTGCTGCGCTTTATCGATGCGCCCGACTACGAGGCGCCGCGCGACACTGGTGCAGGCGCGGGCAACAACACTTACCAGGTCGAGGTGACGCGCCAGGATGCCAGCGGCGCCGCCTCGCAGTTGTTGACGGTCTGGGTCGCCGACGTTGACGAACGGCCGGGCACGCCGCCTCGGACATGGCTCGACGACCAGCGCGAAGTCACATCGCGCACCGTCATCGACAGCGATGGCAAGCCGCGCCAGTTAGTCACGATCGCCACCAGAACCGACCCGGATGCGCCGATCGATGCGAATGACGCCGCCGGTATCGACATCGTCAATGCCGCCAACGGCGCGGCGTTGCTGCGTGTCGAGGGCCTGAACGGCGTTGGCCTCGAGGCAGCCGGCAGCGCCACGCCGATGGCGGCTGGCGACTCGCTGGACGCACTGCTGCGCGAGATTCGCGCGCACAGCGAGTCGGGATCGGCCTCGCAGACCGGCTTGATCGAAGAGGCGACAGCCTATCTGGCGACGCTGGCGCCAGGGGCGCAATTGCTGCTGCAGACCATTGCGCCAGTGCTGGAATTCGGCCAGGGCGTGTCGGGCCCGCCGCAGCTCATCCTTTCCTCTTCTGCGCAGGACGCTGCCAATCCCGTGACTGCGCTGGTCATCGACACACGCGGCCTGTCGAATGCCAGCGTCAACCTCGATCACATCGGCTTCGCTGCGATTTCCGGAGAGGTGACCATTGGCGGCACGATGAACAATGGACTGGGCGCGCAATACCTGGTGGCCGATGGCAGCGTGCAAATCCTGAACACCGGCGATGGCGATGATGTGGTGCATGCCGGCGGCGGCGGCGACACGATCGATGGCGGGGCCGGCAACGACCGCCTGTTCGGCGACGATGGCGACGACACCATCACTGGCGGCGCGGGCGACGACTGGATCGATGGCGGTGCCGGAAGCGATACGGTGCGCCTGTCCGGCACGCGCGCGGACTATACGATCCGCGTCGAACAAGGCCATGTCGTGATCATGGCGCGTGGTGGCGCGGAGGGCGCCGACTCGGTCGCCAATGTCGAGCTGCTCAATTTCGGCGGCGCCGGTTTCGATCCGTCGGCGCGGGGGACGATTACCCGCCTGATCGCCGTGCTCGAAGACCGTGTAGCGACCCGCGTTGAACTCGATCAGTGGGAAGCGCAGCATGCCGGCGGAACGTCGCTGCTCGACATCTCGGCGCGCCTGCTGGCGTCGAGCACGGTCGACGATGCCTTGAGCAACGACGACTTTGTCCGCGCGATGTTCTTGAATGGCGCGGACCGCCCTGCCAATCTGATGGAGTTGTACCAGTGGTTGCTTGCGCTCAATGCGGGCACGGAGACCCGCGCCGAGGCGTTGCTGCGCTTTGCCGACTCCTTCATCATGCAGCAGCACGACGAGTGGTATGGCGCGGCCACCCACGTGGCCGATACCGAGATCGGCACGCTGGTGCGCATCTACGACACCCTGTTCGACCGCGCACCGGACCAGGGCGGCTTGAACTACTGGATCGCGGCCAGCGAAAACGGCGTCGGTATGACCGCCATCGCCGACAGCTTCGCCAGCGCCGCAGAAGGCCAGTTCGGCAGCATGAGCAATGCGCAGTATGTCGCGCATCTTTACCAGGCTGGTCTCGAACGCACGGCCGGCCAGGACGAGGTGGCCGGCTGGGCCACGCTGATCGACAACGGCACGCTCAGTCGCGGCGAGGTCCTGCTCGGCATCGCCAACTCAGCCGAGATGGCGGCTCTGGTTGGCGTGATGAGTACGTCGATCGACCTGGCCTGAGCCGATATCGGCCCGGTCACGGCGCGATGGCGTCCAGTTTCCTGTCCAGCGTCTCGTTGCGTACCCGCATGGACTGCTCGGCTTGTTCCAGTGTGCGTTCGGTCATGCCGTCGATCGCTACGCCGCCGGCCGGCACGATGCGCGGCGTGATGACGACGATCGTTTCGGTTGCCGAGCCGCCGTCGTCGGTGCTCGAGAACAGGCCGCCGATCACGGGAATATCCGACAGCAGCGGCACGCCAAGGCGGCGATAGGTCATGCTGCGCTTGATCAGGCCGCCGATCAGCACCGGCTGGCCATCGTTGGCCACCAGCTGGGTATTGACCTCGGTCGTTTTCTTCGACGGAATGCCGGCCGACACCGAACCAGAGCTGACCTCCGGCTTTACCTTCAGCATGATGCGGCCGTCGGCATCGACCGACGGCGTCACGCGCAGGATTACGCCGGTGTCGAGGAACTCGATCGATTCGGTGGTGACGTTGTTGATGGTCGTGGTCAGGCGGTAGCCGAGCTGGTCGCCGACGTTGGTGGTCGCTTCCTGGTCTTCGAGGGCCAGCAGGCGCGGCGTGGCCAGCGTGTGCACGCGGCCCTTGTTGCTCAGGGCGCTGAGATAGGCCTCGATATTGTGGTTGACCAGGTTCAGGAAAAAACGCGGTCCGCCGCGGGTGGCAAAACCGGTGGCGCCGACCACGTCAGGGCCGTCACCGTTGAACACGCGCGACCAGTCGACCCCGAAGTTCTCGGTTTGGTCGAGCGTGATCTCGAGGATCTTGGCCTCGATCAGGATCTGTTGCGGCGCCCGGTCGATTTCGCGCAGCGCCAGCATGGCGCGTGCGATGCCGGCCTCGCTCGATTCGATCACGATCGTCTTGGTCTGTTCCAGCACCGTCACTGCACCTGGCGTGCCGATCTGGCGCGCGAGGATGGCGCCGACCTTGGTAACGTCGGCATAGCGCACCTTCATGGCCTTGACGTGCTGGGTGCCGGCGCCGGCCGGTGGCGCGCTGCGCGGATCTTCGATCAGGAAGCCGCCGGCGCGCTCGCTGACGGTGAAGCCGCCAGCCTGGGCGATCGCTTCGAGCGCCTGGCGCGCCGTCAGGTCATACAGGTTGATCGAGACATTGCCGGTTACGCCGCGCCCGAGCATGATGTTGACGCGCGCGCTGCGCGCAATCATGTTGAACAGTTCGCTGATCGGCGTGTCGCGGAAGGTGTAAGACATCGTCGACGACGCTGCCGTCACCGCCGTCACCGATGCGGGCACCGGCGCCGGTGTTACCTCGGCCAGCGCCAGTGCAGGAAAAGCGAGCAGGGCGCACAGTAGTTGGCGCGAATTCATGGAGTGTCCTTGTCTTGCATGGTCAGAAGCAGTTCTTTGCCAGGGCGCACCAGCAGCACGCCGCGTGCGTCGATGCGCAGCACCGTGTAGCCGGCACAGCGCTCGCCGGCGGCAACGACGTTGCCATCGATATTGGCCAGCGAATGCGCACCGTTGAGCACCAGCGCGCGCAGGCGCGGTCGCGTTGCAGGGGTTTCGGTCTCTGCCGGCGCCGCCGGGCGTGTCAGCGGCGGGCGCATGAACGGGTCGCGTAGCGGCGCTGCAGCGCCCGGCGTGGAAAAGCCGGCGATGGCCAGTGCCAATGCCAGTGCCAAGATCAGGGCGTGCCTCATGGCGCCTCCCCGGTGTCATAGATCGCCAGTTGCAGTTTGATGCTGCGTTTGTCGCCACTATTGTCGGGCTGCAGGCTGAGCTGGACGATGCCGACTGCCGGCTGGCTCGCTTCGATGTCGGCCAGCCAGTCGAGAATGGCGCCGTAGCTGCCGCTGGCGGCGATGTCGAGCGTGTGCACGCGAAGGTCAGCAAGCTTATACTGCGCGCCTTGGGCCGCCGAAGACACCGCCACGCCGGCCCGGGCCGCGCTGGCGCTGACTGCGGCGATCAGCGCCAGCGGCGCCGGCGCGACAGTGGGTTGGCGCACGGCGCTGGCTGGCGCTGCAGGATGCGCAGCGGCCGCTGGCGTCGGCGCCGGGACAGCGGCTGCCTGCGCCTGCAGCGTGGCCAGCGCCTGGCTTTGCAGGCGATACGCGGCCAGCGGGGCACGCAGGCCGACGCTCCAGGCCAGCGCGGCGGCGATCAGCACCACGCCGGTGGCGAGCAGCTTGAGTTGCCGTGGCGGCAGCGCCGCCAGTGCTTGCGCAATGCGCGGGTTCATGGCGCGTCCTCGCGCCGCACCAGCGACAGGGTCGCGTGGAAGTCGATCGCGCCGTCGGTGGCATTTGCGCTGCTCGACTGCAACTGCACCGCCTTCAGGTTCGGGGCGCGGCCAAGGCCGGCCAGGAAATCGGTGATGCCGCCGTAGCTGGCTGCTTGGCCGCTGAGTTCGACATTGCTGTCGAGCAGCAGCACGTCGCCAGCGGCGCTGCCGGTGGCGAACGCGTCCTGTTCGGCGGCGCCGGTCGGCAGCGTAGCGCCCGGTGGCGCCACGCGCAAATTGCGCCGCAGCGATATTGTGCTCAGCCAGGTATCGGCTGGCAGCGCGCCGTCGATGGTCAGCACGAAGGCGGCCAGTTCGCCCTGACGGCGTACAGCGTCCAGCACGGCCGCGCGTTGACGCGCGCGCTCTGCTGCAGCGCGCTCGGTGGCGATGCGCGTCAGGTCCGACTGAGCGGCGCTGGCGGCGGCGCGCAGCAGCGTTGACTGTTGTTCGATCGCAGCGGCGCGCCAGCGCAGCACCGCATGGCCGGCGCCGGCGCCCAGCACCACCAGCGCCAGAGCGCCTGCGGCGCAGCGCAGCGTGCGCCGCAGGCGCACCCCGTCGCGGTAGCTGCGCGGGATCATGTCGATGTCAGCCATCGGCGCCTCCACGCAGGGCCAGGCCGGTTGCCAGCGCAATCGAGGTTGCGCTCTGCAGCATCGCCGCCGAGGGCGCGGCGTCCGGGAAGGCGTCGAACGGATCGAGCAGGTGCACCGGGACGTCGATCAGTTCGGCGATGCGGGTCTGAATATCAGGGTAGCGCGCCAGGCTGCCGTTCAGGTACAGGCGGCTGATCGAACTGCCACGCGTGCGCGAGGCCACGTACACCTGGGTGTGCGCCAGTTCATCTGCCAGCGCCTGGCAGGCCGGATGCAGGACGGCGCGCAGGGTGCGCCGCAGTTCGCCGTGGGCGCCTTCGTCGGGCGCAGCAGTACGCGCGCCGATGCCGTGTTCGCGCAGCAGGCTGGCCGCGGTCTCGGGCGCCAGGTCGAGCGCGCCCGCCACTGCCGCCGCCAGCATGTCTTCGCCAAAGGCGAGCTCGCGGTCGAGCATCAGGCGGCGGCCCCAGATCACGGTCAGGTAGCTCTTGCCGGCGCCGAAATTAAGCAACGCCACCGACTGCCCGACGTCGCTCCCGTGCAGCGCCGCCAATAGGCGGCCGATTGCGGCCGGCCCGATGTCGAGCGCCACCGGCGTCAGGCGGGCGTGCTCGAGCGCGGTAAGGTAAGCCAGCACCCGCTCGGTGGGCGCTGCGGCCACCAGTACCTGGCGCTCGCCGCCTTCCTGGTCGGCGCCGCGCACCTGGTAATAATCGATCACGTGATGAGGCGCGCGCTCGCCCAGTTGTTCGGCGGCGGCGTGCGCCACCGCCTGCGCTTCGCTCTGGCCGCTTGCTACCTGCACCGTCAACGGCAGGATGCGCACGTCGGCCGGCGCCAGCGCCGACACCACGCGCCTGCCCTGGAACGGCGCCTGCGCCAATGCGCTGTCGACGAAGCGCGCCAGTTCTTTCGGGCTTGTCAGCAGCGTCTCGCGCGGCATCGGATACGCCAGCGAGGCGGCGGCGCGCAGGCGCCAGTGCCCCCCGTGCGGCTCGGCCTGCACCAGGTTGAGACGGGTGGCGGCGAAATCGGCGCCGATCGGCCGCGCCGCCGGGCTGCCAAGTCCACCCAGCCTGGCGCGCAGGCGTTGCAGCATCATGGCGTGCTTTCCGTAACCAGGGCGTCGCAGCGGACGGCGCCGCCGCCCGCGCGCTTGACCTGGTACAACAGCGCATCGGCCCGCGCGTAGGCGTTGTCGAGCGTGCAGCTGCCATTCAGATGCACCAGGCCGGCGCTGAACGACGGCGCCGCAAGTGCGTGTTCGCTGCCCTGCGCCGCCGCTTGCGCGGCCCGTGCCAGGATCGCTTCCAGGCGCGCGCGCGGTGCGCCATGGCCGGCCAGGATGAACGCGAATTCGTCGCCGCCAATGCGCACCAGGTATTCCAGTTCGCCGTCGATGCCTTCGAACGCCGCCGCCAGCACCTGCAGCACGCGGTCGCCCTCGCGGTGGCCGTAGGTGTCGTTGAGCGGCTTGAAACCGTCGATATCGAGCACGCCGAACCAGGGCGCCACACCGCGTCCGGTGTGCAGGGCCAGTACGCGGTCGAAATCGCGCTCCAGGAAACGCCGGTTCCAGGCGCCGGTCAGGTGGTCGCGCTCGGCCAGCGTGGCGAGCGCCGCACCGGAACGCTCGAGCCCGTAGCGCATCGCCAGGTCGTGCTTGCGCACGCCGAGCGAGCGCGCCACCAACGCCAGCGACAGCAGGGTGCTGGTGAGCATGGTGAATTGCAGCGCCCAGGGTTCGAGCGTGCCGAAGTGCAGGTGCGAAAAAAATGTCAGTGCGGTGAACATCAGGTAGATCGCGGCGCAGGTCAGCGACGCTTCGCGCAGGCCCCATGGCATCAGCGGCACCAGCATCAGCAACGTCGCCACGCTGGTGAGCACCATCACATGCAGCACGCCCTCGCTGCGCGCCAGCAGCACCAGGCTCGATGCGCACACGATCAGCAGCGCCATCGCCAGCAGGTTCAATGCCTGCACGTCGCGCACCTGGCGCGCCGAAAAGAAGATATGCAGCGCCAGCGCGGCCAGCAGCGTATAGGTATAGGTGTAGGTCCAGCCGAGCGCGAACCACGAGGCGAAGCCGGCGCTCTGGGCCAGAAACAGCAGCGCCGCCAGCGCCAGCAGCGAGACGCCCTGGCGCGTCTCGCGCTCGATATGGCCGCTGGCGTAGTCGGCCAGTTCCGGCGCACTGAACCCGGTCGACGACCAGAGCGAAGCCAGTGTGGAAGGAAATTTGTTCATCATGTCATCCGGTCAGCATTGGCGGGCGCTCACGACCTGCAGCAGCGGCCGCCGGGTCGACGATGCATCGAGGCTGTAGAAGCGCACCGTGGGGACCGGGGCGGTCAGGCGCAGCAGCAGGCCCTCGTTCGGCCAGCGGCCATTGAACCAGTCGTCGACCAGCGCCGTGACGTCCCATGCTACGGGACTGTAGCCGGCCATGTTGACCGTGGCGGCGATTGCGCCGATGTAGTCGCCGCCGTTCCAGCGGGCGGCTTCGTCACGCGGCCGGCTCCAGTTGGCGTCGTCGTTCCAGCGCGTGGTGACGCGGTGCAGCGTCACCGTGCCCGTGCCGCCGCTGAGGATGGTGGGCGTCAGCGTCAGGGTCGCCCCAAGCACCAGCGCGTCCTTCTTGATGTCATTCATGTCCCAGAACAGCAGGGCGTTCGACGAGCCGTACACCAGCGCCAGCGGATCGTCCTCGTCGTAGTCGCTCTTCCACATGTCGATCGTGACGTTGCGCTCGCCCTTGGTCAGTTTCACAAGCTCGAGCTTCGACAGGTCGTGCAGCGTGACCTGCAGACGCGCCAGGGTGCGCGTGGTATCGCCGCCGACGGTGCCGGCGGCGACGATGTCGATCTTCTTGGCGACGCCTTTCACACTCGGCACACTGGCCGAAAACGTGCCGCCGTTGAGCATGACCGGGTCTACGTTCGCGCTGGTACAGCCGCCCACCTGGTTGCGCCACGTTGCCGCTGCGACGCCGGCTTCGGCCAGGTAGCCGGCGGCGCGCGCTTCGTAGTCGCGCCGCACCGAGCCGGCTTCGGCACCGGAGACGCGGTTCATGCCGACCGCCAGCGCCGCGATCGTCGCCAGTACCAGCGCCACCATCAGCAACAGCGCGCCTCTCTGGCGCTGCAATTTCATGGAGTGACTCCGATGCGCACCGTGCGCACCCGCGCCACCGAAGCGTCGCCGCCATTCGGGCCGCTCAGTGTCAGCGCGATGCGCAGCGTGGTCAGGGCGCCGTCCGGTTCGGGCGACGTCAGTTCGACCCGCGCCACATCGGCGGCGATGATTGCATAGGCGGCCGGCTTGGCGCCCGCGACCTCTTCCAGCAGTTGGCGCTCGCTCCTGTTTTCCTGGAAGCGCAGCAGGGCGAGCCAGTTGCTGGTCTCGTCCTCGACTTTGCTTGCCCTGGCCTTGGCCGCTGCGTCAGGCGGCAGCGCCGCGGCGGCCGCCTTGCTGGCGATGCGATCGATGGCGAACCCCGCCTCGGCATTCAGGTCGAGCCGGGTGTGCACGATGCGCGCGCTGTCGGCGCTGCTGCGCAGCAGGTCCGCCAGCGGCAGCAGGATGATGGCGCCAATGGCCAGCGCCACCAGCAGTTCGACCAGCGTAAAGCCGTTGTCGTGGCGAGGCGTGCTCATCGCGCCACCAGCGTCACGAGTGGAAACCGGTTGGCGGCGCCGGTGTCGGCCAGTTGGGCGCCAACGTACAGCAGATGGTCGCTATTGCCGTTCGGGCCCGGCAATCGGCTGGCATCGTTGCCGTAGCGGGCGATGAACACCGATACCGCCGGACAATCGCCGTCCTGTGGGCTCGAATACGCCGAGGGCGTGGTTAGTTTGCCGGCCTTGGCCAGCAGGCGGCCGTAGGGTTCGGCGAGCACGGTTTCCATGCGCGAGCTGACGCAGTCGAGCTGGCGCGCCGCCGCTTCGTTGTCGAGCGGCGCGGCAATGGCGCCGCGCAGCGCGTTGGCGGCCGGCACCAGGCAGACCGACAGCAGCAGCAGCGCCAGCACGGCTTCGAGCAGCGTCATGCCGGCGCTGCTGTTGCGTCGTGTGCAGATGGACAACGAAGGGGACATGGTCAGGAAATGGTGATGCGGCCGGTGCCGTCGACGGCGATGCTGCGCCGCGTATTGCCGGCGCCCAGCACCACCACGCCCGAGCGCAGCGCCTGGGTGCGCGCAGCCGCCGAACCCAGGCCACGCACCGGATTGCCGGCGCTGTCGAACGCAATCGTGGCGACCGAGGTATTGTCGGCGAAGGTGAAGGTGCAGCTGATCAAGGCCATGGTATTACCGGCAGGTACGGCGTTCAGCGCCACGACATACGGATGCGCTACAGGGACGGTCGAGACGGCGGCGTCGGGTTTGCTGCTGTCGATGGCGTTCACCGCGATCCGGTTCAGCGCGCGCTCGCATTCAACAACGCGCGACTGGCCGGTGCGCTTGGCCTCGTCGCGCGCGAAACGCAGGGCCAGCGCCACTTCGGTGGCGGCTGCATCGGCGTTGAATTCGGCGAGCGGGGCGGACGACGGGATGACCACAACGGCGGCGATCGACAGGATCGCCACCACCATCAGCAATTCGATCAGCGTATAGCCCGCGCTTGTGCGTCGCGCCATGGCGGCGAGCTGCGCTGGATCAGGTCGCCGGGACAGCTTTGTTCAGGATGAATTCGCCGGTCTTGTTATCGAACTTCCATCCGATTGCAGCCGCGCCGGTGTCCGGAACCAGTTTGTTGCCGGTTGTCGTCACCACCACCTGGCTGCTGTTGCCGAATGGGTCGGTCGGAATGCCTTGACGAAGGTAAGGGCCGTAACGGTAATTGATGGGGTCGGAAACACTGCAAGTTTTACCGTCCTTGTCCGATGCGTAGGTCAGCTGATCCTTGAAGCTCTGCTCCGAGTTAACCGCGCCAGTGCCAGCAGTACCTGTACAGGCAGCACCGACTGTTGAAACCGTCACACCCGGGTAGCTATTGTTCGCATGCTGGGCACGATACAGTTCGATGGCATTGCGCATCGCCGCCAGGTTGGCGTCGGCCGCCGATTGCTGCGCATCCGAGGTCGCGGCCGAGAACTGTGGAATGGCAATGGCTGAAATGATTGCCAAAATGATCACCACGATCAGCAGTTCGATCAGGGTAAAGCCGGCTGCTGCGGTGCGCTTGAATGGAGTAGACATGGTTTTTTCGCCCGTATGATAAATCTCGGTTGAGAATTTATTTATTGAAATTATTAATGCCAAAGCGTAACACGACAGAGTTTCCGCACGGCACCGATTCAATACAAATGTGAGAATCTGTGGCTTTTGGTCAACGCGTCAATGAACGCTGCGCGACAATTTAAATATCGGAAGGATCAGCGAACTGACGATGGTGCCCACCACGGTGCCCATCACCAGCAGCATTGCCGGTTCGGCCATCTTCGACAGGCGCGCCAGCAGGCGCGTCAGATCGCGGTCGTACGAATCGGCCACCCGGCTCATCACCCGCCCGAGCGTGCCGGTGGCCTCCCCAGTGGCGATCATCTGGCGCACCGCAACCGGCACGAAGTCACTGTTCTGGAAGCCGGCGGCGATGCCCTTGCCTTCGGTAACGTCGTTTTCAAGCGTGCGGATGAAGCGCTGCATGTCGGCATTCGGCACCACCGCGCGGCAGGCTTCCAGCGTGGCAAGAATGGTCACGCCGCGCTCGAGCGAGATGCCCATCACGCGCAGCAGGCGGGTCAGGTAGATGCGGGAGAACACGTCGCGCAGCAGCGGCAGGCGCAGCTTGGCGCGGTCGATGCTGGTGCGCACTTCGGGATGGCGCAGCAGCATCCAGCCGGCGCCGACCAGGGCCGCCAGCGCCGCGCCCACCAGCGCGCCATGCCCGGTCAGCAACTGGCTCAGCGCCAGCAGCGCGCGCGTGGTCCAGGGCAGCTGGTCGTGGATCGAGGCGAACATGGTCTCGAACTTGGGAAACACGAACACCAGGATGAACAGCACCACCGCAAACGAAAACGCCAGCAGGATGACGGGATACGACAACGCCGAGACCAGCGTGGCGCGCAGCTTTTCCTCTTTCTCGTCCATCTCCACGAGCTGCACCAGTACCTCAGCCATGAAGCCGCCGGCCTCGCTGGCGGCAATCAGGTTGACATAGGTAGACGGAAACAACTGGTGCCGCGCCAGCGCGATCGAAAAGCGCTCACCGGCCAGGATGTCGTCGCACATGGCGCCGATCATCGGGCGCAATTGCGGATGCTCGGTCTGTTCGTGCAGCGACTGCAGGGCTGCGTGCAGCGGCACCCCGGTTTCGAGCAGCAGTGCCAGGCGCTCGGTGAACAGGGCGCGCTCGCGCAGGCCGAGCGGACGCGCGCCAAGCGTGAGGAACGGCTTGCGCGTGCTCGCAGCACGGGCGGGCGTAGTAACAGCAGCGTCGAATTCGATCGGCATGGGGCGTCAGAAAGAGTGGACCACGCGCGCGATTTCTTCGGGCGTGGTGTGGCCGTCAAAGGCGCGCGCCATGCCGTCGGCGTACAGGTCGTGGTGGTTGGCGGCGGCCACGTGCTCGGCCAGTTGTTCCTTGCTGGCGTTGGCCACGATCATGCGCTGCAAATCCGGCCCGACTTCGAGCAGTTCATAGATGCCCATGCGGCCCTTGTAGCCCGAGTCGTAGCAGGCCGGGCAGCCGCGGCCGCGCATCAGGCGCAAATCGCCCGTGCCGCGCCAGCGGTAGGCGGCAGCCGCCTCGGGCGTGGCCAGGTAACTGGTGCGGCAGCCCTGGCACACGCGCCGCACCAGGCGCTGCGCCATCACCCCGATCAGAGCCGACGACAGCAAGTAGGGTTCGACGCCCATCTCGACCAGGCGCGACACCGCGCCCAGCGTGTCGTTGGTGTGCAGCGTGGTCAACACCAGGTGGCCGGTCAGCGCCGCCTGCACCGCGATCTCGGCGGTCTGGCGGTCGCGCACTTCGCCGATCATGATGATGTCCGGGTCCTGGCGCAGCACGTGCTTGAGGATCTTCGGGAACGTCAGTCCGATGGCATCGTTGACCTGGTTCTGGTTGATGATGTCGAGCTGGTACTCGACCGGGTCCTCGATCGTGACGATGTTCTTTTCGATGCTTTTCAGGTGGCTGATCGCCGCGTACAGGCTGGTGGTCTTGCCGCTGCCAGTGGGGCCGGTGACGAGGATCAGGCCGTGGCTGCGGCCGAGCAGGCGCTTGAACGCGCCAACCGCATTCGCGTTCATGCCCAGCTTGTCGACGTCGAGGATCGACTGGTTCTTGTCCAGCACCCGCAGCACTACCTTTTCGCCATAGATGCCTGGCAGCGAACTGAAACGCAGATCGACCGTGCGGCCCTGGGTCGCGACCTGGATCCGGCCATCCTGCGGCAGACGCCGTTCGGCGATGTCGAGATTGGCCATGACCTTCAGGCGCGACACGATTGCCGGGTGCTGGTCGACCTTGGGCGACATCACTTCGTACAGCACGCCGTCGATGCGCAGCCGGATGCGCGCGCGGTTGCGCGAAATCTCGATGTGGATGTCGCTGGCGCCGTCGCGGATGGCGCGCTGGATGACGGCGTTGACCATATTGATCACCGGGCTGGCGCCGGCCATTTCGTCGATCTGGGTGTAGTCGTCGGGAATGGTCGACTCGATCAGCTCGAGGTCGCTCGCTTCGGTATGGATGAAGTCGGGCAGGGCGCCGCCATAGGCTTCATCGGCCAGGCGCCGGATCTCGGCCGGCGGCGCCACCACCACCCGGATGCGGTTGCCGGTGCGGGTGCGGATTTCGTCGATGGCGTGGATCGCCTGCGGTTCGGCGCTGGCCAGCGTCAGCGTGTCGCGCACCCGGAACAGCGGCAGCACGTTCAGGCGCCGCGCGACGTCGCGTTCGACCAGCGCCAGCGCTGCCGGATCGTACAGGCCGGCGCGCAGGTTGATGTAGGGCAGGGCCAGCTGGTCGGCCAGGGCGCCGTACAGCGCCGCTTCGGTGATCCATTTGCGCTCGACCATGATCAGGCCCATGCGTTTGCCGGTCTGGTCCTGCAGGCGCGCGGCCTCGGCCACCTGCTCGGCGCTGGCGGCGCCGCGCTCGATCAGGATGTCACCCAGCTTGGCCCCTGGTTCACGCACGCGGCGCGGCGCGGCGGGACGGGCGTCGAACAAAGGCAGTTGCTCGAGCAGGCCGGTGGCGGCCAGGATCTCTTGCAGCAGCGGGTTCGGATAGGCCAGCTTGAGCCAGCCGCCCAGCGCCGCCAGGCGCTCGCCCATGTCGGCCAGCATGCCCAGCGCATGGCCCGACAGCAGCGTTACCTTGCCCAGGTCGACCACGATCGAGATCTGGTGCTGCGCCACGCACTCGTCGAGCGCGGCCTGCAGCGTCTGCACGGCGTCGTCGGCCACCAGCGCCGTCAGGGGCGCCAGGTAGGTCATCGCGCCGATGCGGCTGCGGGTGATGCGCTCGGCGCTTGCGGCGTCCATGTTCAGGCGGCGACGGCGGCCAGGGCCGGCGCGGCGTCGCGCGCGATGCCGAAGTCGGCGATCCAGCGCGGCTCGGTGCGGCACAATTGTTCGAACGCGCTGCTCACGCCCGGGTCGAGCTGGGTGCCGGCACAACGCGCGATCTCGGCCATCGCCACCTCATGACTGCGCCCGGCGCGGTAGGCGCGCGAGCTGGTGATTGAATCGTAGGTATCGGCCACGGCAATGATGCGCGCGTTGTACGGAATATCGTTGCCGGCCAGCCCGTGCGGATAGCCGGTACCGTCGTACTTTTCCTGGTGGTGGCGCGCGCCCGGCACCGCGCCCTTGAGGCGGTCGATATGGCGCAGGATCTCGTAGCTGCGCTCCGGGTGCACCATGATGAAGGTGAATTCGTCGCGCGTCAGGCGTCCCGGTTTGCACAGCACCGCGTCGGGAATCCCGATCTTGCCGACGTCGTGCAACAGCGAACCCCAGAACAGGTTGTCCAGTTCACGCGGCGGCAGGTGCAGCGCACGGCCGATTTCCATCGCGATGTGGTGCACGCGCTCGCTATGACCGCGGGTGTACGGATCCTTGGCTTCGACCGCCTCGATCAGCGCCGCCGCCATTTGCTGGTTGAACTTGCTGGTCTCGGCCAGCATGCTGTGCATGCGCGACAGGCTCGACAGATGATTGGCCAGCACTTCGCCCAGTTTGCGGTCGGAGTTGCTGAAATCGTCCTTGTGCGCGTGATTCAGCAGCACCAGGATCGCCACCACGGACTTGTCCTGGAACACCGGGCAGCACAAGATCTTGAACGGCATGTCAGTGAAGATATAGGCGCGGCGTGCATCGTCGGGCGCATTCATCACGATCGGCTGGCGCGAACTGTGCGCGAAGCGATACAGGTCGCCACGCATCTCGACCAGCACCAGGTCGAGGTTGTGGATCGGCTGTGACAGGTTGGTGGCCGACACGCACAGGTTGTCGCCCGGCTTGATGAAGGCGGCGACGTCGGCGTCCATGTGGTCGGCCCAGCTCTCGAGCAGGCTGCCGAACACATCTTCGCCGGTGGTCATGTCCTGCACCTGGCGGTCGATCGCATACACCAGGTGCAGTTCTTCGTAACGGTCCGACAGTTCGCCAGCCATGGCGTCGAGTTCGCCCTGCACGCTGCAATCGTCGCCGATGGCGGCGGCCACGTCTTCGAGTGCCTCGGCCAGCGTATCCCACGCGAACGGCGCCTCCGCCGCCGGCGTCGGTGCGCGCACTGCCAGGTGGCCGATCAGCACGCCTTTTGCCATGATCGGCGTGTACAGCAGAATGGCGTCGGCGGCGTCGTGGCGCTGCATGCCGTCGCCGCTGCACGGCCAGGCGAAACCGGTCGCGGTGAGCTGCGCCAGCCAGGGCGCCAGGTCGTCGTATCCGGTCGCGCTCCAGCACGGTTGTCCGGCGGCGTCGCACACGGCCAGCGCGTGCTCGGCGCCGGTGCTGCGGCGCAGCCAGCGCGCGTGGCGGGTGTAATCGAGGGTGGGCAACAGGCTATGCGGCATGGGGTGGTTCCGACAGGTGGTCCGGGCTGGACGGGAGGGCGGCAAAGTGGCGCGCCAGACGTGCGACCAGCTGACGCGGGCTGAGCGGCTTTTCAAGAAATTCAGTGTTGGACAGTGCGCGCGCCCAGGCGCGTTCGTCGAGCGCCGTCATCGACGTCATCACCAGAATCAGGAAGGGGTGGTCGGGATAGGTGCTGCGCGCCAGCGGACACAAGGTGCGCCCGTCCATGCCATCCATCTGGATATCGCTGATCAACACGTTGGGCAACTGCTCGGCCATGCAGGCCAGCGCGGCGTGGCCATCGCTCGCGGTGGCCACGCTGTAGCCTTCGCGCTCGAGCGCCAGGCGCAGCACGCGCAGCACGTGCGGCTCGTCGTCGACGAGCAGGATGCGGCGCGCGTTCACAGCACGGCGGCGCCGGCGGGGGCCGGCACGGTCTTGAGGTGAATCGAGAAGGTGCTGCCAACGCCCGCTTCGCTTTCGACCAGCATGCGGCCATGGTGCAGTTCGATGATCTGGGCCGCCAGGTACAGGCCCAGGCCGTGGCCGCCGCGTTTGGCCGGGGCGTCGCCTTCGCTGACGCGATAGAACTTGTCGAAGATGCGGCCCTGGTCGGCGGGCGCGATGCCGATGCCGGTGTCGCGTACGCTGATCACGATTTCATTGTCCTCGTTGCGGGCCGCCAGCGTCACGCTGCCGCCCGCGCGGTTGTATTTGATGGCATTGGTTATCAGGTTGTTGAGCGCGATGCGCAGCAGGTCCTTGTCGATGGCGACCGCATCGAGTTCGCGCGGCAGGTCGAGCAGCACGCGCAGGCCCTTGCCTTCGGCGCGCGACAATGCCCCGTTGTAAGTGTCGCTCAGCAGGTCGTCAAGGCGTACCCGGTTGCGCTCGGGGTTCAGGCTGCCGCTTTCGAGCTTGCTGACATTGAGCAGGTTGCCGATCAGCGCGTTCATGCGCTCGAGTTCGTCCTGGATCACATTGAGCGACTCCACCCGCAAGCTCTCATCGTCGCTGTCGGCCAGCATCTCGGCATACATGCCGATGACGTTGAGCGGCGACTTGAGTTCGTGCGAGACGTGGGCCACGAAATCGTTGCCGGCCTGGCGCGCCAGGAATTCGGGCGTAATGTCACGCAGTACCACCAGGGTGCCGAACGACATCGTGCCGTGGCCACCGTTGAGCGGTTGCGCGCTCGCGCTCAGTTGCCGCCCGTCGACGTTGAGCGGCGCGAACTGCACTGCCGGCGCGGCGCCGTGCGAACGCATGCTGTCGCGCAGGTTGCCGCTATAGCGGCCGATCAGGCTGCGCAGGGCCGGGTCGCAACACCATTCGTCGACCGGCCGGCCGAGGATGCGTTCCATCTGGATCCCGAGCAAGGGTTCGATCTTGCCCGACGCGAACGTCACGTCGCCGGCCGGATCGAGCATCAACAGGCCGTCAGGGAGCGATTGCAGCGCCGCGTTAAGTTTCTTGCTGCCGTATTGCAGCAGGCGATTGTCGGCGGTGGTGTTGAGCGCGCCCTGCTCGAGCTGGGCGATGCGCGCGCTCGCCTGGCCCAGGTAATCCTGCATGTCGCCGATGAGTTCACGCACGTCGCCGTTGTCGGCGCTGTCACTTTTGCCTGGTGTGGCCAGCTTGCGCAATTGGGTCGAGAGCGCGGCCAGCGGCGCCATCTCGCGCTTGATGACCAGATAGATCACGGGCACTACCAGGAACATGGCCAGCGCCAGCAGCGCCATGAACGACACATCCTGGGCCAGCACGGCATAGCGCGGTTGATGAAAACCGACCCGCACGAACAGTGGGCCCGAGCTGCGATCGGCCAGCGGCCCATAGAATTCGCGCAGTGCGGGCGCGCCGCCGCTGGCGGCCAGATCGCGCTCGCCAAAGCCGTTGGCGGCGCTGACCGGCAGGGCCACGACCGGCGTGATGCTGCCTCTGCCTGCCACTTCGCTCAGGATGCGGCCGCTGGCGTCGCCGATCGTGGCGTAGGCGAAGTCGCTATTGTCGTGATACGCCAGCAAGGCGCCGAGCACGCCGCCATTGCCGCCGTCGCGCAGCAGCGGCACGGGCACACTGCTAAGTGATTTAACCATCGCCACGCCCTTGATCCGGATCTGCGCCGTTTGGCTGTCTTGCTGGCGTAGCACCAGCAAGGTAACGACCAACATGATCGCGGCCAATGCACACGCGATCAGGGTGATGCCAATGCGGTTGAGTTTCATAATGTTGTGACAAAGGTCATTAAATGTGACACGAATCGAAAGCGATCTCACTATAGATAGCAAGTTTCACTGTGGCAAATAAAATTACAATCGTGCGCAACTGTTCTGCACAACCGTTGTTTCCGGTGTGTCTAAAGATGTGTTTTTGATATGCGGAATGCTTTACTTGCCGAGATGGCAAGCCTGGCGGAGCGACGGTGAGGCGCTGTAGGGGGCGGGCGCTCAAGCCAGCGCGTTGTATACAGGTAGGTGTGGTACGTGCTTGCGCGTCGGCGGACGGCGCCGTTGTGGCGCGCTGCAACACGTCTGGTGATTACTCGGGCATGCTGTCCTCGGTCGCCGCTTCCTGCAATCCGCGCACCAGGCTCGACATGCTCGGATTGTCGACGAACACGCAGCGTTTGCCGTGGCGTTTGCAATGGTCCTTCACGCGCCAGTAGGCGCTGTGGCTGATGCAGCCGGTCTGGCAGATGACCAGATCGGCTGCGGCCAGGCTGGCGTCGAGCTGGCTGCTGCTGTCTTCCAGGCCGCCGTCGTGGTGCGCGAACTGGGCGCCGACGCGCTCGATCATGGTGCGGTAGATCGGGATGCTGCTGCTGCGCCCGCCGACGCACAGGACGGCGCGGTTTTCCAGGCGCACCGGCGTCGGCGCTGCTGCCTGTGGCGCTTCTGGCGCGGTGTCGACATTCGGCGCCACCGGCGTGATGGCGATGACCGGCCGCGCGGCCTTCAGTTCGCTCAATTGCGCACGCAGCGACTGCTCGCGCAATTCCATCTGCGCCACACGCTCGGCCAGGCGCTCGCGGGTTTCCAGTTCAGGTACCGCCGTCTGCAGCCGCGCCAGCTCGGCGCGCAGGCCGGCGATCTCACCATCCTTGGCAATCAGCGTGGTGCGCGCTGCCATGAACAGCGCATCCTGGCGCTCACTCTCGGCCTGCTTTTCTTGCGCCAGCGCGTTGCAGCGCTCTTGCAGGCGCGCCGTCTCGCGCTCCAGGCGCGCATTGTCGGCCACGACAGTATTGAATTTGTTGATGTCGGCGCGCGCGCAGGCGCCAGCCTGGTGCTGCACCATGTGGATGTCGCGGCACATCTTCTCTTCAAGCGTAGGGGTGCAACGCGGATGCGACAAGCCGGCCCAGAACGCGCCCGCCACATCGCCAGCCGTCACTGCCGCCGTCCACAAGGCCTCGACCTGCTCGGTCGTCTTGGCCGCGCGAAAACGCTGCACATGCTGCACATAACGGCGCTCTAGCTCTTTTTGAATGGCCTCGGCAACCGGCGTGCGCAGCGCGCATTCGCTGACGCTGCCAACGTGGATATCGTAATCGTCATGCAGCACCTTGCCACCTGTCACCTTCTCAACCAGCTTGCGCAAGCCGTTCAACGGCAGCCCCACACCCACCAGCGGGCAGTGGCAAGCATGCGACAGCTCCCACACCCGCCGCCGGCGCGAGCTCAGCGAAGCGTCAGCAGGGCAGGGCATGGTCGAAGCGTGTTTGTCGCACATAAGGTTTCCTTAGAAAGCAATGAATTCTGCAGACGAGAAGCTTCCCTCGCCATCAGATGATAATGATTCTCATTCATATTCTGTCCCTACGCAAGCGAAATCTGCATCCCACTGCACCCCTTCAATTAGGGTCAGAGTCAAATTGTTGGCCAACATCTCTCGCTCAATTGCCACGCTGACCTAGCGGCATCACTCCCCACCCGATGGAAATTGCCAAAGACAGCCACTCTGTCCCCACTTATTCAGATTTGCGAGAAATTGCCCAACAATTTGACTCTGACCCTAATTGTTTTGGTGCCCAAAATTGCCCTACGCTGAAGAAAAAGGTGGGTTGTTAATATTTTGAAATTTTGTCAGTGCACTGACCTGCAAAGGTGGCCTACACGCCCCAAAATAAATTAGGGTCAGAGTTAAATTGTTGAGCAATTTCCTTCAAACTTGGGCTGACGGCACCGCTCGAAGTAGACGCTGACCCGAAGAAATTGGCCAACAATTTGACTCTGACCCTATTTGTTGGGGTTAGCGAGAAATTGCTTGGTAATTCCACTCTGACCCTATATGTTTGCTCTGGCGGCGGGTCCAGGGCTGCGCGAACTCCGGTACACGCGGTCGAGGGCCAGCGCATCTGCGTCTGTTACTGAACGGCAAACGGGCGGGGGCGATGTGCACTAATTGCTCTGTTACACTGCTGCGTCGCCTATCGTCGAAGATCCGCTTGATGCAGTCTCCAGTCCTAGTATTGCCAGCTCTTCCCTCTGTGCTGTCCGGTCCGATCCTGCGTCGGCTCGAGCCCGCCCGACTCGTCCTGTGGCTGGTCGGTAGTGCGCCGCTCGACCTGACGCTGGTGCTTGCGCCGCAAGGCGGGCGCGAGCAGCGCATCAGGCTCGATGCATCGCACTGCCGCTTGGTGCGCGTGGGCCTCGCCGCCTGGGTCCACCTGATCGATGTCCGCCTGCCGGAACTGTTGCCGCAGGACACGTTGATCGAGTACGACATGATCGTCGCAGAGTCCGGCCGCGCAGAGGAAGCCAGCCAGGAGGGCGACGAGAACGGCATCGCGCGCTGGGCGCCACACCTGCTGCACGAAGGCGCTGCGCGTCCGAACATGGTCTTGCGCAGCCGCATGGACAACATCCTGTACGGCTCCTGCCGCAAGCCGCACCATCCTTCGCGCGACGGCCTGGCGCGCGGTGATGCCTTGCTGGCCGAGTGCGTCGATCGGGTCGAGGCCCGGCCCGCGCTGCTGATGTTGTGCGGCGACCAGATCTACGCGGACGACGTGGCCGGCCCGATGCTGGCGGCAATCCACGCGCTGATCCGTCGTCTCGGCCTGTATGGCGAGTGCCTCGAGGGCGCGATCGTGAAAGACAGCGAGGCGCTGTACGCCCATCCGGAAAGCTACTACCAGCGCGAAGATCTGCTGCCGGGCTTCAAGTCGGACGAGAACCTGCGCGACCGTTTCTTTGGCGGCGTCGAAAAGCCGATCTTCACCACCGCCAACGCACACAATCACCTGGTCACGCTGGCCGAGATCATGGCGATGTATCTGCTGACGCATTCGCCGACCCCGTGGCAGGTCGTGGCCGGCATGCCCGAACCGCTGCTGGACCCGAAATTCGCCGAGCGCTGGCAGGAGGAAGGCGACATCATCAAGGGCTTTTGCGCCGAGCTGCCGCAGGCCGCACGCCTGCTGGCGCATGTGCAGACCCTGATGATCTTCGACGACCACGACGTCACCGACGACTGGAACCTGTCGGCCAAGTGGGAGGCCACCGCCTACGGCCACCCGTTCTCGCGCCGCATCGTCGGCAACGCGCTGATCGCCTACCTGCTGTGCCAGGGCTGGGGCAACCAGCCGGATGTCTTTGCCGAGGTGCTTGGCGAGATCGACCAGCTGGTCGCCGCGCCGGACGAGCACGACCGGCTTGACCCGGCGCGCCAGGACGCGCTGGTCGACCGGCTGCTGGCGTTTAACTGCTGGGACTATATATTGGATACCGACCCGGCCGTGATCGTGATCGATACCCGCACGCGCCGCTGGCGCAACCGGCGCGTGCCCGGCCATCCGTCCGGCCTGATGGACTGGGAATCGCTGTCCGAACTGCAGGTGAATTTGATCGGCAAGAAGGCGGCCGTGATCGTGTCGGCCGCGCCGATGTTCGGCGTCAAGCTGATCGAGGTGGTGCAGAAACTGGCCACCTATGTCGGCCTGGCGCTGACGGTGGATGCCGAAAACTGGATGGCGCACCGCGGCGCGGCCAGCGCCATGCTCAATATCTTCCGTCACTCGCGCACGCCCGGCAACTACGTGGTGCTGTCGGGCGACGTGCATTATTCCTTCGTCTACGACGTCGAAGTGCGCTTCAGCGACCGCGTGCCGCACATCTGGCAGATCACCAGCAGCGGCATCAAGAACGAGTTTCCAACCCGGCTGCTGGATTGGCTCGACCGCCTGAACCGCTGGTTGTATTCGCCGCGCTCACCGCTGAACTGGTTCACCAAGCGCCGCGCGCTGGCGCTCAGCCCACGCCTGCCAGACAAGCGCCGCAGTGGCGAGCGCCTGTGGAACGGCTCCGGAATCGGTCAGGTCTGGCTCGACGCCAAGGGGCGGCCCGAGCGCATCGAGCAGCACAATGCCGATGGCAGCGCCTCGACCCGCTTCCTGCAGCAAGAGAAGTCGGCCGCCGCCGCGGGGCTCGAGCGCCCCTCTTGACACGCGCGCGCCGTGCCGGCGCAGCAAGGCGCCATCGCTCGTGTTTCAGGCGCCGGCGCCGTGCTCCGGCCCCAGCGCCAGCGGCCGCGCGCGCGCCCAGCGGTTGACCGACAGCGAAAACGTCAGCGCCCGTACCTGGTGGTACCAGCCGGCCGGCACGTACAGCATCTCGCCCGGTTCGACGATGACTTCGACCGGCGCTGCCTGGCGCGCCAGCGGGAAGCGTTCGAAATCGGGCGCTTCCGGGTCGAACGGCGAGCCGAACAGCATCGGGTTGGCTTCGCGCACGTACAGGTACGCATCGTGATGCGGCGGCGCCAGGAAGATGCGCTTGCGGCCCCAGACCTGGGCGAAGATGTTGTCGTCGTAGTCGCAATGCAGCGGCGTCACCGTGCGCGCCGGGCCGATCCAGAAGCGCGGCGGCCCCATCTTGCTGAACCAGCCCGGCCAGTGGCACAGGGCGTTCAGTTCGCGCAGCTCGAGGTTGCCGACGTAGGGCGGCAGCGCGGGATTGTCGCGCGCCGACAGATCGAGGTAGTCGCGCAGCGTCATGTCCTGCATGGGGCGATCCGGCGCGAAGGCGTTGTTGACGTAGTCGCCCACGCGGGCGCGCACCGGGGCGGCGCCGAAGCGTTCGCGCAAGTCGTCCGCGGCCAGGGCCGACAAGGGCCAGCGCTGGAGCACGCCGCTAACGATGAAGGGCAGGCCGGCGCCGGCGCGGGTGCGGAAGGCCGCGGCGTCAGGCCGGTCGATGCGGGCGACCTGATGCAAGGCGGGCAGGGCGCGCGCCGCTTCCCGGATGGCGTCGCGCATCGAGGCGATCGAGGCCACGCCGCGCACCCGCGCATCGTGTTCCTCGCGCGTCTGTTTGATGGCGCCGCCCGTCGTGTCCTGGCGCCAGGGCCGAATTGGCGGCAGGCGCGTTGCCACGACCGATTCCGGGGCCGGGTCTTTCTGTACCGACATACTCATGCTTTCGATCGACTCTACTGTGCGTATGGTACCGCCGCACGCGTTTGAAGCCCGATATTTTCCTGATTTCGAGACTGATGGAACGGCTCTGTTAGTCAGCGCACTGTGTGCGGACGGCCGGCATTGTACTTTTTGTATCACGACGCAGGCAGTCCGATACTGCGCTCGTGACGATCTCTGGAACTTACGCGTCAACGCGATGTCAGGACAACAAGAAGCTGACATGCGGCACACGATGAAAGTGCCATTGACGCACCGCAGGCGGCGATCGTTACCGCGTTTATATCGGACTGAATCAATGAAGAATGTGCTGATAGTCGAATTTCGGTCTACTCCGCGCTGATCAATATTTTATAGGGATACATCATGGACAATCAAAAATCTACCGAAGGTAAAGGCAGCGACGCAAGCAACGCAGGTTCGAGCATCGGCAAGGATTCGAGCCTGAACAAAGGCTCCATCGCATCGTCGAGCGGCAATATGGGTTCGTCGTCGCCAAACAGCGCGGCCGGCAGCAGCGGTTCGCTGGGCACCAGCGGCGCCGGCAATAGCGGCCTGGGCAACAGCGGCAGCAGCGCCAGCACCACCGGCGGTTCGACCGGTTCGACCACCTCGACCGGTTCGACCGGCGGCTCGACCTCGAGCACGCCATCGACCGGCTCGACCGGCTCGGCCTCGAGCACCCCATCGACCGGCGCCACCGGTTCGGCTTCGACCACGGGCACCGGCTCGACCAAGGGCAGCGAATCGTCGATCGCCTCGACCGCCGACCAGGCCAGCAGCAAGCTGGGCGAAGTCAAGGACCAGGCCGCCAGCAAGTTTGCCGACGTCAAGGAACAGGCTAGCAACAAGCTGAACGACGTCAAGGCAGCCGTGTCGTCGATCACCCCAGAGAAAGTGCACGGCAGCATCGACAAGGCAGCGCAAGCCGCCCAGCCGATGGTTGACCGTCTGGTCAGCTCGGCACACGCCGGCGTCGACCGCGTCACCGGCATGCTGAGCACCGCCCAGCAATCGTTCGGCGACCGCTCGAGCCAGATCACCGACAAGGCATCGGACCTGTCGGCGCAAGGCAAAGAGTATGTCCGCAACAACCCGGGCAGCGCCCTGCTGGCCGCCGTCGGCGTCGGCTTCATCCTGGCCAAGCTGCTGGGTGGCTCGAGCGACGACCGTAGCGACTACCGTTCGTACCGCGACTACCGCGATTGATTTACCGCGTCGCACCCTGAAACGCGCCCCCGCGGCGCCTTTCAATCAAGGCCCGGACAGCTTGCGCTGCCGGGCTTTTTCCATTTGTGTTCCTTCGATTTAACGCTTTCTTAACACCCCCCTAACGCGGCAATGACGAGCAGCGGCCTAGCATGCCTGCTGCATGAGCCGCGTACTGGATGTGAATCCCAGTGCATCTGTTTCACCGCCGGGCAGCTAGCTTGACGCCATGGCTGCGCAGGATCCAGGAATCCATGAACATCGAGAAGCTCCATCTGCCGCAACGCCTGTTTGGCCTGGCCCGGCCAGGTGCCGCCCCAGTTACCCGTCCCTTGCCGCTGGCGGCCGCTGCCGGGCCATTTGCGACGCTGCTCTACCTGCTGCTGGCCGGCCTGTGCATCCTGTCCCTGTCGCGCCTGGCGCTGGTCGCCTGGCAATGGGAGCGCGTCAAGGCCACCGGCATCGTGGTCGAGATCATGGCGCAGGGCGTGCGCGCCGACGTGATCCTGCTGGGCTATTGCATGGCGCCGCCGCTGCTGCTGGCGCCGTTGCTGGCGCAGCGCCGCAGTTTCGCATTCTGGCGCAGCGCCACGCTGGTATGGGCCGGCGCGGCGCTGGTCTTGATCGTGTTCATGGAATTGTCGACGCCACAATTCATCATGCAGTACGACGTGCGCCCGAACCGCCTGTTCGTCGAATACCTGAACTACCCGCGTGAAGTGTTCGCCACGCTGTGGAACGGCTTTCGCGCCGCGCTGCTGCTCGGCGCCGTGCTCACGCCCTTGCTTGGCTGGATGATCGTGCGCCTGCTGCGGCGTGCCGGCGCCGCCATGGCGCCGTGGCCGGCGCGCCGCCTGCTGCTGGTGTGGCCGGTGCTGTGCCTGCTGGTGTTCATGGGGATCCGCTCTACCACGGGCCACCGTCCCGCCAATCCGGCGCTGTTCGCGCTCAGTGGCGACGCGATGGTCAATTCGCTCATCATCAATTCGCCGTGGTCGGTGCTCGACGCGATCCGCAGCATGGACAATGAAGCCAAGTCGTCAGAAATTTATGGCGAGTTGCCGCGCCAGCGCGTGCTGGCCGAGGTCAAGGCGGCGCCATGGTTGCGCGACCTGCAGTTTCCCGATGCGGCGCTGCCGACCCTGCATTACCAGGCGGCCGCGATCAAGCGCGACAAGCCATTGAACCTGGTCATCGTGCTGCAGGAAAGCCTGGGCGCCACGTTCGTCAAATCGCTCGGCGGGCTGGCGGTCACGCCCGAACTCGAGCGGCTCAAGGACCAGGGCTGGTGGTTCGATCAGCTGTACGCCACCGGCACCCGTTCGGTGCGCGGCATCGAGGCGGTGGTGGCCGGCTACGCGCCGACGCCGGCGCGCAGCACGGTCAAGCTGTCGCTGTCGCAGCATAACTTTTATACGCTGGCCGACGGGCTGGGGCGCCAGGGCTATCACACCGAGTTCGTATACGGCGGCGAAGCCCACTTCGACAATATGCGCAGCTTCTTTACCGGCAACGGCTTCCAGAAGATCGTCGATATCGGCGCCATGAAGCCGGCTTTCGTGGGCAGCTGGGGTGCCTCGGACGAAGACCTGTTCGACAAGTCGCTCGAACGCCTGGGCGCGCTGCACGCGCAGCGGGTGGCGCACGAGCAGCCATTCTTCAGCCTGATCTTCACCTCGTCGAACCATGAACCGTTCGACTACCCGGACGGCAAGATCACGCCGCACGATGCGAACAAGCAGACCGTCAACAATGCGGTCAAGTATGCCGACTATGCGCTCGGCAAGTTCATCCGCGAAGCGAAGAAGCAGGCCTACTGGAAGGACACCGTGTTCCTGATCGTGGCCGACCACGACAACCGCGTGTACGGCGACAGCCTGGTGCCGATCAATAAGTTCCATATCCCGGGCCTGATCCTGGGCGCCGACATCGAGCCGCGCCGCATCCACGCCGTCGCCAGCCAGATCGACCTGGCGCCGACGCTGTTATCGCTGCTGGGGGTGTCGAGCACGCATCCTATGATCGGGCGCGATTTTGTGAAAGACAGCACCTCGCCAGGGCGCGCGCTGCTGCAGTTCAACGATGTCTTTGCCTATCTGGAAGAGAACAAGGTCACCGTGCTGCGGCCCGGACATGCGCCCTTGCCGGGCCGCTACGACGCTGCCGCTGGCAACTTCGTGCCCGGTACCGGTGTTGCCGATCCAGCCAGGGTCGAGCGGGCGATGGCGCATGTCATGCTGCCGTCGCTGCTGTATCGCGAGCAGCGCTACCGGGTGCCGCGCGAGTAAGAACCTGCCGGGACAGGGTTCGAGCGAGATTGCCACTGCAGGATGAAAATAATGCCGAGCACGATCGCGCATGCAATCCACATCGACCACAATGTATGCGTCAAAAAATGGGCGCCCCGCATTTGCTGCAGCCAGCCGCTGGCGCCGCCCAGCGCCAGGGCAAAACACGCCACCAGCCGTGCGTGACGCGGTCCGCATGGCGGCGCCGGCAGCCAGTAGACTGCCAGTGCCAGCAGCCACAACGAGCTCGAAGCATGGCCGGCAGGCAGGCAATGGCCGGCCTGGATGCCGGCCGGCAGGGCGTCGAACAGGCGCAGATAAGGCGCTGTGCCGCCGTAGCGCGCCAAATCCCACGGACAGTGCGAAACGCTGGCGCGCTTGAGCAGGCTTACCGTCAGCGGCACCAGGATGGCCGACAGTGCTACCACGCGCAGTTGCAGGCGCCCGAGCACGCTGCGCTCGGGGCACGGTTTGAACAGGTCGCTTACGGCGGCGCCGATGAAAGCCAGCGCCGCCAGCGTGAACAGGCTCTTGAGGATGACGTGATTGAAGGCGTCGGCCAGCCAGGCATCGCGCCAGGGAAAAGCGTGCGCGCCGGCGTCGTACAGCCAGTCGGCGAGCCACAAATCGAGGTCGCTGTATTGGCCGATCAGGGCGATGATGGTCGCCCACAGGGCCAGCAGCGACGCCAGGATGATGCCGCTGCGAGCGTCGAGCAACTGCACGGAAACCGGTCGCGCCTCAAACATGGGCCGGTTCCCGGACGCACGCGTGGAACATGTCCAGGCGCGGATTGAGTACCGCCGTATTGATGTCCAACATGCCCAGTACGGAATGGAACACGTTGTCGTGCGACAGCGCCTGGCCGCGGCGCGCGGCGAGACAGGTGTGGTCGATCCGGAAGCGCTGACTGAATCCATCCGACATCCACAGCATCATCGGCACGTGCGTTTGTTCGCTCGGGGCGAACATATAGGGCGCGCCGTGCAGGTAGACGTTGTTCTCGCCGAGCGACTCGCCATGGTCGGAAAAATACAGCATCGCGGTGTCGACATTGTCGTTCGCAGCGATGTCGCGCAGGCGCTCGATCGTGCTGCTGAGCACGTAGTCGGTGTACAGGATGGTGTTGTCATAGGCGGCCTGGATCGATTCGCGCGAGCATTTCTCGAACTCGCTGCCATCGCATACCGGGCCGAAGCGGCCGAATCCCTTCGGGTAGCGGCTGGCATAGGTCGGGCCATGGCTGCCTTTCTGATGCAGCACCAGCACGGTGTCCTTGTCACTGCTGCGGATCAGCTCGGGCAAGCCATCGATCAGGCGTTCGTCGTAGCATTCGTCGCCGGCGCAGCGGCTGTCGCCGGGCGTCGGGCGCGACATATCCTGGTAGCCGACCCGGCTGCATACGCCCTTGCAGCCCGAGTTATTGTCGCGCCAGATCACATTCAGGCCGGCATGCGCCAGCACATCGAGCAAGCCTTCCTGGCTGGATGCCCTGGCGCCGCTGTAGCCGTCACGGCCCAGGTTGGAGAACACGCACGGCACCGATACGGCCGTCGCGGTGCCGCACGAACTGACGTTGGAGAAATTGATCAATCCATCGACCCGGGCCAGGCGCGGGGTGGTGTTGCGCGCGTAGCCGTTGAGTGAAAAATTGGCCGCGCGCGCGGTCTCGCCGACCACGATCACGGTCAGCGTCTTGCGCGTCTGGCCGGCCCAGGCCGCCCCCTTGACCGCGTCGCGGCCGAGTGGCGCCACCACGGTCGGCGGCGTCCACAGGCTGCGCAGATAGCCATGCATCGCCTGAATCACATTGGTCGGCACCAGCAGGAAGCGCAGTTCGCGGTGCTCGTGCAGCGCCGGCGCCAGGTTCTTGAACAGGCCCATCAACAGCATGGCGGCCAGCAGAATCGAGCCGCCGGCAATGCCGCCGCGCTTGAGCAGGCCGCGCATGCCGCACGGGAAGCGGATCTCGGCGCGCGCCACCCAGACCGACGGCAGCACACCCAGCACGATGACCCGCAACACGAATTGCCAGTTGAGCAGCTCGAACGCTTCGCGCGTGTCGGTCTCGAACACGTTCTGGATCATGGCCTTGTCGATCACGATGCCATACGACGCGATGAAATGGCTGGCAACCGCTGCGCTCATCAACATGACGATCAGCACCGGCTTGGCAACGAAGCGAAAGCTGGCCGCCGTCAGGCAGGCATTAAAGAACAGCACCACGATCAGGAAGGCGCCGGCCAGCAGCGGCAGGCTGGCGCTTGACAAGCCGCCGGCAGCGCGCGCCAGTGCCGACCAGAAGCTGGCGTTGGCCGCTGCGGTCAGCAGCAGCGCCACGAGCGCGACCAGGGTCGGCGCGCCGATACGTTGTTTGAAAAATTTGTTCACCCTGAAATCCCATCTGGACAGATGATGGCGAGATGTCGCCATCAGACCTTCAGGGTAGGGAGGGGGGCGTCAGGCGCCGGTCAAGGCAGCGTGAGGATTGTGTGAAGCGCTCAAAGATGTGTCTGGAAACACGATCGTGAAGCAACTGCCGCCGTCCGGGCAGTCCTGGTACTCGAGCCTGGCGCCCAGGTAGTCGCAGATGCGGGTCACCAGCGACAGCCCCAGGCCGGTGCCGGCCGAGCCGCTCGAGGGCGCCGAGCGCTGGCCCCGGCCCAGGGTCTGGCGCACCGCCTCGGGCAGGCCGGGGCCGGTATCGGTGACCATCACGCGGCCCGGCTGCAGCTCGACGGTGACCGAGCCCTGTTCGGTGTACTGGCAGGCGTTGCGGATCAGGTTGCCGATCGCCGACATGCACAACTCGTTTGGCGCGCGCACGCTGATATCGACCGCGCCGATGCAGCGCAGCGCCACCGGCTTGTCGCTCACCATGAACTGGTAGCGCTCGGTCTCGCGGCGCGCGATCCCGCTCACCGATACCGGCGCCAGGCGCGCCACTTCGGGCGCGCGCGCCAGCAGCAGCAGCACCGTGACGCACTCGGTGGCTTCGCGCGCGGCGCGATAAATGCGCTCGGCCGGCGCGCGCACGGCGGCATGGGTGTCGTCATGCAGCAAGATCTCGGCGGCGCCCATGATCACGGTGAGCGGGGTGCGCAGTTCGTGGCTGACGTCGCCCGTGAAGAAGCGCTCGCGATCGAGAAACGCACGCAGTTCGGACGTATGGGCGTCGAGCGCGCGCGCCAGGATGCCCAGCTCGTCGCTGCGCTCGGTGAGCGGCAGCGGCGTCATGTCGTTGGTGACCGCCTCGGCCAGTTCGCGCAGCGGGATCACGATGCGGCGTCCGACCACGCCGCCCAACGCCGCGCCCAGCGCCATGAAGCCGACAAAGAAGGTGGCGAACGCCGAATACACGACCAGTTCGATTTTTTCGTAATCGCTCTCATGGTCGACCACGACATACGGTCCATTCGGGCTCGTGCCGGACAGCACATGCAGGCCGATCCCGTCCAGGTCGACCTCGGACACGCCGGCCGGCAGGCCGCGCAGCGGCGCCGGGATCTCGTCGCCCTGGTGAAAGCGTACGCCGGCCGGCAGGTCGACGCCAAGGCCGGCGGCGCGCCGCGGTAGTGCCCATTTTTCGACGTCGGCCAGGCGGTTGTCGACCAGGTGCACTTCGATGCCCTCGACTGCCAGCGCCGCCAGCACGGCGAAGAACAGCGACAGCACCACGCCGAACAGGATGAAGACGGCGATGATGCGCCGGCTGAGCGAATCAGCGGCGCGCATCGGTGTTCGGATCAGGATCGGGCAGGGCCAGCCGGTAGCCGACCCCGGCCACGGTGTGCAGCAGGGCGAGTTCGAACGGCTTGTCGACGGCCTGGCGCAGCGCGTGGATGTGGGTGCGCAGGGCGTCGCTCTCGGGGCGGTCGTCGCCCCACACGGCTTGCTCGAGCGTGTCGCGGGTGACGATGCGCGGCGCCGCAGCGAGCAGGGCGCGCAGCAGGGTGTAGCCGGTCCTGGTGAGCGCGATGCGCACGCCCTCGCGCGTGGCCTGCTGCAGTTCGGGGTCGAACACCAGCGGGCCGTAGCGCAGCTCGCGGCTGGCTTCGTGGCGCCCTTCGGCGCGCCGCACCAGGGCGCGCAGGCGCATGTCGAGTTCAGCGAGCGAGAACGGCTTGACCAGGTAGTCGTCGGCGCCGCTGTCGAAGCCGGCGGCCTTGTCGGCCAGGCTGTCGCGCGCGGTCAGCATCAGGATCGGCGCCGCGATGCGCAGTTCGCCGCGCAGTTTGGCGCACAGCTCGACCCCGTTCAGGCCGGGCAGCATGACGTCGAGCACGATCACGTCGTAGCTGTTTTCGGCGGCCAGGGCCAGCCCGGCGTAGCCGGTGCGGGCCGAATCGACCGCGTAGCCGCGTGGCTCGAGGAAGCCGTACAGGTTGGCCAGGATGTCGGGATTGTCTTCGACGACGAGAATGCGCATGGGCGTATTGTACGGCCAAACCTTGGCGTTGAAACGGCGGCCTCGCCAGCAGAGCGGCGCCGATCCGCTTATCATTGCCGGCTGCGCCTGTGAAGAGCGCCACCGATTGGCCCGCCGAGGGCAGACCTGAAAGGATCACTATGTCAGTACTGAATCAAAAGCTGGAATGGCGTTACGCTACCAAGAAATTCGACCCAACCCGCGCCGTGCCTGCCGATAAGCTCGAGCGCATCCTCGAAGCGATCCGCCTGGCCCCGACCTCGAGCGGCCTGCAGCCGTTCGACATGTTCGTGGTGACCAACGACGCAATCCGCGCCCGGATCCGCGAAGTGGCGTGGAACCAGGCGCAAGTGACCGATTGCTCGCATCTGCTGGTGTTCGCGGCATGGGACGACATCACGCCCGAGCGCCTGAACATGATGTTCGATCTGACCAATGAAGTGCGCGGCTTCGTCAACGAAGGCTGGGAAGCCTATCGCAAGTCGCTGCTGGGCATCGTCGCCGCACGCGGCACCGAGGGCAACTACCAGGCCGCAGCGCGCCAGGCCTATATCGGCCTGGGCCTGGCGCTGGTCGCGGCTGCCTTCGAAGAAGTCGACGCGGTGCCGATGGAAGGGTTCGACCCGGCCGCGGTCGACGCCATCCTCGACCTGGGCGCGAAGAACCTGCGCAGCGTGATCCTGCTGCCGCTGGGTTATCGCGCCAACGAGGGCGACTGGCTGGTCGACCTGAAGAAGGTGCGCCGCGAGCGCGCCAACTTCGTCACCGAGATCAAGTAAGGCGGCGCAGCCTGGCGCTCAGCCAGGCGTGTGTTCGCCGTGCTTGACCGCCGCCTCGGTTGCAGCCGGCGCGGGGCTGCGCCGCAAGCGCCGGCCCTGGCGCTTGGCCCAGCCTTCGAAGTCGTCGACGTAGGTAAATACCGCTGGCACCACCAGCAGGCTCAATAGGGTGGAGGTGATCAGGCCACCGATCACCGCCACCGCCATCGGCGAGCGGAAGCTCGGGTCGCCCGACAGGCCCAGCGCCAGCGGCATCATGCCGGCGCCCATCGCGATGGTCGTCATCACGATCGGGCGGCTGCGTTTATGGCAGGCGTCGACCAGGGCGTCGAAGCGGTTCATGCCGGCTTCGCGCGCCAGAATCGCATAGTCCACCAGCAGGATCGAATTCTTGGTCACGATCCCCATCAGCATGATCAGGCCGATCATGGTCGGCATCGACAGCGCATTGCCCGTCACCAGCAGCGCCACGAAGGCGCCGCCGATCGACAGCGGCAGCGCCGCCAGAATCGTCACCGGCTGCATGAAGTCCGAGAACAGCAGCACCAGCACGCCGTAGATACACAGCACGCCAATCGTCATCGCCACGCCGAAGCTGGCGAACAGCGCCTGCATCTCTTGCGCGTCGCCCAGTTCGGCGATCTGCACCGACGACGGCAGCGACTGGAACACCGGCAGCGCGCGCGCCTCGGTGTTGACTTCGCCGAGCGAGCGGCCCTGCAGTTCGACGTCGAGCGTGACGTTGCGGCTGCGGTTGAGGCGGTCGATCTGGGCCGGGCCGCTGTCGATCGTGATGCTGGCCACGTTCGAGAGCAGCACCGGGCCGTTGGCGCCCGGCACCGTCAGGCGCCCGATGGCGTCGAGGTCGGCGCGCACCGTATCGGGCAGCTTGACCCGGATCGGCACCTGGCGCTCGTCCAGGTTCATCTTGGCCAGCGATTGGTCGTAGTCGCCGGCGGTGGCCACGCGCACCGTCTCGCCGATCGCGGCGGCGGTGACGCCGAGGTCGGCCGCGCGCGCGAAGTCGGGACGCACGATGATTTCGGGGCGCACCAGCGAGGCGCTCGAACTGACGTTGCCCACGCCGGACATGGTGCGCAGTTCGCGCTCGGCCTGGCGCGCGGTGGCGGTCAGCGCCGCCGCGTCTTCGCTGCGCAGCACCAGTTGCAGCTTGGTGCCGGTGTCGGGCGCGCCCACCGTGAAGCGCGCGCCGGGGATCACCGCCAGCGCCTCGCGGATGCGGCGCTCGATGTCGGACAGGCCGACCTTGCGGTCGTCGCGGTGCACGGTGGTGAGAGTCAATACCGCGCGCCGCGCTTCGGCCGCGCCGCCGGGGGCGAAGGCGTCGCCGCTCGAGCCGCCGCCGATCGAGCTGAAGACACCCTTGACGCCAGTGACCTTCATTGCTTCAAGGCGCACCTGCTCGGCCACAGCGCGGGTCTGCGCCAACGTGGAGCCGGGCGGCAGTTCGACGTTGATCTGGGTCTGCGAGCGGTCGTTGGGCGGCACGAAGCCGGTCGGCAGCAGCGGCACCAGCGCCAGCGAACCGGCGAAAAACAGCGCCGCGCCGAGCATGGTCAGGCCGCGGTGGCGCAGGCACCACTTCATGCTGCGCAGGTACCTGCTCATCAGCGCGCCATCCTGCGGCGCGTGGCCGTCGGCGCCTTGCGGATGCTTGGGCGCCTTCATCAGGTAGGCGCACATCATCGGCGTGAGCAAACGCGCCACCAACAGCGAAGCCAGGATCGCCAGCACTGCCGTCCAGCCGAACTGCTTGAAGAACTTGCCCGGGATGCCGCCCATGAAGGCGGTCGGCAGGAACACCGCCACCAGCGCGAAGGTGGTGGCGATCACCGCCATGCCGATTTCGTCGGCCGCTTCCAGCGCCGCCTGCATCGGGCTCTTGCCCATGTGCAGGTGGCGCGAGATGTTCTCGATCTCGACGATCGCATCGTCGACCAGCACCCCGATCACCAGCGCCAGCGACAGCAGCGTGACCATATTGAGCGTGTAGCCGAACAGGTATTGGCCGAGGAAGGCCGGGATCACCGACAGCGGCAACGCCGCCGCCGCGATCAGGGTGGCGCGCCAGTCGCGCAGGAACCACCACACCACCAGCACAGCCAGCAGCGCGCCTTCGTACAGCATGTGCATCGAAGCGTCGAAGTTTTCCTCGACCGAGAACGAGTTGTCGATGGTTTCGCGCAGCACCAGCTTCGGATGTTCTTTCTGCAGCGCTGCGACCATTTCGCGTGCGCCGGTGGCGACGTCGATCTCGCCGGCGCCGCGGGTGCGGAAGATTTCGAAGGCGACCACGCGGCGGCCATCCTGCTCGGCCACGGCGCGCGGCTCGGAGACGGTGTCGAGCACGCGCGCCACCTGGTCCAGGCGCACGTGGCGCCCGTCCGGCAGCGGGATGTCCATTGCGCTCAGTTCCTGCGCGGTGCCGACCGTGGCCAGGGTGCGCACCGATTGCTCGGCGCCGCTGATGTCGCCGCGTCCGCCCGGCGCTTCGCGCTGCACATTGCGCAGTTGGCGCGAGATGTCGAGCGCCGACACGCGCAAGGCGGCCATGCGCGCGTCGTCGAGTTCGACCCGCACTTCGCGCGTCACGCCGCCGACGCGCTTGACCTCGCCCAGGCCCGGCACGCTGAGCAGGCGCTTGGCGACGTCGTTGTCGACGAACCAGCTCAGGTCCTGGTCGTTCAGGCCCGAACCCTCGGCGGCGGCGACGGTGAAGGTGGACACCACGCGCCCGGCCGTGGTGGCCTTGGTCACGCTCGGGTCGCGCAGCTCGGGCGGCATGTCGGCGCGCACGCGCGAGACGGCGTCGCGCACGTCGTTGACGGCGTCGGAAGAATCGCGTTCGAGGATGAATTCGACGGTGACGGTGGCCACGCCATCGAGCACCCGGGTGTAGATGTTCTTGACCCCCTGCAGGGTGGCGACCGAGTCTTCGATCTTGCGCGCGACTTCGGTCTCGAGCTGGGCCGGGGCGGCGCCGTCGAGCGTGGCGGTGACGGTGACGATCGGCAGTTCGATGTCGGGGAAATCCTGCACCTTGCTGGCCTTGAACGCCATCAGGCCGGCCACGCTGAGCAGCACGAACAGCATGATCGCCGGGATCGGATTGCGGATCGAGAGGGCGGAAAAATTCATCGCTTGATCCTCAACGGGCGGCAGTGGCGCGCGGCGCTGGCGCGCTAGCCGACGCGTTAGCCGGCGCGGTAGCCGACGCCGGGCTTGCGACATTGCGTACCAGGTCGCCGTCGTTCAGGAAGCCGGCGCCGCTGACCACCACCGGCACCTCGGCATTGAGGCCGCCGGTGATCTCGACCCGTTCGCCCAGGCGGCGGCCGGTGCTGACCTTGACCTGGCTGACGCGGCTGTCGTTATTCAGGCGGAATACATAACTGAAGCCGTCACGCACGGCGATCGCCTGCTGCGGCAGCGTCAGCGCATTCGAGACGCCAAGCTCGAAACGGCCGCTGGCGAACATGCCCGCTTTTAATGGCGCGTCGCTGGCGAGCGACGGCGGCAGGTCGACATACACCAGCGCGATGCGGGTCTGCGGGTCGACCGACGGCGCCACGGTGCGCACCTTGCCGGCCACCGCCACGCCATTCGCGGCGCGCACGGTGGCGCGGCCGCCGGTCTTGATGCGGCCCAGGTCCTGGGCGGTGACTTCGGCGCGCCATTCGAGGCGGCCCTGGCGGATCATGCGGAACATTTCGGTGCCGACGCCGACCACGGCGCCGACGGTCGCGCTGCGCGCCGAGATCACGCCGCTGTCGGGTGCCACCACTTGCGTGTACTTCAGGCGCAGCTGTTGCTGGGTGAGGGTGGCCTGGGCCGACTTGACGCGCGCGTTGGCGGTGCGCTCGGCGGTGAGGTATTGGGTGACCTGCTGGGCGCTGAGCGCGCCCGGGGTTTCCAGCTTGCGCGCGCGGCTGGCATTGGCCGCCGCTTCCGAGGCATTCGCCTGCGCTTCCTGCAGCGCGGCGCGCGCCCCTTCGACTTCGGCGCGCACGGTTTCGTCCGAGAACACGGCTAGCACTTCGCCTTTCTTGACCACATCGCCCACGTTGACGCGCACTTCGAGCAGGCGCAGGCCGCCGGTCTCGCTGCCGATGACGGCTTCTTGCCAGGCGGCGATGCTGCCATTCGCGTCCAGGTTGATCGGCAGTTGGGTAGTGCTGGCGCGGGCCGTGGTCACGGTCAGGGCCGGGCGCGGGGCGGCCGCTTTTTCTTCCTTGTCGCTGGCATTGCTCGAAATAAGCAGCGCAATGGCCGCGCACAGCACGGCGGCGCCGGCCGTCAAAGCCACAGCGCGAGGATGTCGAATCGTTCTCATGGTCTCTAACACTTTTAGGTAAGCAACTAAGTGTAGCAAATGCGGAAGGTGGGGCAGGGCTGCACGGGGCGCGATTACAAATAATTACAGCTGGTGGCAGGGCCTGCAACTGTAATCAGAGAGCCAACCGGTAGCGATGGCGCAGTGCGGCAAAAGGGTTTGAAAATAACAGCTTTTAGAGCGGTTCCTCTATTGAAACAACTACAGTAGATCTACCGTATTGCACTGCACAATAAACTGCGATATATTGGAACTGTCTCCTCCAGTTTTCTCCGAAAATTGGATTCCCGCCCGCAAACCCCCAGGTTTCGCGGGCGTTTTTTTGTCCATTCATTGGCGCATCGATTCAGGCGTTTTCGCCCTGGAAGGCATTCGCGCGCCAGGTCAGCACCAGGGTGTCGCGGTGCCCATGTTCACCCAGCGGCTGGATGGGCGTCGATTCGTGGATCACGGTCGCGTCGTCGAGCAGCAACATGGTCCACGGTTCGAGCATGGTAAAGCGCTGGCCGTTGGGGCCGTCGGCCTCGAACACGCGCGTCTCGCCGCCCTTGATGTTCTGGCGTCCGATCAGGATCACGGCGACGAAATCGACGCCGTCGCGGTGCGCGCCTTCCGGCGTCGGGCGGCCGATGCCGTCGGCGGTGTCGATCCTGAACTGGTGCGCTTCGACGAACCAGGGCTGCCGGCCCCGCACGTCCGAGCACACCTGGCCCAGCGCGCGCAACAGGCGTTCCCAGCACGGCTTGGCAATGGTGTCGCCTTCGACCGGTGCGAACAGGCGATGCATGCCGCCGTGCAGGGCGTTGTATTCGACCGGCTGCCAGTGGGCGCGGTGCGGCGTCTGCGTCAGGCCGGCGCCGTCGTCGATGAAGCAGGCGTGGCGCCGGCGGCGATAGCGGCCGCCGTCCTTCAGGTAGTCGTCCAGTTCGAGCCGGTTCCAGCTCGGCACCAGAGAGTCGAGTTCGGCGAGGCTGCAGCCGGCCAGGCCGGCCACGTCGGAAGGGCGCAGCAGGGCGTAGCCGCTGCTGCGCAGGGTCGCCGTCAGTTGTGACGGTGCGGTATGGAGAGGTTGCGTATCGGTCATCCGGCTAGCGTAGCATTTTTCAACGCCGCCGGTCAGGTCACCTCGCCGGTTGCTCGAGCCTGCGCTGCGTGAAGGTCAGCGAATGCACGGCGCCTCCTTCGTTGACATTGACGGTGTTGACCTGCTCGGGCAAGAAGTCGACCAGCACGCCCTGGCGGATGACGGCGGTGCGCGACAGGGGCGTTTTTTCAAGCTCCTGGTAGATCGTCACGCTCTGGGCGTCAATCGTCATGCCGACCCATTTGACGGGCAGGCGCTTGCCGTCGGCGCCGGCCAGCCAGAACTGGCTCTCGATGTACTTGCGCAGCACCTGCTGGTCTTGCGGCTCGCTCAGGTCGAACTGGCGCCCGTGCAGCGTCAACAGCCGCGCCTCGATGTCGTGCGCCGTGTAGGCGTGGACGATCTCGGTGCTCCTGGTGCGCGCGTTGTACGAGATGTCGGTCATGCCGAAGTGGAAACGGTGCGCGCCCGCCGCCGCGCTGGCGCACAGCAGCAGGATCGCGATCAGGCTTTTCAGGCGCAGCATCATTCGGCGGCTTTCGGTGGGGTAGCGGCTTTCAACGGGGTACGCGCGTCACGCATCAGGTTATTCGGATCGGTATCAAGCTTGAACAGTTCCAGGCGCGATGGCGACGGCTTACGCGGCCAGCTGTTGTTGCTGGTGTCGATGTCGGCGGTTTCCCAGTATGGGTCCTGGGTCAGGGCCACGATCGGCTCGTCGGTGACGAACACCTTGGTCACCCTGGTTGGCGACAGGCGCCACACTTCGGCCGGGATGCGCTCGATCGTCTTCGCGCCGCTTTTCAAGGTGAGTTCGACGATCAGCGGCATCACCAGGCCACCCTTGTTGCTGAAGTCGACCAGCGTCAGGTGCTTGCCGTTTTTGAGCAGTTCCTTCTGCCAGTCTTCCAGGCCGGCCATCTTTTCCTGGTAGGCGTTGCGGTCCTTGTTGGTGACGGTGAAGGCGTCGTTCTCGTTGTAGAAATCCTTCAGCTCAGGGTGCGCATCGACGCGGCGCGGCATGCCCTTGTTGCGCTGGTCGGTGACCGACACCGGCTGCGCCGCCCGCTCTGCGCGCGCCAGGGCCTTCTCGGTTTCCGGATCCTGGCTCGACACCGTGTACTCGCTCATGCCGTCGACACTGATGTCGACTGCGTCGGTGGTGTAGAACCAGCCGCGCCAGAACCAGTCGAGGTCAGTGCCGGATGCGTCTTCCATGGTGCGGAAGAAGTCGGCCGGGGTCGGGCGCTTGAACTTCCAGCGCTCGGCGTATTCCCTGAAGGCGAAGTCGAACAGCTCGCGTCCGAGGATGGTCTCGCGCAAAATATTGAAGGCGGTGGCCGGCTTGGCGTAGGCGTTGTTGCCGCGCTGGAGGGTCGACTCGGCATTGGTCATGATCGGCGCCTGGTTGGTGCTGCGCATGTAGTCGACGATGTCGCGCGCTTCGCCGCGCCGCGCCGGGTAGTTCGCTTCCCATGCGTCTTCGGCCAGGAACTGCAGGAAGCTGTTCATGCCTTCGTCCATCCAGGTCCACTGGCGTTCGTCCGAATTGACGATCATCGGAAAATAATTGTGGCCGACCTCGTGGATGATCACGCTGATCAGGCCATATTTTGCCGCGCTCGAATAGGTCGTTGCGCCGGTCTTCTTGTCGGTGACGGGACGGCGGCCGTTGAACGAGATCATCGGGTATTCCATGCCGCCCACCGGGCCGTTGACCGAGATCGCCACCGGATACGGATAGTCGAACGAGTACTTGTTGTACTGCTCGATGGTGTGCACCACGGCCGGCGTCGAATACTTTTCCCACAGCGGATTGGCTTCGGCCGGGTAGTACGACATCGCCATCACGTCCTGCTTGCCGCTCTTGATGCCTTGCGCATCCCAGATGAACTTGCGGCTCGAGGCAAACGCAAAGTCGCGCACGTTCCTGGCGTTGAAGCGCCAGGTCTTCATGCTGCCGGCGCGCGTCTTCTCGGTGGCCTGGGCCTCGGCCTGGGTCACGATCATGACCGGTTTGCTGGCGCTACGCGCCTGCTTCAGGCGCTCGCGCTGGGCGCCGGTCAGCACTTCGCTCGCGTTCTGCAGTTCGCCGGTGGCGGCCACGATATGGTCGGCCGGCACCGTGATCTGCACGTCGTAGTCGCCGAATTCGAGCGTGAATTCGCCGTCGCCCAGGTACTGTGCGTTCTGCCAGCCGGCCGCGTCGTAGTAGGCCGCCATGCGCGGGAAGAACTGGGCGATCTCGTAGATGTCGTTGCCGTCCTTGAAGCGCTCGAAGCCCATGCGCCGGCCCAGCACATTCATCTCGGGAATATTGAAGCGCCAGGCCAGGTTGAACGAGATGCGCGCGCCAGGTTTCAAGGGCTGCGGCAGGTCGATCCGCATCATGGTCTTGTTGATCGTGTGCGCCAGCGGGCGGCCGTCGCTGCCGGTGACGCTGGTGATGTCGATGCCGCCGGCGAAGGTGCGCGATTCGAGCTGGAAGCGCAGCGCTTCGAATTTGACGCCATCGCGTCCTTGCCCGGTACCGCGCGCCTGCCACGCGCTGCGCGAGGGCAGGGTGGCGATCTTGCGGTTGTCCGAGTCGCCGCGGAACATGTTCTGGTCCAGCTGCACCCACAGGTAGGACAGCGTATCGGGCGAGTTGTTGTGATACGTGACGCTGCCCGCGCCGCTCACCGCGCGCCGGGCTTCATCGAGCGTCACGCGCAGCTTGTAGTCGGCGCGCTGCTGCCAGTAGGCCTGGCCCGGCGCGCCGGACGCGGTGCGGGTGGCGCCCGGCGTCGGCAGCAGTTCGTCGAGCTGGCGGAACTTGTCGTCGAAGGCCGGGCCGGCCGCCGTTGCAGTGATCGAGATACCGAGGAAGAGGGCGGCGAGGCTGGCGTGCAGGGGCTTGAGGATCATGGCAGGAGCAGGTGCTGAAAATGAAAGCACCGGCCGGCGCACGGATGCGCCGCCGGTGCAGGGCGGGCGCATGGAAGCGCCCGCGCGGGTCAAGACGATGGGCGAGCGATCACTGTACCGGCGGCGTAGCCGGCGCCGGTACAGGCGCCGATGCTGGCGCAGGCGAGGCAGCAGCGGCCGGCGCCGGGGTGGTGCCCGCGGCCGGTGCCGCCGGCGCCAGTCCCGATTCCTGCTCGGGCGCCTTGATCTTGGTATTGAAGTCGCGCATCAGGTTGTTCTGGTCGGTGTCGGTCTTGAACAGTTCCAGGCGCGACGGCGCCGCCTTGCGTGGCCAGCTGTTGTTGCTGGTGTCGGTGTCGGCGGTCTCCCAGTACGGGTCCTGGATCAGGCCGACGATCGGCTCGTCGGTGACGAACAGCTTGGTGACCTTGGTCGGCGAATAGCGCCACACTTCGGCCGGGATGCGCTCGATGGTCTTCTTGCCGCTCTTGAATTCAAGCTCCACCACCAGCGGCGTCACCAGGCCACCGAGGTTGCTGAAGTCGACCAGGTACAGGTGCTTGCCTTCCTTGAGCAGGTCCTTCTGCCAGTCTTCCAGGCCGGCCATCTTTTCCTGGTAGGTGTTGCGGTCCTTGTTGGTAACGGTGAACTCGTCGTTCTCGTTATAGAAGTCCTTCAGTTCGGGATGGACGTCGACCCGACGCACCATGCCCTTGTTGCGCTGGTCCATGACCGACAGCGGCTCGGCGTTGCGGCGCGCGCGCTGCAGGGCTTTCTCGGTTTCCGGATCCTGGCTCGAGACCGTGTATTCGCTGATGCCGTCCACGCTCACGTCGACCGAGTCGGTGGTGTAGAACCAGCCGCGCCAGAACCAGTCGAGGTCGGTGCCCGAAGCGTCTTCCATGGTGCGGAAGAAGTCGGCCGGGGTCGGGCGCTTGAACTTCCAGCGCTGGGCGTATTCCTTGAAGGCGAAGTCGAACAGCTCGCGGCCGAGCACCGTTTCGCGCAGCACGTTCAGGGCGGCGGCCGGCTTGGCATACGCGTTGTTGCCGAATTGCAAGACCGATTCCGAGTTGGTCATGATCGGCACCTGGTTACGGCTCTTCATGTAGTCGGTGATGCGGCGCGGCTCGCCGCGGCTATCGGGCCAGTTTTCTTCCCAGGCCTGCTGCGCCAGGTATTGCAGGAACGAGTTCAGGCCTTCGTCCATCCAGGTCCATTGGCGCTCGTCCGAATTGACGATCATCGGGAAGTAGTTGTGGCCCACTTCGTGGATGATCACGCCGATCAGGCCATACTTGGTGCGCTGCGAATAGGTGATCTCGCCGGTCTTCTTGTCCTTGACCGGACGCGGACCGTTGAACGTGATCATCGGGTATTCCATGCCGCCCACCGGGCCATTGACCGAGATCGAGGTCGGGTATGGATAGTCGAACGCGTACTTGTTGTACTGCTCGATGGTGTGGATGATGGCCTGGGTCGAGTACTTCTCCCACAGCGGGTTGCCTTCCTTCGGGTAGTACGACATCGCCATCACGTTCTGGTTGCCGCTCTTGACGCCCTGCGCGTCCCAGATGAACTTGCGGCTTGACGCAAACGCGAAGTCGCGCACGTTCTTGGCCTTGAAGTGCCAGGTCTTGGTGGCCGTGCTGCGGTTCTTCTCAGCTGCTTCGGCCTCCGCCTGGGTCACGATGATGACCGGTTTCTTGGCGGTGCGCGCCGTTTCCAGGCGCTGGCGCTGGGTCGCGGTGAGCACGTCGCCCGGGTTCTGCAGTTCACCGGTGGAGGCCACGATGTGGTCGGCCGGGGTCGTGATGCGCACGTCGTAGTCGCCGAATTCGAGCGTGAATTCGCCGGCGCCCAGGAACTGCTTGTGCTGCCAGCCATACACGTCGTAGTAGGCCGCCATGCGCGGGAACCACTGGGCGATCTCGAACAGGTCGTTCTTGTCGTCGAATTTCTCGTAGCCCGAACGGCCGCCCAGGATCTTCTGCTCGTTGATGTTGTAGCGCCAGTCGACGCTGAAGGTCACGCGCGCGCCCGGTTTCAGCGGCTGCGGCAGGTCGACCCGCATCATGGTCTTGTTGATGGTGTATGGCAGGGCGCGGCCGCCGCTGTCCTTCACCGCCAGGATGTCGAAGCCGCCCGGGAAGGCCTGGCCTTCGAGGATCGTGCGCAGGGCGTCGAACTTGATGCCGGTCTGCGCCGTGCGGCCGGCCCAGGCGTCGCGCGACGGCAGGGTGGCGCTCTGGCGTGCGTCGGAATCCTTGCGGTAGATGTTCTGGTCGAGCTGGAGCCAGAGGTATTTCAGCGAATCAGGGGAGTTGTTGTAGTAGGTGATGCTGCCGGCGCCGCTCAGCGCGCGGCGCGACTCGTCGAGCGTGGCGCGGATGGTGTAGTCGGCGCGCTGCTGCCAGTAGGCGTGGCCAGGGGCGCCGGAGGCCGTGCGGATCGTGTTCGGGGTCGGCAGCAGCTCGTCGAGCTGGCGGAACTTGTCATCGAACGGCGCCGCGGCGGCCATGGCCGGGGTGGCAAAGGTAGAAGCAAAAGTCGAAGCTACGAGGCACAGCGCTGCCACGCCAATAGGCAAACGGAACATGGTTCCCCTGGTTTTGTTGTTGAAATAAGAAAAGAATTCTAGCGTTGATATTCATCAACTGCTCGCTTGATTTGTAAAAAAGCGGAAATATATGGCGTCAATACGGTGAAATGTGTCGCTTCCGGCTACCTGTCTAGACCGCAGGCGCCATAAAATTCAGGTGGCCGGCATGATGAAGGTGAAGCTGGTGGTGCCATCGCGCGAGGCGACGTGGATGCTGCCGGCGTGGGCGCGCACGATCTGGTCGACGATGTACAGGCCCAGGCCCAGGCCATCGTCACCGCTGCGCGAGATGGCGCGCCAGTAGGGTTTGAACAGGTGCGCGATCACGTTCGCGCTCAGGTTCGGGCCGCCATTGCTGACTTCGAGCACGAAGCGTTGATGGGCGTCGATGCGCGCCGTGACCAGGGCCGGGTGTTCCTTGTCGCCGTGGGTCAGCGCATTCTTGAGCAGATTCGACAGCAGCTGCGCCAGGCGCTGGGCGTCGCAGCGCAAGGTCATGCGCGGCATGATCTCGGCCCGGATCAGGCGCTCGGGATGGGCGCTGCGCATTTCTTCGACCACCTGCTCGAGCACCTCGTCCATGCCGCTATGCTTGCGCAACTCGAGCGCCAGGCCGTCGCCCATGCGCCCGCGCGTGAAATCGACGACATTGTCGACCAGGCCTTCGATGCGCAGCGCGCTGGCGCGGATCCGGCCCAGCGCGTGCAGGGTGTTCGGTTCGTCATGACGGCGCGCCAGCAGTTCGACCCGGTTCAGGATGGCGTTCAAGGGCGTGCGCAGGTCGTGCCCGAGCACGGCGATGAACTGTTCGCGCAGTTCGGCAGTCTCGCGTTCGGACAGCAGGTCCGAGCGCGCTTCGCGCAACGACAAATCCGCATCGAGCTGGTTCGAGATCAGTTCGGCGAACAGCGTCAGCATGGCCAGGGTCGGGCCGTGCGAGAACCGGCGCGGATCGCGGTCGGCGCCGCACAGGGTGCCGAAATAGACGCCGTCGCGGCGGAAGATGGGGACCGAAAAGTAGCTGCGGAAGCCCTCGAGCAGCGTGATGTAGTGGCGATGGTGCGCTGGACATCGGTCGACGTCGTCGATGACCACCGGCGAGAGCGTTTCATGCACTTCGCTGCATACCGTGATGCTGGTCGGCAGCTGGTCGCCGGGCTTGATGCCAACCGTGATCACGTCATGCACCGCGCAGGCGGTCCAGTTCGATGCACTGACATGGGCGATACAGGTAAAGCCGGCGCCGGTCAGGGCGGCAACAGTCTCCAGCACCCGCGGCACGGCGGCGATGGCCTGAACTTCGTTGACGAGTTGCGCGACATTCTCGACCATGCATTGATCATGATTAATTGCAAGTTTTATATCCTAGCACGCATGGCTGACGCCCGGAGCACGCCCCTGCCGGGCTAATTCGGGTCAATCACGGGGCGTCTTCGCTCACGCCAGCCAGCGGCCATCGCGGTACACCTGTTCGTCGCCCAGGAACACGGCGTCGGTCACCGCGAACACGTCGATATGAAAGCGCGCATCCTTGCGCTTGAAGCCGGGCTTGGTGTACACGCCGTGCTTGGCGCCGAGCGACAAATGGATGCCGCACATGCGCTCGTAGGTGCCGATGTCATCGACCCGCAATTCGCGCGTGAAGGCGCGGTTCAGGCCGAAGCCCAGTTCGCGCACCCAGACTTCGCCTTCTTCGGCGCTGATGTTGTCGAGCACCTGCTGGAACGCCGGGGTCGCGTTCTCGGTCGCCACCACGCGGCCGCGTTCGATCACCAGCGTCACCGGCACATCGGGGCGATTCGAGCGGTAGCTGGTATCGCCGAACACGTGGATCTGGACCCGGCCATGCACCGCTTCCAGGTCTTGCGCTTCGGTGAACACTTCGCCGATCGGGAACTGGCCGCCGACGTTGTGCATATCGCTGTAGTCGCCGATATTGAGTTTGGCCGACTCCAGCGGCGAGGCAAAAACAAGGGTCTCGCCGCCGCCGATTACGCGCGCGTTGGGCGCGCGGTCGATCCGCTCCTTGAGCGCGCGCCCGGTGCCGCGAAAATAGGCCGGGTCGTAGGCCAGCGCGGCGATGTAGTGCTCGCCCTGGACGCCAGCCATGCGCGACAGGTGCACGTGCTCGACCACTTTCAGGCCCAGCTTGAACAGCTCGACCCGGATCCGGAAGCCATCGAGGCGGAAGTTGGTCGACTGCAGCAGCACCACCAGTTCGTGCGCCGCCATCGCGCCAAACGCGGCCAGCACCGCCTCTGGCGTCACGGCGTCGAAGTCGACGAAGACGGCGTCCGGCAGGTTGCGCCGGTAGGCTTCGAGCAGCGCGCGCGAGAGCGCGGTGCGGGTATCGTAGACCACCAGCGCGCGCACGCCGGGCGCGTGTTCGAGGGCGATCGAGAGCACGTCGCGCAGGTGGCTGGTAGCCTGGTCGACGGCGTGGGCGGGCAGCGCGTCGCTGGTCGGGATGGCGGTGGGGACGGCGTCGGTCATGGCGGCGGGTGCGGTGAGAACAGCAAAAGGTTGAGCCGGTCATTATACGGTTGGCGCCTGAAAGTTCCCGGTGCAGTACGGCGATGGGCTCGTTATTTGATGCGCCCGGTGTCAGCGCGTGCTACCTCGTGAACGGCGCGCCGCGCGACAGTTGGCAGCGCTATGATTTGAGCAACAGCAAGACGTTGCCGCTGGCTTCGGCAACGTCTTTCGGCAAATCACATGGCGAGGCGAAATGGATCACCGATGGGAAACGCCTGCCAGCATCTGGCAGGAAGACGCGGCGAGCGGCGAGTTCGCGCTGCTCGCAAGCGACGGCCTGGGCCAGGTCGACTGGCAGGGCCATGCGCGCGCGCGCCTGGCCGACGTCGCCCATCTGCTCGGCGCCTCGCTCCCGCTCGATTGCGCCTGCGCGCCGATCTACCCTGAAGGCTTCGCCTGGTGTCCGCGCTGCGGGCGACCGCTGCTGCGCCTGGCCTCGGCGCCGGCCCGCAGCCGTGGCTGGTGGGGCCCGGGCGCCGACGAGGCCCTGCCGCGCCACGTGCCGCATGGCTTGCCGGTGACCTCGCTGGCGCTCGGCGACAGCCTCGAAGAACGGGCCGCGGCGCCGTCGGTTGGCCGCTGCGACGCGCTGCTGCCGGCGCCGCCGAACGCGTGCTCGGTGTTTGCCGCCGCCGGCTTCGGTTTTCCCGGCGAGCGCCTGCTGGCGCTGGCCCACACGCGCGGCGTGCTGCAGTACTGGGACCCGATGGCGCAATTGTGGCACGTGCTGGCGCCGCAGCCGGGCAGCGCCAGCCTGGTGTTTACGGCATCCGAACATGCCTGGATCGCGGCGCACGGCGGCGCGCGCGGCGACGCCGGCGTGGTGCCGGGTGTGGATGGCTTGCAGCGCCTGTGGATCGATCCGGTGGGCGAAACCTATCGCACCGAGACCGTGCTCGATTCGCCGGTGGTGGCCGCGCCCGGCGTCATGCGGCGCCATCTTGCCTGCCTGGCCGGCGTGGCGGGCGAGATCCATTTGTGGAGCTTGCGCCTCGACCTGGATCAGGTTGAACACTTTGCCTGCCCCAACCTGCCGGCCTCAGGCTGGCGCCGTCCTCTCGGCTACGACGGCCGCCTGTTCTGGCTGCACGAAGCCGGCCAACTCGCGTGGCGTCCGGGCGAAGCGCCGCAGTTTACGCCATGGCCACCGGGCTGGCAGCCGCGCCTGGCGTTCGGCGGCCCGACCCAGAGCCGCGACGGGCGGCTGTGGCAGATCGGGCATGACGGCCAGGGATACTCGTATCTCGAACTCGGCGCCGCGCAGCCGCAGCAGGCGCCGATCGACGGCGCGCGCCTGGGCTTTGCCAACTTCTTGTTCCGGCGCGGCCATCCGGTGCCGGGCGAACCCTGGTCGGCCGAGCATGTCGAAGACCTGAACCAGGACGACACGCTGGTGCTGCCGCTGCTGCGCAGTTTCAATAACAACCGCAGCCAGCCAAGCGGCCTGGTGCTGCGCTTTCACAAGTACACCGGCCGCGCCGAAGAACTGCTGTCGGATCGTCCGATCGCGCGTACCACGATCGAGTGGATCGGCCGCCGCAACGTGATCCTCGACGAAGTGGCGCGCCTGGCGCGCCCGCTCGAGTGCGTGGCGCTGGTGGCCGGCGGCCACTTGTGGCTGCATCACCCTGACTGGAACCAGATGCGCGGCTGGCGCCTGGACCAGCTGTCGTGATGGCGCGCTTGCTGCATCCGGTGGCGGCCATGCTGGCCGGGATGATGCTGTGCGCGGGTGCAGCTGCAACTGCGGGTGCGGCGACGTCGCAAGCGCAATCGCATTCGCACATCTTCCTGGTGCAGAACTCGGGCTGGATGGAGCCGTTCTACAGCGATCCCGGGTCGCCCTTCAAGCCACTGGTGGCGGCGCTGGCCGGCAGCGTGGTGCAGCCGGGCGATGCGCTGGTGCTGGCCGCCTTCAATCAGTCGCAGCCGGGTGCGCCGTCGCCGCGCGCGCTGCTGTCGTTCAAGGCCGGCGACGAACCGGTGCGCGCGCGCGTCACGGCGGCGCTGTCCACCCTCGAGCTTGCCCGCAAACCTGGCGCCGACGCGCTCGCCGATACCGACCTGGGCGAGGCGCTGCAGGCGGCCATCAAGCAGGCGCTGGGCGGCAAGCCGGGCATCGTCTGGCTGGTGACGAACAACCGCAACAGCCCGAATAACGACCAGGCCACGGCGGCGCGCAACCGCGAGTTCTACGGGCTGATTCATGGCGGCGGCGCGATCGAGCGCGCGCTGGCGTTCCCGCTGCGCATGCCGGTCAAGGGAGAACACTACAGCGCCAATGGCCTGATGCTGTATGCCTTTGCAATCGGCCGCGAAGGCGGCGCAGCGCTCGACGCGCTGCTGGCATCTGGCCGCATGCGCCAGGTGATCACCGAAGCACCGGCGCGCCTGAAACCGCTCGACCGCGACACGGTGCGGCTGGCGCCGCGCCGGGTGGTGAACGCACCCGGCGTCACGTTTGTCGCCAATCCGGACGGCACGCTGCGCGCCGACGTGGCGCCGGATGCGCGCACGCCGCAGGCGCGCATCGAGTGGAACCTGGAAAACACGATCTACCCGTACACCATCGCCGCCGCCACGCTGACGGCGCGTTCGACGCTGGCCGGCGAGGAGCGCCAGATCGCCCTCGACACCGATCGGGTGCGCGACCTGGCCCCGGGGCGCCCGGCGCCGCTGGCGTCGAACATGGCGCTGCCGGTGGCGCAGATCCCGGATAAATGGTCGCTCGCGGCCTTGCAGTCGGCCGGCTCCGCCTATGTGCTGCCGGGCCGCATCGAGCTGCACCTGGCCGGCCAGCAGCTGGCGCTGTCGCACGCCTTCCGCAGCCGCATGGCCGAGCTGTTTCCGGGCGACCCGCTGCCCGACATCTTCACGCCGCCGGCGCGGGTGCAGGCCTCGACTGCCGTGCTGCCGGTGCAGGTGCGCGTGCATTACGGCATGGGGCCACTGGCCGCCGTCGTCGGCGCCGCGCTGGCGCTGCTGGCCTTGCTGGCCGGCGGCGCCCTGGCCTGGGCCCGGCCACGCCTGGCGCATGTCACGGTGAACGACGAAACGCATACCTTGCGCGGCCGCGCCGGCACCACGCAACCGGTCTACGACCGCGCTGGCCAGCAGGTGGCGCAACTGAAAACGACGCTGTTCGGGCACCAGCTGTCCGAGGTGCGCGATGGCGCGCAGGTCACGCTCGGCCACAAATAAAACAAACAAGGAAACCACCATGCAGGACACCCAGTCACCAAGCAACGCACCAGCGCCCGCCGATCCCGGCTTCAAGCTGCCCGACGAATCGGCCTCGCCGCAGGATTCGCTGCCTAAGAACACCCCCGCTACGGCGTCCGCTACGGCGTCCGGTACGGCGGGCCGTCCACTCGAAGTGATGCCGGTCGATCCGCATTCGCTGCCGGTGGCCGATACCTCCAGTCGCGACCTGGCCATTGGCGGCGTCGTGTTCCTGATCCTGCTGACGGTGTACTTCTTCGTGCGCGGCGCCTACGTGCATCACCTGGTCAAGAAGCGGGTGGCGCCGGCGTCGGCCGCCAACGCCGGCTGGCTGCTGTTTGTCGGGCTGGGCTTTCTGTCGGCGGCGGCGGTGCTGGCGATCATCAACGCCGGGCGCTTCCTGAGCTTTGGGGTGACCGCTCCGCTGGTGCTGGTGGGCGTGATCGCGCTGGTCGCGTCGCTGTTCGTCGGCCGTCGCTAACAGGGGAAGAACATGGCAGAATTTCCGAACCCATCATCCCTGAACGCCCGCGGCGGCGCGCCGTCCGAGCTGAAGGTCGACCTGCGTCCGACGCTGTTCATCGGCGCCGGCGGCACCGGCATGGAAGTCATGCTGCGCATCCGGCGCCGCATCCTGTCGGCGGTCTGGAACCGCCGTCATCCGACGCGGGTCGAGTCGATCGCCGACTTCCCGGTGGCGCGCTTCCTGCACTTTGATCTCGACAACAACGCGATCATCGACGAAGGCAAGTCGCAGCGCACCGATCCCTGGTACGAGCTGGTGCGCCTGACCGATGAAGAGCGCCTGGTCGAACCGCTCGACCTGCCGCAATACCACGAGTCCGACGACAGCCTGGCGCGCTTTCCGCTGATCGAAAGCTGGATGCCGCTGCGGCCCAAGAAGCTGCGCTCGCTCGGCATCGACCCGTCCAAGGGCGCGGGCCAGATCCGCGCGCTGGCGCGCCTGTACCTGTTCGACAAATACCCGAAGCTGCGCGGGCGCATCAAGGGCGCCCTGAATTACCTGAGCAGCAATGCCGGCATCGAGCGCAAGGAGAACTACCAGCGCCTCGGGCTGCAGGTCGACACCTCGAAGTTTCGCATCGTCGTCATCGCCTCGGCTGCCGGCGGCACCGGCGCCGGCAGCGCACTTGACCTGGGCTGGCTGGCCAAGGCGATCGCGCGCCAGGAAGTGTCCGACAGCCAGGTCGACCTGGTGCTGTTGATGCCGTCGGGCTTTGCCAAGGCCAACAAGGAACGCACCGAAGCGAACGCCTACGCCACCCTGATGGAACTCGAAACGGCGATGCGCGACATGAACGCGAACGTGGCGTGGATGGACCCGGACAGCATCGCCGGCAAGGGCGCGCCGTTCGACGACGTGTACTTCGTTGACACCGCCAACCTGGCCAACAAGGCCACGCTCGACGTCAAGGACGCCTACCAGATGGTGGCCGATTCGCTGTTCGAGGATTTTGCCTCGGCCGATTTCGCCAACCGCAAGCGCTCGGTGGCGGTCAACCAGCAGCAGCACAAGCTGGGACCGTACAACCCGCGCGTGCCCGAGGCGCGCTTTGGCGACATGCGGCTGTCGTACTCGAAGGTGTATTCGGCCTTTGGCCAGGCCGTGCTCGACACCCAGCAAAGCCTGCACCAGGACATCCGCGCGTATGAACTGGCGGCGCTGATGGTCAAGGATTTCTTTGGCCTGGCCGGCAGCGATGGCAACGCCGGCGGCACTGGTGCGCGGCGCGCCGGCGACGCCGAACGCGACGCCTTCATGCGCGACCAGATGGACATGAGCGAGCGCCCGTTCGACGACTTCCCCGACCTGCGCAAGGGTTCGGCCGACGTCACCCCGTTCACCGAATATGCGCTCACCAATGCGCTCCTGCAAGACCGCGACGGCCGTTCGCTGCTCGAGCGCGTCGAGAGCCGGGTGCAGCTCGAGATGGACCGCATCATGGCAGCCTACGACATCAAGCTGTGGCGCGAAAAAGTATCCGAACTGCTGCCGCAACTCGAACGCGATGCGATCCGCGAAGCCGGCGCCACCGCCGAGACCAGCGAAGACCGCATCCGCCGCCATACCGGCGAACTGCAGGGCCGCCTCAAGGGCCGCGTGCGCGAGCGCCTGTACGCGCTGCTCGACGACCGCCGCCAGGGCGGGCTCGAATTCGTGCTGTCGCTCCTGGAGCAGGTCAAGGCGCGCCTGCAGGGGCGCGACCTGGCCAATGCCGAACGCAATGGCCGCCGCTACCGCGACGTGCGCGACGCGCTGCGCACGCGCCAGGTCGAAGAGTCGCTCGGCAACCTGGGGCAGGCAGCGGCACGCCTGTTCGGCAAGGAAGCGCAGGCGCGCGAAGTGATGGGGCATCTCAAGCGCGACCTGGCCGACTATCTGCGCTTTCATTTGCTGGCGGTGGCCTCGCAACAGGCGATCGAGGTGATGCGCGCGATGTCGGCCTGGCTGGGCGACCCGCAAGGCACCGATGAACAGGGGCAGGCCCAGTGGAGCGGCATCGCCGGCGAATTCCAGGATGGCCGGCGCCAGGTACAGGCGATGCTGGCCGCGGTCGACGCCCGCATCCGCCAGTTGCGCGCCGACGCGCGCGAGGAGCATGCCACCACCATCAAGCTCGGGCTGGACAGCGCGCCGGCGCCGGTGCGCCTGACGGGTGACGTGAGCGCCTGGAGCGAAGAAGTGCTGCTCGAATTCGGCGGCTCGGCGCGCCTGTTCCCGCAACTGGGCGATGAACGCACGCGCGCCGATCTGCTGCTCAAGCTGTTCCGCCGCGCGCAGCTGCAGCTGTCAAACCAAAGCGTCGAACAAACCGAAGCGCCCGACCCGCTGCTCGAACAACTGTCGGCGCTGTCGCAGCCGGAACGCCAGCGCATCTTCGCCGAATGGATCCGCAGCGCCATGCCGTGGGTGAACGCGCGCTTCTCGGCCGAGTTCACCCCCGGCGCCGACCAGTTCAAATGCTTCATCGGCGTGGGCGACCCGCTTGCCTGGCGCCGCATGGAAGCCGAGATCCGCGCCGCGGTGCCGACCGGGTACTTCCACGGCGACCTGGTCTCGCTGGTGAACACCGGCGTGGGTGGCCGCGCGGTGTGCTACATCGAACTGTCGGGCTATCCGATGACGGTATTGCGCGGCCTGCCGACCTGGCGCGCCTCGTACCAGATCGAGAACCCGAAGATCCCGACCCACCTGCACTTCGACGCCACGCGCTTTCGGCACCCGATCTCGCCGTCGATGGATGAACTGGGGCGGCTGGCCGACGACTACGAGTGGTACCTGCAGGCGATCGCGCTCGGCGTGATTCGCCGCAAGCCCGAACTGGGCGACCGCGAAGCGGCGTTCCAGCCGCGCGGCCAGTACCTGTTCGAGGTCGAGCCGGGTTCTGGCGAGTGGCTCCAGATCGGCAACGAGTTCGCGATCCGCGCCAACGGCCTGCCGCCGTACTACCGTGAACAGGTGATCGCAGCAGTCGGCCAGCGCCTGGCGACGATGGGGCCGCGCCGGCTGGCGCTGCTGGCGGCGCTGATGCGCCACTACCAGCTGCGCGTGTACGAACCGCGCCTCGAGGTCGACGAGACCGGCGCCCAGCTGCCGTCGCCGTCGCTGCCGAACATTACCGCGCGGCGCCTGTACGACAGCTGGATCCGGCGCTCCGCAGGCGCCGATCCGTCGCTGTCGGCCAGCCAGATCGAGGCCGCGCTGGCCGCCATCGACGGCTGGACCGAGACGGTGCCCGGCTCGCACGCGGATGCCTACAACTGGGAAGTCGAGCGCGCGGTCGACAAGCTCGTGATACTGCCGCAATTGCTGGCCAGCGAGGACAGGGCAGGGCAGGTCCTGAGCGGGAACCCGGCCGTGGCGGTGGCGCCGGCCGCGCCGCTGGAAGCGCGCTTCAAATTGTTCATCGACGGCGCCCAGCGGGGACCGCTGACGGTGAGCGACGTCGCCGCCATGGCCGCGCGCGGCGAGATCGATGGCTCGACGCGCGCCTGGGACATGCGCTGGAATCCACGGCTGGGCAAATGGAGCACGGTGGGCGCACTGCCCGAACTGGCGGCAACCCTGGGCAACGCGCGCGCGGACGGCATTCCCGACCCCGAGGCCAATGACGGCGTCCCTGATCCTGAATGACATCGAGCATGGAGCATAACGACATCATCTACCGCTGCATCAACGCCGACTGTGGACGCGCGCTTCCGCGCCGGGTGAATTTCTGTCCCTGGTGCGGCGTGGCGCAGCAGCCGGGCGTGAAGCCGGCGCCACCGGCGCCGACGCTGGTGCTGGCCAAGCCCGAGCCGCGGCCGGTGATGCGAACGACGCCACCACCGGCGCCGCCGCCTGCACCGCCTGCTGCTGCACCGCCTGTTGCCGCACCGGTGGCGGCGCCGACCGTCAAGCCAGCGGTGGCAGCGCCGCCGCCAGCGCCAGCGCCGCCGCCGCGTCCATCGATACCGCCGGTGCCGCCGGTGCCGCCAGCGTCACGCACACCCGCATCCGGTCGCAGGCCGATTCGTCTGCGCTGGTGGCTGCTGGCGCTGGGCGCCTTGTGGCTGGCCTGGATGATCACCAAGCCGACCGAGGCCCGCATCGAACGGCGCATGAAGGCCGCCATCGCACTGGCGCAGGAATGCAAGCCGCGCGCCGCGCAGGACGAATTGATCGCGCTGCGCAAGACGCGCGCCACGCCAAAGCAGCTGCGCCAGATACAGGACGCGCTCAACGATGCGGCCGCCGCCTGCACCCGCGCCGAGCGCCGCCGCAGTGCGTGGAAAGAGGCCAGCGCCGCCACCGAAAAGCTGCTGCGCGGCGGCGGCACAGAACGTGCGCACAGCCGGCTGTCGGCCTTCACCCGCCAATGGGGCGAGGACGACAGCACGCGCGACCTGCGGCGCCGCATCGACGCCGACCGCCATCCACGGGCCGACGCGGCGCGCTGAGCACGGCAGCGGCCGTGTTGTATCATCGGGGCTGTTCGAACAGACAGGAGCAGGACATGAAAGCAGTCATGGTGGGGTCGCTGTTGATGCTGGCCG